>Ga0209798_10000310_pt1 | contig 28325 bp, 26 predicted proteins | sample DOMMetBare3Fresh_FD_187475 | JGI IMG/M metagenome (GOLD analysis project Ga0209798, IMG submission 187475) | Wetland sediment microbial communities from St. Louis River estuary, USA, under dissolved organic matter induced mercury methylation -... | ecosystem: Environmental > Aquatic >... | reverse complement strand
TGGGTCGGGTTGCGTAAGTGCCTTCCCGCAGGTGCCGCTCCCGCTCCCCGCCTTACGAACGCCTCCGGAAGGCGCCCCTCGAAACACGGATCGGGATGGCGGCAACATAGGAGCGACTTCACCGTTTGTCAAGTATATGTCGCTATCCGTGAAATAGGCTTGACCGGGTGAAACCGGGCGGGTTATGAAACCGGTATCGTGACGGCACTGTGCCTTTCGGCGGCCGGGCGCTTGCTTTTCAAGAGCGGCCGTCTGCACGTGCGCAGAGCGCGCCGACGCACGTCACCCAACCCGCCAGTCATCGAACACCGCCGGCGCCCCGATTCACTCGGGGCCAGGAGCATCATCATGGCCAGACGTTCACACCGCTTCAATCCCGACGCCGACCATCGACCGGCGCTGCGCGATTTCGACCCGTCCGAACTGCGCGGCGTGCTCGGCCATGCGTTCCTCACCGAGCTCGTCGCCGACTTCAAGGCCAATGGCCGGGGCATGATTCCGCAACTGCGCAAGGAGCGGCGGCAGGACTATCTCAAGCTCGTCCTCGCGCTCTTGCCAAAATCGTTCCGCATCTTCGATATCGATATGCCCTCGATGACCATAGAGGAGGAGAACTATTTCCATCGCATCCTCGACCAGGCGCGAGCGGAAATCGCACAGAAGCGAAGGGAGGCGCAGGCGTCAGAGCAGCGTACGCCCTGACCACGGAGCAAGGGCGGACGCCAGCAGGATGGGCTTGCTCGACATCGTCGTCTACGTCAACGTGTCCCGAGATTGTGATCATGCACCGGCGGAGCCCGATCGCGGGCCGCGCTGTCCGCAATTGCGCCAGCACGAGCCTCTAAATCAAAATCAAAATAGAGCGTTGTCGTTGCAAATGCCTGTCCTCAATACGCGCAAGTGAGCTGTCGGCGTCCCTGACGCTTCAGTTCCTTGGTAGTCCCACGACTCAAGCCAAAGCGTCAATTCACGCGTGTTCCTGTTGATCACAACGGTGCTGAACCTTTTGACGACCGAGTTGGCCCGCGGATAATGTTTTGTCACCTTGCATTTGATCTCATTGTTTTCCTGCACGCATTCAGCGCCCTCAACGAGACCTGTCTGCGTATCGACGATCAATCCGTCCCGCAAACGAAGAGTGATGCGGAAGGTGCTGTTGCGCGTTTCCGGCTTTGGCGCATCCAGCACTGCATTCATTTTCCCGTCGCACTGGAAAGTCATCTCTTTGGGCAGCTCATCGGCCGCCACGGGATGCGGCCACATTAACGTCAGCGCCAACGTCAGCGCCATGAGCGTATGATAGACAAGCGTGCAATAGACAAGCGTGCAATAGACAAGCGTGCAATAGACAAGCGTGCGATCGAGAGCCATGGACTGCCTCTCCCACCAAGCGTGCTTGATTATACAGTCTAAGCGCTGAGCATATATGCCCGTGTCGGCTGCGGCATTCCGAGGCTGTCTCCCGGTCATTGTCTGCGCCCTCGACGAGGTGCGTGACGGCTCCAGTGTCCCTTAGCCGCGAAAGCGGGCGCAATTGAGTTTGTGTATCAGCTGACGCAAAGGGCCGGCGGCAACCGTCACCCCTCTATTGCTTTGATCATTGATTGAGGTAGCCTATTCGTCGAGCTGTCGGCGGGTCGCGCCGAATCCCGATTGATGTCAACAGCAGCGTGAGTGCCGGCGGCGGGCGAGCATCCGCAACTTCAAATCCCATGAGCTGCAAGCGCAACAGCGTGTGGCCCTGGATGACTCTGGGAGGGAGCGCCATGAGACTTCCCCATCGCAGGCAAGTTCTTCATCTGGCCGCGGGTGCTGCCGCTCTTCCAGTGGTGTCGCGGATCGCCTGGGCGCAAACCTATCCCGCGCGCCCCGTGCGCGTGATCGTCGCCACCGCCGCTGGTGCGACGACCGATATCACGGCGCGCCTGGTCGCGCGCTGGCTGTCGGAGCGGCTCGGCCAGCAATTCGTCGTCGAGAACCGGCCGGGCGGCGGCAACAATATTGGGACCGAGGCCGTCGTGCGCGCGCCGGCAGACGGCTACACGCTGCTCCTCGTCAATTCGGTCAACGCGATCAACGCGACGCTTTTCGAGAAGCTCAGCTACAATTTTATCAACGACATCGCGCCGGTTGCGGGCTTCCTGCGCATGCCCATGGTCCTACAAGTCAACCCCGCGGTGCCGGCGAAGACGGCTCCCGAATTCATCGCCTATGCCAAGGCCAATCCCGGCAAGATCAACATGGCTTCGGCGGGCATCGGGTCCACGCCCCATGTGGCAGGCGAATTGTTCAAGATGATGGCCGGCCTCAACATGCTGCATGTGCCTTATCGCGGCGGAGCGGCCGCGATCACCGACCTCATCGGCGGGCAGGTGCAGGTGATGATCGAGCCCGTTGCCGGACCGCTCGAGCACATCCGTGCCGGCAAGCTGCGCGGGCTCGCTGTGACCACAACGACGCGCTCGGAGGCGCTGCCGGACCTGCCGACATTGGACACGTTCGTGCCGGGTTACGAGGCGAGCCCGTGGTACGGACTTGGTGCGCCAAAAAACACGCCCACCGAGATCATCGACAAGCTCAACCGCGAGATCAATGCGGCGTTCGCCGATCCCAAGATGGCGCATCAGATCGCCGGGCTCGGCGGCACGCCGCTCGCCGGCTCGCCCGCCGACTTCGGCAAACTCATCGCCGACGAAACCGAGAAATGGGGCAAGGTGGTCAGGTTTTCGGGCGCGAAGGCGGATTGATGCGGCCCAGCGTTCCATAGCATTCGATACGCAATCCCTGCCGAATGGCAGGTGTGGGTCAAAACAATAACTAGCAGAGCTCAAAGTCTGCAGAACGAGTCCGTTTCTGCGGATATAAAGGGACGGGGCGGTTTTCTTTGAGCAACGCGAGGCTCTGCAATTTTTGATGTCTGCCTCGCCCCCTAGCGCCGCGGCGCCGCCACCACCACCGCGATCCCGCCAATGTCCTCGTCGCGTGCTGCGGTCGCGCGCGCGAACACGAACAGTTGCTCCGGCGTCGAGATCCGGCAGGAGGCGCCTTGCGTCTTGGTGCAGAAGCGCTCGCGGGTGGGCTCGTCGGCGTCCTCCTCCTGGATCGGAATGACGAGATAGACGCCCTCGGCGATCCGGCGCGCCAGGCCAAATTCGATGATGGTGCTGCCGCGGCTGGCCTGGCTCTGGATGATCAGGTCGCGGCCCTCATAGGGATGGATGGTGAAATCGGTAAAATCGCCCGATCGCCGGACATAGCGGCTGCCGGACCATTCGAACACACCGGTCGAATAATCGCGGGTGCCATCCCGGGGGGTGGTGAAGGCATGGACCTGGATGCGGTCGCCCAGAATCGCCTTGGCGTCGCCCAGGATCGGGCCGGTTGCGCTGATGCAGCCGGTGAGCCCGAACGCTGCCAGCAGCGCCAGACACCGCAGCGGGACAAGTTTTATGAATGATTTCAACGCCATGGTACAAATTCCTCGGCCGTGCGGCGTTTTGGTGATGAGATGATGAACTTTCGCTCTTGGCGGATCGACTAAAGGTATCATAGCCTCACGGTGGGGGCGGCGGAGGGCATGTCATGGGTCGCTTCTTGGGTCGCTACGCGCTCGCGACGACTGTTGGTCTGGTTAGTCTCTTCTCAGCATTTCATGCAAGCTCGGCGAGCGCTCAAGACCTGATATGGCAGGTCGAGAACCCGTTCCGGTTTTTCAAGAGCACCCGCTCGTTCGCCACCCACGAGGCCGCCTATAACGCGGTCCGCGGCAACGCCGCGCTGCCCAACGATATTGTGTGGCGGACCGAGCGCAAGCTCAACGATCCCGACTGCAAGGATTCCTCGTCGCCCGACAAGTGCGAGGCGACCGCCGGCAGGCAGTACCAGCAGAGCCGTCTCGGCTGGGCGGCGCAGACCGTCAACGACACCTGCTACGAGGTGAACGGCAAGCCGCGCCGTTATTCGGCGACCTGCGAGCGCCGCTATTCCTGGGGCAGCGCGAAGGAAGACTACGTCCTGCCCGACGCCCACACCGTCGTGATCCAGATTGCGCCCAATCGGCTTGCGGACGTAAGCGGCGACTGCTTCTGGGCCTGGCAGCCTCGCAAGGCCGGCGGCAAGGTCGAGCAGAAGAAGCTCCCGTGCAAGGACAAGCTCACCATCGCGCGCGTGCCCTATTCGCAGGACAAGGCGCAGTCGGGCGTGGCGGTCGCGGTGCGGCTGCCGGACGGCCGCGAGCTCCGCGAGCGCGACGTCGTGGTGGAAGACATCTTCGTGGTCGCGCTCGGCGACTCGTTCTCCTCCGGCGAGAGCAATCCGGATCGGCCGGTGCAGTTCTCGGCCTCGCGCGAGATGGTCTACGATCCCAAGCTCCTGCGCGACCAGGTCGCCACCGGGCCGGACGCGCCGGTGTCGCAAGCGGCGCCCGGCGGCTTCGGGCTTGCGTCGAACGACGACCAGGTCAATCCGAAGGTGCTGCCGCGGCGCCTGATGGAGGACGAGCTCGCGGAACGCTACAACAAGCTCGACTCGCCGGCGTTCCAGGCCGCCTTCGACAAGGCGGCGCCGCAGTGGCTCTCGCGCGACTGCCATCGCTCGCAGTACGGCTACCCGTTCCGGGTCGGCATCCAGCTCGCGCTCGAGAATCGCCACCGCGCCGTGACCTTCGCGAGCTTCTCGTGCTCGGGCGCCGAGATCGCGCATGGCCTGTTCCTGGAGATGGACGCGCGCGAAGGCTACAGCGATCCCGCCGCCGCCAAGGTCAAGCCGCAGCTCGACCAGCTCGCCGACCTGATCTGCCGCGGCGCGCGCACCCAGCAGGCGAGCTACACGCTGCCGATGTTCACGATCGGCAGCACCTCGATCGCGCCGCAGCGCGTCAGCAAGACCTGGTGCGCGCCCGCTCAGCGCAAGCGCCAGATCGACGTCGTGCTGATGTCGATCGGGGGCAACGACGTCGGCTTCGGCGGCCTCATCGCCTATTCGCTCACCGAAAGCGCCGGCGACTTCGCACCGATCGCCGCCGCAGTCGGCCGCTCCATCCGCTTTGGGCCGGACGTGTCGCGCGTCTACATGGAGGCGCTCGACGAGCGCATGCAGGCGCTCAAGCAGGCGCTCAACGAGGGCTTCGGCGTGGCGCCAAACCGCGTGTTCCAGTCCTCCTACGAGCCGCTGCAATATGACGAGACCGGCGGCATCTGCGGCGCGCAGCCGACGCTGGGCATGGACGTGCATGTCGGCCTCAAGCTCAGCAAGGCGCGGCTGCAGGAGACCGCGGACTTCCTGCGCGACTTCCTCGGCCGGCTCGATTGCATCGCCTCGACCAGCAAGGGCAAGAGCTGCCCGGCCGGGCTTGCGACCGGCACCGGCACCGGCTTCAATCTGGTGACCGACCACATCCCGGAATTCAGCAAGCGCGGCATCTGCGCGCGCGATCCCAGGCGCGCGTTTGCCGATGGCGTCAGCATGCGAGTGCCGCGCAAGACGCTATCCGGCGACGCGTGGAAGCCTTATTCGCCGGCCGCGACCATTCCGTATGCCCGTCACTGGCGGCTGTTCCGCACGCCCAACGACGCCTTCCTCGCCGCCAACACCCACCGCGAAGGGCTCTCGCTGTTCGACATCCTGCAGCCGTCCTGGGCCGGGCTCTACAGCGGCGCCATCCACCCGACCGCGGAAGCGCACGCGATCGTCGCCGACCACATGGTCAAGCATGTGCGCAAGGCGGTGGACAAGGGCGAGCCGGTGCAGGCCTCGGCGCAGCCGTAGGCGAGGGGCGCTACAACATCCATTCGGAATTGGCACACGCCCCGCGCAAGCGGGGCGTGCGGCGTTGGGGGGCGGGGATCATCATGCCAATCGATGCGTGGCATGCCTGTTGCCGATGTGGGCTCCCGCTGCAGTTACGATTTGTGCTATGTTTGCTGCCGAAACAGGTCGTCATCATGAACATTGCAGTGACCTACCCAGCCCCTGGCCTGCCGCCCCGCCGCGCTTTCAACGTCGAGGACATTCGACGCATGATCGAGGTGGGTGTGCTGCATGAGGGTGAGAATATTGAGTTGGTCGAGGGGGAAATCGTCGTGATGGCGGCCAAGGGCTACTCGCACGAGATGGTCAGGAAGGCACTCATCAAGGCGGTCGATCCGGCCAGAGCGGATGCCGACGTTGGCCTCGAAATGACGATTCAGTTCTCGACCAACATTCTGCTTGAACCTGACATTGCAGTGTTCCCATTGGGACGATTGCGGCGGTCCGATGCCGGATTTGTCACGATGGAGGAGGGCGACTGCTCGCTCATTATCGAGGTTTCCGTCTCAAGTCTCAGTTACGACAAGGGACGAAAAGCTTCGCTCTATGCCCGGCTCGGCGTCCGCGAGTTCTGGGTTGTCGATGCCAATGAACGCCGCGTCCTTATTCACACCGGTCCATCCCCCGACGGCTGGTCTTCGATTGTCGAGCGCGGCCCTGACGACGTGCTGACGACGCTCGCGTTGCCGGGCTTCGCCCTAAAGCTTGGCGATATCACGTTTTGATCACTCCGCCGCTTCGCGGCTGTGCCCGAGGCGCTCGCCGAGCGCGCGCACGAGCCCTTCGGCGGCGTCCGCGATCACCGTGCCGGGCGGGAAGATCGCCTGCGCGCCTGCCTGCTTGAGCGCGTCGTAATCCTGCGGCGGGATGACGCCGCCAACCACAATCATAATGTCGGGGCGGCCCTGCTGCGCGAGCTCGGCCTTCAGCTCAGGCACCAGCGTCAGGTGCGCGGCCGCGAGCGAGGAGACGCCGAGGATGTGCACGTCGTTCTCGACCGCCTGGCGCGCCGCTTCCGCGGGCGTCGCGAACAGCGGCCCGATATCGACGTCGAAGCCGAGATCGGCAAATGCCGACGCGATCACCTTCTGGCCGCGGTCGTGGCCGTCCTGGCCGATCTTGGCAACGAGGATGCGCGGGCGGCGGCCTTCGTTCTCTTCGAACAAAGCCGTGAGCTTCTGCACCCGCGCCACGGATTGCGACATGCCGGCCTCCCGCTTGTAGACACCCGAAATCGCCTTGACCTCGGCGCGGTGGCGGCCGAACACCTGCTCCAGCGCCAGCGAGATCTCGCCGACGGTCGCCTTGGCGCGCGCGGCGTCGATCGCGAGCGCAAGCAGATTGGCGTTGCCGCCACTGGCGTTGCGCGTGAGCGCCGCAAGCGCCTCGGCGACCGCTTTGGGATCGCGCTCGCGCTTGAGCCGCGTGAGCTTCTCGATCTGCAATTGCCGCACCGCGGCGTTGTCGACCTTGAGGAGCTCGATCGGTGGCTCCGCCCGCGGGCGATGGACATTGACGCCGATGACGGGCTGCAGGCCCTCGTCGATGCGCGCCTGGGTGCGGGCGGCGGCTTCCTCGATGCGCAGCTTGGGCAGCCCCGCCTCGATCGCCTTCGCCATGCCGCCCATGTCCTCGACCTCGCTTATGTGGCCATAGGCGCGGCGCGCCAGCTCGGCGGTGAGGCGCTCGACATAGAACGAGCCGCCCCAGGGATCGACCACGCGCGTCGTGCCGGATTCGCGCTGCAGCACGAGCTGGGTGTTGCGGGCGATCCGCGCAGAGGCGTCGCTCGGCAAGGCCAGCGCCTCGTCGAGCGCGTTGGTGTGCAGCGATTGCGTGCCGCCCTGGGTCGCCGCCATCGCCTCGATGCAGGTCCGCATTACGTTGTTCATGACATCGGTCGAGGCGAGCGACCAGCCTGAGGTCTGGGTGTGCGCGCGCAAGGCGAGCGAACGGTCGGACTTGGGCTCGAAGCCCTTCATCAGCTTCGCCCACAGCATGCGGGCGGCGCGCTGCTTCGCCACCTCCATGAAGAAGTTCATGCCGGAGTTCCAGAAGAACGACAGCCGCGGCGCAAACGTGTCGACCGCGAGGCCGGCAGCGAGCCCGGCGCGCACGTATTCGACGCCGTCGGCAAGCGTATAGGCGAGCTCGAGGTCGCAGGTCGCGCCCGCCTCCTGCAGGTGATAGCCGGAGATCGAGATCGAGTTGAACTTCGGCATGTGCTTCGCGGTGTAGGCGAAGATGTCGGAGATGATCCTGAGCGATGGCGCGGGCGGATAGATGTAGGTGTTGCGCACCATGAATTCTTTGAGGATGTCGTTCTGGATCGTGCCGGTGAGCATCTCGGGCCGCACGCCCTGCTCCTCGGCGGCGACCACATAGAGCGCGAGCACCGGCAGCACCGCGCCGTTCATGGTCATCGACACCGACATCTGGTCGAGCGGGATGCGGTCGAACAGGGTGCGCATGTCGTAGATCGAGTCGATCGCGACGCCCGCCATGCCGACGTCGCCTGAAACGCGCGGATGGTCCGAGTCGTAGCCGCGGTGGGTGGCGAGATCGAACGCGATCGAGAGGCCCTTCTGGCCGGCCGCGAGATTGCGCCGGTAGAAGGCGTTGGAATCCTCCGCGGTCGAGAAGCCGGCATATTGCCGGATCGTCCATGGCTGGGTGACATACATGGTGGGGTAGGGGCCGCGCAGGTAGGGCGGCAGGCCCGGATAGGTGTCGAGGAAATCGAGGCCGGCGAGGTCCTCGGGGCCGTAGGCGCCCTTGACCGCAATGCCTTCGGGGGTGAGCCAGGTCTCCCCGCGCGCGGGCGATGTTGCGGGGGGCGCGCGCGCGACATCGACGGTCGAGAAGTTCGGGATGCGCGTCATCGCCTTGAGCCCTTTGCGCGCCGTGTACGACGCTTTATCTCATCATTCAGGTCGCGAATCTCACACAGCGTCAGGTGCACGTCCATCCAAGTTGTTGTGCGAATAAAGGGACCCAGTCCGAAGTAGAAATAAAAGAACGGGCCGCTTGCACCGGCAAAAGATGGCCGGTGGTAGGCCCATGGATGCCTGATCGGCCCTCGGCGCGAGCACCAGACGTCGATGCGTGGCACGCTGCTCTTGGCAGCCTGGTGTGCCCGCCAAGCTTGCTCGAGCCGCGCGGCGAGCTCGGCGTCGCTGAGCTTCGCGAGGTCGCCCCGAAGGTTGATGCCTAGGCCCATAGCGTCACCGTCTGCACGGTATCGTCCCATAAATATACTGCCTAATCGATGAGGGCGGCAAATTGTCGTGACCTGCGAGGTCAAAGGATTGTTGCGTCATTGCCTCGCCGAGCCTACCGTATTGGGACGGTGGTCATGAACGAAACCCTGCCGCCAAACCTCGCCCGGAGCGAGGCACAGCACGATCCCGCGGAGTTCCTGAGCCTGCCGGGATGGCTCTACCATGACCCGGAATTCTTCGCCTACGAGGCGGAGCGCGTGCTGCGCCCGTCCTGGCAGGTCGTCTGCCACATCAACGATATTCCCAACGCAGGCGACTATGTGACCCTCGAGTTCCTCGGCAGCTCGATCGTCGCGCTGCGCGGCGATGACGGCGCCGTGCGGGCCTTGCACAATGTCTGCCGCCATCGCGCGGCGCGGTTGCTCGATGGGCCCGCGGGCCATTGCGATCGGCGGCTGACCTGCCCCTACCATGGCTGGAGCTATGACCTCTCCGGCAAGCTCGTGGGCGTCCCGTTCCGCGACACATTCGTGGGCTTCGATACGGCGGCGCACGGCCTCAAGCCGGTCGAACTCGAGATCTATCACGGCTTCATCTTCGTCCGGCTTTGCGGCGCGGGGCCGTCCGTCGCCGAGATGATGTCGCCTTACGAAGACGAGATTGCCGCCTATCGCATGGAGGACATGGTGCCGCTCGGACGCGTCACGCTGCGGCCGCGTGCGGTCAATTGGAAGACCATCGCGGACAACTACTCAGACGCGCTGCACATCAACGTGGCGCATCCCGGGCTCACCCGGCTGTTCGGCAAGGGCTACGGCGTCGAGGCGCGCGAATGGGTGCACAAGATGTGGGGGAGGCTGCGGGAGGAGCCGTCATCCAACCGCTCTGAGCGCATGTACCAGCGCTATCTGCCGCGGGTCGCACATCTGCCGGAGGACCGGCAGCGGCTCTGGCTCTATTTCAAGCTCTGGCCCAACGTCGCCTTCGACATCTACCCCGATCAGTTCGATTTCATGCAGTTCGTGCCGGTCTCCGCCACCTCGACGCTGATCCGCGAGATCGCCTACGTCCATCCCGACGCGCGCCGCGAGACGAAGGCCGCGCGCTATCTCAACTGGCGCATCAATCGGCAGGTCAACAAGGAGGACACCGACCTGATCAATCGTGTGCAGGCCGGCATGGCGTCGTCGAGCTACGAGGCTGGGCCGCTCGGCGCAACCGAAGTGTGTCTGCGCCAGTTTGCGCGCAAGCTGCGTGCGCTTGCGCCGGTGGCGCGCATGCGGCGCCCGCCGCCGGCGGGTTGGAGCCGAAGCGGTCAGGCTACCGCACTTGATGGCCCGCTTGCAGTATAGCAAGCACGTCGCAGCCCGCGTGAATGAAAGAGTCGATGCCGGCGGCGCGCCAGGCGTCTTCGTGCGCACCCGGCCGTCCGGCCAGGTAGAGCGCCCGCGCGCCGGCCTCCTTGAGGGCGCGAGCAGTATCGGCGGCCGCGCGGGCGTAGTCCGCATCCGTGCCGCACAGGCAGGCGAGCCGCGCGCCGGAGGTCTTGAAGGCCGCGACCAGGTCGTCGCGGTTCGCAAAGCCGTCGTTGCCAAGCGCCGCGATTCCGCTGGCCTCGAAAAAGTTTTTGGCGAAGGTCGCGCGCTCGGTGAAGTCGGCGGAGGCGCCGAGATTGGCGAGAAAGACCTTGGGCCGCGCGCCGGTCGCGGACAGCGTGCGGTCGGAGGCGTCGCGCAGCGCTTCATAGGGCTCGGCAAGCCGCGTCTGCGGCAGCGGCTCGATCTCGACTGCCACTGGCATCGCGGGCACGCTGACGCGCGCGACATCGAGCACGGCAGCCGGCGCCTCGCCCAGGTCGGGAAACTCGTTGGCGCCGACGATCGTGTCCTTGCGGGTCGCGACCGCGCGCTCGCGCTCGGCGCGGGCGGCTGCCACCTTGCCCTGAATGAAGCCTTCCTCGAGTGCGGCCGGCGCACCGCCCATCGCGTCGATCTCCTGGAACAGCGCCCAGGCCGCGTGGCACAACTCGTTCGTGAGCGCTTCACTCCAGCCGGTGCCGGCGGTTGGATCGGCGACGCGCGCGAGGCCTGCTTCCTCGATCAGAACCAGCTGGGTGTTGCGCGCGACGCGGCGCGCGAAGCCGTCGGGCAATCCGCACGCGGCGGTGAACGGCAGCACCGTGATGGCGTCGGCGCCACCGATCGCGGCCGTAAAGGTCGCGATGGTCGCGCGCAGGATGTTCACCTGCGGATCGTTGCGGGTCATCATCCGCCAGGCGGTCTCGGCCGCGATGAACGCGGGCGCGGGAGCAAGCCCGCAGCTCTCCTCGATGCGCGCCCAGAGCTGTCGCAGCGCGCGGAACTTGGCGATGGTGAGAAACTGGTCGGCGTCGGCCGCCAGGCGAAAGAAGATCATCCGCCGTGCGTCAGGAAGTGCGATGCCGCGCGCTTCGAGCGCGCGCAGATAGGTGACCGCGACCGCGGTGACGTAAGCGAGCTCCTGCGCCTCGGTGCCGCCGGCGCCATGCACGGCGCGGCCATCAGCGACCAGGAGCGAGCGCGTGAAGCCTTGCGCCGCAAGGTCGGCCGCGAGCGCGGCGGCGAGCGGAGCGAATTGCGCCCAGGGCACTGGAAAGCCGCCATTGCGGACGCTCGCGCCGAGCGGGTCGAAGCCACACCGGATGTCGAGGCTTGCGGGTACGAGGCCCTTGACCAGCGCGGCGAGCGCGAGCGGCAGGTCCTTGGTCTGCGGGCCGAGATCGAATTCGATCGCGATACCGGCGTCGAGATAAACACCCTCGAGCGCGCGCGCGATCGTGTCCGCGACCGGCATCAGCCCATAGCCGTTCGCGCCGAGCGAGCCGGCGCCGACCAGCACGAGCCCGTTGGCGCCACCGTCAAGCTCCTCCAGCGCCTGTGCATTGGCAGCCGAGGGATCGGGATGATCGATGCGCCCCATCACCTGCCAGCGCGCCTGCGCGCGGCCCGCCGTGCTCGGCTCGTGGGCCCTTGCGTAAAGCGGCTCGATGGCGAGGCCGTCCGCCGTCCGCGCCACCAGCGTGTCGAACGGCTTGCCCTTGAGCACGCGGGCGACGAGCCCCTGCCACTGCTCGCGGGTGGCGGCAGGGAATTCGGCGGCAAGGGGGAGGTCGTCGCTCATGCCTGGCTTGTGGTGCTTGGCTTGTCTGCTTGGCCTTGTTTTGCTGGCGGAATCGGGCCGACCGCCGACAGTCTTCTTCTATCATGCCTGCCGGTATGGGCGACATACGACGATCGTCATCGTGGCTCGCTCGGTGCCGGAGGGCGGGACGCTCGTGCCTGCGGAGGTCGGTAATGGTTGTGCGAGCAACCGAAATCATGCATGGTTGTGGTCCTGGATTTGACGTTCCTCGCTCATGGCGCGGCAAGCCGCACGGGAATCCCAAATCCAAAGCCCACGCGGTGCAATTCGGGATCGCTGACGTGCGCCTTGATGGCCGTCGCAGTTGCACCGGTCGTTTGGCGTGAGCCAGACATCCCCACGCGGAACACCGCTGTTCAGAGTGGGCAATTTTGCTCAGACACGCCTTTGCTCAGACGCGTACGAGCGAGCGAAGTAGGCGCTCCAACAGGGCACCAGCATTGCGCCCGGTGGTGTCGCCCGCCTCCGCCTTCCACGCTTTCGAGCCAGGACGGCAGAACACGAAAGGGAATTCCAATGGCTTCGCAGAACGGCAATGGCGGCCCATGGGGTCGCGGGGTTAAACCGGGCCCCGATTTCGAGGACATGGTTCGGCAGGGGCAGGATCGGCTCAAGCAGGTCCTGCCGGCTGGTGGCCCCCGCAGCGCGATTGTGCTTGCCATCCTGGCCCTGGTTGGGCTCGCGGTATGGACCGCTTACTACACCGTGCCGAGCGACTCGGTCGCTGTCGTCCAGCGTTTCGGCAAGTATCTCAAGGACGTTCCGCCGGGACTGCATTTCAAGCTGCCGCTCGGCATCGATGTCGCGACCATCGTGCCCGTCAAACGCCAGTTGAAGCAGGAGTTCGGGTTTGCGACCCCGGGCGCCACTGATCCGTTTCAGAGCTCGCGTGACGGACGGCGGGAAACCCAGATGGTGACCGGCGACCTGAACGCCGTGTTGGTGGAATGGGTGGTGCAATATCGCATCCTGGATCCGGTCAAGTTCCTGTTCGACGTGCGCGAGCCGAGGGGAACGCTCCGCGACGTATCCGAGTCGGTCATGCGCGAGGTCGTCGGCGATCGCACCGTCGACGAGGTGATCACCATCGGCCGACAGGAGATCGAAACCGAAGCGCTGACCAAGATGCAGGCGCTCTCGACCAAATACGCCATGGGGATCAGCATCGATCAGGTGCAACTGAAGAACATCAATCCGCCCGAGCCGGTGCAGGTCTCGTTCAACGAGGTCAACCAGGCTCAGCAGGAGAAAGAGAAGCTGATCAACGAAGCCCGGCGCGAGTACAACAAGGTGATCCCGCTCGCTGACGGCGAAAAGGATCAGCGGGTGCGCGAAGCTGACGGCTATCGGCTCAAAAGGGTCAACGAAGCGGAAGGCGACGTCGCCCGGTTCAGCGCCTTGCTGTCGGAATACATCAAGGCCCCGGAGGTGACCCGCCGCCGCATCTACATCGAGACCCTGCAGGACGTCATGCCGGGCATCCGTTCCAAGATCATCGTTGATGAACAGACTCGCGGCATTCTGCCGTTCCTCAATCTCGACGCCCAGAAAGGAGACCGGCCATGAGCAAGATCAAACTCGTCGCCGTCCTGGCGGCTCTTGGCGTCGCGATCTACGTTCTGATGAGCTCGATCTATACGGTGAGCGAGGTCGAGCAGGCGATTGTCACCCAGTTCGGCATGCCGATCGGCGAGCCCGTGACCTCGGCCGGTCTGAAGTTCAAGGTGCCGTTCATCCAGGAGGTGAACCTGATCGACAAGCGCGTGCTCGAGTGGGACGGCAATCCGTCCGACATGCCAACCAAGGACAAGCTCTATGTCTCGGTCGATCTGTTCGCGCGCTGGCGGATCGTGGAACCGCTGCAGTACTTTCTGCGGCTGCACGACGAGCGCAGTGCCCAGTCCCGCCTCGACGACGTGCTCGGCAGCGAGACCCGCAACGCCGTCGCCAAGCATGAGCTGATCGAGATCATCCGCACCACCAAGGATCGTGTGCCGCTGCGCGATGTCCTCGCCAACGACGCGGGACGCGCGCTGGATGTGGGATCGCTGGTGCCGATCCAGAAGGGACGCAAGCTGGTCGAGCAGGAGATCTTCGCCGAAGCCGCCGAAAAGGTTCGGGTGTTCGGCATCGAGTTGCTCGATATCCGGTTCAAGCGGATCAACTACAATGAAAGCGTGCGCCCGAAGATCTACGATCGCATGATCAGCGAGCGGCGCCAGATCGCGGAGCGCTTCCTGTCGGAAGGCAACGGCGAGGCCGCCCGGATTCGCGGCAATCGCGTGCGCGACCTCAACAAGATCCAGTCCGAAGCCTATCGTCAGGTCGAGGAGATCCGCGGCGTGGCGGACGCGAAGGCCACGGAAATCTACGCCAAGGCCTATAACCAGAGCCCGGAGGCTGCGGCATTCTACGAGTTCACGCGGACCATGCAGGCCTACAAGGCCATGATCGCCGAAAACACGACCCTCGTCCTGTCCACCGACAGTGACCTGTTCAAATTCCTCAAGGGCGTAACCCCGAAGGGCGATGTCGTTCCGGCCGCCGTGCCGAAGGCAACCGATGCCACTGTGCGGCCGCGCTAAGCGTGTGACCTGCCTGCGGCCCGTCTTCCGGGCGGGCTGCTGAAAGAGCTCATCGCGCGTTGACGATCCCGGAATGGTCGCTGCTGCCGGGCGTCAACGCGCTAATCGAGTGACCGAGGCTCGCCGCGGCTTGCGAGCGAACCTCGCAATGCGGCCTTGCGAGCAGACGACCACAGTCAGTAGTCTAAGCTCCTGCGAGGGTTGCACGCACGCTAACCGGTATCCGAGACATGTTCGCGCGCCGCGTGCAAGGTCAGACGTGGTCGTGTGATACGGGAGAGTGAGTATGTCGTACGCCAGCACATTCGCCAGGACAGGCTTTTTCGCTTTCGTTCTCATGGGCGCCCTCGTTGGTGCCGGCGGCGAGGCGCAGGCGCAAGGCACGCCATTTCATCTGATGGAGGCGACCATCCCGGACGTGCATCGGGCGATCCAGGAAGGCCAGATCACCTGCCGCGGGCTGGTCGAGGCCTATATCAACCGGGCCAAGGCCTATAACGGCACCTGCAATGCGCTGGTCACGGAAGAGAACGCCTCGCGGTTCCTGCCGAGCTATTCCGAATACAAGGCCGCCGTTGAGGCGACCCTCAACCGGCCCGACAGCGACCCGGGAAAGACGCCGCCGATCGAGTTCGGCCGGATGGAGCCGACCGCATCCGATCCGAGCGTGATGCAGCAGTTCGGCATGACGGTTGGCATTCCCAACGCCGGGCAGGTGCGCGCGCTCGGCATGATCAACATTCGTGGCCAGCGCTCGACCACCTGCAAGGATGACCTCGACAAGCATCCGTCGGCGGGAGCGCTGCCGGCGGGAGCGCCGGCGGTGTGCGAGGAGTTCCGTCGCCAGCCGGACGCGCTGGAACGTGCCGACGAGCTCGACCGGCAGCACGGCCGCAATCCCGATCTCGCGGCGATGCCGATGTACTGCATCCCGTTCTCGTTCAAGGACCCCTACGACACCAAGGACATGCGCTCGACCGGCGGCGCCGACGCCCGCTACGACATCGATTTTCCGGCGCGCGATCACACCCTGGTGGCGCAGCTGCGCGCCAAAGGCGCGATCATCTACGCCAAGGCCAACACGACGGAATACAACGGCCGCGGCCCCGGCAATCCGGGCGGGGTGAACTATCCGACCAAGATCCTGCCCTCGACGCTCGGCTATCAGCGCAGCACCTGGGCCGGCAACCCGTGCAACTCCTACGACACCACGCGCGCCGCTTCGATCGGCTCGAGCTCGGGCTCCGGCGTCTCCGTCAGCACGAACCTCGTGATGTGCAGCCTGTGCGAGGAGACCGGCCAATCATGCCGCGGTCCCGCCAACCACAATTCGGTGGCGCTGATCCTGCCACACAAGGCGCACCTGTCGTTTCTGGGCGGCGCCATCGGCGCCGAGATCTACAACGACCGCGCCGGCATTCATTGCCGTGCCATCACGGACGCGGTGCGGGTCTTGGATGCGCTCAAGGATCCCACCAACGGCTATTACGATCCGCGTGACATCTTCACCACCGTGCCGCGCTCAAGCGTTTCGAGCGAGCCCTATGCGCGCGCGATCACCAGCGGCAGCGCGGGCGCGCTCAGGGGCATGCGCATCGGGATCATCCGCGAGTTCATGGTCAAGCACGCCAAGGTCGACGAGCCGATTGTCGACGCGGCTGCGGCCGAAATGAAGGCGATGCTGGGCGACCATCTCGGCGCCACGCTGGTTGAATCGCTCACGCCCGGATGGGCGGACGATCCGCAAGTTGAGAACATGACCACGTCGTTCGACCGGGCGATCGCCGAGCTTGTGCCGGTGCTCTATCCGGATCTGCTCTATCGCCTGAACGCCGCCCGCGAGCCGCAGTATCCGGCCTTCGCCGCCAAGGTTAAGCCCACTCCGTTCGCGCCGGGTGTGATCAAGGGCACCGGCACGATGGCGCCGGCCGACTGGATGGTGCGCTGGGCCGACGGGCTCGAGCCGTCGCCGCCCAATCTGACGCTCCGCGATCTCCTCGGCGGCGGCGGCGATACCGGCTCGCGCACCTTCCGCTTCCATATTCCGCAGTACCTGAGCCGGCGCGCCAAGGACTGGGCCGACCGCGGCTTCAAGGAGACGCTGACCGATTGGCCGTCACTGAACGCGCGATCGAAGTTCTGGGGCGACGACCAGCGCGCTTCGTTCAAGAACTGGGAGGACATCACGAGTCTGCACAGCCCGCCCAAGGGCATCGCGGAGAACATCCAGCGCCGTGAGCTGTTGCGACGCGTCCTCATGAAGGTGATGCTGGAGAACAAGCTCGACGTTCTGATCCAGATTCACACCGCATTGCCGCCGGGAAGGATCGGGCTCGCGCCCGAGCCCGTGCTCAACAATCGGTTGATCTCCTATCCGCTCGGACCGAACGCGGGCATCACCGAGATCCTGATTCCGGCGGGCTATGTGCAGACCGCTTACGATCCGAGTTTCGAGCTTGCGACCGATGCCAACGGGCGCAAGGTCTATCGCAGCGTCACCGGCACGGTCCCGACGCAAATTCCCGCGCCCGGCCTGCCGTTCTCGATCAACTTCCTGGTCGAGCCCGGCATGGAGCACCTCGCTTTGAAGGCAGCCACGGCCTATCAGGCGGCCTCGAAGCGGCGCGTGCCGCCGCCGATGTTCCCGGCGCTGCCAGGAGAGCCGTGACGAGAGACTGAGCAGCGGCAGTGCGACCAGCGTTGACGCGATTCTAGAGATCAAGGACAGTCGTCGCTCGCCCGGAAAACCATGCGGGCTTTTGTGAGGAGTCTTCGATGAGTCGTCCAATCACAGTGTTGCTCGCCACGTTGCTCGCAACGGCCGCCCACGCCGCCGAGTACATGGAGAAGACGCCGTTTCAGTTGTCGCGCGCCTTTTCACCGGGTGTGGTCACCTCCGGCGGAATAACAGTCTGGGTTGCCGGCCAGACTGCGACGCAGGACGGCCAGGGCAACGATATCGCCAACAACTTCGAAGCCCAGGTCAAGCAGGTGTTTGCTCAAGTCGACGGCGTCTTGAAGCGCGCCGGCGGCAGCCTCGACAATGTCGTGACCATGACGGTTTTCATCAAGGAATCCCGGTACGGCGACAAGTTCGTGGAGATGCGCAAGGACTTCTTCAAGAACGGGAACTATCCCGGCAGTGCGCTCATCACCGTGACGAACTTCGCCCGCCCCGGGATCGAGATCGAGATCCAGGCTGTCGGCGTGATCGGCGACATCTGCTCGAATGACAATCCCTGTTCGGCCGAAGGAAAGGCCAAGAAGGCGCAGAACAGATAAGCCGGACCGCGGCGGTGAGCTTCAAGCCGCTCGCGCTTGCGCGGGCGGCAAGTCGGTGCCCATCGGGGGTGTGACCGGGCCTTGGCTCACCGATATTGGCTCACCGATATTGGCTCACCGATACATGCGGCTGATCTTCGAGCCTTCGAGCGTGAGGTTGTACATCAGCCCCTTCGAGTCGAGGATGAAGCCCACCACCGGATTGGTGATCTTGTCGGTGTCGACCGAGCCGCCGGCGCCGACCGCAATCACCACCACCGAGCCGTCGACGCCGACCCGCCAGCCGTCGACACGCTGAAAGTTCGCGAGCGCCTGCGGGGTCATGAACATGATGATAACCGAGCGTGCCTGCGCGCCGAGCTGGAAGCCGATCGAGGCCGAGAGCACGTTGTAGAAAGCGACCGTGCGGCCACCGACCCGCATCGCGCCCTCGCCATATTCGCCGCCGATGCCGACGCCGGCCTTGATCACGGTCGGAAACACCAGGACTCCCGCCGCGCGCGCGGCCAGTGACTGGCTGCCCGGAACCTGACGGTAGAAGTTGTCGAGCGTGGCGCTCACCGAAGCGTTGATCTCAGGTCCGCTCGCGGCCTCGCTGCGCGTACTCGTCTGCAGCAGCGTGCCCGCGGTCACCAAGCCAGCCACCATCGCGCGCCTGTCAATGCTCATGTCTTTGTCCCTCCTGGCGGACGCCGTCTATGTCACCCAGCAAACGGCGCTCCGGATTCCCCATGGCGGGGAGGTTACACGGCTCGGCAGAGCGGGGCAAATGACGATCAGCGCGGTGGTAGTTTCTTGATCCCGGCGGGGTCGAGCCGGGAAAGTGCATCGCGCACGCGGACGCCTGCGATCACGCGCTCGGGCGCGATCTCGGCGAGCGGCACCAGCACGAAGGCGCGCTCGCCTAGCCGCGGATGCGGCAGCATGAGATCCGGCTCGTTCAACATCAGGTCGTCATAGGCCAGGATATCGATGTCGAGCGTGCGCGGGCCCCACCGCCGCTCGCTGGCGCGGTCGCGCCCGAAGGCGCGCTCGACCGTCTGCGCGCGCGCCAGCAGCGCATGCGGCGTGAGCGTGGTGTCGACTGCGATGCACAGGTTCACGAATGGCGGCTGATCCTCGACGCCCCAGGGTGGGGTCGCATAGTCGGACGAACGGGCGAGCAGGCGGACGTCGCTGCCCTCGCACAACAGGGCGATCGCGCGCGCGAGCGTCTCACGCACATCGCCAAGGTTGCCGCCGAGTGCCAGCAGCGCCTCAGCCATGGCGCGAGCGCGCGATGGTGACGCCGATGTCCGCGAATGTGGCGGCGATCGGGGCGTGCGGCTTGTGGACTGTGACCCGCACCGCCATCACCTCGGCAAAGCGCGTGAGGATCGCTTCGGCGACCGCGCCGGCGGCAGCCTCGACCAGCCGATGGCGCTTGGCGCAGAACGCCCGGCTTGCGACGTCGACGACCTGGTCGTAGCCGACCGTATCGGCGAGCTTGTCGGAGCGAGAGGCGGCCGCAAGGTCGATGTCGAGGACGAGATCGAGCTTGAAGGTCTGTCCGACCTTGGCCTCGTGCTGCATCACGCCATGATAAGCGTGCAGCGAAAGTCCGGTGACGAACACGGCGTCGGTCATCGTGCATCCCAGATGGCTTTGGCGACCCGCAACGCCTGCACGGTCTCGGCGACGTCGTGGGTGCGCACGATCGCGGCGCCGTTCTCGACCGCGATCAGGTGGCTCACGATCGAGCCGCCGATGCGCTGATCGGGCGGGGCGGGCGACACCGTGTCGATGAAGCGCTTGCGTGAGGCGCCGATGAGGAGCGGGAGGCCGAACGATTTGAGCTCGCCCAGCCTGGCGATCGCGGTGATGCTCTGCTGCGGGGTCTTGCCGAAGCCGATGCCGGGATCGAGCACGATCGCATCGCGCGCAATGCCGGCGCGTTCGGCGATGTCGAGCGAGCGGGAAAAGAAGGCCGCGATGTCGGCCATGATGTCGATCACGGGATCGGCGGCTTCGCGGTTGTGCATGATGATGACCGGCACGGCATGCCGGGCGACCACGCGCGCCATGTCGGGGTCGCGCTGCAGGCCCCACACGTCGTTGACGATGCTGGCGCCGGCATCGAGCGCCGCGCTGGCGATGAACGCTTTCATGGTGTCGATCGAGACCGGCACGCCCAGCGCGATGATCTCCGGCAGAACCGGCGCAAGCCGCTCCCACTCCTTCTCACGCGAAACCGCGACCGCGCCGCCATAGGGACGGGTCGATTCCGCGCCGATGTCGAGAATGTCGGCGCCCGCCGCGGCAAGCCGCCGGGCGTGCTCGATCGCGCGTTGCGGCTCAAGAAAGCGGCCGCCGTCGGAGAAGCTGTCGGGCGTGACGTTGACCACGCCCATGATCGCCGGGCGGCCAAGGCCCAAGAGCCGCGCCACGGTCTTAGGCGCTGGCTGCGCGTTCGTGCCGGTGGCGACCGGCTGCGACGTTGTTGGGTGGGCCTTTGTCACAGCGCTGGCTTTGCGCCGGTCGGCCCCGGGAAGTCAAGACGCGCCGATCGCGCGACACGCTCAAGGACTTTGCGGAGAGGAATGGGAGAAAGGTGGTCTCAGGTGGTCTCAGGTGCTCGTTTCAGGCGTCCGCCCCGTTCCGGCGCCCGGCTCGATGCGGCCCTTCAGCCTGATCCTTGTAGCTGATCTTGAGGGGAAGCTTCTTGGCATGCTCGATCCAGCGCACGACCAGCTTTTCAGAGGGGAGAAACCGGACCAGCCTCTTCTTCTTATTGGCCTCTGCCATCGCCCGCGCGAGATTCTCGGGCTTGCGGTAACGCAGCTCCCGCACGGTATCCACACCCACCTCCTGCAACAGCCCGAGATAGCCCTTGCCCATCCCCTTGATGCGCATGTGGTCGCAGGCATTGGCAAATTTCAGCAGGCGTTTCTCGTTGATGCCGCACTTCTCAGCCAGCCGCCGGCGCGCCTTGGGGCTCTTGGCCTCGTCCAGCAGCCGCTCGGTGGTGCGGATGCCGAGCGATTTGAGGGTCTTGATCTCATCCGCATCGAGACCGTCGATGTGGGTGATGGGGTAGCTCGTCATCGAATTCTCCTCACTTCGCTCGTCCATCTATCTGGCGCTAGTGCCGCCGATTTGGAAGTTCCTACAATGCCTGCCACAAACTTGGTTAGGAACTTCAAATCGAAAAGCGGCAATAGAATCATAAACTTGCTAGTGCCCCTTTGCTTCCGAAGTTCGTGTCAGGGATTGCCGCGACGACTCACGAACTTCGGAAGCGGGGCACCAGCAGGCGTCAGACAAACTGACCAAGGCCCGGGACCGCGCCGACGATCTCGCCGACGGTGTCTTCGCCGGCTTTCTCGCGCGCGTAGGCGATCGTTTCGCGGGTCACCGCCTGGACTTGGCCCATGCTGAGACCGGTTGCCATCATGCGGGTTCCCGCCGCAAGCACACCTCCGCCAAAGATCCCGCCCCCCTCGTCGGGCGGCGCCGCCTGGATGGCCGCCTGGGCTCCGGGCAGCTTGGCAATCAGGCCCTGCACCTTTTCGGCAGGCCCTTCCTTAAGCAGAAACTGCAAAATGATACCGACGGCCTTCTGGGCAGTCGCCTGATCGATACCGACATTGGCGACCAGACGTCCGATCAGCTCGTCCATGCCCCACCCTTGGTTATCCATCCGGTAGCGATTGTATGAGGCGGAAAGGAGGGGCGAAACGGTTGCAGCCGAGCCACGTTTACGAATATGGCAGACCGTTGCATTCCTGCATCAGTATGAAACGGAGGCGACGACGCGAATTTTGGTCCCTTTGTGAATTGTCACAGACTTGACGCAAACTATTTGGTTATAAGGCCTTTTGTGGCCTGGAAGAGGGCGCTCAAGTGGCGTAGTTAACGATGGTACTGAACCAATAAGGGACGGCGATCGACCAATCATGGAAGTTAACCGCGTAAGTCCGTCCCTACAACCATACCGACATCACCAAGAAAAGCAGGTCTATAATTAACAACAGATGCGGCGGATGTGACGAGGCCAACGACAACTCTAACGCACCTCGTCGAGCAACGGGACCCACGGCCAGGACTTGCGATCCCAAACAGGCGGTTTGTGGCTGTGACCAACGGGTTAAGGGGCGCCATGATCTCATTCTCGAATGCACGGGTTGTCGTTGTTGCTGGCGGAGAGGCCGGACGTCCACTGGTACATACTTTAACGCGCATGGGTCTTGCGGGCGTTCGTCTGGTTGCAAGCCCAGATCAGGCTCGACAGCTCTGCACCGCAAAAGGTGCCGATGCCTGTCTGGTGGTGTTGCCCCGTTCGGTTCCGGACGAGGCGCCACAATGGACAGCGGAGACCGGCGCACCCGGTCGCGAGGCGGGGATCCCGTCCCTGCTGCTGGCCCAAGTGGTCACTCCTTATGTAAGCAAGTCTGCCCGGCGGGCCGGCTACGTGGCCTCGGTTCCCGCCGATGTATCGTCGCGGCTCCTATATCGCTGGATGGGCGCATTACTGCAGAAGCAGCGGCGCGCCCGCGACAGCGTGGGCGATCGCTCGCGCCCCCAGGTTCCCCTGGCCGACGCGATGCAGGCGCACAGCGACGAGGCATGGGGCAAGCTTAAGCTGCAATAGCCTTCAAAATAGCTGCAATAGCCTTCAAAATGTCGCCAAGCGCGTCTGCTGTTGACCACCTCCGGTGACGCTGTTGACCACTTGGTTCATCCGGACAAACAATGTCCGATGGTGAGCCGAATCTCAGGGGCACGCGATGGGTGACGACCGCCAGGACGACGGTACGATTTTCGTTGGCCGAAGCCACAAGCCGGAAGTGCTGACGCTGGCGCTGGCCAACCGGCACGGCCTTGTCACCGGGGCAACCGGAACCGGCAAGACCGTGACTCTGCAGGTTCTGGCGGAAGGCTTTTCCAACGCCGGTGTCTCGGTGTTCGCCGCCGACATCAAGGGTGACCTGTCGGGCATTGCCGAGCAGGGCGAGGCCAAGGAAGCGTTTGTCAGCCGCGCCAAGAGTCTCGGCATCGACTACCAGCCGGATCGGTTCCCGGTCGTGTTCTGGGATCTGTTCGGCGAGCAAGGCCACCCCATTCGCGCCACAATCTCGGAAATGGGCCCGCTGCTGCTGTCCCGGCTCATGGACCTCAACGAGGTGCAGGAGGGCGTGCTCAACATCTGCTTCCGGGTCGCGGACGAACAGGGGCTTCTACTCCTCGACCTCAAGGATCTGCGCTCGATGCTTGGCTACATCGCCGAGCATGCATCGGAGCTGACGGTCGAATACGGCAATGTGTCGAAGCCCACGGTCGGCACCATCCAACGCCAGCTTCTGGTGTTGGAGAACCAGGGTGGCCCAAAATTCTTCGGCGAGCCGGCGCTTGCGCTCAAGGATTTCATCCACACCGATCGCGACGGCCGCGGTATCGTCAACATCCTGGCGGCCGACAAGCTGTTGGAGAACCCACGACTCTACGCGACGTTTCTGCTGTGGCTGTTGTCCGAGCTGTTCGAGGAGCTGCCCGAGGTCGGAGATATCGACAAGCCGAAGCTCGTGTTCTTCTTCGACGAGGCGCATCTCCTGTTCAACGAGGCGCCAAAGGCGCTGCTCGATAAGATCGAGCAGGTGGTGCGGCTGATCCGGTCGAAGGGCGTCGGCGTCTATTTCGTCACCCAGAATCCGCTCGACGTGCCCGACAAGGTGCTGGCGCAGCTCGGCAACCGCGTGCAGCACGCACTGCGCGCGTTTACCCCGCGCGATCAGAAAGCGGTGCGGGCGGCGGCGGAGACGTTCCGGGCTAATCCGAAGCTCGACACCGCGACCGTGATCAGCGAACTGGGCAAGGGCGAAGCCCTGGTGTCCTTCCTGGAGGGAAACGGCACGCCGTCAATGGTTGAGCGCTGCATGGTGCGGCCGCCGTCCGGGCGCGTCGGGCCGGTGACGCCGGAGGAGCGTCGGGCGATCATGGCCACGAGTCCGGTCAGGGGTAAATACGACACCTCGGTTGATTCGGAGTCGGCCTACGAAGTCCTGCTGCAACGCGTGCAGCAGACCGGCTCGACGTCGCAGGCGCCAGCCGGGAGCGAGCAGGCGAGCGGCTCCGGCGTCGGGGGTTGGATCAGCGGCATCGGTGCCACGATCGGCGGCCTCTTCGGGACCGCGCGCCCGCGCGGCCAAAAGCTTACGGTCGGCCAGTATGTGGCGCGCGACGTGACACGCTCCGTGGTGAACCGCGTGGCCGGCAAGATCGCCGGCGATCTCGGCAAGCAGGTTGCCGGCTCGATGGGCAACACCATCGGCCGCGCGATCGTGCGGGGAACCTTGGGCGGCATTCTGCGCCGATAAGAACTGCTGCCTACGCCACGCCGAGCTTGCCCAAGGCAGAGCCTTGTGCTGGCCGCACATCGCTTTAGAGTCCGACGGGCCCCTTGCCGCGCCAGCCAGACGGCGTCCGGCAAGCACCACCGTCCAGCAAGCACCACTTGTTCAGCACAAGCAAAACCAGGCCTTCGATTATGACATCACCGTCCAGCGCGCTTCCCGCCGTTCTCGAACGGATCGACGCCGACCTCGACCAGAGCCTCGATCGGCTGTTCACGTTCCTCAAGATCAAGTCGATCTCGACCGATCCGGCCTACAAGGGCGAATGCCGCGCCGCCGCCGAGTTTGTCGCGCGCGATCTCTCCGGGATCGGCTTCGAAGCGAGCGTGCGCGCGACTGAAGGCCACCCGATTGTCGTTGCCAAGAACGCCGGCGGGAATGGCAAAGGCCCGCGCGTCCTGTTCTACGGCCATTATGACGTGCAGCCGGTCGACCCGCTCGATCTGTGGGAGGAGCCGCCGTTCGAACCGCGCATTGCGACCACGTCGGACGGTCGCAAGATCATCGTGGCGCGCGGCGCCTGCGACGACAAGGGCCAGGTGATGACCTTCATCGAGGCCTGCCGCGCCTTCCGGGCCGTGACCGGCGCGCTGCCGCTGCCGATCACAGCCATGATCGAGGGTGAGGAAGAGTGCGGCTCCGCCCACCTGTTCGGCTTCGTCAAGGACAACGCTCGCGAGCTCAAGCAGGATCTGGCGCTCATCTGCGACACCAGCATGTGGGACACCAGGACGCCCGCGATCACGACCTCGCTGCGCGGCCTCGTCTATGAGGAAGTGAAGGTCACCTGCGCCGACCGCGACCTGCACTCCGGCCTGTTTGGTGGCGCCGCGCAGAACCCCTTGCGCGTGCTCGCGGGCATTCTCGGCGCCATGCATGACAAGAACGGCCGCGTCACCATCCCGGGCTTCTACGAGGGCGTGAAAGAGCTGCCGAAGGACATCAAGGCCGACCTCGCGCGCCTCAAGCTGACGCCGAAGGATTTCCTCGGCGGAGTCGGCCTCAAGGTGCCGGCCGGCGAGAAGGGCCGCATGGTGATCGAGCAGATCGCGACGCGGCCGACCGCCGAGATCAACGGCCTGATCGGCGGCTATACGGGCGAAGGCGCCAAGACCGTGATCCCGGGCCAGGCCACCGCCAAGGTATCGTTCCGGCTGGTCGGCGCGCAGAACCCCAAGAAGGTGCGCGACGCCTTCCGCAAGTTCGTGCGCCAGCGACTGCCGGCCGACGCCAAGGTCGAGTTTGCCAATTTCGGCCTCGCGCCGCCGATCCAGCTGCCATTCGACAATCCGGCGCTTACCAAGGCGCGCGCGGCGCTCGCGGCCGAATGGGGCCGCAAGGCGGTGACGGTGGGCGAGGGCGGCTCGATCCCGATCGTCGCCGACTTCAAGCGCGTGCTCGGCATGGATACGCTCATGGTCGGCTTCGCGCTCGACGACGACCGCGTGCATTCGCCGAACGAGAAGTTCGACCTCACGAGCTTCCACAAGGGCATGCGCAGCTGGGCGCGGATCCTGACGGCGCTGGCGGGGTGATAAGTTGAAGGTCAAACGGACTCGGCGCGCTTGGCCTCGAAATCCAGTCTGCGCTTGATCATTTCGTTGATCTGTCTCGTGGAATTGATGACGGAGAGATTGCTTCGGATATGTGTGTAACTGAAGTCATCGAGCAGCTTCACGAACGCTGCATTTACAAACGATGTTGGAACATCTTCCACTCCAGCAAAGGACACTACCACTTTCTCCTTGTTTGTTAGTGCCTGCCGAATGGCGCGTCCGACGATTTCGCCGTCGACCCACGTGTAGCAGTGGCGTACGAGGTCTAGTACCTTGATTACCATTCGAGACTCTCCCGTTGTTCTTCAACTCGTTCGATTCGGTCAGTCCTTAGCTCGATACTGACCAGAGTTTCGGGGTAAAATCCCGGGGAAGCCTGTGGGTGTTGCGTGATGCCCGTTGCCGAGGGCCAACACGTCAACTGGCCTCGATTTGAATGGATGCTAACCGAACCGCCATTTCTGCGAACAACATTGTCGATGAGATAGCTCAGACCAGCTCCTCGATTGCGCCCGTTGCGCTTCGACGAGATGCCCTCTCGAATCGCCAGTGCTATTGCCTCAGCATCATCTGAGACCTGATATGTGCGCCTGATTTCGGTCGGAATTCCGACGCCGAAATCCGAAATGGATATTTTGATTTTGTGTTCATTTTGGAACCATTGAATGTGGGCGCACCCAATTCGTTCGGTCGAATGATCTTCGATGTTGTTGAATATCTCTCGCACGCAGGTCTTAAATTCGGCCAGCGATGCGGTGGTGACTTGCAGCTTTTCCGCAAGCCACGGAAATACATGCAAGTCGAGCCACTCATGAGATTCTTCGACCAATAGCCGCCTGAACGGAATGGTCGTCTCCCTCGTCGCGGCCGATGTCCTTAGGGCTCCATTGCCATACAGGCCGAAAAACCCACAATCGTCCATATATTGAATTGCTGGCTGTCCGATGTCGCAGTTAGCCAAAGCTATGCGGACTTCCCGTTTCTTGAGCCACTCTAGCAAATTCGAGAGGACGGTCATGCCGTCAGGGTCGACGAATGATAGGCCAGAAAAGTCGAAGGTGATGTCTTGACCGCGAGCTTTTTGATGCTCGTCTATTGCGCGGCCAATCACGTCGTACATTGTTTCGACATTCAAACGATGCGGCAGAGTGACGATTGTCGGCATAAAGAATCCCGTCTATTTTCTGCGCTGTCATTGCTTTGACGTCCCAATGCTAAACGATTATCCGCCGGCGCTCCATCAATTCGTAGTCCGTCTGCAGGCCAAGGAAGAATCCGTCGGACATCTTGAAATAGCGAGCCAACCGAAGGTCCGTGTCGGCGGTGATGGCGCGCCGGCCTAGCACAATCTCATTGATACGTCGTGGCGGCACGCCGATCGCGCGCGCGAGCGCCGTTTGCGATAGCTGCATTGGCCGCAGAAATTCCTCCATCAGAATTTCACCCGGGTGCGGATTGTGCAGGAGCTCAGTGGTCGTCGACGATTTCGACGTCGTGCGCATGTCCTTCTCTCCAGACGAAGCAAATTCGCCACTACGTCGATCCTTGTGTCAATGCTTCGAGCCAACCAGCTTGTCCCCAATGCAATATTGCGCCACAGGACAAATAGGACAGAGCTTCTGACCTTCGCGGGCGTCTCCGCTTGTGGCGGCATTGCGACGACTCGCGATTTCAGATAGCATCACCGCAATTTGAGTGTCCCTCTCACCTGATGGAGGAGCTCATGATCTCCCAAACGCTGATCACGGAAAATCTGGAAGTTCTCGGCTCCGACGGCGTGCACGTCGGCATCGTCGATCATCTGGAAAGCAACGGTGAAGTAAGATTGGCAAAAGAGAACGCCGGCGGCGAGCATCACTACATTCCGCTTGGCTGGGTCGTTCATGTCGAAATGAAAGTCCACCTCAACCAGCCCGGCGCCGACGCCAAAGCGCGTTGGAAGACCCATTGATGACGTGAGTGAGAAGCCCCGCGGACCGTGATCCGGACTGCGGGGCGACTGTCTCGTGACGCGGTGGCTAGAGTGCGGCCGCGCCTTACAGCGGCTTATACCAGCGCTGGTCGTAGAGCGCGCCGGTGAGCGGCGCGAGGGTGGCCCGGAATTCCTTGGTGTGCGCGGCGAGCTCGTGGGCGTCGTTGGCCGCCTGGTCGGACCAGGCCTCCACGACCGTGAAATGGTTGGTTCGGTTCTTCTGTTGCAGCACGTCGTACCGGACATTGCCGCGGTCCTTGCGTGTCGGCTCGGCGAGCGCCTTGAGCGCGACGATGATCTTGTCGCGGTTGGGCGGGCCGACATCGACATGG
>Ga0209798_10000308_pt1 | contig 28331 bp, 27 predicted proteins | sample DOMMetBare3Fresh_FD_187475 | JGI IMG/M metagenome (GOLD analysis project Ga0209798, IMG submission 187475) | Wetland sediment microbial communities from St. Louis River estuary, USA, under dissolved organic matter induced mercury methylation -... | ecosystem: Environmental > Aquatic >... | reverse complement strand
GCCGAACTTCGACAGCGTGCGCAGCACCAGCACGTGCTCGTGCGTCGCCAGCTTGGGCATCCAGGTGCGCGACGAGAACGGCTGGTAGGCCTCGTCGAAAACCACCAGGCCGTCCTGGGCACCGACCGCGTCGACGATCCTGGTCACGATGCGCTCGTCGAACAGGTTGCCGGTCGGGTTGTTCGGGTAGGCGATGTAGGTCAGCGCCGGCCGCGTCGTCTCGATCGCCGCCAGCATCGCCGCCTCGTCGAGTTCGAACTGCGGTGTGAGCGGCACGCCGACGAACTTCAGGCCGCGCAGGCGTGCCGACATCTCGTACATCACGAAGCCCGGCAGCGGCGCCAGCACAGTCGCGACGGGCCCTTGCGGATGATGGCAGGCCACCGACAGCAGATCGATCAGCTCGTCCGAGCCGTTGCCGACGATCACCTTGCAGCCCGAGGGCACCTCGAAGTGCTGCGCCAGCGCCGCTGCGACCTCGCCCTTGTTGATCGGGTAGCGGTTGAGCGCCACCTCGGCCAGCCGCTCACCGAGCGCACGCTTCAACGCGGGCGGCAGCGCGAACGGGTTCTCCATCGCGTCGAGCTTGACCATGCCGGCACTCGGCTGGATGGCGTAGCCCGCGCTCGAGGTGACGTCCTGGCGGATCGTGCGGGTGATCCGACGTTGCAACCCGGTGCTCATCGATCGTCCTTCAGCGAGAACACCATCTCGTGCTCGCCGTCCTTGACCTTGCCGGTGTAGCGGAACCCGAAGCGTTGGTAGAACGCGCCGACCGGGTTCTCGGGCACGTGCGACAGGCCGACGCTACCCACCCCCATGCGGCGCGCTTCGTCGATCAGCCAGCGCACGGCCGCATGGCCATGCCCCTGGCGCTGGAAGCGCGCGTCGACCATCAGGCGCCAGATGTAGAGCTGGTCGGCGCGTTCGGCGGGATCGGGGTCGCGGCGCGCGTCCCACAGCAGCAGGAAGCCGATCGGCTGGCCGTTCGAATACAGACCGAGCGGTCGGCCCGCGGGACGGTAGGCCGCCTGCGCGAGCGAGCGGGGCACCGAGGCGACGAACTTCTCCTGTGCTTCGGTCGTGCTCAGCTTCATCAGCTCGTCGACGTTGGCGTCGCTGACGGGGCGCACTTCGAACACCGCGGACGAGGCCGGCTCGGTGTCGGCCATCCCGAGCCGCATCTCGGCCGCGCGTGCATGCGCCTGCAGACCCTCGCCATGCGCGAGCACCGACGCGACCTCGCCCAGCGACTGCGCACCCCGCGCACTCACTTCGATCAGGCTCGAGCGCTTGACGAAGTCGTAGACACCCAGCGGCGAAGAAAAGCGCGCAGTGCCCGACGTGGGCAGCACATGGTTCGGCCCGGCGCAGTAGTCGCCCAGACTCTCGCTGCTGAAGCGGCCGAGGAAGATCGCGCCGGCATGCCTGAGCAGGGGCTCCCAGCGCTCGGGGTTCGCGCTCGAGATCTCCAGGTGCTCGGGCGCGATGCGGTTGCTGAGTTCGCAGGCCTCTTCCATCGATCGCGTGCGGATCAGCGCGCCGCGGCCGGCGAGCGAGGCGCGGATGATCTTCTCGCGCGGCAGCGTCGGCAGCAGCCGCTCGATCGACGCCGTCACCGCGTCGAGGTACGCCTCGTCGGGGCACAGCAGGATGCTCTGCGCCAGCTCGTCGTGCTCGGCCTGGCTGAACAGGTCCATCGCCACCCAGTCCGGCGGCGTGCTGCCGTCGGCCAGCACCAGGATCTCGCTCGGTCCCGCGATCATGTCGATGCCGACCTGACCGAAGACCTGCTTCTTGGCGCTGGCGACATAGGCGTTGCCGGGGCCGGTGATCTTGTCGACGCGCGGCACCGTCGCGGTGCCGTAGGCGAGCGCCGCCACGGCCTGCGCGCCGCCGATCGTGAAGACGCGGTGCACGCCCGCGACGTGGGCGGCCGCGACCACCAGTGCGTTCTTTTCTGCCCGCGGCGTGGGCACGACCATGATGACTTCGCCGACCCCCGCCACGCGCGCGGGCACGACGTTCATCAGCACCGACGACGGGTACGCCGCCTTGCCGCCGGGCACATAGACCCCCACGCGATCCAGCGGCGTGACCTTCTGGCCGAGCAGCGTGCCGTCGGCATCGCGGTAGGCAAAGCCGCGGCAGCTCGCATCGAGCTGGCGCTCGTGGAAGGCCCGCACGCGCTCGGCCGCGGCCTCGAGCGCGCGGCGCTGGGCCGGCGTGATGGCGGCCAGCGCGGCGGCGAGTTCGCTCGGCGGCAGCTCGAGCGCGGCCATGCCCGCAGCCTGCACGCCGTCCAAGCGCGCCGTGTACTCGAGCACCGCCGCATCGCCGCGCAATCGCACGTCGGCGACGATCGATGCCACCGTGGCGTCGATCGACGCATCGGTCTCGGCCGACCACTGCAGCTCGCGAAACCGCGCCTCGAAGTCGGGCTGCGCTGTCGACAAGCGCCGCACGATCATGTGGCCCCCAAGGCGCTGCGCGCCGGCCCCCCGAGGGGGTGCGCGCGCCTTCGGAGCGGCCGTGCGGCGCTCATTCCCGCACCGCCTTCTCCAGCGCCTCGATCAGCGGCCGGATCGCCTCGCGCTTCAGCTTCAGCGCGGCCTGGTTGACGACCAGGCGCGAGGAGATGTCGGCGATCTTCTCGACCTCCACCAGGCCGTTGGCCTTGAGCGTGCCGCCCGAGGACACGAGGTCGACGATCGCATCGGCCAGCCCCGTGAGCGGCGCCAGCTCCATTGAGCCGTAGAGCTTGATCAGGTCCACGTGCACGCCCTTGTCGGCGAAGAACTGGCGCGCGGTCGACGTGTACTTGGTCGCGACACGGATGCGCGAGCCCTGCCGGACGGCGCTGGCGTAGTCGAAGTCGGCGCGCACCGCCACGCTCATGCGGCAGCGTGCGATCCTGAGGTCCAGCGGCCGGTACAGGCCGTCGCCCTCGGTCTCCATCAGCACGTCGGCACCGGCCACGCCGAGGTCGGCGCCGCCGTACTGCACATAAGTCGGCACGTCGCTGGCGCGCACCAGCACCACGCGCAGATCGGGCCGGCTGGTGGCCAGGATCAGCTTGCGCGAGGCTTCGGGATCGTCGGCCACAGAAATGCCCGCGCGGGCGAGCAGCGGCAGCGTCTCGTCGAAGATGCGTCCCTTGGAAAGTGCGAGTGTGAGCATGTCAACCCTGCATTGCCGAGCAGGCGCCGCGGATCCGGCTTTGCCGGGCCGCTGGCAACGCCCCCTCGAGGGGGAGCGCCGAAGGTGCTTCGGAGGCGGTCATGAGACCCTCTCGATGTCCGCGCCGATCGCGCGCAGCTTGGCTTCCATCCGGTCGTAGCCGCGGTCGAGGTGGTAGATGCGGTCGACCCGCGTCTGCCCTTCGGCCACCAGCCCGGCGATCACCAGGCTGGCGGAGGCACGCAGGTCAGTGGCCATCACGGTGGCGCCCGACAGCTGCGGCACGCCGTGCACGACCGCGGTGTGGCCGTCCACCTCGATCTTGGCGCCCAGCCGCACCAGCTCGTTGACGTGCATGAAGCGGTTCTCGAAGATCGTCTCGCTGATGCGCGCGCTGCCCGCGGCAACGCAATCCACCACCATGAGCTGCGCCTGCATGTCGGTGGGGAACGCCGGGTACTCGCTGGTGCGAAAGCCCACCGCCTTCGGCCGGCCGTCCATGCGGATGCGGATCCAGTCGACGCCCGAGTCGATCGCGGCGCCCGCCTCGCGCAGCTTCTCGATCACCGCGTCGAGGTGGTCGGCGCGCGTGTCCCTGAGCGTCACGTCGCCGCCGGCCGCGGCCACCGCGCACAGGAAGGTGCCGGTCTCGATGCGGTCGGGAATGATGCGGTGCGGCCGCGCCGGCGCGTGAAGCGCGTCGACGCCCTGCACGCGGATGCGGCGGGTGCCCTGGCCCTCGATGCGCGCGCCCATGGCGATCAGCAGCTGCGCGAGGTCGGTCACCTCGGGCTCCTGCGCCGCGTTCTCGAGCAGGGTCTCGCCTTCGGCCAGCGCGGCGGCCATCAGCAGGTTCTCGGTACCCGTGACCGTCACCATGTCGGTCGTGATGCGCGCACCGGTCAGCCGCTTGGCCCTGGCGACGATGTAGCCATGCTCGACTCCGATGTCCGCGCCCATCGCCTGCAGGCCCTTGATGTGCTGATCCACCGGTCGCGAGCCGATCGCGCAGCCACCGGGCAACGAGACCTTGGCCTGCCCCATGCGTGCGAGCAACGGGCCCAGCACGAGGATCGACGCGCGCATCGTCTTGACGAGTTCGTAGGGTGCCTCGGGGGCGGCGATGCGTGTCGCATCCAGCGTCATCAGCGCGGAGTCCGCCTCCGAACGCTCGACGGCCACGCCCATGTGGCGCAGCAGCCGGGCCATCGTGGCCACGTCCTGCAGCCTGGGCACGTTGGCGAGTGCCATCGGCGCGCCCACGAGCAAGCCGGCGCACAGCTCGGGCAGCGCCGCGTTCTTGGCGCCCGCGATCGCGACCTCGCCTTGCAATCGGCGGCCGCCGCGGATGAGGAGCTTGTCCATGGTCGTCTGGCTTCCGATGGCTTCGAAAGCGACGCGCGCGCTGGAGGAGGTGGTGTGGCCCGAGCAGGCGCCGCCCCCTGCAGCGACGGCGCCGCAGGTGGGTCTAGTGGTGGTGGCCCGGCGTGGCCTGCAAGGCCTGCCACTCGGCCGGTGTCAGCGTCTTCATCGACAGCGCGTGGATCTGTTCACGCATTCTATCGCCGAGCGCCGCGTACACGCGCTGGTGGCGCTGCACCCGCGGCCGGCCCTCGAAATCGGCCGCCACGATCGTGGCGAAGAAATGGCGGCCGTCACCCTCGACCTCGAGGTGCGTGCACTCGAGGCCCGCAGCGATGAAATTTCGCACGTCGGCGGCGGTGGGATCGGCCATGGGACTGCGATTCTAGGTGGCCCCGCGTACAGTCCCCCACGCGCCGCGGTGGGCGCGCCTTGGGAGACCCCGATGAGCATGACCCAGATCGTGACCCTCGCCGTCCTGGCCGTCGTCGGCCTGTGGATGCTGGCGGCCTACAACCGCCTGGTGAAGGCACGCAACGAGATCGGCAACGCGTTCGCCCAGATCGACGTCCAGTTGAAGCGGCGCTACGACCTGATCCCGAACCTGGTGGACGTGGCACGCAAGTACGTGCAGCACGAGCGCGACACGCTCGAGGCGGTGATCGCCGCGCGCAACGGCGCCAAGAGCGCCAGCGAGTCGGCGGCGGCCAAACCAGCCGATGCCGCGCGCATCGGCGCGCTGGCCGGCGCCGAGGGCACGCTGGCCGGGCTGATGAACAAACTGGCGGTCGTGGTGGAGGCCTACCCCGCGCTGAAGGCCGACGCCACGTTGCGCGACCTGTCGGAGGAGTTGAACCACACCGAGAACCGCATCGCCTTCGCGCGCCAGGCGTTCAACGACGTGGTGCTCGACTACAACAACGCGGCGCAGCAGGTCCCGACCAACGTCGTTGCGGGCCTGTTCGGCTTCAAGGACGCGGCGATGCTGCAGGCCACCGCCTCCGAGGCCGAGCGCCAGGCGCCGCGCGTGAACCTGTAGCCGCGACCGGGCCGCGCGGCATGCGCTTTCGCCACCACCAGGAGGTCGCGCAAGAGCAGACCCGCACGCTGCTGGCGCTGTTCGCGTTCGTCGTGTTCGGCCTGGTGGTCGCGATCAACCTCGTGCTCGCGGTCATCTACTGGGTCACGTTCCCGTACGCGCGTGCACTGCCCTCGCTGTTCATCGAGACCAACACGGCTCTGGTGCTGCTGTTCGTGCTTGGCGGCTGCTGGGTCGAATCGATGCGTGCGTCCAAGGGCGGCCCGCACGTGGCCGAGCTCGCCGGCGCGCGGCCGGCGCAGACCAGCGGCCACGACGAGGCGTCGCGGCGCGAAAGGCGCTACGTCAACGTGGTGCAGGAGATGGCGCTGGCCAGCGGCCTGCGGCCGCCGCCGCAGGCCTGGGTGCTGCCGCGCGACGACGCGATCAACGCGCTGGCCGCCGGCTGGGGGCCGGACGATGCCGTGGTGGCCGTGACGCGCGGCGCACTCGAACGCCTAACGCGCGCCGAGTTGCAGGGTGTGGTGGCACATGAGTTCAGCCACATCACCTACGGCGACACGCGCCTGAACATGCGCCTGGTCGGCATGGTCTGGGGCCTGCAGATGATCTGGGGCCTGGGCCAGTCGCTCTGGTCGACAGACGAACAAGGCCGGCGCGGCGCCGGTGCCCTGTTCGGCCTCGGGCTGATGGCCGTGGGTTCGTTCGGCTGGCTGGCAGGCCGTCTGTTGCAGGCTGCGGTGAGCCGGCAGCGCGAATTCCTCGCCGATGCATCCGCGGTCCAGTTCACACGCGAGGTCGACGGGCTGGCCGGCGCGTTGCGCAAGATCGGCGACCAGCAGCTGCGGCGCGTGCCCGGCATCGCGAGCGCGCACGCCGCCGCGCTGGCGCACCTGCTGCTGTCGCACGACACGAGTGCCGGTCGCGGTGGCTGGCGGCGCTGGCTGGCGACACACCCGGCGTTGTCCGAGCGCCTGGCGCGCCTGTACGGGCACGAGCTCGCGCCGGACGATCAGATCCTGGCGGCCGACGCGTTGCCGCTCGCGCAGCTCGACGAACCGCCGGCCGAGGCGCTCGCGCGCATGGCGCCGGCCGCTGCCGCCGGCACGGTCGGCGACATGCGCATGGACGGGGCGCCGCCATTCGACCCGGTCGGGCCGGCCGCCAGCAGCCCGCAAGCGCATCGCCACGACGCCACGCAACTGCCGTCGAGCTTCGACGCCGCCGAGCGCGAGCGCGAGGCGCTGGCACGCATCGCGCTGTGGCACGGACCGGGCGAATGGCAGGCGGCGATGCTCGCGCTGAGCGTCGGCACGCGCGAAATCGGCGTGGCCGCTCGTTGGCGCGCCTACCAGCAGGCCACGCAGGACCTCGGCGTGGCCTCGGCGGTGCGCGCCGAGGTCGAGGCGCTGTCGACGCGCACACGCAGGCAGGTCTTCGAGTCGCTGCTCCAGCGTGCACAGAGCGCGACGCCGTCGCAGCGGCGGCGCCTTTGGCGCGAGTGGTCGGCACGCTGGCGCGTCCTGCACGAGACGGCAACGGCGGACCGGAGCCTGTCCGCCTGGCGCGCCTTCGCCATCCACCACCGGCTGGGGCCAGTGGCCGGCCGCGCGCCAACGCGCGGCAATCTCGCCAGCGAAACAGCGGCCGTCCAGGCGGCCACGCGCGCGATGGCCGAGGCGATGGCGCTCGACGGCGCGTCGCGCCGGGCCTGGATCGATGCCGCGTGGCAGCGACTGACCGAGATGGGCATGCCCGCACCGCGCGGCCCCGCCGCCGGCCTCGCGCCGGCCACGCCTCGGCGGGAATCGATGCTGGCCCTGCGCGTGCGCCACCTGTCGCCGATGCAACGGCCGCTGCTGCTGCGCGCGTGGCTGCTGGCCACGCCGCAGGCCCACCTGCTGGGCGATGCGGCCGACCCGCGGGCCGCCGACGCGCTGCACCTGGCCTGCGTCGTGCTCGACGTGCCGGTGCCCCCGCCGTTGAGCTGAGTTCAGGCCAGATCGGCCTGGCGCTCGATCACGCGCGAGACGATGCCGTACTCGATCGCCTCTTCCGGGCTCATCCAGTGGTCGCGCTCGATGTCGACCAGCACCTTCTCGAGCTTCTGCCCGGTCTCGCGCGCGATCAGCCGGGCCATGCGCTCGCGGGTCTTGATGATCTCGCGCGCCTGGATCGCGATGTCGCTCGCGCGCCCGCCGGCGCCACCCGAGGGCTGATGGATCATGAATCGCGTGTTGGGCAGGCACACGCGCCGCGCCTTGTCCGCCGCGAGAAAGACGTGCGCTCCCGCGCTCGCGACCCAGCCGCTGCCGATCGTGGTGACCGGCGCGCGCACGAAGCGGATCATGTCGTGGATCGCATCGCCCGACTCGACGTGGCCGCCCGGCGACGACACGAGAACATGGATCGGCGCATCGGATTTCTGCGCGAGCAGGATCAGGCGTTCGCACACTCGGCGCGCCACCGCATCGTCGATCTCGCCGAAGATCAGCACGAAGCGCGAATCGAGCGCGAGTTGTTCGGCCAGGCTGCCTGTGCGCTCCTCGGGCTTGGCGTCCTTGGACTCGTCGGCGGCGCGGATGAGGTCGGTCATATCGGTTCCTGATGTTCGGGCGCCCGCCGCGGAGCCGGCATTGCCGGCGTGCGGGCGGTGCCCCAAGGGCCACGAGGGGGCCCCTCCGGGGCCATGGGGGCGGCGAAGCCGCTTCGGGGGTGCGTCACGTTCTGATTTTGTACCCCGTGGCGAGCAAGCGAAGCGCGACCGCGGAAACCACCACGAAGCTCGTGCCCACGACGGCCAGCGACAGCCAGGGCGACACGTCGCTCGCGCCGAAGAAACCGCGGCGAAAACCGTCGATCATGTAGAAGAACGGATTCAGATGCGACAGGCCCTGCCAGAAAGCGGGCAGCGAATGCACCGAATAGAACACGCCGGACAGGAAGGTCATCGGCATGATCAGGAAGTTCTGGAAGGCGGCCGTCTGGTCGAACTTTTCGGCCCACAGCCCGGCAATCAGGCCCAGCGTGCCGAGCATGCCGGCGCCGAGCACGGAAAAGACGATGATCCACCACGGCTCGACGAAGTGCGCTGGCGCGAACCACACCGTGACCGCGAACACGCCCAGGCCCACCGCCAGCCCGCGGACCACGCTGGCGCCGACATAGGCGGCGAACCAGGCCCAGTGCGACAGCGGCGCAACCAGCAGGAACACCAGGTTGCCGGTGACCTTGCTCTGGATCAGCGAACTGCTGCTGTTGGCATATGCGTTCTGCAGCACGCTCATCATCACCAGGCCCGGCACCAGGAAGCTGGTGTAGCCGATGCCGGCGAATACCTGCACGCGGTCCTCGAGCACGTGGCCGAAGATCAGCAAGTAGAGCATGGCGGTGAGCACCGGCGCCGCGACGGTCTGGACGCTGACCTTCCAGAACCGCAGGATCTCCTTGTAGAACAGGGTGCGTGCCCCCGCGAGGTTCACGGCATTCACGCCGATTCCTTCTGCATGATCTCGAGGAACACGTCTTCCAGGTCGGCGCGCCCGATCTCCAGGTCTTCGATACGCACACCGGCCCGGCGCAGCTGGCCGAGGATGGTTTCGACCTCGGCCGCATCGTGCGCCGTGACCTGCGCGACGCGCCCGGTCACCCGGGCATGCGCAGCCAGCGCCGGCAGCGCATCGTCGGTCTTGAAGCGCAGCATCGTGCTGGCCGTGCCGGCCAGCAGGTTGGCGGTGCGGTCCAGCGCCACCACCCGTCCCTGCTTGAGCATCGCGATGCGGCCGCACAGCGCCTCGGCTTCCTCTAGGTAGTGCGTGGTCAGCAGCACGGTATGCCCCTGCTTGTTGAGGCCGGCGATGAAGCCCCACAGCGTCTGGCGCAGCTCCACGTCCACCCCTGCGGTCGGCTCGTCGAGAACGATCACCGGCGGCTTGTGCACCAGCGCCTGCGCCACCAGCACGCGCCGTTTCATGCCCCCCGAGAGCTGGCGCATGTTGGTACCGGCCTTGTCCGCGAGGCCCAGCCCCGCCAGCAGTTCGTCGATCCACGCGTCGTTGCGGTAGATGCCGAAGTAGCCGCTCTGGATGCGCAGGCACTCGCGCACGCTGAAGAACGGGTCGAACACCAGCTCCTGCGGCACGATGCCCAGCGAGCGCCGCGCAGCCGCGTAGTCGGCCACCACGTCGTGGCCCATCACGTTGACGCGGCCCCGCGTCGCGCGCGCGAGCCCCGCCAGGATCGAAATCAGGGTCGTCTTGCCCGCGCCGTTGGGTCCGAGCAGGCCGAAGAACTCGCCCTCGTCGATCGCGAACGACACGCCATCGAGCGCACGCACCTCGCCGCGCGCCCCGGGATAGGTCTTCGCCACCTCTTCGAACACGACAGCGGGCATCGGCGACGATTGTAGGGATGGCGCGGCAATGCCGAGCCGCCGCAGGCGCCTACCATCGCGCGCATGCACGAGGGCGCACCCCCGCCGACGCCGTGGCGTACCGCCATCCTGACCGTCTTGGCAATGGGGGCGTTCGCTGCCAACTCGCTGTTGTGTCGCCTGGCGCTGCAGCATGCGCTGATCGACCCGGCAAGTTTCGGCAGTGTGCGACTCGCTTCGGGTGCCCTCGCGCTGGCGGCCCTCGTGCGCGCCCGTGGCGGCGCTCCGGCCGCAGCGCGCGTCGACTGGCTTGCGGCCGCCATGCTCTGGGCTTACGTGGTGTGCTTCTCGTTCGCCTACGTCACGCTGGCCGCCGGCACGGGTGCGCTGGTGCTGTTCGGCGCGGTCCAGTTGACGATGTTCGCGGTGGGCCTGCATCGCGGCGAGCGCTTCGTGCCGATGGCCTGGACCGGTCTTGCGCTCGCGCTGGCCGGGCTCGTCTACCTGGTGTCCCCGGGGGTCACCGCGCCGGCGCCATTGGGCACGGTGCTGATGACCGTGGCCGGCATCGCATGGGGCGTGTATTCGCTGCGCGGTCGCGGTGCCGGTGAGCCGGTGGCCGCCACGACAGGCAACTTCGTGCGGGCGACGCCGCTCGCGCTGGCGGTCAGCGCGGCCAGCCTGGCCTTTGGCGGTTCGATACATGCCAGCGCCAGCGGCGTCGCGCTCGCGGTGGCCTCGGGCGCACTGACCTCCGGACTCGGTTACGTCGTCTGGTACGCTGCGCTGCCGGGCCTGTCGGCGCTGAGAGCAGCCACGGTGCAGTTGTCCGTGCCGCCGCTGGCGGCGATGGGCGGCGTGCTGCTGCTGGCCGAAGCCCCGACGTGGCGCCTCGGGTTGTCGTCGCTGGCCATCCTCGGAGGGATCGCTCTGGTGCTTCTCGCACGCTCGCTCGCCGCGCAGCCCCGCGGCCGCCGCTGAACGCCCGGCGCCTCGACCGGTGCGTGTGCATGGTGCAAGATCGCGCCCCAGTTTCCGATCCGATCCATGTCCGCATCGCCTCCCAAGAGACCCCGCCGCACTGCCGAGCGCATCCTCGACGTGACGCTGGAGCTGTTCAACCGCTTCGGTGAACCGAATGTCAGCACCACCGTGATCTCGGCCGAACTGAAGATCAGCCCCGGCAACCTGTACTACCACTATCCGGCCAAGGACGAGCTGATCAACGCGCTGTTCGCCCGCTACGACAAGGCGCTCGGCGAGCTGCTCGGCGCGGCCGACAACGTGCGCAACGTCGAGGACGCGTGGCTGTTCTTCCACATGCTGTTCGAGGCGATCTGGGCCTACCGTTTCCTCTACCGCGACCTGAACGACCTGTTGTCGAAGAACCGCAAGCTCGAGACCCAGTTCCAGCAGGTGCTCAAGGCCAAGGGCCGCGCGGTGCAGTCGGTGCTCGGCGGCCTGTCGCGCGGCAGTGCGGTGAAGATCGACGCCCGCGAGGCCGAGCCCGTGGCCACCGCGATGGTCGTGGTGCTGACCTACTGGCTGTCGTACGAGTACGTGCGCGATCCGCGCCACGCGCTCGAGCCGGAGACGGCCGGGGCGGCGCTGGCCCGCGGCGCCTACCACGTGCTCAGCCTGCTGATGCCCTACATCGACCCGGATGCGCGCCTGCACCTTCATTCGCTGGTGGCGCCCTATCGCCACTGAGCCGACACTGGCAGACCAACAAGGAGACAAGCGATGGCCAAGTGGACCCCGTTCCCCTACGACCTATTCGACTTCGATGCCGCGCTGGTGAAGAAGCAGTGGGCACGCCTGCATGCCGGCGATGCCGAACCGCTGCCCAAGGAGGCGAAGGTGCTGGAGGCCTGGGCGCTGTTCCACCGCGGCGAGTTTCACAAGGCCCACGACGTCGGCCTGAAAGCGGGCGGCGCGGGCATCACGGTGGCCAACAAGGCGCAGGCGATCTACGCCAACTACCTCGAGAAGAGCGAGAAGACCAAGCTCGCGATGTTCCAGGAGGTGGTCGAGCGCGCCGAGGCACAGCAGCGCGAGGAGCCGAAGAATCCGAACGCCTACTACTGGCAGGCGTATGCGCTGGGCCGCTACAGCCAGGGCATCAGCGTGGCCAAGGCACTGGCGCAGGGGCTGGGCGCGAAGGTGAAGAGCGCGCTGGAGACGACGATCAAGCTCGCGCCCAAGCATGCCGATGCGCACATCGGGTTGGGTACGTTCCACGCCGAGGTGATCGACAAGGTGGGCTCCCTGCTCGGCAAGACGCAGGGCGCCGACAAGGCCACGGGCCTGAAGATGTTCCAGCAGGCGCTCAAGCTCAACCCGGGCAGCGCGATCGCGATGATCGAGTACGCCAACGGCCTGGTGATGCTCGAGGGCGACAAGAAGATGAAGGAGGCCGAGAAGCTGTATGCCGACGCGGCCGCCTGCAGGCCCGCCGACGCGCTCGAGACGCTCGACGTCGAGATGGCCAAGGCCGAACTCGAGGATTGATCCCGCTGCCCTCGCTAACGTGAGCTTCTCCGACAGCGACTGGACGGAAGCGGGCGCCGCGACCGCCGAAAGCAAGGACCATCGCGTCGCGGTGGCCCTGGCGACCGGCGTGGCGATCGGCGCCGTGGCCGCCTCGCTGCTGTGGTGGCTCGCAGCCACGGTGCGCGCGCCGCGGCCGGCGCCGGCGCCCGTGGCCGCGCTGGCGCCCGCCACACCAGCACCGCGAATCGCAGCCGAGGCGGCGGCCACGCCCGCGGCCACGGCGAGTCCGGACGCGGTCTTGCCGACGGGGCCGGCAGCGGCCTCGGCCGCCGCGCCGGACGCCCCGGTCGCACCGGCAGCGGCCGCGGCGTCGGCCGTCCAGTTGCAACAGGCGTCGCTGGCCGAGGATGCGGCGCGACGCAAGGAACGCGCGTGGCAGAAGTTCTACCAGCCACCCACGATCTGCGCCGAAGACCGCCGCGGCGAATTCCTCGTCGAATGCGCGAACCATTCGATCCGCGCACGCCGCGAGTTCGAGCAGCGCTACGCCACCGGGCGCCTGTAGCTCATGGCGCCGTCACCGGCCACGGTGCCATCAGCGCCAGCCACAGCATCTTGCCGAACTCGGGCGCGAAGCGTTCGATGATCGCCTCGGGATCGGGGCACATCCGGGCGTCGGTGATGAGACCGAACTGCACGCCCCCGGCATACGACAGGATCGACACGCCCATGCCGATGTCGCCCGACTGCGGCACCCAGAACATCGCCTGCTTGACCGTACGGCCGCAGAACTTGAGCGGCTCTTTCGGCCCCGGCACGTTGGTCATCACGGCGGTGGCCTTCTTGGCGAACAGGCCGGTGATCGCTTGCTGCACCGGTTTGACCATCAGGCCCGACAGGGCCAGCACCGCGAACGCGAGCAGCGGCTGGTAGCTGCCCTTGAGCTCGTTCATGCGCGTGTGCACCGCGTACAGCCGCTCGACCGGGTTGGCGATGCCCACCGGCAGGACCAGCGGCACCAGGCCGAAGCGGTTGCCCAGCTTGTAGGCCTGCTCGACCGGGCGCAGGTTGACCGGCACCATCGCGCGGATCTCGCAGCCGGTCGGGTCATCGCCCTTGCCTCGCAGGTAGTCGCCGATCGCGCCGGCCACCGCGGCGAGCAGCACGTCGTTGATCGACACGCCGAACGCCTTGCCAACTGCCTTGACCTCGTCCAGCGGCAGCGGCTCGCCCCAGGCCACCCGCTTGCCCGGCGTGGCCTTGCCCTTCAGGCGCGTGGGAGAGTCGTCGGGCATCAGCGCCAGCGCGGCCACGTCGTGCGCCACCTGGTAGCCCACGCGCGCAGCCTCGATCGAGCCGGCCATCGGGCCGCCGGGCATCGACATGAGCTCCAGCCCCTTGCCCAGGCCCTGGCTGGTCAGGCCGATGGCCTTGATCGACAGGTCGGCAAAGGGCTCGAGCACGGCCCGGGCCAGCCAGTCCGCCGGGTCGTCCGAGTGATGCGTCTCGGTGCGTTCATGGTGGCTTCGCTGCGGCGGCGGCTTTCCGCCGTCGGCGATCGACAGCATCACCGAGATCAGCGCAATGCCGTCGCCAATGCAATGGTGGATGCGCGCCACCAGCGCGCTGCGCTTGCCATCCAGGTGTTCGACGATGCGGAACTCCCACAGCGGCCGCTCGGGCGGCAGCGGCGTGGCGGCGAGTTCGGCCACGCGGCGCTTGAGCGCGGCCAGCGGGGCCTCCCCGGCGCGCGGCCTGAGCGTTTCGCCGCACACGTGGTGCGCCAGGTCGAACGCCTCGTCCTCGACCCAGCTGGCACCCATCGCGTCTTCGACCACCTTGTGCCTGAAGCGCGGGTAGGCGAGCAGCGCCTGGCCGATGCGCTGGCGCGCCTCGGCCAGCGCGAGCTGCGGCTCGAGCAGCCAGACCCCGACGATCATCATCAGGTTGGCGTCGGTGTCCATGCGCAGCCACGCCGTGTCCACGCGCGACATGCGCTCGACATGGCCCTCGGGGTGGGCTGCGGCAGGCTGGGCGGACATCGGGAATCTCCTCGGCAGCGGCGCTGGGCGCGCTCTGGCTAAGATGCCGACTCTACCCTCGACCCTACCCCATCCCCCTGAGGAGCCTTCACCATGGCCAGCCTGAAAGCCACGTTCGAGAAAGCCGTTGCCGACAGCAAGACCCTGCCCGACAAGCCCGACAACGCGACGCTGCTGCAGCTGTACTCGCTGTACAAACAGTCCACCGTGGGCGATGTCGAGGGCAAGCGTCCCGGCTTCACCGACATGGTGGGTCGCGCCAAGTGGGATGCCTGGAACGCGATCAAGGGCAAGGGCACCGACGAGGCAATGAAGGAGTACGTGGCGCTCGTCGAATCGTTGAAGTAGGCAGGCGCGCGCGGCGCCAGCGGCGCGCCGCCCGAGCGGCTACTTGCGTGCCGCCTTCCTGGCCGCGGCCCTCTTGTCGGCGGCGGCGCCCTTGGCCAGCAGGGCATCGAGGTTCTTCTGGATCTCGCTCTCGATCGTCTTGGCGAACGCGCCGAGCAGGAATCCGAGCTTGGCGTTGAGGTCGAAGTGATCGGCCGCGACGATCAGCGTTCCGGAGACGCCGGTGCGCGTGAATTCGACGGTGTCGCTGTAGTCGCCCTCGATCACGGTGCAGGTCATGTCGAACTTCTTCTCCACCTCCTCGGCCCATTGCCAGGCGATCTTGCGCGCCTTCGGCAACCCGAGGCTGTGCTCGCGGCGGATCTTGATGTCGGGCATACGGCTTCCTGTCGATCAAATGGCGCGCAGTGTCGCGTGGCGCTCCGCCTTGGGCAATGCGGCGAAACGCTTGACCTCGGCGTAGAAACGGGCGAAGTCGCGGCCCTCGCGTTCGTGCAGCCGCTCGAACTGGGGCACGAGTTCGTTGTAGGCCGCAAGCACGCCGAAGCTCGCGTTGTTGGCGCGTTCGAACCAGGCGTCATAGCCGGCAAAGCCGCCCCAGCGCTCGGACTTGATGCGTGCGTACTCGGCGCGCAGCTCGGCCATCAGTGCCGACTTGGCCTCGCGCTTGGCGTCGTCGGCCGCAGCGCTCGCGTACAGCGCTTCGAGCCGTTCGCGGTAGCGGCCGGTGAAGGCGCGGAACTCCTCGCGCCGCATGTCCAGCGCGGCGTACTGGCGCCTGGCCTCGTCGCTGCCATGCGCGGCGAGCCATCGCCGCACCCCGATGCGTTCGACCGCGGTGGCGAACGACTCGTTGAAGGTGGTGTCGCCCTCGGCATAGACGACCTGGTGCGCGAGCTCGTGGAACACCAGGCGCGCCAGCTCGCCCTCGGGCCAGCCGATGAAGGTGTTGAGCAGCGGATCGCCGCCCAGCCAGTCGAGCTTGCCGAGCGTCGAATACGCCGGCACCCCATACACGTTGACCTCCAGCCCGCGCGCGCGCAGCGCGAGCCCTTCGGCGTCGGCCGCCTCGCGCTCGTAGTAGCCGCGGTAGCCCACGCAGCCCACCACCGGGAAACACCAGGTCTCGAGCTTCAGCGACAGCTCCGGCGCCGCCACCACGTTCCACACCGCAGCGCTGCGCCCGAGGTCGCTGTAGCGGCGGTAGCTGCGGTTGTCGGGCAAGCCCAGTTCGACGACCGCGAAGTCGCGGATGCGCTCGGCGAGCGCGAGCCGCGCTCGCAGGGCCTCGGGCGTGCCCTGGTCGGCGCGCAACTCGTCGATCGGCCTTGCGCGCTGCACCAGGTCGAGGTGGCCTGCCACCGATTGCGCGTAATAGCCGAGTGTCGAGCAACCTGCGGTGAGGCAGGCCGCTCCCAGCAGGGCGGCGACACCCCCCAACCCGATCGCAGCCACGAGCAGCCAGCGCCTCACGCCGCGTGCGGAGCCAGCGCCTCGACCTGCACGAGGCAGTCGTAGAAGGCGGGCGCGCGGCCGATGTCGGTGAGCTGCTGGTGCGTCAGTTCGTTGACATTGGTCCCGTCGACGCCGAACTTGCGCCACCACACGCCCAGGCCGTTGACGACCCCGGGGCGCGCACGCGAGCTGACCTCGGCCTTGCAGCGATACTCGCCGCGGTCGTTGAACACTCGCACCATCGCGCCGTCGCGGATGCCGCGCGGCACCGCATCGTCGGCATGGATCTCGACGATCGGCTCGCCCTCGATCGCGCGCAGGCTCTTGACGTTGACGAAGCTCGAATTCAGGAAGTGGCGCGCCGGCGGCGAGATCATCGCCAGCGGGTGGCGCGCCGCGAGCCCGGGCGCGGACTGCACGCTCTCGTAGTTGGGCACATGCTCGGGCACGCCCAGCCCGCACACGTCCACCCGTGCCTTGCCGCTGGCGGTGGGAAACCCGCCGTCGGCGAACGGCGCTTCGGGCACCGGCAGCGCGGCCCAGCCGCGCTCGCGCAACGTCTCGAACGAGGTGCCGAGCGCCTCCCAGTCGATCGCCTGGCGCGCCAGGGTCTCGTCGTCGTCGTCGAAGCACGGTTCGGTGAAGCCCATGCGCGCGGCCAGCCCGCGGAAGATCTGCGTGTTCGGCCTGGACTCGCCCAGCGCCGCGATCGCCGGCTCGTTGAACATCACGTCGGTATGGCCGTAGGCGGTGTGCACGTCCAGGTGCTCGAGCTGCGTGGTGGCGGGCAGCACATAGTCCGCATGGTCGGCGGTGTCGGTGAGGAAGTGCTCGAGCACGACGGTGAACAGGTCCTCGCGCGCGAATCCCGCGACGACCTTCCTCGATTCCGGCGCCACCGCGACCGGGTTGCTGTTGTAGACGATCAGGGCCTGGATCTTCGGCCCGAAGGCCGGCGAGGCCTCGCGCAGCAGGTCGTCACCGATCGTGCTCATGTTGATCGTGCGCGGGCGCCGCCCAGCCAGCAGGTCGGGACGCGTCAACGCCGGGTGCTTGAACGGCGCGAACCAGCCCGAGCTCGACAGCAGCATGCCGCCGGCACGGTGGCGCCAGGCGCCCGTCAGGCACGGCAGCAGCGCGATCAGCCGCGTCGCGTTGCCGCCGCCGCGCACGCGCTGCATGCCGTAGTTGAGCCGGATCGCCGCTGGCTGCGTCGTCCCGAGGTCGTGCGCCAGGCCCCGCACCTCATCAGCGCTGATGCCGCACACCGCCGCGGCGCGCTCGGGCGGCCAGTCGGCGAAACGCCTGGCCAGGCGGTCGAAGCCGTCGACGTGGCGCTCGATGTAGTCGCGGTCCAGCCATCCGCGAGCCTGCAGTTCGTGCATCACGCCCAGTGCCAGTGCTCCGTCGGTACCCGGCAGCAACGCGATGTGCTGGTGGCATTTCTCGGCCGTCTCGGTGCGCCGCGGGTCGATCGCGATGAGCCGGGCGCCGCGCCGCTTGGCCTCCTGCGCAAAGGCCCAGAAGTGCAGGTTGCTGGTGATCGAATTGCTGCCCCAGATCACGATCAGCCTGCTCTCGGCGAAGAAGCGCGTGTGCATGCCGACCTTGGTGCCGTAGGTGGCGGCCAGGGCCTCGCCGCCGGCCATCGAGCAGATCGTGCGGTCCAGCAACGACGCGCCGAGCTTGTGGAAGAAGCGCTGCGCCATCGCTTCACCCTGCACCAGACCCATCGTACCGGCATAGCTGTAGGGCACGATGGCCTGAGGATCGTGCTCGGCGATGGTCTTCAGGCGTGAGGCGATGTCGCGCAACGCCTCGTCCCACGACACGCGCACGAACCGCCCGGCGCCCTTCGGCCCGACCCGCTTGAGCGGGTGCAGCACGCGCTCGTCATGGTAGGTCCGCTCGGCATAGCGGCTGACCTTGGTGCACAGCGCCCCCAGGGTGGTGGCATGGTCGGGGTCGCCCTGGATGCGCACGACCCGGCCATCCTCGACCGTCACGCGCATCGCGCAGGTGTCCGGGCAGTCGTGCGGACACGCGGCGCGCACAGTGCGGCTGGAGCGGGCGGCGACAGGCATGGATGAACTATTGCACAGCGCCGCCGAGTTCGTGAGACCCCAGGATCTCGCGCGGCAGGCGCGCGGCAGTACCTTCACGCCCGGTGATGCCCGGGTACGGACCATGCAACGACGAGCAGTTCTGAGGCAATCGATGGCCGCCGCGGCGACACTGGCGTTGCCCGCCCTGGCACAGTCGCGCGCCATCGTGATCGGCCAGTCGGCCGCTTTCACCGGCCCGGCCGCCCAGCTGGGCATCCAGATGAACGCGGGTGCCAGGCTGTACTTCGACCAGGCCAACGCCGCAGGCGGGATCAACGGCCACCCGATCGAACTGCGCACCGCCGACGACGGATACGAGCCCGACCGCTGCAAGGCCAACACCGAGAAATTCATCAAGGACGACGCGTTCGCCCTGCTCGGCTACGTCGGCACGCCCACCTGCGCGGCCGCCCTGCCGTTGGTCAACGACGCCAAGATCCCCTTCTTCGGTCCCTTCACCGGCGCCGAGATCCTGCGCGACCCGGTGTCCAAGTGGGTGTTCCACCTGCGTGCCTCGTACTACGACGAGACCGAGCTCATCGTCAAGCAGCTCACTTCGCTGGGGCGGAACCGCGTCGCGGTCTTCTACCAGAACGACTCCTACGGCAAAGCCGGCCTCGAGGGCACGGTGCGCGCACTGAAGCGCCGCAACCTCGAGCCGGTGGCCACCGGCACCGTGGAGCGAAACACGGTCGAGGTGGCCAAGGCGGTGGCCGAGATCATCCCGGCGAACGCCAACGCGATCGTGCAGATCAGCGCCTACAAGAGCTGCGCGGCCTTCATCCGCGCCGCGCGCAAGGCCGGTTTCGGCGGCACCTTCTTCAACGTGTCCTTCGTCGGCACGCAGGCGCTGGCTGACGAGATGGGGCCGGACGGCAAGGGCATCGTGATCAGCCAGGTCATGCCCTTCCCCTACACCCAGTCGATGCCGATCACGCGCGAGTTCCACGCCGCGATCGACAGGGCCAACGGGGTGACGGCCAATTTCTCGAGCCTCGAGGGCTATCTGGCCGCCAAGGTGTTCGCCGACGGCTTGAAGCGCGCCGGCCGCAACCCCACGCGCGAGCAGCTGATCAGCGGTCTGGAGTCAATTCACCGCGCAGATCTCGGCGGATTCGCGGTGGACTTCGGATCGCGCGATCATGTGGCCTCCAGCTACGTCGATCTGTCGATGCTCACCGGCGACGGCAGGGTTCGCCGCTGACCCGCGTCGGCCGCCCCTGCAAGGAGTGCTTCCATGAAACGTCGTGACCTCGTCATCGCTGCAGGCGCCGGCGCCACGCTCGCGCTGCCCGCCCGCGCCCAGGCCGGTCGCATCCTGCTGGGCCAGTCGGCCGCGTTCAGCGGACCGGCCGCCGAACTGGGCATTCAGTTCAAGATCGGCGCCGACCTGATGTTCGAGAAGATCAACGCCAAGGGCGGCGTCAACGGCAAGGCGATCGAACTGCGCGCGATCGACGACGGCTACGAGCCCGACCGCTGCGCCACCAACACCAGGAAACTGATCGACGAGGGCGTGCTCGCCCTGTTCGGCTACATCGGCACGCCCACCGGCCTGGCGGCGCTGCCGCTGGCCACCGCCGCCAAGACGCCGTTCATCGCGCCGTTCACCGGCGCGCAGGCGCTGCGCGAGCCGTTCAACCGCTATGCCTTCCACGTGCGTGCCTCGTACTACGACGAGACCGCCGAGATCGTCAAGCAGTTGACCGCGATCGGCCTGAAGCGCATCGCGGTGTTCCACCAGAACGACAGCTACGGCAAGGCCGGCCTCGACGGCGTGGTGCGCGCGCTCAAGCCGCTCAACCTCGAGCCCGCCGCGCTGGGCACATTGGAACGCAACACCGTGGAGGTCGCCGCCGCGGTCAAGTCGATCATGGCCGGCAAGCCCGATGCGATCGTGCAGATCAGTGCGTACAAGAGCTGCGCTGCCTTCATCCGCGCTGCGCGCAAGGCCGGCTTCGGCGGCACCTTCTACAACGTGTCCTTCGTCGGTACCGCGGCGCTGGCCAGGGAACTGGGCGCCGACGCGCGTGGCGTGGTCGTCAGCCAGGTGATGCCCTTCCCCTACGCGTCGATGAGCGCCGTCGCCGGCGAATACCTGGCCGCGGGCACGGCCGCTCGGGGCGACAAGTTCGAACCGAACTACAGCAGCATCGAGGGCTACGTGGCGGCCAAGGTGATCGCCGAGGCGCTCAAGCGCGGCGGGGCAGCGTCGCCCGAGGCGCTGGTGGGCGCGATGGAGAGCCTGCGCGACCACAACGTCGGCGGCTTCTACGTGGACTTCGGACCGGCCAAGCATGCCGGCTCGAAGTACGTGAACCTCACGATCCTGACGGCCGACGGACACGTCCGATCCTGACCCCGCACCGGCACGGCCTCGCGGGTCGACCTAAGATCGGTCCTCCATCCTCCGTCCGCGGGCCTGCTCGCCAGGTCCGACGACCGCCATGAAGCCGATCGAATCAATCCTCGCCGACGCCGCGTCCATCGCGGCGATGCGGCGCGACATCCATGCCCACCCGGAACTGTGCTTCGAGGAACGGCGCACCAGTGACCTGATCGCCAAGGCGCTCACCGACTGGGGCATCCCGGTGCATCGCGGCCTGGGCAAGACCGGCGTCGTGGGCATCGTGCGCAGCGGCACATCGACACGCGGCGTCGGCCTGCGTGCCGACATCGATGCGCTGCCGATGACCGAGCACAACCGCTTCGCGCATGCCAGCACCTACCCCGGCAGGATGCACGCGTGCGGCCACGACGGCCACACCGCGATGCTGCTGGCCGCGGCCAAGCACCTGTCGAAGCATCGTGACTTCGACGGCACCGTCTACCTCGTGTTCCAGCCAGCCGAGGAAGGTGGCGGCGGGGCGCGCGAGATGATGCGCGACGGCCTGTTCGAGAAGTTTCCGATGGAAGCGATCTTCGGCGCGCACAACTGGCCCGGCATGGCCGTGGGCCAGTTCGCGGTGAAGACGGGTCCGTGCTTTGCGTCCTCGAACGAATTCAGGATCACGATCACTGGTCGGGGCAGCCATGCGGCGCTGCCGCACAACGGCATCGATCCGGTGCCGGTGGCCTGCCAGATGGTGCAGGCGTTCCAGACCATCGTGACGCGCAACAAGCGGCCGATCGACGCCGCGGTGATCTCGGTGACGATGATCCACGCCGGCGAGGCCACCAACGTCGTGCCCGACGCCTGCGCCATCGAGGGCACGGTGCGCACCTTCACGCTCGAGGTGCTCGATCTGATCGAGCGCCGCATGCGGGAGATCGCCGACCACACCTGCGCGGCCTTCGGCGCGCGCTGCGGCTTCGAATTCCATCGCAACTACCCGCCGACGATCAACCACGACGCCGAGACCGCCTTCTTCCGCCGCGTCGCGGCCGCGGTGGCCGGCGCCGACAACGTGCTCGAGTTCGAGCCGACGATGGGCGCCGAGGACTTCAGCTACTTCCTGCAGGGCAAGCCCGGCTGCTATTTCCTGATCGGCAACGGCGATGGAACGCACCGCGCGGGGGGGCACGGCATGGGTCCGTGCATGCTGCACAACCCGAGCTACGACTTCAACGACGAGCTGATCCCGCTCGGCGCAACGCTGTGGGTGGAGCTGGCGCGGGCCTGGCTGGCGGCGCCGCCGCCCCGATAGCCCGGATCGGTTCCACCTCAGATCCAGCGTTGCGCAACGAGCGCCGCCTCGCAATGCGCGGCGCCCTGGAATTGCAGTGCCTGCCAGCCGTAGCGCCGCGCCGCCTCGACGTTGGCCAGGTGGTCGTCGATGACCAGGCTGCGCGCAGGGTCGATGCCGTGCGCGTCGCGCAGGTGATCGAAGATCGCGCGCTCGGGCTTGATGTGGCCCACCCGTGACGAGAACACGCGCACGTCGAACCAGCTGAAGCACTCGTGCGTGCGCTCGAGGTGGTCCGCAAAGGGCCGCGGCATGTTCGACAGCAGGGCCAGCGCGCGATGCGAGGCCTTCGCGCGGCGCAGCAGCGCCACGCTCTCGGGCAGCGGCTCGATGTGCGCGGGGATCGCCGCGATCAGGCGCAGCAGATCGTCCAGCCCGTAGCCGGTGCGCACCGCAATGCGCTCGGCCAGCGCCTGCGGCTCGACCGTTCCGCGGTCGAAAGCCGACCACTCGGCATCGGGTGCGAAGTCGTTGAAGATCCGGCGCATCGCCTCGCGCGGCTCGTGCTGCGGCAGGACCTGCCGCATCAGTACCAGCGGCTGCCAGCGCACGATCACGCCGCCGGCATCGAACACGATGGCGCGGCGGGCTTCGTTCACCGGCGCAGGCGCGCGAGCAACTGCGCGGTCGATCCGTCGAGCCCCTGGGTATCGCCGCTGGCCAAGCGCGGCAACAGCTGGTTCGCCAGCGCCTTGCCCAGCTCGACACCCCATTGGTCGAAGCTGTTGATGCCCCACAGCGCGCCGCTCGTGAAGACACGGTGCTCGTACAGCGCGACCAAGGCACCGAGCGAGGTGGGGGTCAGCGTATCGAGCACAAACGTCGTGCTCGGCCGGTTGCCGGGGAAGCAGCGGTGGCGCGCGAGCGCATCGGGGTCGAAGTCCTGCGCTGCCGTCGGCGCGCGCTCCGCCCGTGCTTCCTCGGTTCGCTTGCCGAGCATCAGCGCCTGGCTCTGCGCCAGGCAATTGGCCAGCAACTTGCGGTGCGAGTCGGCGAGACCGTGGCTGGGCCTGCGCACGGCGATGAACTCGACCGGGATCACGTCGCTGCCCTGGTGCAGCATCTGGAAGTACGCATGCTGGCCGTTGGTGCCCGGCTCGCCCCAGACCACCGGGCTCGTCGCATACGGCAGCGTTTGCCCGGCAAGGTCGACCCGCTTGCCGTTGCTCTCCATCTCGAGCTGCTGCAGGTAGGCCGGCAAGCGCGCCAGGCCCTGGTGGTAAGGCGCGACGCTGCGGCTTGCGAAGCCGTGGAAGTTGCGGTACCAGAGGTCGACCAGACCGAGCAGCACCGGCAGGTTGCGCTCGAGCGGCGCCTCGGCAAAGTGCCGGTCCATCGCGTGCGCGCCGGCCAGCAGTGCGCGGAAGCCCGCCGCACCGATGGCGATCGCGATCGGCAGGCCGATCGCGCTCCACAGCGAGTAGCGGCCTCCCACCCAGTCCCAGAACCCGAAGGTCGTGGTGATGCCGAAGCGTGCCGCTGCCTCGACGTTGGTCGTCGTCGCGACGAAGTGCCTCGCGATGTCGCTGCCGCCCTGCGCCAGGAACCAGGCCTTGGCCGCCTCGGCGTTGGCCATCGTCTCCTGCGTCGTGAAGGTCTTGGAGGCGACGATGAACAGCGTCTCGCGCGTGTTCAGCCGCTTGAGCACGCGCGTGAGGTCGTGGCCGTCGACGTTGCTGACGAAGTGCATCGTCAGCCCCGGCGCGACGTAGGCATCGAGCGCGCCCACCACCATCTGCGGCCCGAGGTCGCTGCCGCCGATGCCGATGTTCACGACATGGCGGATTGCGCTCCGGTCCGTGTCGCGCACCTGTTCCGCATAGCCCAGCATCGCGTCGAGCACGCGGTGCACGTCGTCGGCGAATTGGTCGAACGGCGCTGCGCCCCTGGGCGCACGCAGCGCGGTGTGCAGCACCGCGCGCCCTTCGGTCGCGTTGATCGGCGCGCCGGCGAACATCGCGTCGCGCTGTGCCTCGAGTCCGCACTCGCGTGCCAACTCGACCAGGAAACGCAGCGTCGCGGTGTCGACCAGGTTCTTCGACAGGTCGGCAAACACTTCGGGCGCCTCGAACGACAGCGCCGCGGCGCGTGTCGCATCGCGAGCGAATGCCTCGCGCAGGTCGAAGTCCCGGCCATGCGCCTCAAGGTGGCCACGCAGCGCCTGCCAGGCCGCCGTCCGGTCGCAGCGGATCGTGCCGGGCAGCCCAGCGCAGCCGACGGGCGCGGGAGTCGTCATGCCATCTCCTCGATCATGCGTTCCAGTGTCGCCGCGTCGCCGGCGAAGGCACGGATGCCCTCGGCCAGCTTCTCGGTGGCCATGGCGTCGTCGTTCAGCGCGTAGCGGAAGCCCGCTTCGCTGAACGTCATTGCGTGCACCCTTGCGGCGCTTGCGGCCTGCGGATCGAGCACGCGGTGCAACGGCGCGGTGCTCGACTGCAGCTGCGCCAGCAGCTCCGGACTGATGGTCAGCAGGTCGCAACCCGCCAGTGCCGCGACCTGGCCCACGTTGCGGAAGCTGGCGCCCATCACTTCGGTGCGGATGCCGTAGTGCTTGTAGTAGGTGTAGATCTGCGCCACCGACTGAACCCCCGGGTCATTCGCGCCGGACCGCGCGCGCTCATCCCAGGCCGCGCCGGCGGCCTTCTTGTGCCAGTCGGAGATGCGCCCGACGAACGGCGAGATCAGCGTGACGCCCGCCTCGCCACACGCCACGGCCTGGCACAACGAGAACAACAGCGTCAAGTTGCACCCGATGCCCTCGTGCTCGAGCGCCTTGGCGGCCTGGATGCCCTCCCAAGTGGCGGCGATCTTGATCAGCACGCGCTCGCGCCGGACCCCGGCACGCTCGTACAGCTCGATCAGGCGGCGCGCACGCGCGATCGTCGCGGCGGTATCGAAAGACAGTCGGGCATCGACCTCGGTGCTGACGCGCCCAGGGATCTGAGGCAGGATCTCCAGGCCGAAGCGCACCAGGACCTCGTCGGCGATGCGATTCAGCGGGCGGCCTTTCTTGGCAGCGACCGCGCGTGCGAGCAGCGGCGCGTACTCGGCCTGCTGCACGGCCTTCAGGATCAGCGTCGGGTTGGTCGTCGCGTCGCGCGGGGAGAACCGTGCGAGCTGCCTGAAGTCGCTGGTGTCGGCCACCACGGCCGTGTACTGCCTGAGCTGTTCGAGCTGGTTCGTCACGGCGATCATTGTGCCGATGCACGGCCGCCGCGGGTGGGCGGTGCGCCGCATGGTTTGACCGGTCGAAGAAACTCATGCATCATCGACTGAGTAACTTTATTACATCCTGATCGTGGCCTTCGATCTCGTCCTCTTCGGTGGTACCGGCGACCTCACGTGGCGCAAGCTGATGCCGGCGTTGTTCCAGGCGTGGCGGCACTGCAAGCTGCCGCCCGACGGGCGCATCCTCGCGGTCGCGCGTGACGAGCGCAGCGACGACGCGTACCGCGCCTTCATCAGGGAGAAGTTCGCCGAGGTCGAGAGCGCCAAGCGCCCGAGTGACGAGGAGTTCGCGCGCTTTGCCCAACTGCTGCACTACCGGCGCATGGACCTCGCGCAACCGGAGCACTACGCTGGCCTGAAGCAATGGCTCGACGCGCGCGGCGCCGACGTGAAGGTATTCTTTCTCGCGACGAGCCCGCACCTGTTCACGCAGATCTGCGCCCAGCTTGGCGCGGCGGCACTGAACGGACCGGACGTGCGCGTCGTGCTCGAGAAGCCGCTCGGCCAGGACCTCGCGAGTGCACGCGAGATCAACCGCGTGGTGCGCGCGTCATTCACCGAGTCGCAGGCGCTGCGCATCGACCACTACCTCGGCAAGCCGGCGGTCCAGAACCTGACGGCGCTGCGCTTCGGCAACGCGCTGTTCGAGCCGCTGTGGCGGCGCGAGAGCATCGCCAACATCCAGATCACGATCGCCGAGGCGATCGGCGTGGGCACGCGCGGCGATTTCTACGACCGCACCGGTGCGCTTCGCGACATGGTGCAGAACCACGCGTTGCAGCTGCTGACGATGATCGCGATGGAGCCGCCGGCCAGCGACGATGCGACCACGATCCGCGACGAGAAGCTCAAGGTGCTGAAGTCGCTGCGGCCGTTCACGGCCGAGAGCGTGGGACGCGACGTCGTGCGCGGTCAGTACAAGAGCGCGTCGGTGGGCGGCGAGAAGGTCCCGGGTTATCTCGAGGAGACCCGGGTGCCGGCCGACAGCCGCACCGAGACCTTTGTCGCTTTGCGCACCGAGGTGCAGAACTGGCGCTGGGCCGGTGTGCCGTTCTACCTGCGCACCGGCAAGCGGCTGGCCGCGCGCGACGCGCAGATCGTCGTGAACTTCCGCCCGGTGCCGCACCCCATCTTTGCCGGCACGACGGGCGCCAACAAGCTCGTGATCAAGCTGCAGCCCGAGGACGGCCTCGAGTTGCACCTGCTGGCCGCCAAGGGCGCGGGCACCAACGAGGCGCTGTCGCCCGTCAAGCTCGACCTCGACTTCGACAAGGCCTTCGCTGCCAACCGCGTCGGCGCCTACGAGCGCCTTCTGCTCGACGCGATTTCCGGGCGCCTGAACCTGTTCGTGCGCAGCGACGAACAGGAAGAGGCCTGGCGCTGGGTCGAACCGGTGCTCGAGGCGTGGCGCCAGGACTCGGCCGGACCCAAGGCCTACGCCGCGGGCAGCTGGGGGCCGCCGGCCGCGAGCGCGTTGATCGCGCGCGACGGCTTCGTCTGGGAAGAAGAATCGTGACCGCCCCCGGAGCGCCACCGGCGGTCCCGCTCGAACGGGCGATGCCATCGGAACGGCCAGGCCGGGTCGCCGGCCTCTTGCCGCCAAGGACACGCGGCTGACATGTCGATGCTCGAAAGGGTTCACGCGGCGCTGCCGGCGTTGCCGCCTGCCGAGCAGCGCGTGGCCAAGCTGGTGCTCGCCGATGCACGCAGCTTCGCATCGTTGCCCGTCAGTGAACTCGCGGATCGGGCGCATGTGAGCAAACCCACGGTGGTGCGCTTCTGCCGCAGCGTCGGCTACGACGGGCTGGCGGATTTCAAGCTCAAGCTCGCCGGCACGGTCAACGAGGGCGTGCCGTTCGTGCACCGCGCCGTCGACGAGGACGACAAGCCCGCCGACATCGTCGTCAAGGTGATCGACAACGCGGTGAGCGCTCTGCTGGCCTATCGCAACGACGCGGCGGCGGCGGCGTTCGAGCGCGCGATCGACGCACTCGCCGGCGCATGCAGGAACCGGCAACGGATCGAGTTCTACGGCGTGGGCAACTCGGGCATCGTGGCGCAGGACGCCCAGCACAAGTTCTTCCGCCTTGGTGTCACCGCGGCCGCCGTGTCCGACGGCCACGTCCAGGTGATGAGCGCCACCATGCTGCAGCCGGGCGACTGCGCGGTGATCATCAGCAACTCGGGCCGCAGCCGCGACCTGCTCGACGCCGCCGAGATCGCGCGCCGCAAGGGCGCCACGACGATCATGATCACCGCGAGCGGCTCGCCGCTGGCGCACGCCTCGAGCGGTGCGCAGCACATCCTGCTCGCAGCGGACCATCCGGAGGACTACGACCGCTACAGCCCGATGGTCTCGCGCCTGCTGCACCTGGTGATCATCGACATCCTGACCACCGGCGTGGCGCTGCGCCTGGGCACCGAGCTGCGGCCGATGCTGGCCGAGATCAAGCGCAACCTGCGTGCGAAGCGCTACGCGCGCAGCGAGTAGGTCAGGCCGGCGACGAGTCGAAGCCGAGCAGTTCGGCCACGCCGTACAGCCCGGCCAGTTCGATCATCGGCGCCGGGGCGCCGCGCACGGCCAGCGTGCGGCCGAGCGCCTGCGCCTGGCGACGCAGCTCCAGCAGGACCGCGATCGCCGAGGTGTCGAACGCCTCGAGCGCGCTCGCATCGACCGTCAGGGCCCGACCGCCGCTGCCGTCTTGCGTGATCGTGGGCTCGAGCGCAGCCAGCGCCGCACGCGCCTGGCCGATCGTGAGCCTGGACGGCAGCGCGCTGCTCATCGGCTGATCAGCTCTTGGCCGCGCTCTTGTTGCGCTCGGCCAGCTTGCCGATCAGCGCGTCGATGCCGCCGGCGTTGATGTCCTGCGCGAACTGGTTCTTGTACTGCTCGACCAGCCAGACGCCGAGCACGTTGACGTCGTAGATCCTCCAGCCGGCGTCGGCCTTCTCGAGGCGGTAGTCGAGCTGGATCGGCTCGCCCTTGCCCTTGATCTCGGTGCGCACCACCACCTCGGTGTC
>Ga0209798_10000307_pt1 | contig 28402 bp, 32 predicted proteins | sample DOMMetBare3Fresh_FD_187475 | JGI IMG/M metagenome (GOLD analysis project Ga0209798, IMG submission 187475) | Wetland sediment microbial communities from St. Louis River estuary, USA, under dissolved organic matter induced mercury methylation -... | ecosystem: Environmental > Aquatic >... | reverse complement strand
CGCGCACGAGCGCCGGATCGTCGGCCGGTGCGTCCAGCGCGTCGCTGATCGCCCCCGTGAGCGCGGCCGTGTCGTCCAGCGGCACCAGCCTCGCCGCGCGCCCGATGAACTCGCGGTGCGGGGGGATGTCGGACGCCACGACGGGCACGCCCGATGCCACCGCTTCGATCGGCGTGAGGCCGAAACCCTCGAACCGGCTGGGGCAGACCGCCACGGCGGCCTGGCGATAGGCTCGGACGACGGCCGCGTCGTCGGCCGTCGTGTCGATACGGCAGCGGACGCCGAGCCGCGCGGCCAGGGCCGTGAGCGCCGTCTGGTCCGGACCGCGGCCGATCAGCTGAACCTGAACCGGGCGGTCGAGCGCAGCGGCCGCCCGGAGCACTGCGCCCTGGTTCTTGTGGGGGCGAAGGCGCGAGACGGTCAGCAGCATTGCCGGCGACGCCTTGGGCTCGGCGGCTGCCACCTCGGCGGCCGGGGGCACGAAGCGGTTGGAGTCGTAGCAGTAGGGCACCCGCTCGCCCACCACACCAAACCGCTGGGCCACGATCTCCCGGGTCATGGTGCTGGGGACCCAGACCGCATCCGCCCGTGCGGCGATGTAGCGCAGCCGGCTGTAGTAACCGCGGCGTCGGCCGTACCCGCCCCATGGCCGCGGGACCCTGAGCCACCAGCCAGCCAGCCACCAGACCGGATCCGGATGGCCCCGCGCGGTCCCCTGAGGCGGCAGGTCCCAGAGATACACCACGAGTCGGGTGCGGCGTGCGCGCGCGAAGGTCCAGGCGGCTTCGGCCCCGAGGCCGGACATCGCGACCGCGAGCCGCGCAGGCCGGTCCCCCTCGGTGGCGACCGCGAGCCCCAGGCGCCGGAGCTCCGGGACCAGCAGCGCGGTGTAGTCGTTGGACGCGAACCACCGGAGGTCATCCACCGCCGGCGATGATCTCCGCGAGGGCCCGCTCGTAGCCCTCGACCATGCGCTCAACCGGGAACCGCTCCTGGATGCGCCGGCGCGCGGCCTCGCCGAGGGCGCGGAGCCGCGCCGGATCGGCGAAGAGCTCGGCGATGACCTGGGCCAGGGCCTCGGCATCACCGGGCGGCACGAGGATGCCCGTGGTGCCGTCGCGGCCGAGCAGCTCGGCTGTGCCGCCGGCGTCGGCGGCGACGACGGGGCGCGCGCATGCCATCGCCTCGCCGACGGCGTTGGGGAAGATCTCCTGCAGCGATGGGTGCACGACCAGGTCGGCCGCGCTGTAGGCGGCGATCATGTCGTGCGTGTTGAGGAGGCCGGTGAAGAGCGCCGGCAGCTGGTAGGCCGCGGCCAGGGAAGAGAGCTCTCCCTCGCGGCTGCCGTCCCCGCAGAGCACGTACACAAAGCCGAGCCCCTGCCGGCGGAGCCGGTGGAGCGCGGTGATGGCGACCTCCTGCCCCTTGTTCCGGGTGAGCTTGGCCGCGCTCAGCACGACCCGGGCATCTGGCGGAATCCGATAGCGTTCCCGAAACGCGCGCCCGGCTTCGGGCCGCGGTGCATACCGCGACGTGTCGTAGCCGTTCGGGATCTGGTAGGACGGGATGCGTCCCATCCAGGCGGCGTGGCGCACGGCGTCGTCGTGGATGAACTGCGACTGGTAGACACAGGCCGCGACCCGGCTCAGGTACACCCGGTCCATCAGGTGATTGCGGGGGCGCCGGTAGTTGAGGTTGTACCGGTAGACGATGCGCGCCCGATGCACCAGCGTGGCGTAGAAAGACAGGCGCACGTCCCGCGGGGTGTCGGCGACGATGGCCTGCGCGCCGATGGCCTTGAGGGTCCGGCGGAGCGCCCATACCTCGCGTGGGCCGGTGTCGCGCCCGGGAATCTGGGTGACCTCAAGCCCTTCCTCGAGCAGCCGGTGGGTGAGCTTGGGAACCGCCGTCACGAGATGGGCCACGTGGCCACGGGATTGAAGGCCGCGCGCGAGCTTGGCGTAGCTCGCACCCGAGCCGCGCCAACCGTTGGCCGAGGTCAGGAGAGCGACGCGCATCGGTCCGTTATACTTGGCCCATGCGAGTGGCCGTGCTCGGAGCTGGTGGGGTGCATAAGACGGAGGCCTCGATCGTGCGCGCGGTGGGGGCGCTGGGTCACGGGTGCCGGCTGGTGGACGTCGTGGGCTGGTCGCGCTTTGCGGGATCGCTCTCCGGCCGGCTGGTCCGCTATCTCACCGACGCGTTCGACCCCGAGTTCGTAGTCCTGACGCGGCACGCCATCCTCGCGGGCGAGCCCGCGCTGCGGGCACTGCTCCGGGGCCGCGAGCGCGCCTTCTGGTACTTCGACCTGCGGCCCAGCGAGCAGGTCGTAGCGCTGGGCCGGCTGGCGGAACGGATGTACGTCACCAGCCCGTCGCAAGTGGCGACCTTCCGGGCCGCCGGCATTCCCACGGTGGGGTTCCTTCCGCAAGCAGTCGATCCCGAGCGGGACACGCCCGCTGAGGCCGCGCGGCCGGAGGACACGTGCGACGCCAGCTTCGTTGGCTCGGGCCAGTATCCCCACCGCTACGCGGTGCTCCGCGCGGTTGCCGGCGTCGGCCGGCTGCAGATCCGCGGCCCCGGGTGGGAGACCGCCCCCCCCGACCTGCCGGTGGTCGGCGGGCCGGTGTACGGCCGGCGGTTCGCCGAGGTCGTGCGCGGCGCCTCGATTTCGCTGGGCGCCAACGCCCACGCCGAGCAGGACGCCGCCCGCGCCTCCGCCTCCAACCGGATGTGGAAGCTCCTCGGCTGCGGCGGCTTCTACCTCGGCCCCTGGGTCGAGGATATCGAGCGGTTCGCGGCGGACGGCCGGCACTGTGCGTGGTACCGCTCGCCCGCCGATGCGGCCGAGCGCGCACGGCACTTCCTCGCGCGGCCGGACGAGCGGCACCGAATCGCGGCGGCCGGCCGAGTGCACGCCCTTCGGCACCACACCTACGCCCGGCGTCTCGAGTTGCTCCTGGCGGGCCGGGAGTACGATCTCGGCGGTTCCGCGTCAGACGAGCGTGTAGTTGCGGAACTCGAACAGCCGGAGGCCGGTCAGCCGCTCGATGGCCTCTGAGGCGTAGTAACGCAGAAAGTGCAGCCGAAACCGCCTCGGCGCTATGACGCGGTCGGGATCGAGGCGGCGCGGCTCGATCCACGCCCGGGCCACGCCGGGGTGCGCGCCACGAAACGGCCGGATCCCCGGCACCCAGGCCAGCAGCGGCTTCCGCTCGTCGGCGTCGCGCCAGGGATACATCGTCTTCCCCAGTTCCCGCTTCTCCCGCAGGGCCTGCGCCGGCCGCGCCCACCCGTAATGGAACATCTCTGCGGTCGTGAGCCTCGCGCGGATCTTCCGGTGACCCGGCCCCACTCGAAACCCCTGCGCACCCTGGTACGGCCGGATGTCGAGCGCCGGATCGAGCCGGACCGCGCGCACCTCGCGCCGGTACCACCGCCGGTGGGTGGCGATCGTGTCGAAGCCGCCGTAGAAGTGGAGGTACCGCACCAGCAGCCCCTCGACGCGGGGATCCGCGTCGTGCCGCTGAATTGCCGCAGCGAGTTCCTCCGCACCGCGCTCATGCAGGACCTCGTCGGCCTGGATGTAGATCCCCCACGGCTGGGTGCACGCCCGCATGGCGCGCAGCGTCTCGTGCGCGAGCACGGTGTTGCGCCGGCTCATGTCCCAGTCGGTCTCGAGGATCCTGATCTTGGGATCCGCGATCGACCGGACCAGCTCGAGCGTTTCGTCCTCCGAACGGCCCACGTTCACGACCACCTCATCGCACACCGGCAGGATCGAACGAATGCTGGCTTCCACCGGAAAGTCCAGCTTGATCGCGTTTCTGACGATGGTGAAGCCCGACACCTTGACCACGGCAGCGCTCCGGCGCGAGGGGCTGGGGTAGGACAATCTCACCGCCCGGGCGGAGGGTGGGCAAGCGCCGTCTCGTCCAGCAGGGCGCGGTAGAGATCGATCATGCGCCCGACTGTCCGTCCCGGCGCGAAGGTCTCGCGCGCGGTGCGACGAGCCGCTGCGCCGAGGCGCGCCGCCAGCGCGGCGTCGCCGAGGAGCCGGTCGATGGCTGCGGCCCACGCCGCGGGGGCCAGGGGCGGCACGAGCAACCCGTCGATCTCATGGTCTACCAGGTCCAGGTTGCCCGCGGCCGCGGAGGCGATCACCGGCTTCCCAAGCGCCATCGCCTCGAGCAGCGCCTGCGACAGTCCCTCGCCGCGCGACGGCAGGAGCACCAGGTCCAGCAGGTCGTAGAGGGGCCGGATCTCGCGGGTGAACGGAACGCAGACCACGGCGTGCGGCGGCGCGACGGCGCGCGCGCGGGTCCCGAGCGGCCCGTCGGGCGGGACCCCCGCCAGGACGAGCCGGACGGGCGTGCGCACCCGAGCCAGCGCGTCGAGCACGACACCCTGATCCTTGGGCCTCGCGACGATGCCGAGGGTCCGCTGGCCGGGAGTCCACTCGATCCGCGCCCGCCATGCATCGAGCTGCGAGGGCAACAAGGGAGCGTCCACCCGCTCCGTCACCAGCCCGTTCGGGATGACGGTCAGCTTGCGCGCGGGCGTTCCCTTGCGCCGGAGCGCGTCGGCCACTGCGGCGCTCACCGCGATCACGCGGGCGGCCGCCCGGCTCGTGAGCCAGTTCTCCAGTGTGAACGTCCGGGGCATCTGGCGACGGGTGAGCACCAGCGGCGCCGGCAGCCGCCGACGCAACGCGAGCCAGGCGAGGGCCTGCCGGTCCCGGGCGCTCTGCGAGTTCACCAGGTCCACCGGATGGCGCGCGAGCAGCGCCGCGAGTGCCGTTCCGTTGGCGCGCCGCTGGCCGGGCCGGAGCGCGAGCGGGTGCACCTCGAGCCCCCCGTCGCGCGCCAGCGCCTCGACCTCCGACCCCGGGGGACAGACGAAGCGCACCGCCATCCCGGCCGCCTGCAGCCCAAGCGACAGATGGAGCGTCGAGGTCACGGAGCCCGCGCCGCCACCCTGATGGAGCACTTGCATCACTCGGATCGGCATCGGCGGGAAGATGGGCGGGGCACGGGGTAGATTGGTAGGCCTATGCACATCGCGCTGTACATCTGGGACCGGCTCCCGGTGCGGGAATACGGTGGTACCCAGCGCATCGTGGTCTACCTGGCCAGGGGGCTGGCGGCCGCGGGCCACCGGGTGACGCTGCTAGCGGGTGCGGGGTCGGACGTCCCCGAGGCGACCCTCGTGCCCGTGGATCTCGCGCGAGCGCGCGAGCCGGGATTCGACCTCCGTCCGCGGCTCGGCGCGGGGATCGATCTGCTGCTCGCCTTCGTGCCGCTCGCGGTGCCACCCGACCTACCATGGATCCGGAGCCTGCACGGGAATCGAAAGCCCGGCGCGACCCCTTCGGCCAACACGCTCTACCTCAGCCGAAGCCACGCCATGCGCCATGGCGGCACTGCCTTCGTGTACAACGGCATCGACCTCAGCGAGGTTCGGTTCCGGCGGAACAAGTCGGACTACGACCTCTTCCTCGGCCGGCTACACGGCGTCAAAGGGTATCGGTGGGCCATCCAGGGGGCCCGGCGCACCGGGCGCAGATTGCTGCTGGGGGGCGGCTGGCGACCCTCGTTCCGCCGGGGGGTGCGCTATGTGGGAACGGTCGGCGGCGAGCGGAAGGCGGAGCTGCTGGCGGGCGCGCGCTGTCTCTGGATGCCGGCCCTGTGGGACGAGCCGTTCGGGCTCACGCTCATCGAGGCGCTGGCGAGCGGGACCCCCGTCCTCGGCACCCGTCGGGGAGCGCTCCCGGAGGTGGTGTCACCCGAGGTCGGGGCGCTGGGCGACTCGGTCGAGGAGCTCGCAGCTCTCCGGCCGGGGCTTGACGCGATCGATCCCGACGCCTGCCGAGCGCGGGTCGAGCGGCACTTCACCCATCACGTCATGGCGGCGGAGTACGTACGGATGTTCCGGGGATATCTGGCGACGGGGGTACTACCGGAGGGGCGGACGGTGAGTGAGCGCACCGAGTCACCTTGAGTCCCCCTACGCAAGCACCGGTGCCGGGCGCACGACCATCTGCAATAGCGCCGAGAGCCGGTGCATGTAGGTGTGCTCGGCGAGTGCGCGCTGTCGGGCTCCTGCGGCGACCTGCTCGGCCCACGCCGGATCGTGCAGCGCCTCGGCGGTCAGGTTGCGGAGGTCCCCCGGCGTGCGCGCGACCAGGATCTCCGACCCCTCTCGGAAGTGGCGGTGGATGTCCGGGTGCTCTTCGGCCACCTGGGACACACCGATGGCCGCAAGCTCGAACAGTCGGCGGCTCGCACCCAGCTCGGGGCGGCCCTCGGCGGCTTCGGCACAGCTGACGTTGAGCGCTACCGACGCGCCCGCGTAAGCGCGGACGTAATCCTCATGGTCCAGCAGCTCGCCCCGGCAGTAGTCCCGCAGCTTCGTCCGCCGCCAGCCCGGGCCCCAGACCGCCAGCCCAAACTCCACCAGCTCGGAAAGCCTCCGCTCCCGGTGCGGCGTGGCCGTGCCCGCGAAGACCACGTTGGCCCGGAAGCGGTCCCGGGCGCGCATGGGCCGGTGGATGGACGGGTCGCAGCCGGCGGGGAGGTAGTGGACCGGCGGGTTGCCGGGCACGTCCAGCGCCTCGACGACGGCGCCGTCGGCCACGAAGACCGCGTCGTACGCGGCGGCGAGCGGGAGGACGTCCTCGGCCGAGCGGCGAGCGTCGCAGAACCAGTTGACCCACGTGGCGCCGCCCGCGTGCCGGAGCGAGGCGACCATGGCGGCGTCCAGCTGCGAGCCCTCGAGCACCAGCACGAGCGCCGGGGTAGTGCTCGCAACGGCGCGCGCCAGCCGGTCATGCAGCCCCACGCGCCGGAGCCGGCTGAGCCAGCTGCCGGTGCCGATCAGGTTCACCGTCGCGACGCGACAGCCGAGCCGCTCGAGCGCGCGCCGCCGCAGGCCGGCGTGGGCGTGAAGCGACTCGTCGAAGGCGCCGACGAGCAGGACCCGGGTCTCGAGAAGATCGGATGCCACGAAAACGAAAGTAGCCGAACGACCCTCGATTACAACCCGCGGTCAGAGGTTCCCGGCGAGCGCAGGCTCCTGGTCGCGGAACTGCAGGTCGTAGAGCCGCCGGTAGAGGCCGCCCGTGCGGAAGAGCTGGTCGTGCGTGCCGCGCTGCACCACCCGCCCGGCCTCGAGGACCACGATCTCGTCGGCATCGCGAACGGTGGCCAGGCGATGGGCGATCACGAGCACCGTGCGGTCGGCCATGAGGCGGTCGATGGCCTGCTGCACCAGCCGCTCGGATTCGGTGTCGAGGGCACTGGTGGCCTCGTCGAGGATCAGGATCGGCGGGTCGCGCAGCAGCGCGCGCGCGATGGCGATGCGTTGCCGCTGACCGCCCGAAAGCCGGGTGCCGCGCTCGCCGAGCAATGTGTCGTAGCCCTGCGGCAGCTGCGCGATGAACAGGTCGGCGTTCGCCGCGTGGGCGGCGGCCTCGACCTGGGCGCGGGTGGCCTTCGGTGAACCGTACGCGATGTTGGCGTGCACCGTGTCGTTGAGCAGCACGGTGTCCTGGCTCACGACGCCCAGCAGCGCCCGCAGCGAGCGACGGGTGAACCGGGTGAGCGGCACGCCGTCCATCGTGATCTGGCCGCCGGTCGGGTCGTGGAACCGTGGGAGCAGGTCGGCCAGGGTGGTCTTCCCCGCCCCGGACGGCCCCACCAGCGCTACCACCCGGCCCTTCGGCAGCTCCAACGAGACGTCGCTCAGCACCGGATCGCCCTGGCCGTAACGGAAGCTGACGCGGTCGAAGACGACCTCCCGCTCGAAGCGCGCCTCCCCCTCGCCGGGGCGGTCCACCTCGGTACCCGGCTCATCGAGCATCTCGAACACCCGCTCCGCGCTGGCCAGGGTCACGGCCATGACGGCGGGGTAGGAGCTGATCGTCTTGAGCGGCGAGGTGAGCTTGAGCGCCGCCATCAGGAAGACGATGATCGCCTCGGGGGCCAGCGGGGTGCCGAAACCGATCAGGGCGGGCCGGGTAGCGGCCCAGATGATGAGGATGACCAGAAAGCCGGAGAAGACCTCGGTCAGCGGGCTCGTGAGGGACGAGAAGCGCTGGGTGCGGACTACCTGCTTCCGGTAGCGGGTGGCCTGGGCGGCGAAGTGGGCGCTCTCGCGCGCCTCCTCACCGTAGGCGCGGATGAGCCGCACTGCCCCGATCCGCTCCGCGATCGTCGCGGTCACCTCGCCCCGCTCCCGGGCACGGGCGCGGGCGTGCAGCCGGAGGCGCTTGAGCAGCGTCTGGAGCAGGAGCACCATCAGCGGCACGCAGGCGAGCGTGAGCAGGGTGAGCCGGAGGGAGATCTGGCTCAACACCACCAGCGTCGTGGCCACCAAGACGATGTTCTGGAACAGCGAGACCAGCGAGGCGGTGATCACCGTCTTCGTCTGGTCCACCTCGGTGATGATCGTCGAGATCAGCTGGCCCGCGCGAGTGCGCTGGAAGTAGCCGAGGTCGAGCGTGAGCAGGTGGTCGAAGATGCGGGTGCGGAGGTCGCAGACCAGCCGCTCCTGCACGCCGACCGAGATCTGGCTCGATGCGTAGCTCAGCGCGTTCTTGAGCAGCAGCCCCACCACCAGCACGATCACCAGCCGTCCGGCTGCCTGCCCCGCCGACAGTCCGGAGACCAGCGGTTCCGTGAGCCGCGAGACGAACGCCTCCAACTGCGTGGAGCCGGCCCGCAGCTGGCCGGTGGTGCCGAAGAGGTGCTTGAGCAGCGGGATCAGGATGACCAGGGTGAACCCGTCGAGCAGCGAGGCCAGAAAGGTGGTCAGCAGCCCCAGGGCGAGACGCCCGCGGTAGGGGACGACCAGCCGGAGGAGGCGCCGCTCGGTGCGCACCGTCACCCGTGCCGGGGGGTGAGCAGCGCGATCGGCAGGATGACCTCCTCCGGCGAGACGCCCCCGTGCAGGAAGGCGCCCCGATACCGCGCCTGGTACTCCCGCAGCTTGGTCGGATAGACGAAGAAGCGGTCGCCGGTGGCCAGCAGCAGCCTGGTGCCCGGCCCGCGCGCCGGCAGGCCGAAACTGGGCAGGTCCTCCACCACCAGGGCCGCGTCGGCCTCCTGCGCCCGCAGGTCGTCGCCGAACTTGTAGCGCAGGTTGGACGTCGTGTCCCGCTTGGCGAAGACGGTCGCCGGCGTGTGGCAATGGATGGAGCCGTGGTCGGTCGTCAGCAGCACCGGGACGCCCCGGCGCTCCGCCTCGCGCAGGGCATCCCAGAGCGGCGAGCGCTCGAACCAGGTCCGCGTCAGATTCCGGAGGGCCGAAGTGTCGCGCGCCACCTCGAAGAGCGTCGAGTTCTCGGTCCGGCCGTGGGTGAGCTGGTCGATGAAGTTGAAGACCAGCGCCGTCACGCCGTCCTGGGCGAGATGGGCCGGGAGCCGCTTCAGGAGGCCATCGCCATCGGCGGCCGTGAAGACCTTCTCGTAATGCACCGGGACGTTCCGGCCGGTGAGCTCCTTGAGCTGCTCGGTCAGCAGCTCCGCCTCGTGTGCGTTGAGGCTGGCCTCCTCGCCGTCGCTCCACCACTGCGGATAGCGGGCCTTGATCTCCGCGGGAAACAGGCCGCTGAAGATGGCGTTCCGGGCGAACGGCGTCGCGGTGGGCAGGATCGAGAAGTAGTGCGCCGTCTCGATGTCGAACCGGGTGCCGATGATGGGGCGGATCATCGCCCACTGGTCGAGGCGGAGGCAGTCGACGACCACCAGCAACGCCTTCCGGTGCAGGTCGAGCACCGGACGGAGGAATTCGGCGCCGATGTCCACGGAGAGGGGCGGACGGTCGCTGTCCCCGTCGTGGAGCCAGCGCGCATAGTTGCGCTGCAGGTAGCGGGCGAAGTCCTGCCGCAGGCTCTCCTGGAGCGTCCGGAGCGCGTCCTGGAGCCCCGGCTCGTCCGCCTGCCCCAGTCGCACCTCCCACTCGGCGAGCTCGGCGACCAGCTCGATCCACTCGCGCCAGGCGAGCGGCCCGCCGCGGCGCGCCTCGAGCTCGCGGAAGCGGGTCGCGAAGTCGCGGGAGAGACGCTGCTGCCGGATCCGGTCGCCGTCCAGCAGCCGGGTGACCACCGACAGGATCTGCCGCGGGTTGACCGGCTTGATGAGGTAGTCCGAAATGTCGGCGCCGATGGCGTCCTTGAGCGTCTCGGTCTCCTCGCTCTTGGTCACCATGACCACCGGCATCCCGTGGTCGATGGCGCGGATGGCGCGGAACAGCTCGAGCCCCCGCCGGCCCGGCATCTGCTCGTCGAGCAGCACCACGCCGTACGGCTGGCGCTGCAACAGCACGAGCGCGTCGTCGCCGTGAGCGGTGGTCTCGACGGCGAAGCCCTGCTCCTCGAGGAACAGGACGTGGGACGTGAGGCTCTCGACCTCGTCGTCCACCCACAGGATGCTCTTCGGACGTGGCATGGGGTGAAATATAGGGGCGGAGAGGGCGGAGGGGGCATGATTCAGGTCATGGCCGCTTCGCTGCGTTCAGGGTGACTTGCACGCGGTTGGCGAGCGATGTCCCCGACTACCGTTCCGCCATCCCCAATCCCGGCGTACATTCCCGTCGTGACGTACAGCATCTTCCTCTCTCCAGACGTCTTGGTGGTGCGTTTCAGCTCGATCGGCGACATCCTGCTGACCACCCCCCTGCTGCGAGCGATCCGCACGAAGTGGCCCGGCGCCCGGGTGACGTTCCTGACGAAGCGGCAGTACCTGCCGCTGGTCAGCGACAACCCGAACGTGACCGAGACCTTTGGGCTGCCGCCGCAGGCCACCATGAGCAGCATCGCGGCGCAGATCCGCACCGTGAAGTACACCCATATTCTCGATCTGCAGGGCGGACTCCGCACGGCGGCGCTCCGGGTGCTCGCGGGCGGGCCGTGGTCAGGGTACTCCAACCGCCGCCTCGCCCGCACGCTGCTCATTCGATTCAAGCACAACGCCTACACCGAGCACGTGCCGGTTCCGGAACGGTACTTCGAGGCGGCTGCGGACCTGGGCGTCGAGCCCGACGGCGGCCCGCCCGAGTTCTTCCTGAACCCGACCGCCGAGGAGAAGGCGGCGGCGTGGCTGGCACGAGCCGGAGTAGGCACGAAGCGCGCCTTCGTTTCCATCGCGCCGGGCGCGGCTCACGCCACTAAGCGCTGGCCGGTAGACCACTGGCTCAAGCTGATTCGGCAGATCGTCAGCACCGGCGCGGACATCGTCGCGCTGGGCGGGCCGGAGGACTCGGCGATGGGGGCCGAGCTCGCGGCGCGCGGCGGCGCCCAGGTGGCGAGCGCTGCCGGCGAGCTGAGCCTGCAGGAGACCGGGGCGGTGCTCAAGCGCTCCGCCGCGTTGATCTCGGGAGACACCGGGGTGATGCACATGGCGACCGGGGTGGGCACGCCGGTCGTCGCCTTGTTCGGCCCGACCGTGCGCCAGTTCGGCTTCTTCCCGTACAACGCCCACGCCAGCGTCCTCGAGCGCAACCTTGCCTGCCGGCCCTGCAGCAGCCACGGAAGCGCCGAATGCCCGCTGGAGAACCATCTCTGCATGCGCGAGATCCAGCCCGACATGGTCTTCTCGACGCTCACCCGGACGCTCGCGTGACCGGCTGGGACCCGGCCGAGACGGCGCTGCTTAGCCTCCTTCCGCAAACCGCGCGGGGGCCGCGGCGGGAAGGGATCTTCGCGCTCTGGCTCACGCTGCGGGTGGCCCAGGACCTCCTGCGCGATCCGCCTCCCGGCGACCGGGCACATCGCCGGCGGCTCCAGGCCCTGGAGCAGCGGCTCTCCAGTCTCACCGTCCCGCCTCCGCTCCGGCGGGCGCTCGTGGCCGCGATCAGCCAGCTGAAGGAGGCGCGGTCGGAGACGGCGGCGCAGGTGCTGAGCCAGCTCGTGGCCCCGGCGCGCGAGACCGGCGGACCCGAGGCGGGCGAGGCCCTGGCCCAGGCGGCCCGCGCGGCCCGCGCCGCCGTGCGGGCCGAGCGCTAGCCGGTGCGCCGGGACGAGGCAGTGTCGCTCGAGGCCCTGGTCGCGCGGATCGACGCCACCGCGCCGGGCACCCCAGCGTCCGACACCGTGACCAGTGGCTTCCCGTCCCTGGACCGGGTACTCGCCGGCGGGTTTCGCCGGCAGGACCTGATCGTCCTCGGGGGCGACGTGGGCAGCGGAAAGTCGGCACTGGCGCTGGCGATGGCCGTCCGCGCGGCGCAGGTCGGCGTGCCCACCCTGTTCCTCTCGGGCGAGATGAGCCCGGAGCGGGTGCTCGAGCGCGCCCTGGCGCTCGAAGGCCGTGCCGCCATCGACGATCTGCGCCAGGGACGACTCGACGCCGCCGCCCGCGCGGCCGTCGGCGCGGCCGCGGTGCGGCTCCGGGACGTGCCGTTGCTGCTCCGGCCCCTGCTGGGCGAAAGCTTCGACGAAATAGCGTCGCTCGACGAGGTGCCGGGACGCTCGTTCCTGGTCGTGGACTCGCTGCAGCTCGCACCGACTCCCCAGCCCGCCGGCCGGCTTGACGAGCGGATTGCCCTGGTGGTCCGGGCGCTCAAGGCGCTTGCGGTGGAACGGAACGTGGCCGTGCTCGCCGTAGCCCAACTGCCGGGGCACCGGCGAGACCGGGCCGATCCGCGGCCGGCACTCGACGATTTCGGCGGGCTCGGCAGCATCAAGCAGCATGCCGATCTGGTGCTGGGCATCTACCGGGAGGAGATGTATCGGCCCGGCCATGGAGTGGAGGGGGCGACGGAGCTCATCGTCGCCAAGAACCGGAACGGGCCGACCGGGTTCGTGGACTTGTATTTCAATCCGCGGATTCTGCGGTTCGAGGACCTGCTGGACCCGTCGTGACGACTCACTCCGAGTCCACGCGCTGCGCTCAGGGCAGGCGCCGTGGAGGGGGCATGCGGGGCGCGAGGCCCGCGTCACTTCGTTCCGGGTGACTCGTCAGGACGAGGGGCGGTGCGCCGCGCTGTCGGTCTTCGGGAGGACCGCGCCCGTGAGCTCGACCAGCGTGCCCCGGCCGTCCTCCGCGTTCTGAATTCGCACCCACAGCGGCGGACCGTCCTGGTCGGCGAGGAGCACCGTGGCCCCCTCCGCGTCGGTCGCGTCGCTCACCAGGCGCCAGCCTCCCGTCTTGAACACGGTGCGGTAGTAGGCCGCGACAGCGTCCGCCCGGGCCGGCGAGCGGACCGTGATTTGGAGCGCATCGGGACCGCCCGTGCGGCCCACGAAGCTCGCCTGCGGGGGCAGCGGAAGGTTGGGGAGTGCATCGCTCAGCTTCGCCGTCCGGGGCGCCTGGTCGCGACAGGCGGCGAGCGCGGCGCAGAGCACCAGACATCGTATTCCGGAACGGGTCATAGGCGTGGGAGACTAGTGGCGGGTCACTCGACGGTCAAGCCCCCCGCGTTTGCCGCAAACGGCTGTCACACTTATGTTTCCGCCCATCAACCTCGCCCGCATCAAGGAGTTTGGCCATGGCCGGCCACAGCAAGTGGAAGCAGATCAAGCGCAAGAAGGCCGTCACCGACGCCCGCCGCGCCTCCTCCTGGACGAAGGTCATTCGCGAGATCACCGTCGCCGCCAAGAGCGGTGGCGGCGATCCGGCCGGAAACCCCCGCCTTCGCACCGCGATCGACGCGGCCAAGGCGGTCAACATGCCCTCCGACAACATCGACCGGGCCATCAAGAAGGGCACCGGGGAGCTCGAGGGAACCGTCTACGAGGAGCTGACCTACGAAGGCTACGGCCCAGGCGGGGCCGCGATCTTCATCGAGGCCACGACCGACAACCCGAACCGCACCGTTGCCGAAATCCGGCACGCCTTCAGCCGGAACGGCGGCAACCTCGGCGCCACTAATTCGGTGGCCTGGATGTTCGACCGGAAGGGGCAGATCTATCTGGACGCCGGCAAGTACGGAGAGGACTCGACGCTGGAGGCCGCGCTCGACGCCGGTGCGGAGGACTTCGCGCGCGAAGGCGACCAGTACATCGTGACCACCGCGCCGGCGGCCTTCCACACGGTGCAGGACGCCCTTCGGGCCCGGAAGTTCGCGATCGACTCGGCCGAGCTCACGATGGTCCCGAAGAACACGGTGAAGGTGGAGGGTGCCGACGCCGAGCGGATTCTCAAGCTCATGGAAGCCCTCGAGGAGCTCGACGACGTGTCCAGGGTCTCCTCCAACTTCGACATCGACGCCGCGCAGCTGGCGGAGGCCGAGGCCTGAGAGCTCGCCAGTGAGAGTGCTTGGCATCGACCCGGGGACGGCGGTCCTCGGGTACGGCGTAGTGGAGAGCAGGCCGGGCCAGCCTCCACGACTGCTGGAGTGCGGTACCCTCACGACGACGGCCCGAGATCCCCTGGCGACCCGGCTCCGCGTGATCCATGACGGCACCACGGCGCTGCTCTCCCGCCACGCGCCCGACGCGGTGGCAGTGGAGAGCGCGTTCTACGGCAAGAATGTGCGGACCACCGTCGTGCTGAGCCACGCCCGGGGCGTCATCCTCCTCGCGGCCGAGCAGGCGGGCGTGGCGATCACGGAGTACTCGCCGGCGCAGGTGAAGAAGGCGGTGGTCGGCCGCGGCGCCGCGCTCAAGCCGCAGGTGGCCTACATGGTGGCGCAGCTGCTCCGGCTCAAGACGCCGCCCGCGCCCGCGGACGCCGCGGATGGGGTGGCGGTCGCCCTGGCGCACCTGCTCGTCAGCACGCGGCACGCGACCTTCTTCCGCCAGGCGTCCGGCGCCCGATGATCGCCACGGTGACCGGCGTGCTCGCCGAGCGGGCGGGCGAGGCCATCGTGGTGCAGACCGACGGGGGGGTCGGTTATGCCGTCACGGTGCCCGCGGGCGTCGCCGAGCGACTGCCGGCCCCCGGCGGGCGGGTGAGCCTCTACACCGAGCTGGTGGTGAAGGAGGACGGCTGGTCGCTGTACGGCTTCGACCGTGCGGTCGAGCGGACGGTGTTCCAGCGGCTGCGGGGGGCGAGCGGCTTCGGGCCGAAGCTGGCGCTGGCGCTCCTCTCGGCGCTCGGGCCCGAGCGCACCGTGCGGAGCGTGCTGTCACGGGACCTGACCGCGCTGAGCTCGGTGAGCGGTGTGGGACGGAAGAAGGCGGAGCGGCTGGTGCTGGAGCTGCAGGACAAGTTCGGCGACGTCACGCTCGCCCCGCAGGCGGTCCGCTCGGCCGGCGCGGAGGAAGCGGTCCGCGCGCTGACGGGCCTGGGCTACGGACCTGGCGCCGCGGAGGACGCCGTGCGGACCGCGCTGGCCGACGGCGCGTCGCAGGAAACCTCGCAACTGATCCGGCGGGCGCTGCAGCAGCTCGCCGCCGCCCGGGGAGGGCGATGACGGTGATGAGCGTACCCGCCGTGACCGCCGAGTGGAACTGCACCCGCTGCGGCAGCACTAACCGGAAGCTCGTGCCGGCCCAGACCACGCGCACGACCGACCGCTGCAACCATTGTCGCGCACGGCATGTCGTCGAGCCGGACGACCGGCCGGTGCGGTGGAAGGCACGGCTGGATGACTAGTGAGATCACCCTGGAGACGCCCTGAACGCAGCGAAGAGGGCGTGCCGTGAGTCTTGGCTCCTTCGCTTCGCTCAGGATGACCCCCTACGGGCCCCGCGATGAACAAGCTGCAGGTCACCACCCCTGAATCGCTCCCCGACGAGACCAGCGCCGACGCCGCGCTGCGGCCGTCGCGGCTGGACGAGTTCGTGGGACAGGTGCAGGTGAAGGCCTCGTTGCAGATCGCGATCGACGCCGCCAAGGGCCGCCGCGAAACGCTCGACCACATCCTGTTCTTCGGCCCCCCAGGCCTGGGCAAGACCACGCTCGCGATGCTCATGGCCCGGGAGATGGGCGTCCAGCTCCGCACCACCTCGGGGCCCGTGCTCGAGAAGCCGGGCGACCTGGTCGGTCTGCTCACCTCGCTCGGCCCCGGTGACATGCTGTTCATCGACGAGATCCACCGGATGAAGCCGGCGCTGGAGGAGTTCCTGTACCCGGCGATGGAGGACTTCCGGGTGGACGTGCGCATCGCCGACGGGCCCCACGCGCAGACGATCCCGATGGCGATCGAGCGGTTCACGCTCATCGGCGCCACGACCCGGTTCGGGCTCCTGACCCCGCCGATGCGCGCACGCTTCGGCCTGGTCGAGCGGCTGGGGTTCTATCCCACGGAGGAGCTGCAGCAGATCGTCGCCCGCTCGGCGGCTATCCTCCAGGTACCGGTGGACGAAGCGGGCGCGGCCGAGATCGCGCGCCGCAGCCGGGGGACGCCGCGTGTGGCCAACCGCCTGCTCCGCCGCGTGCGCGACTATGCGCAGGTGAAGGCGGACGGCCGCATCACCGTGTCGGTGGCCGGCGCCGCGCTTGCCCGGCTGAACGTGGACGAGTTCGGGCTCGACGACATGGATGCGCGGATACTCACCACGATCATCGAGAAGTTCGGCGGCGGGCCGGTCGGGCTCGGCACCGTGGCCGTGGCCGTCGGCGAGGATGCGGGTACGCTGGAGGAGGTCTACGAGCCGTACCTCATCCAGCAGGGCTTCCTCGAGCGGACGGCGCGCGGACGCTGCGCCACGGCCCTCGCCTATCGCCGCTTCGGCCTCACGCCGCCCCCCGGGCAGCCGACCATCTTTGACGGCTGAGGCCCGGCTGCGCACCGCCGACTTCGACTATCAGCTGCCGCCGGAGCTCATCGCTCAGGAGCCGCTGCCGGATCGCGCGGCGAGCCGCATGTTGATCGTGCTCCGGGCCGACCGCCGGCTCGGCAGTGCCGGCGACCGGCGCGCGCCGGACCAGCCGGCGCGCGGTCCCGGCCGGCGCTCGAGCGCGACGTTCCGCCAGCCGGAGATGCTTCCGGGCGACAGCCGCACGGTCAGCGGCGGCGTACTGGTCGATTCCCGCTTCGCGCAGCTCACCTCGCTCATTCCCGCGGGTGACCTCCTGGTGCTCAACACCACGCGCGTTCGGCACGCGCGCCTGCTCGGCACCCGCCCCTCCGGCGCGCCCGCCGAGGTGCTGCTGATCCACCCGGCGGCCGACGGCAGCTGGATCGCGCTGGGCAAGCCGGGCAGCGCCCTCCAGCCGGGAAAGCGGATCATGCTGGACGCCGAGGTCGCGATTGAGACGCTCGAGGTGCTGAGCGACGGGAATCGCCGGGTGGCGTTCACCGGCGCCAGGGCGGAGGATGCCATCGCGCGCTTCGGCCGGCTGCCGCTGCCGCCGTACATCACTCGCGACCCCACGCAGGCGGACGAGCAGCGCTACCAGACGGTCTACGCGCGGATGGAAGGCAGTGTGGCCGCTCCGACGGCGGGCCTCCACTTCACTGGCGAGCTGCTGGATGCGCTCTCGGCCAAGGGGGTCGCCGTCGCGGGTCTCGACCTGCAGGTCGGCCCCGGGACGTTCAAGCCGATGGAGGTGGACGATCCTCGCCAGCATCCGATGCACCCCGAGCGGTACGAGATCCCTCCCCGGCTCGCGGGGCTGATAGAGCTCACGCGCGAGCAGGGCAGCCGCGTCTGGGCCGTCGGCACCACGGTCGTCCGGGCGCTGGAGAGCGCCGCGCAGCCGGATGGCAGTGTGCGCCCAGGCGTGGGCGAGACGAGCCTGATGATCACGCCGGGCTACTCGTTCCGGGTGGTAGACCGCCTGCTCACCAACTTCCACCTTCCCCGCTCCACCCTGCTCATGCTGGTGAGCGCGTTCGCCGGCCACGAGCTCACGATGGCGGCCTATGCGCATGCCGCCGCGGAGCGCTACCGCTTCTACTCCTACGGCGACGCCATGGTGATCATCTGAACCGGAGCCTCCCATGAGCTTCGCCAACCCCGCCGGCGACGCGGCCACCACCGCGCCCGCCTACGTCCGCGCGCTCCTCGCCCTCCTCGGCGACCGCGATCCGCTCGAGATCGCGGCGGAGCTGCTGCCCTGGCTCGAGCGCCGGACGGCGGGGCTGGGTGATGCGGCGCTGCGTCGGCCCGAGGCGCCGGGCAAGTGGTCGGTGATCGAGGTGATCCAGCATCTCGCCGACAGTGAGCTGGTCTACGCCTTCCGCACCCGGATGATCCTCGCGGCGGATCGGCCGCCACTGCAGGGATTCGACCAGGACGCGTGGGCGCGAACGCTGCGCTACGCCGAGGCCCCGCTCGACCTGGCGCTGGCGCAGCTCGGCGGCATGCGTGCGGCGAACCTGCGGCTGTGGCGGTCGTTGACCCCGGCGCAGCACGAGCGGGTCGGCATGCACAGCGAGCGCGGGCCGGAGAGCCTCGATCTCCTGCTTCGTCTGATGGGCGCGCACGATCTGGTGCACCGGCGGCAGATCGATCGGGTGCTGTCGGCGCGCTGATGTTCGCGTTCCGACTCGACGCCCGGCAGGGCGCGGCGCGCGCGGGCACGCTCTCGCTGCCCCATGGCGAGATCCGGACCCCCGCCTTCATGCCGGTGGGAACCCACGGCGTAGTGAGGGGGCTGAGTGCCGACGACGTGAAGCGCACCGGCGCGCAGATCATCCTCGGCAACACGTACCACCTCCACCTCCGGCCGGGCGAGGCAGTGGTCCGGTCGATGGGCGGGCTGCACCGGTTCACCACCTGGTCGGGACCGATGCTGACGGACTCGGGTGGGTTCCAGGTGTTCTCGCTCGAGGGCCTCAGGCGGATCGGCGAGGACGGGGTCGAGTTCCAGAGCCACGTGGACGGCACGTATCGCACGCTCACCCCCGAGCGGGCCATGGAGATCCAGTGGTCGCTCGGCGCCGATGTGGCGATGGTGTTCGACCACGTCGTCCCGGGCCAGGCGCCGCACGAGCTGGCCCGGGAGGGGATGGAGCGCACGCTGCGCTGGCTGGACCGGTGCAAGGCCCGGCATGCGGAGCTGGCGGATGGCACCCAGACCCTCTGGCCCATCCTCCAGGGCGGCATGCACGACGACCTCCGGCTCCGCTCGCTCGAGGGGACGCTCGAGCGCGGGCCGTGGACCGGGATCGCCATCGGCGGTCTCTCGGTGGGCGAGTCCAAGCCGGTCATGCACCGGGTGCTCGAGACGCTGGAGCCCGCCCTGCCGCGCGAGACGCCCCGTTATCTTATGGGTGTCGGCTTTCCGGCGGATCTGCTCGAGGGGATCGCCCGGGGCGTGGACCTGTTCGACTGCGTCGCCGCCACGCGCAATGGCCGGCACGGCACCGCGTGGCTGCCGACCGGTCGGCTCAACGTGCGGGGCGCAGTGCTCAAGGGCTCGACCGAGCCGCTCGACCCCGAGTGCGACTGCGAGACCTGCACCACGTACCCGCGCGGCTACCTGCGGCATCTCTTCGTCGTCGAGGACATGCTGGGACTCCGGCTGGTCTCGCTGCACAACATCCGCTTTCTGGTCCGGCTCGGTGAGCAGGCGCGGGCGCACATCCTGGCGGGCACCTTCGACGGCTGGAGCCGCGAGTGGCTCCGCCGCCACAACGCTCGAGGCACGTGAGGAGACGTCATGCTTCAGGGGCAAACCGGTACGGGGGGAGGGCTCACCGTCCTGCTGTTGCAGATGGCGGCGATCGGCTTCGTCTTCTACTTCCTGATCCTGCGTCCGTCGAGCCGGGCGAGGAAGAAGCACGCCGAGCTGCTGAGCAACCTCAAGAAGGGCGACGAGGTCATGACCAGCGGCGGGCTCATCGGCCGGGTGCGCGACATCAAGGAAGTCGACTCGGACGGCGTGAAGGAGACCCGTGTGACCGTCGAGACCGGCACCGCGAGCGTGGTGGTCGAGCGTTCGCGGATCGTGCGCATCGGCGGCGCCACAGCTCCGGGGGCGCCCGCGGCATGAGCTTGCTGCCACTGCACCTGCTGGGCTCCCCGGTGCTGCGCCAGCGGAGCACCGAGGTGGGAACGGTGGACGACGAGGTCCGCCGACTGGTGGCCGACATGTTCGAGACGATGGACGCCGCCCACGGCGTCGGCCTCGCGGCCAACCAGGTCGGCGTGGGGCGGCGCGTGGCGGTGGTCGATGCCGAGGAGGACCGGTTCGAGATGATCGATCCGGTGATCGTCGAGAGCGAGGGTCGCACCACTGCCGAGGAGGGCTGTCTCTCGATTCCGGAGATCTACGGCGACGTGAGCCGCCCGGAGCGGGTGATCATCGAAGCCACGGACCGGCACGGCACCCGCTATCGCAAGGAAGCCACCGGCCTCAAGGCCCGCGCCATCCAGCACGAGATCGACCACCTCGATGGAATCCTGTTCCTGGATCATCTGAGCCTCGTCAAGCGGCAGGTGCTCCTCGCCCGCTACCGGCGCGAGCACAGGGACGACACGAGCTTCATCAAAGAGGTGCAGGCGGAGTCCGCCAGCTCGGAGTGATGCGGATCGTCTTCTTCGGTACCCCGGAGTTCGCCGTGCCGTCGCTCAGAGCACTGCTCCGGGAGCGTTACGCGGTGGTGGGGGTCGTGACCCAGCCGGACCGGCCGCAGGGCCGCTCGCGCAGCACGCTGGTGTCCCCCCCGGTGAAGGTGGAGGCGGAGCGCGCAGGCATCACCGTGCTCCAGCCGGACCGCCCCCTCGGCGACGTCTTTCTGGCCGGCCTCAGACGGCTCGAGCCCGACCTCGGCGTCGTGGTTGCGTACGGCCATATCCTTCGTCCGTCCGTCCTCTCGCTACCCCGGCTCGGCATGATCAACGTGCATGCCTCGCTTCTTCCCCGCTGGCGGGGCGCGGCGCCGATCCAGCACGCGATCCTGGCCGGCGATGCCGAGACCGGCATCAGCATCATGCAGATGGAGGAAGGGCTCGACAGCGGGCCGGTGCTGCACCGGATCCCCACGCCGATCGGACCGGAGGAGACCGCCGGCTCGCTCGCGTCACGCCTCGCCGACCTGGGAGCGACGGCGCTGGTCGATGCACTCCCGCTGCTGGCCGCGGGGTTCGCGAAGCCCGAGGCGCAGGATCCGGCTGCGGCCACCTTCGCGCCCAAGATCGATCGCGAGAGCGCGCGGCTCGACTGGCATCACAACGCCGCGGTCCTCGCCCGCCAGGTGCGGGCATTCGATCCCATGCCGGGGGCATGGACCACCTACGAGAATGCCCCGCTCAAGCTTTTCGGAGGGGTGGCCACCCATGACACCGGGGAGCCGGGCTGCGTCCTGGCCGCCGGCGAGCGGCTCGTCGTGGGCTGCGGGCACGGCACGCTCGCGGTGCGCGAGGTGCAGCCTGCCGGGAAGACCCGGCTGCCGGTGGTGGATTGGGTCCGTGGCCGGGGCATCTCCGTCGGGGCGCGGCTCGCGTGAGACCGCTCCCGCGCCTGCACGCCATTACCGATGCGGGCGTGCTCGCCGCGCCCGATTTCGGCATCCGCGCGGCCGCGATCGCGGCCGCAGGGCCGGCCGTGGCGCTGCACGCGCGGGATCGCACCGCTGGGGGCGCCGCGCTCGCCAGAGTGACGGCGCGGCTGCTGGCGCTCGCGCGGCCGCCGGAAGCCGCCGTGTTCGTGAACGGCCGGCCGGACATCGCGGCCGCGCTCGGCGCCCACGGAGTCCAGCTCGCGGAAGGCGATCTCTCGCCGGACGATGCCCGCCGCGTCTACCCCACGGGTTGGATCGGCCGGTCGGTCCACGCCGTGGACCAGGCCGTGGCGGCCGTGGCCGAGGGTGCCGACTTCCTGCTCGTCGGCAGCGTCTACGAGACCGCCACCCATCCCGGCCGGCCCGCGGCAGGCCTCGGCCTGGTGCGCGCGGCCGCGGCGCTGGGCCGGCCGGTGATCGCGATCGGCGGAATCGACGCGGCCCGGGCCCGCGAAGCGCGCGGCGCGGGCGCCTACGGCGTCGCGGCGATCACCGCCATCTGGCACGCGGCCGATCCGGCCGCGGCGGCGCTCGCACTCCTGGCCCCCTGGACCGACGAGACGTGAACGCACTGGCCGTCACCATCAACGGCGAGCCCCGGCGCCTCCTGGGCCCGGCCACCTTGCTGGACCTGCTCGCGCAGCTGGGACTCGATCCCCGCACGGTGGTGGTCGAGCTGAACCGCGAGATCGTGCGCCGTCCGCGGTTCGGAGAGACGGTGCTGGCGGAAGGGGACACCATCGAGTTGGTGCACTTCGTTGGCGGGGGGTGAGGGGATCGGGATGCCGTTATCTTTAGCGTCATCGCGAGCAGCGAGTCACCCTGAGCGAAGCGAAGGGGACAGGCGTAGGGGCTTGCCTCCTTCGCTGCACTCAGGATGATTCGCGGCAGAGGCCTATTCGCCCGGCGCACCACCGAGGAGCGGCAACCATGACCGGCACCATTGCCCCCGATACCCTCACCGACGCCCCGCTGACCATCGCCGGCCGGAGCTTCCGCTCGCGGCTCATGGTGGGCACCGGAAAGTACCGGAGCAATGGGGAGATGGTGCGGGCCATCGAGGCGTCCGGCGCCGAGATCGTGACCGTTGCAGTGCGGCGCGTGGACCTCGACCGGACGAAGCAGGAGGGGATCCTCTACCACCTCAACCCCGACCAGTACTTCCTGCTGGCCAACACCGCCGGCTGCTACACCGCCGACGAGGCGATCCGGTACGCCCGGCTGGCACGCGAGGCGGGGTTCAACGACTTCGTGAAGCTCGAGGTCATCGGCGACCGCGAAACTCTCCTGCCCGATACCGAGGGTCTCATCAGCGCCGCCCGCACGCTCGTGCACGAGGGCTTTCAGGTCTTGGCCTACACCAACGACGACCTCATCACCGCCTTGCGGCTCGAGGACGCCGGGTGTGCAGCCGTGATGCCGCTTGCCTCGCCGATCGGCAGCGGCCTCGGCCTGATCAATCCGTACGGCATCCGCACGATCAAGCGGCGGCTTGGCACGCCCGTCATCGTAGACGCGGGCGTCGGCACCGCCTCGGATGCCTGCGTCACCATGGAGCAGGGAGTGGACGGCATCCTGATGAACACCGCCCTGGCCGAGGCCAAGGACTCCGTCGCCATGGCGCGCGCGATGGGGCTCGCCGTCGAGGCTGGCCGGCTGGCGTACTTGGCCGGCCGCATGCCCCGGCGGGAGGTGGCCGTGCCGTCGAGTCCCAGCCACGGGATGCTGGAGTAGAGCGTTGGCCTGAGCGAGCGATGCCGGCGGAGGGATTGCAGCCGAGGCGAGCCGCCTACGACGTCCTGGAACAGGTGCGCGCCGGCCGGCCGTTCGAGTTGGCCCTTGATCGGGCGGTGAGGCGGTTGGCCGAGCCCGACCGCCGGCTGGCGCACGAGCTCGCTGCCGGCGTGCTCCGCGGTCAGACCGCCCTGGACGCGAGGCTCGCGCCGCTGGTTCCGCGCGGGTGGGAGAGCGTGGCCCCGGAGCTCAAGGAAGTGCTGCGGCTCGGCGCCTTCCAGCTCACGGCGCTCGACCGGATCCCGGCTCACGCGGCCGTGGACACCAGCGTGGCGCTGGCCACGGAGGCCGGCGGGGCACGGGCGGGCGGGTTCGTCAACGCGGTGCTTCGGCGACTGGGGCGAGCGGCGGGAAGGGCAGAGAGAGCGGAGAGAGCGGAAACCGTGGTGGGGCTCGCGAGCGCCGAGTCGCACCCGGAGTGGTTAGTGAAGCGGTGGGTGGAGCGGTTCGGGCCCGAGGAGACGGCCGAACTGCTGCGGTGGAACAACACGAGGCCTCGCCTCGTCCTGCAAGCCGCGCGCGAAGGGCTCGACGCGTTGGGGCGGCGGTGGCGGGAGGCGGGAATCGAGGTCTCGCCGGCGCCGTACGGCGCAGGACTCATGACCACTCGCACGCGTCCGCAGACGTTGCCGGGCTACGCCGAGGGCGGCTTCATCGTGCAGAACCCGGCCCAGGCGCTGGTCGCTTGGTACGCCGACGTTTCGCCCCGTGGCACGATATACGATGCGTGCGCCGCGCCCGGCGGCAAGGCGATCGCGCTCGGCCGCAGCGCCAGCTGCGTGGTCGCGGCCGACGCCAGCCGCACGCGGGTCCGGCGGCTGGCGGACAACCTCAGGCGGGCGGGCAGCGGGCACGAACATCCGATCGTCGCCGACGCCCTCCGCCCGCCCGTCCGCCCGTGCGAGGCGGTGCTGCTCGATGCGCCGTGTCTCGGCACCGGTACCTTCGCGCGTCACCCCGACGCGCGGTGGCGGGTCAGCCCGGAGGCGCTGGCGGCGCTGGCGGCGCGCCAGGCAGAGTTGCTGGATCGCGCCGCCGAGGTGGTGGCCCCCGGCGGGCTCCTGGTCTACAGCACCTGCTCGCTCGAGCCCGAGGAGAACGAGAAGCAGGTGGACCGATTCCTGACGCGTCGCCCGGAGTTCCGGCGGGAGCCGGGCGAGACGTTTCCCCCCGCCCTGACATCGGCCGACGGAGACTTGATGATCCTGCCGCAGCGGCATCACATGGACGGGGCCTATGCGGCCCGGCTCCGGCGAACGGCGTGAGGGCGACCCGATGAGAATGCGGCGGCATACCGAGCCGGCGTTCGCCTCGCTGCGGTCTACGCCGTGGCGCCGGTTCGCGCGAGATCTCGGCCTCGTCGCGCTCACCTTCGTCGTGGGGTACGCGATCTCCGCCTACTGGCTCACCCCGGGGGCCGCGATGGGCGACGATCACGCGATTCCGCGCGTGCTCGCGCTCCCGATGCCTGAAGCCAGGACCGCGCTCGCGACCGCCGGCTTCCGATCGCGGATCGAGGGGGAGCGAACCAGCGGCACCGTTCCCAAGGGGAGCATCCTCTGGCAGGACCCGCCACCGGGCATGGTCGTGGCGCCCAATACCGTCGTGCAACTCGTGCTGGGCGCGGGTCCGGCGCCGGTCACGGTCCCCGACGTTGTCGGACTCGCGCTCCCCTACGCCGAAAAGGTGGTCGCGGCCGCCGGGATCACGGTCGGGCGGGTGGACACGGTGCGCGGCAGCGGCCCGGAGAGCGGCGTGGTCCTCGCCACCCGCCCCGCGCCGGGCAACGGACGGCCGCGCGGCGCGCCGGTGGACCTGGTCGTGAGCGGCCCGGCGGGAGCCGGCCTGTGAGGGTTCGCATCGCGCCGAGCGTGCTGAGCGTCGACTTCGGGCGCCTGCGGGAGCAGATCGAGCAGGCCGTGGCGGGCGGTGCGGAGTGGATCCACGTGGATGTCATGGACGGCCACTTCGTTCCGAACCTGACGTTCGGCACCCCGATCATCCGCGCCCTGCGGCGGGTCACCGACCGCCCGCTCGACGTGCACCTCATGGTGAGTCACCCGGAGCACTACATCGTGGAGTACGCGGATGCGGGGGCCAACCTCTTCACCTTCCATCCGGAGGCCACGGTGCACGTCCAACGGCACCTCGCGGCGGCGCGCGAGCGCGGGATGAAGGCCGGGCTCGCCCTCAATCCCGCCACGCCGCTCGCGCTCATCGAGGAGGTCGTGCCCGAGCTCGACCTCGTCCTCATCATGGCGGTGAATCCGGGCTACGGCGGCCAGTCCTACCTTCCGGCCACCACCGACAAGATCCGCCGCACCCGCGCGCTGCTCGACCGCCACCGCTCGCGCGCCGCGCTGGAGGTGGACGGGGGCATCACCACCGAGACGATCGCCGAGGCCTGGGGCGCCGGGGCGGACACCTTCGTGGCCGGCACCGCGGTGTTCGGTGCCGCCGATCCGGCGCAGGCCGTCCGCGAGCTCACCCGCCGCTGCGCCGTGCGGGTCTGAGGAGCACATGTCGAAGCAATGGGTCTTCGCGGGACTGGTCGTGGCCGGCGTCGCGGGCGGCGCCACCATCATGACCAGGGTGGGAAGCGAGGTCGCGCCGGTGCAGGTCGGGGCGACGGCGCCACAGTTTCGCGCCGTGGACCTCGCCACCGGCGACTCGGTGTCGCTGCACCAGCGTTACCGCGGCAAGGTGACGCTGGTGAACATCTGGGCCACCTGGTGCGTCCCGTGCCGGATCGAGATGCCGGCAATGGAGCAGCTCTACACGTCGCTCGCGCCGCGCGGCTTCGCCATCGCCGCGGTCAGCATCGACGAAGGAAGCCCCGACGACGTGCGGGCCTTCGGCCGCGAGCTCAACCTCACCTTCGACCTCCTGCAGGATCGCTCGTCGCGGATCCAGCAGACCTACCAGACGACCGGCGTCCCCGAAAGCTTCCTGCTCGACCGCCGGGGCGTCATCGTCAAGCGCATCATCGGGGCGCACGACTGGAACTCGCCCGCCAACCGGGCGCTGGTGGAACGGCTGCTCGACGAGCCCGGGTCGTGACGTGAGCCTCTCCGGCGTCCTCACCGCCGATCTGCCGCTCAAGCTCACGTCGCTCGGCCTGTCGGTGTTCCTCTGGTTCCTGGCCGCAGGCGAGGAGCCGGCGAGCGCGCTGGTGCCGGTGAATGTCACGGTGCGGCCGCCGGCGGGCCGCACCGTGGTGCACGCGGCCGGGCCGGTCCACGCCCTCGTCTCCGGGCCCCGCCGCGAGCTGCTGAAGCTGACCGCCGCTCCGATGCGCCTCACCCGCGTCCTCCCCGACTCCACCGCGTCCGACCAGGTCCGGATCGAGGTGGGCCCGGGGGATCTGGAGCTGCCGCGCGGCGTGGACGTCCACATCCAGGACGTGCAGCCGCGCGCGGTCGCGGTCGAGCTCGACTCGACCTTTCAGCGTGTCGTGCCGGTGCGCGCCGTCGTGCAGCTCCAGCCCGAGGCGGGGCGGGTGCTCAGCGCCATCGCGGTCGTGCCGGGGACGGTGCGCCTGCTCGGCCCGCGCGAGGCCATCCGCGGGATCGACTCCGCCCGCACCCAGCCGCTCGAGGTCGCCCGCGCCGATGGGCCGGTCGAGGAGATGGTCGCCATCGACACCGCGGGGTTCGGCCGAGTGCGGGTGGTGCCGTCCGAGGTCACGGTGCGGGTAGACCTGGAGCGGGTCGGCGAGCGCATCCTGACGGCGGTGCCGGTGCGGCTGCCGAGCGATCTCGCCGCGGTTGTCCGTCCCGAGCGGACCACCGTGGACGTGCGGGTGCGCGGCGCCGCCGCGCGGCTCAGAGCGCTCGCCCGCGACAGCGTGCCCGTGGTGGTCGACTGGACCGGCCCGCCGGTGCCGGCACGGGTGCGGCTCCGAGTGCTTTCGCCCGCCGGGCTCGAAGCGACGGCGCTCCCCGATAGCGTCACGCTCGTGCGGCGGAGCGCCGATGGCTGAGTGGGTGCTGGGGATCGAAACGTCCTGCGACGAGACCTCGGCGGCGGTGCTGCGGTGGAGCGACGCAGGCAGCGAGCTGGCCGGGCTGTCGATCCTGTCGCAGGACGTGCATCGCATCTTCGGCGGCGTGGTGCCCGAGCTCGCCAGCCGGGCGCACGTCCAGGCGCTCGGGGCCGTGGTGGACCGTGCCCTGGCGGACGCCGGGATCGGGCTCCGCCGGCTCGACGCTGTGGTGGTGACCGCCGGGCCCGGCCTGGTGGGCGCCCTGCTGGTCGGGGTGATGTACGGGAAGACCCTGGCCTTCAGTCTCGACCGCCCTTTCCTGGGCGTGAACCACCTCGAGGGACATCTCTTCGCCCCCACGATCGAGGACCCCGATTTCGCCCCTCCGTTCGTCGGACTGCTGGTGAGCGGCGGCCACACGATGCTGCTCGACGTGCCGGCGTGGGGCGAGTACCGGCTGCTGGGCCAGACACTCGACGATGCCGCTGGTGAGGCGTTCGACAAGGTGGCCAAGCTGCTCGGGCTCGGCTATCCGGGGGGCGCACCGATCGAGCGGCTGGCGCGCGAGGGCCGGCCCGGCCGGTTCCACTTCCCGCGGCCGATGCTTCAGGAGCTCGAGCGCGACGGCCCCAACCGCTACGCCTTCTCCTTCAGCGGGCTCAAGACTGCGGTGCTGCGCGTCGTGCGTCCCGCGCCCGGGAGCGAGCCGGCCACGCTCAGCGACGCGGACAAGGCCGACATCGCCGTCGCCTTCCAGGACGCGGCGAACGACGTACTCACGGCCAAGACGGCGCACGCGGTCGAGACGCTGGGCTACCCGGCGGCCATGGTCGGTGGCGGCGTCGCCTGCAACCGCGCGCTCGTGGCGCGACTGCGTGAGCGGCTGGCGGGGCAGGCCCGCGTGAGCGTAGCGTCTCCGCGGCTCAACACCGACAACGCGGCGATGATCGCCGCTGCGGGTGCGTGGCGGCTGGCGCGGGGCGAGCGCAGCGGCTGGGACCTCGAGCCGCGCGACGACCTGCCGCTGCCCGGGCTCCTCACTCCGACTCTCGTCTCAGGATCCGGCGCGTGACCATCTACCCGTTCAAGATCCCGCTCCCGTTCTTCCCGCACGAGCTCACGGGCTACGGCCTGATGATGATGGTGGGATTCCTGATGGCCGGCTGGCTGGTGACGCTGGAGCTCCGCCGGCGGCGGTTGTCGGAGGACTACTCCGCCGACATGGTCGCCGCGGCCGTGATCGGGGGCATCGTAGGCGCGAAGCTGTGGTACGTGGCCCTCACCCGG
>Ga0209798_10000306_pt1 | contig 28428 bp, 22 predicted proteins | sample DOMMetBare3Fresh_FD_187475 | JGI IMG/M metagenome (GOLD analysis project Ga0209798, IMG submission 187475) | Wetland sediment microbial communities from St. Louis River estuary, USA, under dissolved organic matter induced mercury methylation -... | ecosystem: Environmental > Aquatic >... | reverse complement strand
CTTGTTCATCGAGGCCGCATCGTCATTGTCACGCGAAACCTTGCCGGCGAGGTGAAAGATCGCAACGACATTCTTGCAAGCTTTCGCAACGTCATCTCGATTCGTCACCGAGCCCTCTACGGCCTTTACGCCCGCGTCTTTCATCCAATCAGGCACCCGCGACGCCATCACTTTCAAATTCTTCTCGCCCGCCGCCAGTAACTGCCGAACGATGTGCGCACCCAAAAATCCGGTGCCGCCCGTTACGAGTATCCTTTTCTTTTCCGTCTTGGTTAATGCTTTTGACTTTGCCATAGGACGTCTAGTTATCGATCACCGGCTCCTGTTTACGCGACCTCCGGCGTTCCGCCTTCCATTGTTTGCGGATCGCGTCGACATCAAATTTGTCACGCCTTCCGTCCCGCATATTCTCTATCTCGTGCTGGACGCGGGCGGCTATTAGCCGGTACGCCTCAGTATTAGGCACGCCGTCAGTCATTTTTCGCAGCTCTTCGTACTCCAGGAAACGCCCGACCTTTGCACCCACTTTTGCACCGATACTTTTGCCTTTGGGGATGATCGTGCCCTTTGGAAATGCGTCAAATGTACCCCAAATGTAGATCGGCAGAATTCCGATCTTTTGGTTTAGGGCAAGATAGCCGATGATCGGTTTGAACTCCGCGATCTGTCCCGATTCCTGCCGTCCGCCTTCAGGGAAAATGAGGGCATTGTAGCCCTCGTTAAGGATCTGTGTAACGTGACGAAGCGACTGTCGAAGCGAGCCGGTGCGTTCGATTGGCACGAGCGTCGTGAAATTGTTCATATACGCACGCTTGTATTTGGTGTCAAACCAATAATCCGCCGCCGCGACCGCAACTGTTTGCTCGGCCACGTCTTTACCCAAGGCCTTTTTCACGAGGCCGGTATCGATGTGCGAGGTGTGATTCGGAGAGACGATAAAATTAACATGCTGCGGCACATTCGACTCGCCCTCGATCTTAGTGTCGAGAACGCCCTCGTATAAGGTATCCGTTGCAAAATCGACGACCGCATTCCCGACACGCCGCACGATCGATGGAATCACGATTTCATCGGCGTCCTTCTTCTCTTCAACCCTTGGCTCATCAGCGAGCTTTTTCGATTTATCGACGCGCTGAACGGCCGTCAGCAACTCGCGAACCGATTGCACTTCGTTCAAAGTATCCGGCGACAGGATGCGTCCGCCTGCATCCTCGACCGCGGCCTGCAGCTCAACAAACATTAGCGAATCAAACTCCAGATCGGCCAGTTTGTCCTCTACCGCGATGTCCGAAAGCGGACGATTAGACACGCTTGCGACCACCTTGCGGATCCAGAGCATATTGTCGTCGCCCTTTGATTCTACAACCGTTTTTGTCTTAGATTTATCGCGATCTTCGAGGGTCTGCAACAGTTCAACGACCTCTGGACGCTTCACTTTTCGCGTCGCGGTCCGCGGCAATTCGAAGGGCGTAATGTGCAAAACCTTTACGCGTTTAAAGAACGCGATCCCGGCCGAGACCTCGCGAAAATGAAGCTCGATCTGTTTGTTAACGTCCGATCGCGACATCGCAATATCATGTTCGTAATCGGGTACGACGAGAGCCGCAATTCTCTCACCACCGTCTTCGTCCGACAGTCCGACCACACTTAACTCCTTGATCATCGGTGTCTTTCCATAAAGGTCTTCGATCTCGTCCGGATAGATATTCTTACCATTTGAGTCGATAATTACGTCTTTAGAACGGCCAACGATAAACAGATTACCGTCGTCGTCAATGCGGCCCAGGTCACCTGTCTTAAGCCAGCGATCCTGTATTACCGCCTCGGTCGCTTCGTCGTTATTGAAATAACCGACCATCACATTTTGACCGCGGGCGAGCACTTCGCCGACGCCGTTTTCGTCGGGTGAATTAATCTTGACCTCAACACCCGGAAGCGGTTTGCCTACGCTGCCTCGAAGCAATTTATTACCCGGCCGGGCGACGGTCAGCACCGGCGAAGATTCAGTCAAACCGTAACCTTCGAGCACTGTGAAGCCCAGCCCGTGCAGATCTTTTTGCACCTTTTCGCTCAACGCAGACCCGCCGGAAATCAGATAGCGCATCTTGCCGCCCATCCCCTGATGGATAGGAAAAAATACGATCGGCCCAAGATTGAATGGCGTGTTGTCGCGTATCCAGGCGTTAAATTCGATAACATTGTCGGCAAGATCGGCGATCCAATCACCGCGTTCCCGCAAGCGAGTCTTGATCCTGCGATGCAGCATTTCCCACAAGGCCGGAACGCCGACAAGCCCGGTTACGTGGCTGTTTTCGATCGTACGGGCGAGATCCTCAGCTGTAAGCTCGTTGAGATACGTGATCTGCGTTCCATTCGAAAACGGAGTCAAAAATCCGGCCGAGAATTCAAACGTGTGATGCATCGGCAGCACCGACAGGACGCCGTCGGTGATGTCCATATCGAGCACCGACGAGAGCATCGATATCATATTGACAAAATTCTTGTGCGATAGCATCACCGCCTTCGGCGTGCCCGTCGTGCCCGAAGTAAAGATAAGCGAAGCAATGGCATTTGAATGTATCTTCGCCGGAAGCAACGCATTTCGCTTCGCCTCTTCGGTCTCCGATTGGATTTCGAAAACATCGTCAAATGTCCAGACGGCGACCTCTAACCCTACTGCTTTCAATGTTTTCGAGAGGTCAGGATTCTCGCCCGCCAGTTTCGGGCTTACCACGACCGCGGCCGCCTCGCCTGCTTTTGCAAACGCAATGATCTCATCCACGGTCGACGCCGGATCGATCGGTATAGCCGTTGCACCGGCCTTCAAAATACCAAAATACGTCATTCCCCATTCGGGCATGTTGTTTGAAAACAGAATGACGCGGCTATTGTGCTGGATTCCCTTTTTGGCAAAAAATCCGGCGGCACGCAGAGTCAGTTCGTTGACGTCTTCGTAAGTGTATTGCTCCTTGCGGCCGTCGCGCTCGATACGCATCGCGACGCGCGTGGGGAAACGCTTGACCGACGTATCGAACAGATCGAGCAGATCCTTGTATGTGTACGAACGCTTTTCGACCGCTTTCAGCTCTTCTTCAAGCGTCGGCAGAACCCATTTTCTCATTCCGGGAAAATGTACGTTTAGCCAGTAGTCGTACCAATCGAGCTTTTCGGGATACCACGGCAAAAGCGATTTCTCTTTCTCACGGATAAGCGAATGCAATGCGCGAACATTATCCGAGCGGTACAAATACTCGTTATCGATCATGAACGGTTTGAACATCGCAAAAGCGTCCATCGTCTCTTTGGTCGTCTGCTCAAACGACTCGACCGACTTCTTAAGGTCCGAAACAATATTCCCGATACGCCCGCCGCCCCAACGCGGATTGGTCCTATCGAGCAGTTTGTCGGCTCGTTTTGCGAGTTTATTTAGCATCGGAGCCGACGCGAGTTGGTACGTGCGGTTGGTCACCGTTTGGGTCTCGACCATTCCTGCAAGTTTGTTGACCAGCTTGTTACCGGTTTCCTTTTGCTCGTAGTGCTGGCGCTTATAGAGCCCGACGAGGCCGACAATGCGTTTCATATCGTTCGGGTTCGAGTCGCCGGACGATGCCTGAAATACCAAAGGCGGTTTCGGGTCGATAAGCGCATTCATCGTCGCCGCGAGTATCGCACCCGACACCATATCGACCGGAATGATATCAAGTATCAGCTTTTCGTTTACCGGGATTATCGGCTGGCCGCGAAGAGCGATTAGGATCAGCGGAGCAGTCGTCGTAAAGCCCTCGTTCCAGCCCGGAAACGGGTACTCGTTCGACGATTCGACGATTGACGGCCGCACCAGAACCTTAACAATATCGTCCTGCGAAGCAATGATCTGCTCGGCGAGCGATTTCGAATAAGTATAAATATTCGTCCAGCCCCAATACTCTGCACGCTCCGAGCCTAGCTCGGTCGTGCGTTCGCGTATCCACATTTTACGTTCGCGAAAGATGGCTGATTTCAATTCGGCCTCGTCGTCCGGGTCGCGTCCTTCTTCGATAAATCGTATGCGTGCCTGCTCGCGAAACTTCGCCGCCTGCACGGCGTCATCGGCTTCCTGACGTGCCTGCTCCGATAGGCGCGCGCAGTCCTCGACCTCTTGATTGACGTCGAAAACCGTCCCGACTAGCTCATTTTTACGCGGGAAATAGCCTACGACCGGCTCGTTTTCCCAAATTGGGCCGCTGCGTTTGCCCGCGACAAAACACGTCGAGACATGCACCAGACGCGGTTTTTTCATCATCCGTGCCATTTTGATGATGTTGTTCGAGCCGACGACATTTGTCCTTAGGGCAGATTCGAGCGGCGGATTGAACGTAACATTTCCGGCACCATTAATAATGATGTCCGTGTCACGCATTATCTTCTTCGCGTCTTTCTCATCAAGCCCGAGATACTCATTCCCGACGTCACCGTTAACGGGCACGACCTTTGACTTAATAAAATCCTCAAACCCGTCGCCGTACTTCTCACGCAGCGGATCAAACGTCGGACTAGTGACAATACTCGTCCAAAACCTGATCTTCGACTCCGCCGCATCCCGCGCCCGAACCGTCGCATAGACCTTCCCGATATCCGGAAAATTATGCAGCAGCATCGACAGCGTGACCTTACCCACAAAGCCCGTCCCGCCGATAAAGAAGATCTTCTTACCCTTAAATATTTCGGTTGGTGATAGTTTCATTTAACCAGAAAACTCTCCACTTCGTTTATTTCCGGCTCATTCGCCGCCGCAACATCGACAATGAAATTTGAACAAGGAAACTCAAAGTGTTTATATTCCGCATCTGGATTTTCGGAAAACCATGCAACTCTGAGATTGGCTTTGATGAAATCCAAAAACCTCGATCTTGTAAATATCCTGACGTATTTGCCGGTAAACTCTTCTTGATCGCTCCATTCTATTGAACCTTCCTCAATAACCTGATAAACGAAAAAGCCCTTAAAAGTAACCTTGTACTTTCGGCAAGATTTATCGGTTCGGATCGGATTCACGTTCAGCGACACAAAATGCTCAGTTCCTTCGTTAAAGGTTAGGTCTTCAGATTCATCCTCGATCACCCTTTCCTCGCTAATGAATAAGACAAGCTCCGTGTCGCTCACCTGAATTAAATGATTCAGATAAATGCCGAATTTGTCGTTGAGCTGATCTATTAGGTTCATTTCCTATCAGCCTCGTTCACGAGGCTTTCCCGCGTTTCGCGGCGCTTAGCCACCTCGTTTACGGCGTGGTCGGTGTCCGTCAAGAAATCCAGAGGGCGATTTAACGTCCTTCTTGCTTCTGGCTTTAGCCGGCGACGGGTAAGCCCGTTGAAACGGGCTGGAAATCAAATCCGCTCTCAAACCCCGCCGTAAACGGACGGGGCTAAGTGCCCTTCGGGAAAGCCTCGCGAACGAGGCTACTCCTCCCAAGGCTCGTCGCAGAAATCGCCGATTGTTCCCTCGATCCACTCAAGAGCCTCGGCCTCTCCTTCCGTGTCAGCGGCCATTTCGCGATAACTAGTTTCCAGTTCATCGTCGCTGGGCCAACTGCCAGTAGAAAAAATATCACCGTGCACCGTGATCTGATCTTTCATCGATCCGATCCAACTCGACTTGTCAGCCGCATCACTCTTAACTTTTTCACCTTTTCCCTTTTTCACTTTTTCACTTTAGTCCGTCACATTACACAGCCCAATAATAGGCTGATGCAGCATCGTGATCTCCGCCGAGCGGCCCATATAACTGCGGCCCATAGCGATTGCTTCAGTAAGGTTGTCGGCGCGTTCCCAGCCGAGCATTTCGGGGACGTGGGCGTTTTCGGCACCGGCGACGATCACGTGGCCGATGTGTTGGCGGCCGTTTTCGCCCCAGTACCACATAAAAAATGGGTGCGCTCCGTGATACGCATTGCCTCGGCGGTACATCTCGATGTACGCCGGATTCGAAGCAAATTCGCGTTCGTACTTTTCACGCAAATAAAACGCGTCCCGAGATTCGGGTAGCAGACGATGGAAAAACTCGATGTACGGAGCGTGAAACGCGTGGTCAAATTCGTCAAAACACGGATGCGTAATGATCATCACGCCGCCCTCACGCAGCAGCGGCTTGTTGCGATACATATTAAAGTGATACCCGAGAGCCATCACCTGAACAAGCAGCGGATTGAGAGCCGAATAGACGTTGTACGGCGAAATGTCCGGGATGCCTGAGATGAGGATGTCGCATTGGCCCTTTACCGGTATCTCGTACTGCTGATAGTTTTTCTCGAGAATTTTCTCGTGAACCGGCTCAGTCTTGCCGGCGTAACAGGCGATCAGCTCGTATTGCGCCGGAATCGCGTGGAGCATTTTCCTGCGGGCCGCACGCGGCATTTTTGAGAATGTCCGGGCCATTGCCTCCCACTTCATCCGATCCATAAACGAAAATTCATCTTCGTTACGCGTCAGGATGTCATAGCCTTCGGGAAACATTTTGTTATTAAGCGCCGTCTCGATGTGAAAAACTTTGCAGTTTTCGTCAACTAGTTTCCCAAGCCGAATGACCTTGTGGTTAAGCTCAGACGCAGGCGGATCCATATACGAATGCGAATCGCGGATCGTTTGTGGCTCATGATGTGCACGCAGACTTTCGTAATCGCACAGCCCGACCGCGACACTCTTGTGGCCGCCGTCCATCGGAACAAGATTAATATTCAAATATATGAGCAGATCGCTTTCGATCGCACGTTTGTTGACGCGCAAAGGTTCGTTGTGCCGCGTGACGCCGAGCGTCACGAGATTGTCGTCGTCCTCGGCGTCGTGGTTGTAATAGCGGTCGGGATAATATTCGTTGTAAATATCGGTACCGACCATCCGATTCATTTCCCACGCCGTCATTTTGCGGTGGAGCGAATTCGCGATTATCAAATGAATGTCGTCGACGCCATTCGCTCCGCACATATCGAGCACGACCTCAAGCATTGTCTGCCTTAAGTCAGGCGTCTGCATCGGCGGCAGCGGCAGCGAGATGTCGTCCATCGCGATCGTCACCCGCATTCCCGGTTCGAGCAAAGCATAAAGCGGCTCCATCTCAAGCGGATGATTTATCGCATAGCGTATCGCCGCTTCGCGATTGGGCAATCCCTTGATAGGCGGATTCGGATAAATGACCCGCGTCCCGACCGGAATGTCATTTAATATAAAATCCTCGCCAAATGGCATGATCCGCGGTGCGGAGTCTTTATCGATGTAAACGATAGATTCGTGTGTCTTTCTGCGTAATTGTAAGGCCATCTTTCTTATTCACTTTACCGAAATAACGAGCGGTATCGAGTCAGGCGTAATGTAATCGTTTCCTTCGTAGAATTCGAAATGAGAATGCGAACCTCTCTCAGCCGTTTCATCAAAATAAAGAAACGAGGCGAAATTATCTAAGTTTTCATCAGAACCCTCGATTATCACTGTTGAACCGGGAGATAACGAGACTCGAACTGCTTTTCCACCACGGCGTACATTCAAAGCTTGCCCGACGGAATCCCACGGCTTTGGATCTACCGTTCCGTCCGCTTCAAACCATGACTCTGACAAGCCGCTATTTATTAAACCCAATATTGCGGTTCTAAGTTCTTCAAGTTCTATTCGCGATCCTGCGAGATCAACATCTTGTGTTCCCGAATGACGTATCTCCAACATTTTTCCACCCTCTTTACTTCAAATCCAAGATCGCCCAATCATGCTGCAAGGCGGTTTGTTTCAAACGAAAATCCGGACAGACCGCCACCGGATGCCCGACGATCGAGAGCATCGGGAGATCCGAGATCGAATCTGAGTACGCGTAAGAGTCCGAGAGATTGATATTCTCGCGCTCGGCGTACTCTCGTATCCATTGGGCCTTAGTCGCAGACGCCATTACTGGCGGAATTATTCGACCGGTCGAGTACCCATTGACGAATTCCATATGATTGGCCTTGTAATCGTCGATGCCAAGATGATCCATCAAGCGTTCGATCGTAAAATCCAGAGCACCCGTGATAACGACCTGCCGCTGGCCGATCTTTTTTCCCTGAGCGATAAGTTCCGGCGTACCGTCAAAGATCGCGGGTTTTAGAACCTCCTCGAAAAGCTCGTCCGAAAAATAACGGAGCCGGTCTTGCGACAGCCCTGAATAGCTCTTGAAAAAGACTTCGTTAAAGACATTTCGGGAATACAGATCTGTAATGCCGAAGAACGGCAGTTTGGCGAGCGTACCGATGCTTTTCTTCGCTGTCTGCCACAGCCCCTGCTGGCGTTTTGCGTAAAATGCAAGCGTGTGTACGAGGTTTGTGCTGACCAGTGTCCCCTCGAGATCGTAAAATGCAGCGGCTTGTCCGTTTCTATTCATTCCGGGTTTGTGCTATTTTATACAAACTTCCCTGTTCTAATGAGTGCAAGTGTATTGGAATCTTATCACGTAAAGTCAAAATATCGTCATGAAGAACCTAAAACTTTACATTTTGCTTACATTTGTAATTACATTGTGCTCACAAATATCGTGCAATTCTATTGGCGGCTCAGAGCCTGAGCGGACCCGTGTCAGCTCAGATTTAATAGGCTCGGCTATTCCCAAAGCCGATGCGCTGTTTAAACAACGCGACGACGTGGCAAAACTGCGTGACGCCATTAGTCTGTTAGCCGCCGCTCGAGATCCGAATGGTCGCAACTTTGAGGTCGAATGGAAATTTGCAAAATACAATTACTTTCTCGGGAAACTGACGGCAGACGAAAAAGCGGCCGAGGCTATATTCTCAAAGGGTCGTGACGCGGGAAAGATCGCGTCAGGCTTGGATCCAGGCAAACCCGATGGTTATTTTTGGTACGGAGCAAATCTCGGCGAACTCACCCGAATGAGCCCGCTTACGATCGGTGTTGAATCGGTCGACGAGATCAGAATGGCGATGAATAAGGTTCTTGAGTTACAGCCGGATTATCAGAAATCGAGCGCATACGACGCACTTGCCCAAGTCGAGCTTGGAACACGCCTAACGGGTGGCAGCGCCCATAAAGCGATCGAATATCTTGAAAAAGGACGTGCAACCGAAGACGATAATATGAACCTTCGTCTCCACCTTGCGGAGGCATATCTAGCGGTCAAAAGAAGCGGCGATGCCCGTCGTCAGCTGGAAGAGCTACTGCAAATGAAGCCAAACCCGGAGTACCTGCCCGAACATAAAGACGCCGTCGAAAAGGCGAGGGAGATGCTTGAGACAAGGTTCTAGCCGACCGTTGCTCTCATACTAATAGCCATATCGCTGTCGTCTACTTGCGATTTACAATTTACGCTCTACAATTCACGTTATAATGCGACGAGCCATATTTCCCGGATCATTCGACCCTTTGACCAACGGCCATCTCGATATCATAAGGCGGAGTGCACCGCTTTTTGACGAAATGATCATCGCGGTTTTGAATAACGCCGACAAACATCCGATGTTCACCGTAGATGAACGCTGCGAAATGATCCGCGAAGTGCTGCCGACCGTTGAAACCGGCAATTGCAAGCTCATCGTCGACAGTTTCTCGGGCCTTACCGCCGATTTTGCCCGCACGACAGGCTCTACTGCAATCGTACGCGGTATTCGAGCGGTCAGCGACTATGAATACGAACTCAGGATGGCTTTGATGAATCGCCGCCTCGAACCTGGGATCGAGACGGTGTTTCTGATGGCAGGCGAGGAATATTCGTATGTGTCATCGACACTGATGAAGCAGGTCTTCGAACTCGGCGGCAGAGTCGAGGGCCTTATACCGGAGTTGGTCGAGAAACAAATGCGGGCGAAACTCAGTAGGTAATCGTGATCAGAGCGGTTCATCATATGCAGGTCAGTATTCCGATTGGCGCCGAGGATCAAGCTCGCGAATTCTACTGCGGTGTGCTCGAGCTCACGGAAATGCCGAAACCTGAATCGCTCGCGGGCCGTGGCGGATTCTGGCTCGAACTCGACGGATTTCAGATTCATTTCGGTACCGAGGATGGCATCGACCGGTTAAAAACTAAGAGTCATCTTGCTTATTTGGTTGATGATCTCGATGCGTGGCGAGAAAAACTGGCCGATAACGGGCGCATTATCGTCGATGGAATTTCGATCCCGAATTATCGACGGTTTGAGTTTCGCGACCCGTTCGGCAATCGTGTAGAATTTCTGGAAAGAGAGAAATGACCCCCGATGGCCAAACAGTTCCCCGTTTCTAATAACGTAGCGAAAATGAAAGGCTCATCGACGCTGATCGCCGCCCAAGCGGCCGCCGATATGCGCGCCCAGGGCGTTGACGTGATCGATCTCTCGGTCGGCGAACCTGACTTTGACACGCCCGAATTCATTAAACAATACGCCTGGGACGGTCTGGAAAAAGGCCTAACGAAATACACCGCTACAGCGGGTCTTGCAGAGTTTCGATCGTCGATCGTTGATTTTTACGGGGCGAGATTCGGAGCGGACTTCTCGCAGAATGAAGTTGCAGCTACCTGCGGCGGCAAGCAAGCGTTGTTCAACGCCGCCTGCTCCTTACTTAATCCCGGCGACGATGTTCTAATTCCAAAACCCTACTGGGTCACGTTTCCCGAAATCGCAACCTTTTGCGGTGCAAACAGTGTATTTATCGATACCGAGCAAACCGATTTTGTCTTGACTGCCGATCAGGTCTCAGGTTCCATTACGGATAAAACAAAGCTCCTTATCATAAATTCTCCGAACAACCCGACGGGCCGTGTTATTCCGCCGTCTGAGATGCTGCGGATCGCTGAGGTTTGTGCGGCTCTCGGCGTCTATCTGCTAACGGACGAATGCTATCTATTTTTCGCCTATCCGCCGGCGCAAGCCTTTACTTCTGCGTCGTTGCCCGACGAATTACGACAAATTGTATGTGTCGCCGGCAGCTTTTCAAAAACCTATGCGATGACCGGCTGGCGTATTGGTTACACAATTGCGAATCCGGAATGGACGAGTGCGATGGTCAAATTGCAGAGCCATTCGGCGACGCATCCGACATCTTTTGTGCAGTACGCTTGTGCCAAGGCCTTACAGGACGTAGATGACACGATAGCAGCGGTCAACGCCATGACGAGGGAATACGAGCGCCGTAAAAACTGGCTGATCCCGGCGCTAAACGAGATCGATGGATTCAGGTGCGCAATGCCCGAAGGTGCGTTCTATGCGTTTGTCGATGTGCGCGGAATGCTCGGCTCTAGATTTGCGACCTCAGGTGACATTGCCGACCTGCTGCTGGAAGACGCTCACATTGTGGTAACGGACGGAGCGGGATTTGGCGCCGATGGCTTTCTGAGGTTTTCGTATGCGACCTCTATGGAAAATCTCGAACGCGCGATCGTAGCGATGAAAGAGCTATTTGGCGTCAAGGCTCTCGTTACGGTTTAACGGTCAATTTGCAAAAACCAGCACAAAACTGTTGCAATCACGTAGGATTCCTTAATTTCCTCCCGTCATCATCAGCCCGATCTCCTCGACCGATGCGATCTTGGGGTCGACCTCACCGACGATCTTGCCTTCCTTGAAGACCAGAAGCCGATCGGCAAGGGCCGTCACTTCCTCAAGTTCGGCCGATACGAGTAGTACCGCCGAGCCCGCATCGCGAAGGCCGATCAATTTGCGGTGGATGAATTCGATCGCGCCGATATCGACGCCGCGCGTCGGCTGGGATACGAGCAGCAGCTTCGGCTTTAACTCGAATTCGCGGCCGATTATCAGCTTTTGCTGATTACCGCCTGAGAGTGACTTTGCCATCAGTGTCGGATCCGGCGGCCGCACGTCAAAGTTCTCAATTATCTCGCCCACGCGCTTCGAGATCGCCGCATTGTTCATAAAACCAGTGGCCGCAGCGACCGGCGGACGGTAATGAACACCGAGTATTGAGTTCTCAGCTAGATCGGCATTCAGCAACAGCCCGCGTTTTTGTCGATCCTCCGGAATATGCGCAATACCGAATTCTTTTAGCTCGCGGGCCGAGCGGTTTGTAATATCCTTACCGTCAAATTCGACTCTGCCGGCGGTTACTTTGGCGAGCCCAGACAAAGCCTCGACGAGCTCTGTCTGTCCGTTGCCCTCGATGCCCGCGATACCGACGATCTCACCCGAGCGAACCGTGAACGAAACATTCTTGACCGCCGGGCCATTTTTGCCGCTTACAGACAAATCCTTGACTTCAAGCACAGTGTTTGCGGGATCGGCGTCGGTTTTCTCGACCCGAAGCAATACATCGCGACCCACGATCATTCGGGCAAGATCTTTGGCACTTGTTTCCGACGTCTTGACGTTGCCGACCGATTTGCCGTCACGCATCACTGTCACTTCGTCGGATATCGCCAGCACCTCTTCGAGCTTGTGGGTGATGATAATGACTGTCTTGCCCTGCTCTTTCATACGGCGCAGGATGCCAAAAAACTCTTCGACCTCTTGCGGCGAGAGTACCGCCGTCGGCTCATCTAGGATCAGAATTTCGGCGTTTCGATAAAGCGCTTTTAACAGCTCGACACGCTGTTGCTGGCCGACTGAAAGATCTTCGATGTACGATTTCGGGTCGACGCCCAGACGCAGTTCGTTAGAAAGGGCCAAAATGTCCCGATTAGCTTTTTCCAGATCGAGGTTGCCCGCGGAACCCGTTTCGGCACCGAGGACAATATTCTCAGCCGCCGTCATCGTGTCGACCAGCATAAAATGCTGATGCACCATGCCGATCCCGAGAGCGATCGCGTCGTGCGGATTTTTGATGGACACCTTTTGGCCGTCAATGAATATCTCGCCGCTATCGGCATTATAAAAGCCGTAAGCGATCCGCATGATGGTCGATTTTCCGGCACCATTTTCGCCGACGATCGCGTGTATCGTGCCCTTTTCGACTTTGATCGACACATCGTCGTTCGCAACGACATTGCCGAAAGTTTTTGTAATATTTCTCAGATCTAACATTTCTTAATTGGCCATCGCGTCCGTCACCTTGATCTCACCGGTCCCGATCTTGGTTCTGGCTTCTTCAACTTTTCTGATCACATCAGCCGGGATCAATGCTCTATTGTTGTCATCCATTGCATACGCGACGCCGTCTTTGTCGAGGCCAAAGACGTGAAAGCCGCCCTCAAATCGCCCGGCTAATATCTCTTTGACAACGTCGTAAACCGCATTGTCGACCTTCTTTACCATCGACGTCAGGACAAAACCGGGCTTCACGCCGTTTTGATTAGAATCGACGCCGATCACAAATTTGTTAGCTTCGCCCTGAGCGTTTTTGCCGTACTGCTCGACCGCGTCAAACGCACCGAGCCCCGAATTTCCGGCCGCCGTAAAGATCACGTCCGCGCCTTTTTCGATCTGAGCCAATGAAAGTTCTTTGCCCTTGCCGGGGTTGTTCCACGCACCGTCTGTCACGCCGACGTAATTGTCGATGATCTTGATATTTGGATTGATAGAGCGTGCGCCTTCTTCGTATCCTTTCTCAAATCTGTGGATCAGCGGAATGTCCATGCCGCCGAGGAAACCAAGCGTCCCGGTCTTCGATTTCGACGCCGCGATCATCCCGACGAGATACGAGCCTTCGTGTTCGCGAAACACGAGCGACGCGACATTCTTGAGCGGCGTTTTGCCGTCTTCCTCAAAAATAACGCCGTCAACGATCGCAAATTTGTTGTTCGGGTAATCGAGAGCAACCTTTTGCATGATCGGCCCCTGCGCAAAGCCGACGCCGATGATCAGGTCGAAATTCTTCTCGGCAAAGGCACGCATTGCCGGTTCGATCGAGGTCGGATTGCCCGGCTCGACATCGTAAAGGCAGATGTCGAGATCCTGTTGCGCACGTTTTACGCCATCCCACGCGGCCGCGTTGAACGAACGGTCGTTCTTGCCACCGATGTCAAAAACGATGCCCACCTTTATCTTGCATCCCTCGCGTTTCGCAACCGCCCGCTCCGTACAGGACGACGCAATCAAGCCCAAGGCCGCGAGTATTATTAGCCATAAAACTTTTCGATTTTTCATAAGAGATTAGACCACTGCTCTTATCAAAGTAGTTGTCCTTGGGATTTCTTTCGATATTTTATATGCACCGAGCAGCTTTTCGCTAACAGAAGCCGCCTGGTTTTTGCGTCGGCAATAAGCAATGCCCAATTCATCACCTTTTTGGATACGTTCGCCGATCTTTTTCAGACATGCGTAGCCGACCGCATGATCAACACCGTCCTCCGCTTTGACCCGTCCGCCGCCGATATCGCAAATGGCGCGGCCGACGATAAACGTATCGATTTCGGCAACATACCCGCCCGTTTCCGAGAGGATCGGCACCTCAATTAAACCCTTTGCCAGCAATAGTTCCGGCTTATCACACACTTTTGGATCGCCGCCCTGCAACTCGATATTTTTTCGGAATCGATTTAGTGCTTCGCCGGAGTCCAGAGCATTCTTGATCTTAAATTTTGCATTTTGCATCGAAGTGGCAATTTTGCACTGGACAAGCATCGTTGCCGTCAGCTCGATCGACAATTCGAGCGTGTCATTCATCGTATCCTCGGCCTCTCCGCGAAGTATCTTAAGGCACTCGTAAACCTCGAGTGCATTTCCGACATATTTACCGAGCGGCTGGCTCATATCGGTGATCAAAGCCTGTGTGTTTACGCTAAATGTCTTGCCAGTTTCGCACAGAGCCTTGGCGAGTTTTACTGACTCGGCATACTTTTGGATGAACGCTCCGGAACCGGTCTTTACGTCCAGGACGAGGGCGTCCAACCCCTCGGCGAGTTTCTTTGACATTATCGACGCGACGATCAACGGAATATAAGGTACGGTCGCCGTCGCATCGCGCAAGGCATAGAGTTTTTTATCGGCAGGTGCTATCTTTTCCGTTTGCCCGCCAAGGGCAAGGCCACAACTTTTCAGAACCTTCTTGAATTTGGGAAACGAAAGGTTTACGTTGAAGCCGGGAATAGATTCGAGTTTGTCGAGCGTGCCGCCCGTATGCCCGAGGCTGCGGCCAGAGATCATTGGGACGGCGACACCACACGCGGCCGCCAGAGGGGCAATTATTAGCGAAGTCTTGTCGCCGACACCGCCGGTCGAGTGTTTATCGGCTTTTGGGGCGTCAATATCCGAGAAATCCATCACCTCGCCCGACCGCAGCATTGCCGCCGTGACGGCATATTGCTCACGACGATTTAGTCCCCGAATGAAGATCGCCATCACAAGGGCGGCGATCTGATAATCGGCCCAACTTCCGTCACAGACGCCTTCGACAAAAGTTGCAATCTCGCTGTCAGAAAGCGCCTTACCGTCGCGTTTAATTGCGATTATTTGCTGTGGCCTCATTGTATTTTTCTAAAAAAGGACTATCCAAGTTTCGCACAGGAACAGCCTCTACGTCTACGTAAGCGGTTAATTACTGGGCTTTGACGAGCAAGACGATGACCTGTGCCCGAACGGCGAGCCTTTCACCGACGGCATCAACTGCTTCGCCTGTTTTCGCCTTTACACTAACGCAATCGGTTTCGGTATTAAGAGCGTCTGCAAGATTTGCGCGCATCGCATCGAGGTAGGGACGGAGTGTTGGTTTCTCCAGATCGATAACCGAATCGATATTGGATACCGAATAGCCCTTCTCCTTTGCCAGCCCAACCGCGTGTCGTAAAAACTGCGAACTCTCGGCATTATGCCAACGGTCGTCGTCGCTTGGGAAATGTGCTCCGATATCGCCAAGCGCAAGAGCCCCAAGCACCGCATCCGTTGCAGCATGCATCAAAACGTCGCCGTCGGAATGGCCATCGGAGCCGAGGTCGGATTCGATACGAACGCCGCCAATCATCAACGGCCGTCCAGCTGCGAGTCTGTGAATGTCGGTGCCAAAACCTAATCTATACATTTGATCTAATAACTCACCAAAAGCGCTTCCGCAAGGATGACATCCTCGGGCCGCGTGATCTTGATATTTCGAGCGCTTCCCTCGACAAAAGCGATCTTAACACCAAGGTTTTCAACCATATAACATTCGTCCGTAACTGATTCATTCAAATCGACGCCGTCGAATGCCTTTCGAAGCAGATCGTAGCGAAACGCCTGGGGTGTCAACGCTCGACGCAGCGTGCTTCGATCAACGGTCCGTATAATATTACAGCCGTCAATCTCCTTTATCGTATCTGTTAGTTCAGCGACGAGACATGCGGCACCAGTCTCAGCGGCTTTCTTTATCGTCAGCTCTATCTCATCGACAGAGACGAGCGGCCTTGCTCCGTCGTGAACTGCGACGATATTTGAAGTCGTTGAGTCGATCGCAGCCAGTCCATTACGGACAGATTCTGCCCTCGTCTCTCCACCGATCACGACCCTCTTTAGCTTTGAAAACTTAAAACCACTGCATACTGCGTCAAACTCCTTTTTCCCCTCAACCGACAAAACGAGCACGATCTTGTCGATTGCGGGACACGACTCAAATCTCTCTAAAGTGTGTATTATTAATGGTTTGCCGAGGAGCAGGACGAACTGTTTTGGCTTGGACGCGGCGAACCTCTGCCCGCTTCCGGCGGCGACGATAATGGCTGTGTTCACACGTCTACTCGATTTCTTCAATTATGGTCGTCTGTCTCAGCTCGCGGGTCGCCTTTCTGAATCCAAGAGAGCGCGAATCGTGTATTCCAAACGAATTTTCCGTCCCACCGTTGGCTTCTTCTCGGTCTTCCCACAGCCGTCCGAAGATCATCTTGCCGGCCGTCGTCTGCAGCACGCTCGTGACCGCGATGTCAGCAGTCTTTCCGATCAACTTGCGGGCATTATCGACAACAACCATCGTGCCGTCGTCGAGGTAGGCAACGCCCTGATTAAATTCTTTACCCTCTTTCAGAATAAAGACACGCATCGCTTCGCCAGGAAGCACGACGGGCTTTAGAGCATTAGCAAGTTCGTTAATATTCAGCACGGCGACGCCGCGGAGCTGCGATACCTTGTTGAGATTAAAATCGTTTGTCACGATAACCGCATCGAGCTGCATACCGAGCTCGATCAGCTTGAGATCGACCTCTTTTACAGCCGGAAAATCGGTCTCGACGATCTGGATGTCGAGTTTGCTGTTGTTCCGCAATCGCTGAAGCATATCGAGGCCGCGTCGGCCGCGCTGTCGTTTTGACGAATCGGGGGAATCGGCGACTTGCTGTAACTCCGCAAGGATGAAATTCGGTATAATTAGCGTTCCGCCTAAAAAACCGGTCTCGGCGACATCGGCAATCCGTCCGTCAATGATCACCGATGTATCGAGCACTTTATAATCACGTTTTAGGTTTTTATCGCTGAAGATACCGCCGAGAGCCGAAAGATCTAGATAATCGCCCTTTGCCGCCCCGACCATCAACCCCACATATCCCATAAAAAAGGCGAGCGAGATCGTCAAAAACGTCTGCATTTCGGCCGAAACCGCCGCTTCTTTCTGAATCGAGATCAAAACACCTATTAGAAACGCGCCGATAATTCCCAAAATCGATCCGACCGCCGCGCCTATCAGCGTCTTTAAGCTTGCACGGCGAACACGCATTTCAAATGCAATAATTAGCAGAGAAACTATCGAACCAAGACCGGCGGAAAACAAACGCCTCGAGTGTTCGTCACCCATATCCGCGAGGCCAAACCTCTGTGTCCGTTCAAACGGATTCAGCAGGTAACCCAAAAGGGTTAACATGCCCACAAAAGCCACTCTCAAAATGAGGACGTCCAGCTTCATATTACGAAAATCTTAGCACGAAAAATGGTACGGTGGTAAAGATATCAAACCAAACCAAGCGCTTATCTCTCGCCGCCTGTCCACCTAATATCCTGCAAATCAATCAAATAACGATTACACGCCCGATTTCAGACTCTTTTATTATCAGCGTTTTCCCTCGCACACCGGACTTGATGTATCCTGTCCATTCAACCCCGATGGCAAAACAACCGTCAACAATCTTCGTATGCCAAAATTGCGGCTCCCAATCCCGCAAATGGCTCGGCCAGTGTCCTGATTGCAACGAATGGAACACTTTGGTCGAGGAACGCTTTCGGGCGTCCGCTCAGGCAGCGGGCGTTAATAAATTCGTCTCGCAGTATCGCCAATCATCGCCGATCGCTTACGACAGTATCGAATCTCAGGAAGACGACCGCACCGCGTCGGGCATTGACGAACTCGACCGTGTTCTCGGCGGCGGTATCGTTGCCGGTTCGCTCGTGCTTATAGGCGGCGCGCCTGGTATCGGCAAATCGACGATCGTTATGCAAATGGCCGATAAATTGGGGCGAAACGGCACAAAGGTCTTGTATGTGTCGGGCGAGGAATCAGAGCGGCAGATAAAAATGCGCGGGCAACGGCTGGGCGTCGAGGCGCAAAATCTGTTTCTGCTGCCGGAAACAAATCTACAGGCGATCCTCGGCGAAACCGACAAACTGCGGCCCGATTTTGTGATCGTCGATTCCATCCAGACGGTTTTCAGCGACCGGATCGAATCGGCGCCGGGTAGCGTTTCACAGGTTCGCGATGTCGCGGCGCAGTTTATGATGTTCGCCAAGCAAACAGGTACTCCCGTCTTCCTCACCGGCCATGTCACGAAAGAAGGTTCGATCGCCGGCCCGAAAACGCTCGAGCATATCGTCGATACGGTTCTCTATTTTGAGGGCGACCGGCATCACAATCACCGCATTATCCGCGCGACAAAGAACCGATTTGGAGCCGCAAATGAGATCGGCGTGTTCGAAATGACGAACGAAGGGCTAATTCCGGTTGGCAATCCGTCAGAGCTTTTCCTGCAGGAGCGGCCCGAAAACGCGACCGGCTCAGTCGTAACCGTCTGTATGGAAGGCACGCGTCCAATGCTCGTCGAGGTGCAGGCACTCGTGAGCGGTACCAAATTTGGCACGGGACGGCGAATGACCCAGGGCTTTGACCAAAACCGAGCGTCGCTTTTGATCGCCGTACTTGAAAAACGGCTGGGCTTTCAACTTGCCGGCGATGACGTTTTTGTAAACATTGCCGGCGGTATGGAGGTTGATGAGCCGGCTGCCGATCTCGGCGTCATCGCGGCGATCGCCTCAAGCTTTCGCAATCTTCAAGTCCCGCCCGAGACCGCTGTTTTTGGCGAGGTCGGATTAACAGGGGAAGTCCGCGGTGTGCTACAAGCTCAATCTCGTGCCCGCGAGGCTCAGACGCTGGGATTTAAGAAATTGATCTTGCCAGAATCGAATAGAAAAGGATTGGAAAAACTGTTGGGAATTCGTGTGGTCGGCGTAAAGAATCTGGAACAGGCGATGGACGAATTGTTTTAGAGTCACCCTGAAAAACTTCTAGCCAAAAAACTTGCTTTTCCTTGTCGGCTGAATTATTCTAATTTCATCGTTTCATAGATGCAACACAGTCTTGAGGTCAGGACGTTTTTGAATTATTCAAATGGCACATCTGAGCTTGGTAAAAAGCCTTTCCCGCTTGCAAGAGGAGCAGAAACAATCGGACGAGATCCTGCTCGAATCTGCCGGGCTGGCCCTCGTAAGAGGTTCTGTAATAGAGATCGCGGGTGGCGCAAGTTCAGGAAAGACGAGCCTGTCGCTGTCATTGCTGGCCAAACTCACCGTCGCGGGCGAGATATGCGCGCTTGTAGATTCGAGCGATAGTTTCGATCCTTGCTCCGCCGTTTTGGCCGGTGTGAGAAACGAAAATCTGCTGTGGGTTAAATGTGGCGGCCGCTTGGAAAAAGCGTTTATGGCCGCGGATTATCTGGTGCAGGCAAAAGGCTTTGGGGCAATTTGGCTGAATCTGAACGGTCTGCCGCAACGGCTCTTGAACATGGTGCCGCGAACGTATTGGTACCGCTATCGGACGCGAATCAAGGAAACGCCGACCGTGCTTCTCGTAACGGCAGAGGAGCATATAACGGGCTCGGCGTCGCAGCAGTCTTTTGTTTTTTCGAGAGAGCGGACCGTTTGGTCGGGTAGCGGAAGGTTTAAATTGCTCAGAGAGTTTCACCTCAAATGCAGCCAGCGAAAGGGCTTTTACGGCCAGCCTTTACAGACAAAGATCGAGATGGATTACACAGATGTCTAAGCTCTACGCATGCATAATCTCGCCCGATGCGAAAAAGGATAAGGAAGAACTTCTGTCCGTCGCCCGGCAGTTTTCTGCACGTATCGAAATGCTCGACGACGGTGTTTTGTTTGATGTCGGCGGGCTCGAAAGGCTTATCGGCAATGCCGGCCAAATCGCGGAAAGCATACTCGCCCGTCTAAAAACACACGAGATCGCGGGCAATGTTGCGGTCGCCGCGACGGTCGATACGGCAATGCTCCTCGCGCGGCAAAATCGCGGGCTACGGCACACCGTCGCTTTGCCTCACGAATTTCAGAAACTTCCCCTGCGCGATCTCGGTATTGAACGCCATTCGATCGGCATTTTTAACGAACTCGGCATAAACAATATCGAGGAACTTCGTCAGGTACCGATCGACGACCTGATCAACCGCTACGGACAGGATTTTCGCAAGGTTATCGATGTCATTGAGCAGAACGACAGAAGCTTTTTGACGCCGAATGTAAAGGAAAACAACGTCGCGTGGAATTACGGACTCGATGCCGCGGTCGATGATTTCGAACAGCTAATTTTCATCGTCAATCACGGCCTCGAGCACCTGCTGGATCAGATCGAGCATTATGGTTTCAGCACCGAGCATCTGGATATTTCTTTCAAGCTGGCTAATAAGACCGAGAGACATTACGAGATAAAAACCTCCTTCCCGACGCTGGAAAAAATATTTTGGTTAAAGCTGATAAACCTTCGCGTGTCCTTAGATCCGCCCGATGCGGCAATACTCTCGGTCAATGTCGTGTCGCATTTTACAAAGCCGCGGCCTGCTCAAAAAGGCCTTTATGCGGTCTCACGGCCCGAACCCGAAAGTCTGCTGTTGACGGTAAACAAACTCAAAAAACTCGTTGGCGAAGAAAGCGTCGGCGTTCCGGTTTTGCTCGATCAACGCCTGTCAGAGGCGTTTGCTCTCGACGCAGGAGCGATGCCGGAAGGAAAGGAGAACCACCCCGTCAGCGGAGACCGCTGCCACCCCTCCTTCGTAAGTATCGCATTCACCTATTTTCATCCGCCGCTCCGGGCCGAGGTTTTGGTGCGAGAAGGAAGATTGGTCTTTATCAAAACCCGCGTTTTCAGCGGACACGTCACCGAATACAGCGGCGTTTGGAAAGCAAATTCCAAATGGTGGGATAAATCGTGGAAGACGCAGGAATGGGACGTTGAGGTCGAAAATCACGGCATTTACCGCCTGTGCAAAGTCGATAGGGAATGGTTTTTAGCGGGGGAATACGACTGATTAGTTAATAGTTAAAAGTGAATAATTAATAGTTTAAAACGGAGAGAGGTCGGGTCTCCGCAGACAATTATCCTAACTATTCACTGTTCACTGTTCACTGTTTTCATGTTTTACGAACTTCACACACGCTCGGCTTTTAGCTTTTTGTCTTCGGGCTCGCAGCCTGAGGCGTTGGTAAAACGTGCCGCCGATCTGGGCATAAATACCGTTGCTTTGCTCGACCGCGATACGGTTGCGGGTGCGGTACGGTTTCATTTTGAGGCTCGGGAACGCGGGATCAGACCCATCATCGGCGCCGAGATCACGATGAATGACGGCAGCCTTTTGCCGCTCGTTCCAATAGATCTGAGCGGCTATCAAAACCTCTCGAAACTGATCACGACGATCAAACTTCGCCATAAAAAAGGCGAACACTTTGCAACGCGAGCCGACATCGAAGAGCATTCCGCCGGCCTGCTGTGTTTTACCGGCGGAGCGGACGGCTTTATGCACAAAAGCATAAAAAGTGGCAGGGGCCAGATCGACCTTGCGTGGCTCAATTATGTGTTTGAGAAACGACTGTATGTTGAGCTGCAGCGTCATCACCTGCGCACTGAAGAGGCGATAAATCAATCGCTGCTCGGCCTCGCGCACAAGCTGCGGCTTCCCTATTTTGCGAGTAACGGCGCATATTACGCCGATCACGGCGACCGCGAGCTATTTGACGTTTTTACCTGCATTAAAAATCACACGACCGTTTACAACGCGGGTAAATTGCTGTCGGAAAACAGCGAGCGGTATCTCAAACCTCAAAAACAAATGCTCGATCTGTTCGCAGATATGCCCGAGGCGGTTTGCGTCACAAGCGAGATCGCCGCACGTGTAGATTTTTCGATGGACGAACTGGCCTATACGTTTCCGGATTATCCAGTGCCGGCCGGTCAGACGATGGACGCGGTTCTGCGGGCGAGGGCTGAGGCGGGTGCGAGAGAACGTTACCGGCACAAAAAACAAGAGATAAAAGATCAGGTGCAAGGGCGGCTGGACAAGGAGTTTCGCATTATTAAGATGAAGCGGCTCGCGGGATATTTTCTCGTCGTCGCCGACATCTCGGATTTTTGTAAACGTGAAAAAATGCTCTCGCAGGGCCGCGGTTCGGCAGCAAATTCCGTCGTTTGTTACGCACTCGGCATCACCGCGGTCGAGCCGATCGAGAATAAACTGCTTTTCGAGCGTTTTCTATCCGAAACCTACGAGCAATATCCGGACATCGACATCGATCTGCCGTCGGGTGACGACCGCGAAAAGGTGATCCAGTCGGTCTATAAACAATACGGCGAGCGTGGTGCCGGGATGACGGCGAATGTCATCTCGTACCGCGGCAAATCGGCTGTCCGTGAGGTCGGCAAGACGTTCGGCTTTGACGACGCATCGCTCAGCAATCTGTCGAAACTCAATTCGCACTACGAAACTTTCAAGGGTAAAGAGCTTGAGGCAAAGCTCAAGGAAGAAGGATTTGATCCGGCGGACAACATTCGCCATCGTAAATTTGCCGAGCTGTACACGCGGATCCTCGATTTTCCGCGGCATCTCGGCCAGCATTCGGGCGGAATGGTGATATCGCTTGGGCGACTCGACGGCATCGTCCCGCTCGAGCCCGCGTCCATGGAGAACCGCAATATTATCCAGTGGGACAAGGACGACTGTGCCAAGCTCAGGATCGTAAAGGTCGATCTGCTGGGGCTGGGGATGATGGCCGTTTTGCGCGATTCGATCGAGCTCATCCGCGAGCATCACGGCCGCGACCTGAGCTTGTATAAAGTGCCCTACGACGACCCGCTGGTTTACGAGGCGCTGCAAAAGGGTGACACGGTCGGAATGTTTCAGGTCGAGAGCCGCGCCCAGATCGCGTTTTTGCCTAAATCGAAACCCGCCAATTTTTACGACATCGTCGTCCAGGTCGCCATCATTCGCCCCGGGCCGATCGTCGGTAATATGCTCAAATCCTACATCGCGCGGCGGCAAGGCCTCGAAGAAATAGATTTTATTCACCCGCGTCTTAAGCCGACGCTGGAGCGAACGCTCGGCGTGCCTCTGTTTCAGGAACAGCTCTTAAAGATAGCGATGGACATCGCCGATTTTAGCGGCGGCGAGGCCGAGGAACTGCGGCGGGCGATGGGTTTTAAACGTCCCGACCGCCGAATGGAGCAGATCGAAAAAAATCTGCGTGCCGGTATGACCCGCAACGCAGTCGACGAAAAGACGCAGGATATGATCGTCCATTGCGTCAAGGCCTTTGCCAACTACGGCTTTCCGGAATCGCACGCCTACAGTTTTGCCCTGCTCGCCTATGCCTCGGCGTATTTTATGGTGCATTACCGCGCTTGCTTTATGGCGGCGATGTTTAACAACTATCCGCTCGGGTTTTACAACGCCGCGACGCTTGTAAAAGACGCTCAGCGCCACGGCCTGCATTTTTTGCCGCTCGATATAAATCGCTCGGATTATCTTTTCAAGGTCGAGGAGGTCGGAACCGCCTGCGTGAGTGGGCGGCCAGTTTCACCGGCGATTGATACTGATCGCGATCTTCGAGTCCGCGTAGGCCTAAAGTTTGTCAGAGGGTTGCGGCAAGAGGTGGCAGAAAAAATCGTTGAGAAAAGATGGACTCATTCGCGGCTCTGCCGCTCTATTTGCGGTGAGGCTTGCCTCACCGATGAGCAATTAAATTCTCTTGCGGCTGTGCCGCCGCCCAAACAAAACGGCAGCACAGCCGCAGGTTTATGTAGCGACACGACGGAAAAGCGTAGCTTTTCCGCAAATAGAGCGGCAGAGCCGCAAATCTGTAAGTGTGGTTGGTATAAAAGCATCGAAGATCTGGTCGCTCGCGTGCCGGAGATAAACAAACGCGAGATCAGAGCATTGAGCCTTGCCGGAGCTTTGAATTTCGACGGCACGGTTCACCGCCGCGAAGCACTATGGCAATCGGAGCTCGCAATTCAACCGGCGGGCGAGCTTTTTGAAAATTGCACAAGCCCGACCGTAAGGGAGGGCGATACATCCAACGCCCGGCTATCGCCCTTGCTAACGCGCGGGCTTGCGCATAAGGACTCAGACACATCATTCCTCCGCCGCATGGAAGGCCTCGAGCTTATCGAAGCCGATCTGAAAAAAACCGGCATCTCGATCGGCAAGCATCCGATGGCGTTCATCCGCGACGAACTCAACAAACGCGGCGTGCTGTCGTCGGTGCAGACGCGTCACGTACAAAAGGGCGAGATCGTCTCGGCCGCCGGTGCGGTCATCATTCGCCAACGTCCGATGACGGCGAACAAGGTTGTGTTTATCACACTTGAGGACGAGACCGGCCACTCAAATTTTGTCGTGATGCCTGATGTTTTTGAACGCTTTCGCGACGTGATAACGCAAAACGACTTTCTCGTAATAAAAGGCCGCTCTGAGGACGGCGGCATTGTCAAGGCCCTTCACTTCGCTCCGATCTACCGATTTGACCACGAAATCGTGTCACATAATTTCAGATAGATCATCCCGATGCGAAAGCTCACCAGCTTCATTTCACGTGGTTGTTAAACAGGGATTTTGACCGCGAATATTTTCACATCATACTGCGAAAAAATCCCCAGCCAAGTTTGCGAGAGGATTCTGACTGATGCAACGACATCATTCGGATGATCAGTTCACATCTTAAAAAAACAGCCTGAATGGCGCCAAATTTGCGTATCAAGTAATTGAGATCACTAACTTTTGAAACATTGGTTTCGAATTATTGGAACCTTCGAAAAGAAGGAGGTGAGTAAAATGAAAAAAAAGATAATTATGTATTTTTTGGCTTTGGCGACAGTCGTGCTGTCAGCAGGACTAGCCCAAGCTCAACCAAAGTTTACAGCAGCACTGAATTCGGATCAGGTAGTACCGCCTACTAATTCAACCGGACGTGCAAGCTGCACTGTTACGCTGACGAATAATATAGTGACAAACCTAACCTGTGAATACTCGGGATTGTCAAAGAACCTACACTCCGCACGGGTCGGTGGGGGAGGGGGAATATGCGGTGCTACTGTCCAAGGCGGAACCAGCGGCAGCTTTTCTCTGCCGTGCAGGCCCCCATATGGTCCAGGACCACCCAATCTATCATCATTGTTGCAGAAACGTGTATCTGTCACGTTTTACAGCTATCCCCCATTGATCCCTGAAATTAAGGGAAAACTAAAAGTCGTCACACTCGATTCGGATGTTGACGGCGATGGACTGATGGATGCGTTTCTCTATCGTCCGTTTGATGCTTGTTCTTATACGCTCTGCAGCGTTGATGGCGACATGATGGAACATCAATTTGAAGGCAATCCGGAGGATTCCACTCCGTTTCTGGCCGATTTTGACGGCGACGGACTCGCTGACCATAGCTTTATTCGCACCAATCCTTACACCAACGAGATCACCACGATTTACGTTCAAAGTATAGACAATGCCGTGCGACAGGTTCAGTGGGGCAATGCCGCATTTGGCGACCAATCCGCCAATGCCGATTATGACCGGGATGGCAAGATCGATATTGCCGTTTTCCGTCCCGCGGAAGGCGTTTGGTACATTTTGCAGAGTTCGGACGAACAACCTCGTTATGAGTATTGGGGAACAAAGGAGGACAGAGCTTGTCCGGGCGACTACGACAAAGACGGTAAAGCTGATCTGTGCGTAGTTCGAGATGAAAATGGTCAGTTGACCTGGTACATCCAACGCAGTTCGGATAATCAGTTCGACGCTGTAAATTGGGGGCTTTCGACTGACAAGATCTTCACCGACACTCCAGTCGATGTTGACGCCGACGGTGCCAACGATATTTTGGTATCGCGCGATGAGAAAGGGCAGCGAGTGTTTTATGCGCTTCGAAGTTCGGATAATTCAATGTTCGTTCTGCCGTGGGGTTTATCAAGCGACGGAATTCGAATCGGAGATTTTGACGGTGATGGAAAGACCGACTTCGGCGCGCTTAGAGATACCGATAAGCAAATGGTTTGGCTTGTTTGGGGAAGTTCCGACGAACAAATGCGCGTATTTTACTGGGGATTGCAGGGAGACCTATAAGCCCTGCGGCGACGGAAAGTTAGATTTGTGATCTTGAACGGGGACTGGTTACTTAAGCACTCCCCGATCATCTAACTAACGTTGTAAATGATGGCGGAGAGATTCCATAAGGGTGGAGTTCACTCCGCCATCAAGTTCGAAACCCGAGTACTGCTCACCGCCTCCCAAAGATCGTCAACGAAATTCCGCCAAGTATTAGAGCAGCCGAGAGGCCAAGGCGGAGACTTGCCGCCTCGCTCAACAACACAATACCAAGAACAGCCGCGATAACCGGCACCGCGAGTTGGAGTACGGCGGCGCGCGTAGATGTGTGAAATTTCAGCGCCGCGTACCATACCGTGTAGCCAACGCCGGACGCAAGAGCGCCGGAAAGCACGGCCAATGCGAAGCCCTCGTTTGAAAGATGAAGGTTCGGCAGATAGACGACCGCGAGAACGGCAGCAAACGGCAGTGAGCGGACGAAGTTTCCCGTTGTGTTTGTTAACGGATTACCGCTCGACTTGCCGCGAAGAGTGTAAAATCCCCACGACATGCCCGCAGCGGCCATCAGAAGCGAACTTGCGAGCGGCGGCGACTGCAAACCCGGAAGCACGAGATAAACCAACCCGCCAACGGCGATAACAAGGCCGAGCCATTCGAGCGCGGATGGCCGTTCGCCTTTGAATATCGCGGCGGCGATCATTGTCATCTGCACGGAGCCGAATAATATCAACGCTCCGGTCCCAGCCGACAGACCAAGATACGCAAACGAAAAACAGATCGCGTACGCGAATAAAAAGAACCCGGAAGGCCAACTGCCAAAGGCGGAAACACGACCGGTAGGGAGTGTGCGCACCGTTGAGTCTTTGCGATGTTGCGCACCCTCGCTACCGCTCAGGTTTCCGCCTTTGCTCACGACGTAGCTAATAACTATCAACGCCATCGCCCCCGACACAAGCCTCACCGCCGTAAATCCCGCTGCATCAGCTTCTTCACCGCGTAAGGCGAGGCGACATAAGATCGAGTTAAACGCAAAGGCGACGAGGGCAAAAGTTGTGTAGAAAAATACTTTCAAATCATCTTTTAACGCAAAGTCGCCAAGGTGCAAAGACGGAAAGGAAAGAGATTAACCGCAGATAGACGCAGATTGACGCAGATTTATCTAAGCATCAATTCCTAGTCTGATCTGTGTTCATCCGCGTTCATCTGCGGCTAAATTTCTTCCTCTGTGTCCTCTGTGGCGTGAATATTCTTCTCCGGGCGCATGTGCGGGAACAGGATCACGTCGCGGATCGAGTGTTTGTTTGTCAGCAGCATGACGAGGCGGTCGATGCCGATGCCGATGCCAGCCGCTGGCGGCATGCCGTAGGACAAAGCGCGGATGTAGTCTTCGTCGAGGATCATCGCCTCTTCGTCACCACCTTCTCTTTGCTTTGTCTGATCGACAAAGCGCTCGTACTGCTCCTTAGGATCGTTAAGCTCACTAAAGCCGTTCGCGACTTCCATTCCGTTTATGAAAAGCTCGAAACGCTCGGCGATCGCCGGATTATCGGGCGAGGCTTTCGAGAGCGGTGAGATTGATTTTGGGAAATCGACAATGAATGTAGGCTGAATGAGTGTCGGTTCGACTTCGTTCTCGAATGTTTCGAGAAGTGCGGTGTCACCTGAGGCGGAAACACGACCGGTAGGGAGTGTGCCCTTCGCGCCTTCTGATCGCGGCGCACCCTCGCTACCGCTCAGGTTTCCGCCTTTTTGCTCAACGGCCTCTCGCATAGTCATACGCCGGAACTTACTAAAATCGATCTCCTTCCCCTCGTACTCGACTTTTAAACCGCCGGTCGCTCGTTGCACACTTTCGCTAATCAGTTCTTCGCAAAAGTTCATCATCCCTTCGACGTCCATGTAGGCACAGTAGAATTCGAGCATGGTGAACTCGGGATTGTGCTTGTATGAGATACCTTCGTTGCGGAAGTTGCGGTTAAGCTCATAGACCTTTTCAAAGCCGCCGACGACGAGGCGTTT
>Ga0209798_10000305_pt1 | contig 28451 bp, 27 predicted proteins | sample DOMMetBare3Fresh_FD_187475 | JGI IMG/M metagenome (GOLD analysis project Ga0209798, IMG submission 187475) | Wetland sediment microbial communities from St. Louis River estuary, USA, under dissolved organic matter induced mercury methylation -... | ecosystem: Environmental > Aquatic >... | reverse complement strand
CGAGGAGCAAGGCGCAGAGGCCGCCGACGACCGCGAAGGCGGCCCCCGAGCCGACGAAGACGCCGAGCACCGCACGCACGTGCTCCGGGGCGAGCGAGGCCGCTCCGCCCGCGGCGCGCGCCGAGAGCACCGCCGCGGCCTCGCGCGACGCCTCCGCGAAGCCCGGCAACGAGCGGAGCAGGTGGTTGTAGAGGAAGGCGCCGAGCCCGAAACCCATCACCACCATGCCGCTCCCGAGGCCGCGCCGGTCCGGGAACCACTTCGTCACCGTCGCCACCGGCGTCACGTAGGCGAGCCCGAGCCCCAGGCCGCCGACGACGCCGTAGGTGAGGTAGAGCCACCCCGCGCCGAGCCGGGCCGTCCCGAGGCCGGCGAGCACGTTGCCGAGCCCCCAGAGCACGGCGCCCGAGACCGCTACGGGCCGGGGGCCGGCCCGGTCCTGCCAGCGCCCGCCGATGACCGCGCCCACGCCGAGGAAGAAGATGGCGAAGGAGAAGGCGAGCGTCGCCCCGGCCGTGGACCAGCCGAAGGCGGCGACGAGGGGCTGGGTGAAGAGGCTCCAGGAGTAGACGGCGCCGAGGCAGGCCATGGCGGCCGTGCCCCCGGCGGCGATGGCCCAGCGGTTCCGGATCGCCAACGCCCCCCCCGAGCGCGCTCCCGCTATCCGCCGATCCCCATCATCGGCAGCAGCACGAGCCGCGAGCCGTCCTCCTCCATGTGGTGCCGCGGCCCCTTGAGGTGAAGCGCCTCGCGGACCATGGCCTCCAGGGCCTCGTCGTTCGCGCCGGCGCGGACGAGGTCGCGCAGGTTGTGGCGCGAGTCCCCGCCCAGGCAGGCCTGGAAGCCGCCGTCGGCGGCGATGCGGGCCCGGTTGCAGCGGTCGCAGAAGTTCTCGGTCATGGCGCCGATGAAGCCGGCGTACCGCGGCGGCTCCGAGCCGGCCTCGCGCATGTAGTGGGCCGGTCCCCAGCCGCGCTTCTCGTCTGGCACGAGGCGGATGCCCTGGCGGGCGAGGAGCTGCTTCACCCGCGCCGTGGGAACGGGGACGCCGTTGCCGAACGGCATGAGCTCGATGAAGCGGGGCGAGGCGCCGCGGTCCCAGGCGTGGCGCGCCAGCGCGCCGAGCTCGTCCTCGTTCACGCCGCCCATGACCACTGCGTTCACCTTGACGTGGGCGAAGCCGGCGCCGGCCGCGGCGTCCAGGCCGGCGAGGACGTCCTCGAGGAAGGCCCCGCGGCCGCTGATACGGTGCAGGCGGTCCGGGTCGAGGGTGTCGAGCGAGACGTTCACGTCGCGGACGCCCGCCTCCAGGAGCGGCCGGGCCAGCTCGGCCAGGCGGTGGCCGTTGGTGGTGATGGCCACCTCCTCGATGCCGGGCGTCGCCGCGATGTCGGCGGCGATGCCGACCACGTCCTTGCGCAGCGTCGGCTCCCCCCCGGTGAGCCGGACGCGGCGCACTCCCAGTCGGGCGAACATGGCCGCGAGCCGCGCGATCTCGGTGCGGGTGAGGAGGCTGCCTCCGTCCTCGTAGTCGGCCGGCGAGCAGTAGTCGCAGCGGAAGTTGCAGCGGTCGGTGAGCGACAGGCGCAGGTAGGCGATGATCCGTCCCTGGCTGTCCACGAGCGGTGGCTGTTCGGTGAGCACGTCCATCCTCCGCCCCTCCCGCTGACGACCGCGTGGCGCGGTTCTTAACCGGCTCCGCCGCCCGGCGCTCGACCCGAAGCGTCACGGCCGGGAACGAGCCGCCAGGCGTTCGCGTAGGCGTTGAGCCTGCCCTCGCGGACGAAGCCCAGGAGCGCGATTCCCGCCTTCTCGGCGAGGTCCACGGCCAGCGACGAGGGCGCGGAGACGCTCGCCACCAGCGGGACGCGCGCGGCCGCCGCCTTCTGGACGATCTCGAAGCTCGCCCGGCCGCTCACGGCGAGGAGAGCCGGACCCGAGCCGTTCGCGCCCGGGCCGGCGAGCCCCCGGCGCAGCAGCGCCCCCACCGCCTTGTCCACCGCATTGTGGCGCCCCACGTCCTCGGCGGAGGAGAGGAGCGCCCCGTCCGCGCCGAAGAGGCCGGCCGCGTGGAGACCGCCGGTGCGGGCGAAGATGGGCTGGGCCTGGCGGAGCCGCTCGACGCAGCGGTGGACCAGGGCCTCGGGAAGGCGCGTCTCCACCTCGACCCGGCCGCAGCGCTCCAGCAGCCCCTCGATGCTGCGGCGCCCGCAGACGCCGCAGGCCGAGGTGGTTTCGCTCCAGCGCCGCCCCTCGAGGACCCGCTCGACGTCGATGGGCCGGCCTCCGGCCGAGCGAACGTCCACGACGTTGCCGTACCCTTCCTCGCCGGGCCGGCCGCAGTGCGCGGCGCTCCCCACGTCGGCGGCGCCGGCGATGATGCCCTCGGCGAAGAGGAAGCCGAGCGCCAGGTCCGCGTCCTGGCCTGGCGTGCGCATGGTCACGGCGACGGTCTCGCCGTCCACGCGGATCTCGAGCGGCTCCTCGACGGCGAGCGCGTCCTCCACGCCCTCGGCGGCGCCGTCCCCGGCGACGCGCACGAGGTCGCGCAGCGCGACGCCCTTCGCCTCCGGACGGCCTGCCCGCATCCGGAGGAGTCTAGCCGGTCCCGGGTGCAGAAGTCGTCCCGGACGGGTGCCGGCCGGCGCGAGGCGCCCAGCGGGACAGCGCGAGGTGCGTCGGGAAGTAGAGCAGGAGCGGGAAGCCGACCATGCAGATGGCGAACCACAGGCCCGGGCTCGTCCAGGTCTGCGGCTTCTCGTAGGGGCCGTACACCCAGTTCACGTCCCTCACCGGCCCGAAGAGGAGCGACACCGGCAGGATCACCCAGGCGATGGCCGTCTGTATGGCGAGCGCGCGCCGGTCGTAGCCGAGCCGGGCGACCGCCCAGGCGAGGAGCGGCGGGATCGCCAGGTGGAAGAGGCTGAGCGCACGGATGTAAGGCGGGTAGGCCGGGTCGAACATGTACTCGGTCCCGCCGGTGAGGTGGCTGCCGAATGCGAGCCGCCAGAAGAAGTCGATCGCGAAGAGCGTCTGGACGAGCCCGATCGAGAGCGCCTGGATCGAGAACAGCAGCGGGCTCTCCAGCCAGAGCGCGACGCCGATGACGAGGTTGGACATGTCGCAGAACCAGAGGAAGTTCTGCGGCCCATAATGGCGCCAGTAGAACGGCGCCCACACGAGGAGCCAGGCGGTCCAGACGACCTTGAGCCAGAGCGGGACGCGCCCACTCGCCATGCGCCACCTCGTTCGGAGCATGGCGCACCCGGCCGGCGCGTCAAGGATCCGAAAGGGCCGCGAGGAGCTCCTGCTGGTGCTCCCAGCGCGCGTACAGCTCCTCGAGCTTGGCCTTCGCCTGGCGGTGCGCGTCCAGGAAGGGCCTCGCGCGGGCGAAGTCCTGGTAGAGGGCCGGGTCGGCGAGCGCCCGCGAGGCCGCCTTCTCCTCCTCCTCGAGCCTGGCGATGCGCTCCTCCAGGCGCGCGATCTCGTCGCGGACGGGCTTCTCGCGAGCGTAGCGGGCGTTGCGCGCCTCGCCCTCGGCGCGCCGCCGGTCTCTCTCTCCGGATCGGGCGGCGGTGGCCGTCTCCGCGCGCCCGTTCGCGAGGGGCGCGGCGCCGGCCGCCCCCGCCGCCTGCCGCTCGTGGTAGAGCCAGTCCTCCAGGTTGCCGGGGAAGGCGAGGACGCCCCCGCCTTTCACCTCCCAGACCCGCGTCGCGAGCTGGTTCGCGAAGCTCTTGTTGTGCGACACGAAGAGGAGCGTGCCCGCGTAGCCCTTCAGGGCTTCGATGAGGGCCTCGGAAGAATCGAGGTCGAGGTGGTTCGTGGGCTCGTCCATGACGAGGAAGTTCGCCGGCACGAGCAGGAGCTTCGCGAGCGCCACCCGCGCCCGCTCGCCGCCGGAGAGGACGCCGACCTTCTTCTCCACGTCGTCGCCGGAGAAGAGGAAGGAGCCGGCGACGCCGCGCACGTACGGCTCGCCCCTGTCGGGGACGAGGTCCCAAAGCGTGTCGAGCACCGTCCGGTCGGGGTCGAGGGTGCCGAAGGTCCGGAGAGCGCGCGGGGAGCCCGGAGGCGCCGGGTTCCCGGCCTCCCCGGCTTCGTCGGCATTCTCGTCGCGCTCGAAATGGTGCTGGGCGTAGTAGCCGGCGACGACGGAGTGACCGAGCCGGACCGCGCCCGCGTCGGGCGCGAGCTCTCCGGCGACGAGCTTGAGGAGCGTCGTCTTGCCGGCGCCGTTCGGGCCGATGACCGCCACCCGCTCGCCGCGCAGGATGGAGGCGTCGAGGGCGCGGTAGACGACCCGGTCTCCGAAGGCCTTCGCCACCCCCTCCAGCCGTAGCACCTCGCGCCCCGAGCGCGGCGCCTCCGGGAAGCGGAAGCGCAGCGTGGCGCGCTCCCGGAGGACCAGGACCTCCTCCAGGCGGTCCAGCATCTTCTTCCGGCTCCGGGCCTGGGCGGCCTTGGTGGCCTTGGCGCCGAAGCGGTCGATGAACCCCTGCAGCTCGGCCCGCCGCGCCTCGACCTTCTTCGCCCGCGCGAGGAGCTGCTCCTCCTCCGCGGCCCGCTGGCGGCGATAGTCCTCGTAGTTCCCGGCGTAGGCGCGCACGCCCTCGGGCTCGAGCGACAGCACCCGGCCGACCTGGCGGTTCAGGAAGACGCGGTCGTGCGAGACGAGGAGCAGCGCCTTGTGCGAGCCGCGCAGGAAGGCGTCGAACCACTCCAGCGTGGGCACGTCGAGGTGGTTCGTGGGCTCGTCGAGCAGGAGCAGGTCCGGGTCCTGGAGCAGGAGCCCGGCCAGGGCCGCGCGCATCCTCCACCCGCCCGAGAGCGTGCGGGTCCGGCGGGCCAGGTCCTCCTCCCGGAACCCCAGGCCGGCGAGGATGCGCTCCGCCTTGGTGCGGCCGTAATGCTCCTCGAAGTGGTCCAGCTCCTCGTGCAGGTCCGCGAGCGCCTGCGACAGCTCGAGCTGCTCCGCCTCCTCCCGCGCCGAGGCGAGCGCGGCCTCGGTCTCGGCGAGCCGCCCCTCGAGGATGCCCCGGCCCGGCACCGAGGCGAGCACGGTCTCGATGAGCGGGCCGTCGGGAAGGGTGGCCACGTCCTGTGGCAGGTAGCCGGCGCGGGCGCCGCGGCGCCAGGTCAGGGTCCCGGCGTCGGGCTGGCGGTCGCCCGCCAGGATGCGCATGAGCGTGGACTTGCCGGTGCCGTTCGCGCCGATGAGCCCGACCCGGTCGCGAGGCGCGAGCGTGAAGGAGGCGTCCTCGAAGAGGACGTCGGGGCCGAAGGCGAGGCCGAGGCCGCTGGCCGTGACGAGGCTCATCGAGGCGGCGGTCTTAACTTTTCTTCATGCCGGGAACAAGCGGCGGACACCGCCCCGGCGCACCTTCCATCACGTGCCGCCCGATCGAGGGCGGCGAGACCGGCGCCCGAGGCGCCAGGGAGAACAGACATGAAGAAGGTCCTTTCGTCCATCGCCGTGCTGGCGGCCCTCGCCGCCGGCTTCGTCCTCCTCACCGGCTTCCGCGGGGGCTGCGGCAGCCACCACCACGCCGGCGCGGCCAGCGTCGACAAGATGATCACGGCCCACCTCGACGACACCCTCGACGACCTCAAGGCCACCGACGCCCAGCGCGCCCAGATCCTGGCGCTCAAGGACAAGCTCGTGAAGGACGGCGCCGCCCTGCACCAGGGCCAGGCGGACGCGAAGAAGACGCTCGTCGCCCAGTGGGACTCGGCGACGCCCGATCGCGCCGCAGTCCACGCCCTGGTGGACGCGCGCATCGAAGCCATCAAGGTCTTCGCGCACCAGGCGGCCGACGCCGGCATGGACCTGCACGGCATCCTGACGCCGGAGCAGCGCGCCCAGATCTCGAAGAAGATCCACCGGCGCATGGACGACCGCTGACGGCTATGATGCCGTCCGTGACCGCCGAGCCCACGCTGACCGCGCTCCTCGTGGAGGACGACGTTCGGCTCGCCGTCCTCACGAGCGAGTACCTGGGCGGCCACGGCGTCGTGGTGACGCGCGCCGGCGACGGGCGGCAGGGGCTCGCCGAGGCGCTGCACCACCGCTTCGACGTGGTCCTGCTCGACCTCATGCTCCCCGGCAAGGACGGGCTCGAGGTGTGCCGCGAGATCCGGGCCCGCTCCGACGTGCCCATCATCGTGCTCACCGCGCGCGGCGAGGAGGCCGACCGGGTGATGGGGCTCGAGCTCGGCGCCGACGACTACCTGCCGAAGCCGTTCTCGCCGCGGGAGCTGCTCGCCCGAATCCGGGCGGTGGTGCGCCGCGCCCGCGGCCAGGCAGGCCCGCGGCTCGAGACCGTGCGGGTGGGCCGGCTCGCACTCGACCCGGCGGCGCGCCGCGCCACGCTCGGCGGCAAGGACGTGCCCCTCACCGGCTACGAGTTCTCGCTCCTCTACGCCCTCGCCTCGCGGGCGGGGCGCATCCTCTCCCGCGAGCAGCTCATCGAGCTCGCCGGCGGCAACCCGGAGGAGGCGTTCGACCGCTCGGTGGACGTCCACGTCTCTCGCCTGCGCCAGAAGCTGGGCGACGACCCCAAGCGGCCGCGGCTCGTGAAGACGGTCCGCGGCGCGGGCTACGTGCTCGCGGGCGAGGGGGAGGCTTGAGGGGCCGCCGGCGCCGCCACCCGCGCCTCTTCTGGCGCGTCTACCTGAACGGCATCGTCCTCCTGCTGCTGGTGGCGGCCGCGCTCGCCGTGGTGGGCGCGGCGCTCGGGCGCGGGCAGTGGGCTCGCAACCCCGAGCGGCTCGCCGCCTACGTCGCGGAACACCTGGGCGAGGCGCGCTCCGATCCGGAGCGGCTGGCGGCGGAGCTCTCCCGGGTGCGCGAGGCCCTCGCCGTGGAAGTCGCCGTGTACCGGGACGACGGCGGCCTCCTCGCCGCGAGCGATGCCTCCCCGCCGCCGCCGCTCGATCCGGCCGAACGCGCTCGCCTGGCGGCGGGGCCGCTCCTCGAGCCGGGGCGCCACTGGTCCGTGGCCGCGCGCCTTCCCGGAGCGCCGCCCGCCTATCTCGTCATGGCGGGCGGCCTGCACCCGCCGTCCTTCACCCGCCCCGCCGCCTTCCTCGCGGCGGTCCTCTTCGCGCTCGCCCTGGCCTCCATCCCTCTCGCGCGCGGGATCGCCGCGCCCCTCGAGAGGCTCACCGCCGCGGCGCGGGCCCTCGGCTCGGGCGACCTCTCGGCACGATCCGGGATCGCGCGGGGCGACGAGGTGGGCGAGCTGTCCCGCGCCTTCGACGAGATGGCGGAGCGGCTCGAGAGGCTGGTCCGCTCCGAGAAGGAGCTGCTCGCCAACGTCTCCCACGAGCTGCGCACGCCGCTCGCGCGCATCCGGGTGGCGGTGGAGCTCGCCGCCGAGGGCGACCTCGACCGGGCGCACCGCTACCTCGGCGAGATGGCCGCCGACCTCGGCGAGCTCGGGCGGCTCGTCGACGACATCCTCACCGCCGCGCGGCTGGACCTGGCGGCCGGGAAGTCGGCCAGCGCCGAGCTGCCGCTGCGCCGCGAGCCGGTGGACTCGTCGGACCTGGTCGCGCGCGCCGCCGATCGCTTCCGCGCCACCCATCCGGACCGGCCGCTAGACCTCGACGCCGGGGGGCCGTTGCCGGCGCTGGACGGCGACCCGGCGCTGCTCCGCCGCGTCCTCGAGAACCTGCTCGACAACGCCCACAAGTACTCGGAGCCGGGAACGCCCGTCGCGCTCTCGGCGCGGGCGGAGGGTGGCGCGCTCGTCGTCGAGGTGAGGGATCGCGGCATCGGCATCGACGCGGCCGACCTGCCGCGCCTCTTCACCCCCTTCTTCCGGACCGACCGCAGCCGCGCCCGCGGCACGGGCGGCGTCGGGCTCGGCCTCGCCCTGGCCCGGCGCATCGTCGAGGCCCACGGCGGGCACATCGCGGCGGAGAGCGTCCCCGGGCAGGGGACGGTGGTGCGGTTCTCCGTTCCCGGCCCGGCCTGAAACGACGCGCCACCGCCCGGAGACCGGAGGCGGCACGAGGAAGGCGGCGCCGGCCCCCCACCGAGATGGGGAGCAGGAGGGGCGGCGTCGGGTACTCGATCGGGGCGTGGCCTCCCTTTCCCGCTGACACGCGGCGCGCGGGCACGTATCGGACCTTGACCACAACCAGCGAGAGGACCAGGCGATGGCCGACTACCGCTACCTCATCGTGGGAGGGGGAATGACCGCCCATTCCGCCGCCGCCGGCATCCGCGAGGTGGACGCCGCCGGGACGCTGGGCCTCATCGGCGACGACGCCAACCCGCCCTACCTGCGCCCGCCGCTCTCGAAGGGGCTGTGGACCGGCAAGCCCCTCGAGACCATCTGGCTCCCCGTCGTGCCCGGGCTCGCGCTCCACACCGGCCGGCGGGCCGTTGCGCTGGACGTGCGCGCCCGTCGGGTACTGGACGACCATGGCGAGGCCTACGGCTACGAGCGGCTCCTCCTCGCGACCGGCGGCCGGCCGCGACGGCTGCCCTTCGGCGGCGAGCGGGTCATCTACTTCCGAACCCTCGGCGACTACCGGCGGCTTCGCGCGGTAGAGGGGCTGCGCGTCGCGGTGATCGGCGGCGGCTTCATCGGCTCCGAGATCGCGGCGGCGCTCGCCCAGATCGGGAAGGAGGTCACGCTCCTCTTCCCGGATGCGGGCGTCGGCGCCCGGGTCTTCCCGGAGGACCTCTCGGCGGCCGTCACCGCCGCCTACCGGGAGCGAGGCGTGCAGGTCCTCTCGGGCGAGCGGGTGACCGGCGTGGAGCCGCGCGGCGCCGAGACCACGGTGGTCCGGACCGCGAGCGGCAAGGAGGTGCACGCCAACGCGGTGGTGGCCGGCCTCGGCATCGCGCCGGACACCGCGCTCGCCGAGGCGGCGGGGCTCGACGTCGAGGACGGCATCCAGGTGGACGAGGAGCTGCGCACCAGCGCGCCCGACGTCTTCGCCGCCGGCGACGTGGCCCGCTTCCCGAGCGCAGCGCTGGGCGAGCGGACGAGGGTGGAGCACGAGGACGCCGCACTCTCGATGGGACGCGCGGCCGGCCGGGCCATGGCGGGCGCCGGCGAGCCGTACCGGCACCTGCCGTTCTTCTACTCGGATCTCTTCGACCTCGGGTACGAGGCGGTCGGCGAGCTGGACTCCACCCTCGAGACGGTCGCGAGCTGGAAGGTCCCCTTCCGCAAGGGAGTCGTCTACTACCTGCGCGACGGGCGCGTGCGCGGCGTCCTGCTCTGGGGCATCTTCGGACAGGTGGACGCGGCCCGAGAGCTCGTCTCCCGCGCCGAGCCGGCACGAAAGGACGAGCTGCTGCATGCCTTGCCCTGAAGCGCGTGCGCGAGAGTCGGGCGGCTGGCCTTCGGGCGGCCGGCCCTCTTGAGGCCGGGGCCCGCCTTCGGCTAGGGTTCCGCCTTCGATGGCGAGCGCATACCAGGTCTTCGAGAAGGCGGAGCAGCTGGAGATGGTCTGCGCCGCGCTCTACCGTGCCCTGGCTGCCCAGTTCGAGGCCGACCCCGCCGCGTGCGGCCTCTTCAAGCGGCTCGAGCAGGAGGAGGTCCAGCACGCGAAGCGCGTGCGGCTCCTCGCCGCGCGCTACCGACACGACTCGAAGCTCTTCGACAACGTGGACATGGCGGTGCACGCGCTCGATGCCCTGCTCGCCGAGGCCCGCCAGGTGCTGGACCAGGTTGCGGCGGGGGCGTGGGGCGACAACCTCGGGGTCGTGAAGGGCGAGCTCGCGGACCTCGAGGCCCGCTTCGCCACCGCCCACGCCCACGTGATCGCGCAGACCGCCAACGGCGGGATCAGGGCCTTCTTCGAGCAGCTCGCGGCCCAGGACGAGGGCCACAACGAGCTGCTCCGCAGCTGACGCCCCCCCGGCGAAAAGCTGGCGCGAACGCTCCGGCCGGGTGGTAGGTTGCGTGCACCGCGCCAAGGACGGGAGGAGAGACATGGCCATCGTGAACGGCACCGCAGACGCAAGGGCCAAGGCAGCCGCCAGGGCCAAGGGGATGGTGAAGGAGTTCAGCGGCTTCATCGTGAAGCACAACGTCCTCGCGCTGGCGGTCGGCGTCGTCATCGGCGCGGCCGTGGGCAAGGTGGTCTCGGGAATCGTGGACGACGTCATCATGCCCATCGTCGGCGTCGTCATGCCGGGCGGCGAGTGGCGCAGCGCCGAGCTCGTGCTCTCGGGCAAGAACGCCATCAAGTACGGCGACCTCATCGGCCGGCTCATCGACTTCACCATCGTGGCGACGGTGGTGTTCTTCATCCTGAAGGCCTTCATCAAGGAGTCGAAGCCGGCGCCGCCCGCGACCAAGGCCTGCCCGCAGTGCCTCGAGACCATCCCCGAGGCAGCGAAGAGGTGCCGGGCCTGTACCTCACCAGTCTGACCGGGGCCCGCGGCGATGCTGCACCCAAGAATCCCGCGCCCGCCGCCCGCGCGAGGGCCATGATCCGCCCATTCCCGGAACCCAGGAGGACTCATGTCCGCGAAGAAGATTTTGATGCTGGTAGGCGATTTCGTGGAGGACTACGAGGCGATGGTGCCCTTCCAGATCCTCACCATGGTGGGGCACGCCGTCCACACCGTCTGCCCCGGCAAGAAGGCGGGCGAGTCGGTAAAGACCGCGGTCCACGACTTCGTCGGCGACCAGACCTACGTCGAGCTGCCCGGCCACCGGTTCGCCATCACGCACGCCTTCGAGGAGGTGCGCCCCGGCGACTACGACGCGCTCGTCATTCCCGGCGGCCGCGCCCCCGAGTACCTGCGCCTCAACCCGCGCGTCATCGAGCTGGTGCAGTCGTTCGACAAGGCGAAGAAGCCCATCGCCGCCATCTGTCACGGGCCGCAGATCCTGGCCGCCGCCGGCGTGCTGAAGGACCGCAAGGTCATCTCCTACCCGGCGGTCGGTCCGGAGTGCGTCGCCGCCGGCGCCAGGTACGGCGAGGTGAACGCCACCGCCTCGAACGCCGTCACCGACGGGAACCTGGTCACGGCCCCGGCCTGGCCGGCCCACCCGGAGTGGATGCGGCAGTTCCTGAAGGTGCTGGGCTCGCGGATCGAGCCGTAGCCGATGTGCCACCACTTCCGCGTGGCGGCCAACCGATTCGTCCGCTCCGTCCGCTAATCGCCCTCCAGCACCTCGTCCACGAGCTGCATCATGCGGCGGTGCCAGCGGCCGAACGGCGCCTCGGTCCGCTCCCGCAGGGCGGCGAGCCGGGCGTCGAGGTCGCGGGCGGTCCCGGCGAGCGGGTCGCCCGCGCCGGCCCCGAAGAAGCGGTCCAGCTCCACGCACTGGAAGCAGGCGCCCCGCTGCGCCACCAGGGCGCAGCTGTCCGCATACTTCGCCGCGAGGGCCGCTCGCGCCGACTGGATCCAGCCCTTCACCTGGCCAAAGGTGGCCTCCATGGCCCGCGCGGCCTCCTCCACCGTGAATCCGTGGACCTCCCTGAGGAGCAGCGCCGCCGACTCCTCGGGCCGGAGGTTCCTCATGGTGCAGGCCAGGCAGACGGCGAGGTGCTCGCGGGCGATGGACTTCATCTCCGGCGAGCCCCGCAGGAGCCGGGACTCGGCCACGAAGGCCTCGTCCCCCTCGCAGCGCCGGCGCGTGTCCTCCAGCAACCCCTCCCGCCAGGTGGCATGGCGGCGCAGGTGGTCCACCGCGAGGTTCGTGGCCACCCGGAAGAGCCAGGCGCGCAGCTCGGCCGGCGCGCGCGGCACGCCCTCGGCCTCGAGCATGCGCAGCGCCGCCTGCTGCGCGAGCTCCTCGGCCACGGCCTCGCGCGAGACGAGCCGGCGCAGGTACCCGGTCAGCTCCCCCCGGCAGCGCTGCCAGCCCTCCGCGAGCGATCCGTCGGTCGCCATCGTCCTCTCCTAGACGGCGCGCGCCTGCGCCGCCACCTCGGCCGCGACCTCCTCCGGCCGCTCCTCGGGCACGAAGTGGCCGCACCCGGGAAGGACGCGCATCGTTCCCCGCCCCACCCGGGCGGTGCGCTCGCCGACCGCCACCGGGAAGAAGGGATCGCGGTCGCCCCACAGGACCCGCAGCCGAACGCCGAGGGCGGCGAGGGCCGCCTCGGGCTCGGCGTACCGTTCGCGCAGGTGCCGGAGGCTGTCCAGGAAGACGCGCCGCGTGGAGGCGACCCCCTGCGGGAAGCGGAGCGCCTCGGCGTAGCGCCGGCGCGGGAAGGCCTCGCGGTCGGCGGCGGCCGCGCGCCACATCGCGAGGAGGCCGAGCCGCCCGAAGGCGAGCCGGAAGAAGGCCTCTCCCAGGAGCGGCACCTTGGCCACCCGGAGCGGCGGCGGGATGGGCGTGTCCCCGAAGGCGTTGGTGGCGAGGAGCGTGACCGAGGCGACGCGGCCCGGCGCCCGCCCAGCCAGCACCAGCGCGATGGGCCCGCCGAAGTCGAAGCCGACGAGGTGGGCCCGCTCCACCCGGAGCGCGTCGAGGAGGGCGAGCGCCATGCCCGCCTCCTCGGGCGCGTGGAACGGGTCGGCGGGAAGGCTCGACTCGCCGAAACCCAGGAGGTCGGGCGCGATCACCCGATGCGCGCCGGCGAGCCTCGTCCCCACCCCGCGCCAGGTTCCGCGCCAGCCGGGGATGCCGTGCAGGCAGAGCACCGCCGGCCCGTGCCCTTCCCAGACGTCCACCGCCACCTCGTTGGGTCCGAGGCGCAGCCTTCGGGTCTCGGGGCTCGTGCCGGGGCTCATCTTCCCCATGGAACGTCCGAGGCCCCCGGAACGGATGAAGGGCCTGAATCCGCGGCGTTGTTGCGGCGGCGGATGGGATCTCCGCCCGCGCCTACTTCTCTCCGGCCCGCCAGCGCCGCTCCAGCTCGACGTAGGCGGGCGGGAACTGCGGCGAGGCGCGCAGGGCGAAGGTGGGGATGGGGTAGCGGATGCCGCCCTTCGAGGTCCCCTCGAGGCCCGCCACCATCTTGTCGGCCCGGGCGAACGGGAAGGTGAAGGCCATCTCGTCGTCGGCGGCCAGCCCGAAGATGCGGTCGCCGTAGCAGGGGAGGATGAGCTGCGGCTCGCCCGTCTGCCTCGTGCGGATGACGATGTCGGCGCAGTCGCCGCGCCCGGTGAACTCGGTCTTGAAGGCGCCGCCCTTCTCCCACAGGGCGGCGTTGACGAGCCTGAGCACCTGAGCCGAGTTGCCGTAGACCGCGACCGTCTCCGGCTCGAAACCGATGCGGTCGAGCGGCCCCACCGCCACCGCCGCGATCTCGTTCCGGCCGAGGCGGGGAAGGGCGTCCTCGAAGGCTTCGCCGGCCTCCTGGCAGGAGGCGTACATGCCCTCGGCGAGCGAGCCCTTCGCGTAGAAGGGAATGCGGTCCTCGAAGCCGAAGGCGGCCTTGGCGATGGGGCACGAGAGGTCCTCGCCGGAGAAGGCCAACGTCCAGCCGTAGCGGCGCGCCAGCGCGATGCACTGGCAGATGGCGACCTGCGCCCCCAGGTCCTTCGACGGGCGCTTCGCCTTGGGGGGGATGGCCTCGCCGGGCGCGAGCGGACGGATCCCCACCGGGAAGGTGGCGGTCCGGAGGTGCTTCTGCAAATGGCCGTTCAGCGTGGCGGCGTCCATGGCGGCGGGCTCCTCTCGAGAGTCCGGCGATGATGCGCCGGGGGCGCGGGGCGGCGCAACGGGTCGCCCCCGGGTCGAGGCCGCCGGCTCGGATCGCGTCAGGGCCGGTTCGCCAGAAACGCCGCGACGGCCGACGCGGCCTCGCGCGGGAACGCGGCGAGCCGGCCGGACAGCTCGCGGACCGCCACGGCGAGAAGGGCGCTCGCGGCCTCGGGGACCTCGCGCAGCAGCGCCGCGCCGATCTCCCGGCCGAGTCCCGGCCAGGCCTCTTCGAAACGCCGGAACGGGTCGAGGTCGTCCCGGGCCTCCGGCCGCGCCGTCGGGACGTGGCGAGCCACGAGCCGGACGAGGTGGCCGAGCGCCGCGACCTTCACCATCTGGTGCGCGGAGAGCCGCTCGCCGCGCCAGAAGCGCCCGGCGCCGACGACCAGGGCCGCGAGGAACTGCCCCAGGAGCCAGCCGTCGTGCGGCCGGTCGGCGGCGGAGGCGCGGGCGCTCTCCTCGCGGACGGCCCGCATCCGGGCGGCGACGTCGGCGCGGTCGAGCAGCACCCGGTACCGGTTCACCCGCGCGAGCCGCAGCTCGTCCGGATCGAAGACGGCGAACTCGAGGAGGTGCGCGCTCCGGTAGAGCGCTTTCACGCCGTGGTCGGTCTCGCGGAAGGAGAGGACGACGTCGTCCGGGTCGGGCAGCCAGTCGAGCCGCGTCCGGAACCGCTCCTGGGCCCCGGGGAGGGTGACGACGAAGAAGTCGTGGTCGGACCAGGCGTCCGGCAGCGGCGGCTCCCCCGACATCGAGCCCAGGGCCACGAGCCCGAGCACATCCTGCTGGCCCGCGAGACGCTCCCGCAGGCGTTCGGTCAACCGGCTGTATTCATTGACGTTCACGTTACCCTCCCCCCGGCCCTACCCCCCCCCGGCCCTACCCAGAGTAGTTCCCCAGTCGCTCGGACGCCCTCTTCGCCTCGCCCGACCCAGCCTCGGCCCTGCCCAGAGTAGTTTTCCAGTCGCTCGAACGCGCGCCCTCTTCGCTTCGCCCGCCCCGGAGTAGCTCGGTCCTTAAAGGGGCGTCTGGCAGGAAGAAGGGCAAGGGGCGCAACTACTCTAGGTCAGGAACAGGGACCAACAAAACAGGGACCGGAGGTGACGCGCGACGGGCGCGCGATGCCAATTACTCTGGGTAGGGAGTGGGCAAGCCCCTTTGGTCGTTGGCATTTTCGGGATGCGTCATCTGACTGATGCCCAGACTCGAGCTTTCGGGCATAGGTGCCCGCGAAACACAACTCGCACTTCAACCCAAGGGGTCACCATGCACGTCCGTACCGCCTCGCTCGCCGCAGTTCTCGCCATCCTCCTCGCGGCCCCACCCGCTCGTGCCCAGGCTCCCAACTGCTCGGGAACGCTTTCGGGCGCGGTCACGGGTGCCTTCGACTGCACCGTGGCCATGGGGAAGGGCGGCGCCGGCAACGTCTCCTTCGTCCTCACCCCCGCTGCCAAGGTGCCGGGGACGAAGGCGTTCGCGCCTGGCTCCCTGGAGATCCGAAAGCCGCTCGAGATGAAGACCTACGCTTCTCAGTCGCTGGTGCAGCCGAAGGCGAGCCTCACGACCTCGGCCGGGGCGGTCTTCACCGCCACGGTGGGCAAGGGCGGGAAGGGCGAGGTGACGCTGACCATCGCCAACATGGAGCGATATGCCCAGCTTCCGGGCCGCTACGTCGTGAACGGCACCTACCAGGCGCGGCTCGTGCCCGCCAAGAAGGCGAAGAAGGGCGAGGTGCTCGTCGACGTGCAGTTCACCGTGGCGAGCGACGTCCTCGACTAGGAATCGCCCTCCTCGCCCCGCGCGAGCCCGTACTTCCGCAACTTGTCGTGCAAGGTCACGCGCGAGATGCCGAGCGCGCGGGCGGCCTCGGTGCGGCTGCCGCGCGCGGCGCGCAGCGCCTCCACGACGAGACCGCGCTCGTAGGCCTCGACGCGGGGCCTGAGAGCCATCGTCGCGGGCTCGGTCGGCGGTGCGGTGCCGGCCGCCGGGAGGTGTGACAGGTCCAGCTCGCCGCCCTCCGAGAGGGCGACGAGCGTCTCGACGGCGTTCTCCAGCTCGCGCACGTTGCCGGGCCAGGGGTGGGCGAGGAGCCGGGCCACGAGGGCCTCGGGAACGCGCAGCCGGGCCACGCCGAAGCGCTCGGCGGCGCGGGCGAGGAAGTGGCGCGCCAGCACCGGTACGTCCTCCGGCCGCTCGCGGAGCGGCGGCACGCGCAGGTGAACGACGGCGAGCCGGTAGTAGAGGTCCTCGCGGAAGGCGCCCCGCGACACCATCTCCTTCAGGTCCCGGTGGGTCGCTGCCAGGACGCGCACGTCCACCCGGCGCGCCTTCTCCTCGCCGACCGGCCGTACCTCGCCCTCCTGCAGCGCCCGCAGGAGCTTCCCCTGCGTGGACGGCGCCAGCTCCCCCACCTCGTCGAGCAGGATCGTCCCGCCGTCGGCCTCGCCGAAGAGGCCGGGGCGCGACCGCACCGCGCCGGTGAAGGCGCCGCGGGCGTGGCCGAACAGCTCCGCCTCGGCCAGCTCGGGGGTGAGCGCGGCGCAGTTGAAGCGGACGAAGGCCTTCTCGGCGCGGCGCGACGCCGCCACGATGGCCTCGGCGACCCGCTCCTTGCCGGTCCCGCTCTCGCCGGCGAGGAGCACGGTCACGTCGCGCGGCGCGACGCGGGCGACCAGCGCCGCGAGCTGCCGCATGGCCGCGGAGGCGAAGACCATGGTGCGCGAGAGCACCAGCTCGCCCTCGAGCCGCTCGTTCTCGGCCCGGAGCCGCACCGCCTCCACCGCCCGCTGCACCACGGCCACGAGCTCTTCGGTGTCGAAGGGCTTGCGGAAGTAGTCGTAGGCTCCGGCCTTCATGGCCTCGACCGCCTGGCGCTCGGAGCCGTGCGCGGTGATCACCACCACGCGCGGCGCCGGCGCGCGGGCGGCGAGCCGCCGGAGCAGCTCCATCCCGTCCACCCGCGGCATGCGCAGGTCGGTGATGACGAGCTGGGCCGGCGCCGCCTCGAACCGCTCCAGCGCCTCGGCGCCGTCGGCGGCCTCCGCCACCTCGAGCCCCTGCGTCTCCAGGATCTCGCGCAGCGTGTAGCGGACGCCGGCGTCGTCGTCCACCACCAGCACCCGCGGCCGGCTCAAGCCGCCTCCCCGGGCACGGGCGTCGCCTCGCCGCCCGGCGGGAGCCTGAGCTCGGCCGCGCTGCCGCCGCCGGAACGGGCCGAGAGCGAGAGGTCGCCCCCGTGCTGGCGCGCCAGCGCGCGGGCCACGGTGAGGCCGATGCCCGAGCCGCGGGCCTTGGTGGTGACGCCGGCCTCGAACACCTTCTCGCCGAGCGCCGGGTCGAGGCCGTGGCCGCGGTCGAGGACGCGCACGAGCGTCTGTCCGCCGGAGCCGTCCGCCACCTCGACCTCGACGGCGCTCCCGGGAGGGCTCGCGTCGAGCGCGTTCTGGACGAGGTTCACGAGGATCTGCTTCGCCTTGCGCGGATCGCAGCGGGAGGCTCCCGCGCCCCGGACCTCCAAGGCGACCCCGCGCTCCTGGGCCATGCCCTCGTGCATCGCCGCCACCTCCAGGCAGAGCGCCGCGAGGTCCACGCGGCCGAGGGCGAGCGGCACGAGCGGCCTCGAGAAGTTCAGGAACTCGTCGAGGATGGACTGCATCCGGTCCACCTCGCGCCGCAGCACCGCGAGCCGCTCGGCGGCCTTGCCGCCCTCGATGCCGGGGGCGAGGAGGCCCGCGAGCCCCTTCACGCTCGCGAGCGGGTTCTTGAGCTCGTGGGCGATCTCGGCGGAGAGCGCCCCCAGCTCCTCGGCCCGCTCGCCGTGCAGCCGGAGCGACTCCTGCTGGGCGGTGAGCGCCTTCTTCACCATGCCGTCGAAGACGACTCGGACGGCGCGGCCCACGCCCGAGCCGGCGGCGGTCACGAAGGCCACGATGGAGGCCACCGTCCAGGCATGGGCTGCCGTCCAGCCGGCGCCGCCGCCGAAGGCGTGGAGGTGCAGGCCGGACATGGCGCCGGACGTCTCCAAGACGGCGAAGCCCAGGGCCGCCGCCGCCTGGAATCCCACGAAGAGGAAGAGCAGCGGCGGCCCGATGAAGATGCCGCTGACGATCGCGAGCGGGATCATGACGTAGAGGAACGGGCTCTGCAGGCCGCCGGTGGCCAGGCTGACGAGCGCCGTGCCCGCCACGCCGACGCCGAGGTTCACCGGAATGGAGTTCCGGCCGATGCCCTGGCGGCGGAAGCGCAGGAGCTCGACGACGAAGAAGGCCATGAGCGCGGCGATCAGGGCGCCGAGGAGCGCGCGCCGCCAGAGGCCTGGCTCGAGGAAGGCCGCCCACACGCCGAGCGCCATGACGACGGGGAGGAACACGAGCCTCACGCCCACCATGCGCCCGAAGAGCCCGGACAGCTCCTGGCGCTGGATCTCCTCGAAGCCGGGCGGGGGCGGTGGGGTGGGCATCTCGCGGCTCGCGCGAGGCCTCACCATACGCCGACCCGATTCGCCGCGCACGCCCGTCGCCCTCAGGGGAGCCGCCCCACCGCCCGGTCCAGCGCGGCGAGCGACCCGCCCAGACGAGCCCGCGCGCCTGCGACCGCGACCTCCGTCTGGTAGAGCCGTTCGTTGGCGGTGAGGACGTCGAGCGAGCTCGCCACTCCCGCCTCGAAGGTGCGCCTGGCGGAGGCGGCGGCCTCGGCGGCGGTGGCCCGCTCCTGGTCGCCGAGGCGCAGCTGCTCGCGCGCCACCTCGACGTCGCGGACGCCGTTCTGCACCTCTTGCAGGATGGCGAGCCGCTGCGAGGTCTCGGCGGCGCGGGCCCCGTCGCCGGCCGCCTCGGCCTGGCGCGCCTTTCCGTAGCGGAAGCCGCCGTCGTAGAGGGTCCAGGTGAGGTCCACGGTGACGCGCCACCCTTCCTTCTTGCCGGTGGGGTAGGCGACGTCGGAGGCGAAGGCCTGCCCCATCGCCGAGAGCTGGGGCGCGAACCGCCACCACGCCGACCTCGCCTGCTTCTCCGAGGAGCGGACGAGGGAGGCCTGGGCGCGGATCTCGGGCCGCCGCTCCAGCGCCTCCACCGAGAGGGCGGCGAGGTCCATGGCCTCGGAGGGCCGGGGCTCGCCGAGCGGGATGCGGACGGGTCCGGTGCGGCCGAGGAGCACCGCCAGCGCCAGTTCGGCGCGCGCGGCCTCGGAGCGCGCCCGGACGAGGTCGCTCTCCCGGCGGGTGGCCTCGGTCTGCGCCTGGAGGGCCGCGAGGTTCGTTCCGGTGCCGGCCTGGAACTGCCGCCGCGAGCTCCGCACCTGCTCCCGGGCGGCGTCCACGGCACGCTGCGAGGCGGCGATGATCTCCTCGCCCGCGGCCGCGGTCCAGGCGGTCTGGAGGAACGCCGCGCGCAGGGCGAGCCGGGTGGCGTCGGCGGAGGCGGCGGCAGCGAGCGCGGCTTCGCGGGCCGCACCGAGCCCGAACCAGGCCTCGGGGACGACGAGCGGCACGCGCAGCGACCCGCCGCCGGTGAACGCCTCGAGGGGCTGCATGGTGACCGGCGGGTTGCCCGGCAGCCCGAGCTTCAGCTGCTCGCTGTTGCGGGTGTAGCCGCCCGTCGCGGCGAGCGTGGGGAGGAGCGGCGCAGCCGACTGCTTCACGACGCCGAGCGCCTCCTCGGCGCGGCTGCGGGCCTGCGCCAGGGTGGGGTTGCGGGCGTCGAGGTCGCGGAGCGCCTCGTCGAGGGTCAGCGTCTCGACGGGGGCGTCGAGCGTCGGGGTCGAGGGCGACGCGACGGCGAGGGCGAGGAGGGCGAGCGTGACCATGGGTTCTCCCGGGGCGCGCGAGGCGCGGGATCCGGGGGAGCAAGGACGGTGCCGCGGCCTGGGGCTCCATCGGGTCCGCCCGGGACGGCCCTTTTCCCGCGCCGGCGCGCCGCACGGCGGGCGCGGGTGTCAGGGGATCCGAACGCCGCGTCGGGAATCCTTACACGCTTCGTTCGCCCGGGCGGCCGTCCCGGCCGATCCGGGCCGCGAATCCACGCCCACCTCTGCGGGCGGCTTCGGCACGCCGCTCGCACGGGGATGGTCCGGTCCGCCCTGCCGCGGGAGAGGAGCATTCCATGCCCATGCGCCGCATGATCGCCGTCCTGGTCGTCGTCGTCGTCGCGCTCGGCGGCCTGCTCGCCATCCGCCTCCGGGGCCAGGCGAGGATCCAGAGCGCCCCCTCGGGGGGCTCGGGCGAGATCGAGGGCACGGACGTGGACCTCTCCTCGCGCGTCGGCGCCCGGGTCGAGACCGTGAAGGTGAAGAAGGGCGACGCCGTGAAGCAGGGCGACCTCCTGCTCGCGCTCGACTGCTCCGATCCGAAGGCCGCTCTCGCCGAGTCCGAGGCACGGCTCGCCGCGGCCCAGGCCCAGGCGGTGGCGTCCGCCGCGTCGGTGGACGCCTCCCGCCGCTCGCAGGAAGCGGCGGTGGCGGGCAAGGCCGCGGCCAGGGCCCAGGCCCTGGCGCTCGCCGCCCAGCGGGACGCGGCGGCCCGGCAGGCGGCCCGGCTCGAGAACATCACCTCCGACGTCTCCTTCCAGAGCCGCGACCAGGTGAAGGCCAGCGCCGAGGGACTCTCGCACCAGGTGGAGGCGGCCGAGGCCCAGGCGCAGGCCAGCGCCGACCAGGCCAACGCGGCGGCGGCGGCCATCCGCGCGTCCGGGGCGCAGGCGGTGGCGGCCGAGGCCCAGGTCCGCGCCGCGGAGGCGGCCGTGTCCCGCTCGCGCATCCTCGCCGCCGAGTGCGAGATCCACGCGCCGCGCGACGCGGTGGTGAACGACCTGCCACACGAGGCCGGGGAGCTGGTCCAGCCCGGCCAGGCGCTGGTGAAGCTCGTGGTCCTCGAGGAGGTGAAGGCCACCTTCTACCTGCCCAACGCCGAGCTCTCGGCGGCGAGGCCGGGCGCCAGGGCCTTCGTCGTCGCCGATGCCTGGCCCGGCGAGAAGTTCGAGGGCGTCGTCTCGACGGTGTCGGCGAAGGCGGAGTTCACCCCGCGCAACATCCAGACCCGGACCGACCGCGACCGGCTCGTCTACCCGGTCGAGGTGAGGCTCGCGAACCCGGACCGCAAGCTGCGGCCCGGGATGCCCGTGCAGGTGACGCTGCCCGGCACGGAGCGGTGATGGAGGCGACGCTGGAGGCCCGCGCCATGGCGCGCCGCTTCGGCGCGGTGGAGGCGCTCGCCGGGCTCTCCTTCGCGGTGAAGGCAGGCGAGCTGTACGGGCTCATCGGGCCGGACGGGGCCGGGAAGACCACCGCCATCCGCGCGCTCGCCGGCCTCATCGACCTCGACGGCGGCGAGGCCCGCGTCCTCGGCGTCGATCCGGCCCAGGGCGGGGCGTCGGTGCGCGAGTCGCTCGGGCTCATGCCGCAGCAGTACAGCCTCTACCGCGACCTCTCGGTACAGGAGAACCTCAAGTTCTTCTCCCGCCTCTACGTCCTGCCGCGCGCCGTCTACCGCGAGCGGGCCGAGCGGCTCCTCGCCATCACCCGCCTCGACCGCTTCGTCGACCGGCGCGCCGAGGCGCTGTCGGGCGGCATGTACAAGAAGCTGGCGCTCGCCTGCGCGCTGCTCCACCAGCCGAGGGTCCTGCTCCTCGACGAGCCCACCAACGGCGTGGACCCGGTCTCCCGCCGCGAGCTGTGGGCGCTGCTCCACGAGTTCGTCCAGGGCGGCATGACGGTGCTGGTCTCGACCCCCTACATGGACGAGGCGGAGCGCTGCGACCGGGTGGGGCTCGTCCACCGGGGGCGCCTCCTGCTCGAGGGAGCGCCGGGCGAGCTCCTGCGCGAGGCCGGGCTCAAGTCCTTCGAGGAGCTCTTCGTCTCCCGGATCGGCGAGGAGGCGGCATGACGGACGGCCCCAGCATCGAGGCCGTCGGCCTCACCCGCCGCTTCGGCGACTTCACCGCCGTGGACCGGGTCTCCTTCGAGGTCTCGCGCGGCGAGATCTTCGGCTACCTGGGCGCGAACGGCGCCGGGAAGTCCACCACCATCCGCATGCTCACCGGGCTCCTCGAGCCGACGAGCGGCGAGGCCCGGGTCGCGGGATTCGACGTGGCGCAGAGCCCCGAGAAGGTGAAGGCGTCGATCGGCTACATGTCGCAGAAGTTCTCCCTCTACCTCGACCTGCCGGTCTGGGAGAACCTGCTCTTCTTCGGCGGCGCCTACGGGCTGTGGGGCAAGGAGCTGAAGCTCCGGGCCGGGGAGATCCTGGAGCTGACCGGGCTCGGCGAGCACCGGAGCGCCACCACCGGCTCCCTGCCGGGCGGCATCCGGCAGAGGCTGGCTCTCGGCTGCGCCATCCTGCACCGGCCCGGCGTCGTCTTCCTCGACGAGCCCACCGCCGGCGTGGATCCGGTGGCCCGCCGGCGTTTCTGGAAGCTCATCCGCGAGCTCTCCGCCGCCGGAACGACGGTCTTCGTCACCACCCACTACCTCGACGAGGCCGAGTACTGCCGGCGCATCGGCCTCATGGCCGACGGGCGGCTCGTGGCCCTCGACACCCCGGCCGCGCTGAAGCGCGCCTGGGTGCCGGAGCGCGTCCTCGTGGCCCGCGGCCGCAACCTGCTCGCCGCCGCCGCCGCGCTCGCCGGTCGCCCCGGCGTCGCCGCCGCCGAGCCGTTCGGCGCCGGGCTGCACGTGCGCGTCAGCCCCGACCGCTGGGACGCGGCGTCGGTGCGGGACGCGCTCGGCGCCGCGGGCGCGTCCGACCTCGCCGTGGAGGAGGCGGAGCCCTCGCTCGAGGACGTGTTCCTGGCCGTCGTCGGCCGGCCGCAGCCGGCGCCGGGGGAGGCTGCGCCGTGAAGGAGCGCCTCCGCCACTTCCTCGTCCGCGTCGGCGCCATGTCGGCGAAGGAGGTCCTGCACATCCAGCGGGACCCGCGCACGCTGTATCTGGCATTGGTGATGCCGGTGGTGCTGCTGCTGCTCTTCGGCTACGGCGTGTCCTTCGACCTCGACCGGATGCCGCTCGCCGTAGCCGACGCCGATGGCACGCGGGCCTCGCGCGAGCTCAGGGACGCCTTCGTCGCGCCGGGCGAGTTCGCGCTGGCGCGCGAGGTCGCGAGCCCCGAGGAGGCGGACGCGCTCTTCCGGCGCGGCAAGGCGCTCGCGGCCCTGGTCGTGCCGCGCGACTACGAGCGCGGTCTCGCGCGCGGCGAGCGGGTCGAGCTGCAGCTGCTCGTGGACGGCGCCGACCCGGTCAGCGCCAACCAGGTCCTGTCCAAGGCCGACGCCATCGTCCGCGCGGCGAGCCAGGCGCGCGCCGCCGCGGCGGGGTTCACCGGGGAGCCGCCGCTGCGCGTGGACGTCTGGACCCGCTACAACCCCGAGGGGCGCTCGGCGGTGTTCTTCGTCCCCGGCCTCGCCGCCTACCTCATGGCCATCGGCGCCGTGCTCCTCACGGCGCTGACCGTGGCCGGCGAGTGGGAGCGCGGCTCCATGGAGCAGCTCTTCGCCTCGCCGGTGGGGCGGCTCGAGATCATCCTCGGCAAGCTGTTCCCGTACCTCGCGCTCGGGATGATCCAGCTCCTCCTCGTGCTCGGCGTCGGCACCACCGCCTTCGACGTGCCGGTGCGCGGCAGCCCGCCGCTCATCTTCGCCCTCGGCCTCCTGTTCCTCGTGAGCATGCTGGGACAGGGTCTCCTCATCTCGGTCGTCACCAAGAACCAGCTCGTCGCCACGCAGGCGGGCGCGCTCTCGTCGCTCATCCCGTCGCTCCTGCTCTCCGGCATGGTGTTCCCCATCGAGAACATGCCGCTGCCGCTCCGGCTGCTCTCGCGGATCATCCCGGCGCGGTACCTCGTCCACGGGCTGCGGGGCACGCTCCTCAAGGGCAACGGCCTCGCCGAGGTCTGGCAGGACCTCGCCGCGCTGGCGCTCATCGGGCTCGTCGTCCTGGCGCTCGCCACCCGGCGCTTCCAGCGGAGGCTCGCGTGAGCGCCCGGACCGAGCCGGGGAAGCCGGGCCTCGCCCGCATCCAGTACGCGGCCACGGTCCGCAAGGAAGTCCTGCAAACGGTGCGGGACCGGCGCATCATGTTCATGCTCGTCGCCGCGCCCCTCATCCAGACCGTCATCTTCGGCTTCGCGGTGGACTTCGACGTGGACCGGGTGCCCACCGCGGTCGCCGACCACGACCGCAGCGACGCCTCCCGGGACCACCTGCGCCGCCTGCTCGCGGACGGGACGCTGCTCCGCAGCGCGGAGGCGGCGAGCGCGGTGGAGGCCGAGCGGCTGATGGACGCGGGTGACGCCGCCGCGGCGGTGATCCTCCCGCCGCGCTTCGGCGCCGACCTCGCCGCCGAGCGCCCCGCCGAGGTGCAGGTGGTGATCGACGGCACCGACCCCAACCGCGCCGGCGTGGCCTCGGGCGCCGTCTCCCGGTACTTCGGGGAGGTGGCGCAATCGATCCTCCGGGAGCGGCTCGACCGGGCGGGCCGCGCGCCGCCGGCGGCGGTGGCGGCGACGCCGCGCGTGTCCTACAACCCGAGCCTCCGGACCGCGCCCTACGTCGTGCCGGGCATCCTGGCGATGCTGCTCGTCATCGTCACCACCATCGTCACCGCCATGGGGCTCTCGCGCGAGCGCGAGGTGGGGACGCTGGAGCAGGTGCTGGTGACCCCCATCCGGCCGCTCTGGCTGCTCGCCGCCAAGATGACGCCCTTCGTCTTCATCGGGCTCTTCGACGTGCTGCTGGTGCTCGGGGTCGGGACCTGGCTCTTCGACATCCCCATCCGCGGTCCGCTGCCGGTGCTCTTCCTCGGGACGCTCCTCTACCTGCTCTCGACGCTGGGCGTGGGGCTCCTCATCTCCACGGTCTCGTCGAACCAGCAGCAGTCCTTCCTGGGCGGCTTCCTCTTCGCGCTGCCGGCCATCCTGCTCTCGGGCGTGATGACGCCCATCCGGGCGATGCCGGCCTGGCTGCAGGCGGTGACGTACCTGAACCCGCTCCGCTACTTCGCGGAGCTGGTCCGCGCCATCCTCCTCAAGGGCGCGGGACTCGGCGACGTCGCCTTCCAGCTCGCCGCGCTCCTCGTCTTCGGCGCCGCCATCCTCGGGCTCGCCACCGCGCGCTTCCACAAGCGCATGGCCTGACCGGCGTGCCGGGGCGGGGGCGCCCGGTGCTACAGCTTGCGGTGGCCCAGGGAGGGCAGCTCGCGCCGCACCTGCTCCAGCCGCGCGCGGCGGACGGGCGCGACGCACACGCCCTCGCCGTCCGGGCAGCGCGCCAGCACCACGCCCCACGGGTCCACGATCATGGCGTTGCCGAAGGTGACCCGGGTCGAGGAGTGCCGTCCCACCTGCGCCGGCGCCATGACGTAGGCCAGGTTCTCGATGGCCCGGGCGCGGACGAGGACCTCCCAGTGGTCCTTGCCGGTGAAGAGCGTGAAGGCGCTGGGGATGCAGATCATCTCCGCGCCCAGCGCGGCGAGGGCGCGGAACAGCTCCGGGAAGCGCAGGTCGTAGCAGACCGTGAGGCCGATGCGCCCGAGCGGCGTCGGGGCGACGACCGCCCGGTCGCCGGCGACGACGGTCTCCGACTCGGCGTACCGCGCGCCGTCGGGGATGTTCACGTCGAAGAGGTGGATCTTGCGGTAGGAGGCGACGACCGAGCCGTCGTCGGCGACGAGCACGCTGGTGTTGGCCGTCTTGCCGGGGACGTCCACCTTCTCGGCGATGGAGCCGGCGAGCACGTAGACGCCGAGCCTGCGCGCCACGTCCCGCAGCGCCGAGATCGTCGGCCCCTCCAGCGTCTCCGCGCCGGAGATGCGGTCCTCCTCCCGCCCCATGAAGGCGAAGTTCTCGGGCAGGCCCACCAGCTTCGCCCCGAGGGCCGCCGCCTCGGAGACGAGCCGCACCGCCGCGTCCAGGTTCCGCTTGCGGTCCGCCGTCGACGTCATCTGGACCGCGCCCGCGAGATAGGACCAGGGGGGCATGTCCCCATCTACCACGATGCGAGGCATTTTCGCCGCCCCACGGTCGTGGTCCCCATCCGTTCCGCTCGACGTCGTGGGCATGGTGTAGACTCCTGCCCGCCCATGCGCCGGTTCTACACCACGTACGAGGCGGCCCATCTGCTCGGCGTCTCGCTCCCCACGGTGGTGAACTGGGTGAAGGCGCGGCGCCTCAAGGCACACCGCACGCCGGGCGGCCACCGGCGCATCGCGCGCGAGGACCTCGGCGCCTTCATGCTGCGCCACGGGATGCCGCTCCCGCCCGAGCTCTCCGACGCCGTCGCGGCGCGCCGGAAGGCGCTGGTCGTCGGCGAGGACGGGCCCATGCGCGAGGGCAGCGTGCGCCAGCTGGCCGAGGCGGGGTACGCCGTGGAGCAGGCGTCGCCCGGGTTCGCCGCCGGCGCGGCCGCCGCGCGCTTCCAGCCCGACGCGGTCGTGCTCCTGGCGCAGTCTCCCGACGGGGGCGACACGCTCGCGGGCCTCCGCTGCGACCGGGACCTCGCCGACGTTCCCGTCGTGGCCGTCGCCGTCGCGGAGTGGACGGCGCGGCTGCAAGGGGCCGGCTGCCTGGCGGCGCTGGCCCGGCCGACCGGCGACGGCGCCCTCGCCGCCGCCCTCGCCCAGGCGCTCTCGCTCGCGGTCTCGGCCGTGCCGCGCCGGCCGCGCCGGTAGGCGCCGGTATACGCCGGCGCCGGCCGGCCTCGTTGAACCCGGCCCATCCCGCCGCTACACTTCCACGAGGCGGCCCGTGCGGCCGCCGGAAGGAAGGCTTGTCCCTCGGCACCCGTCTCCTGATCGTCGCCCTCGCCGGCACCTCGTGTGCCGCGGCGGGGACGCGCCCGACCGCCGATCGCGACGCCATCCGGGAGGCGACCCGGCCCGACTCGCCCGGCCGCTACGCGTCGTCCCGCGCCTTCGCCCACTACCTCCGGGCGCGGCGGGCGGAGCTGGACGGCGACTTCCGGCTCGCCGCCGAGGAGCTGCAGCAGGCCCTGGCCCACGACGCGCAGAGCCCCCAGCTCCGGCTCGCCCTCGCCGAGGTGCTCGCCCGCATGGCGCAGCTCCCGCGCGCCGAGGCGGAGGCGCGGCGCGCGCTGGAGGCGGACCCGAAGGGCCCCTCGGCCGCGGAGGCCCACCTGCTCCTCGGGAAGCTCGCCGCCCTGCAGCGCCGGCGGGACCAGGCCGAGGTGGAGCTGCGGGCGGCCATCGCCGCCCAGCTCGCCGGCGCCCAGGGGAAGACCGGCGAGGCAGCCGTGCTCGACCCGGAGCCGTGGCGGGTCCTCGGGGAGATCCAGCTCGAGGCCGGGGAGGAGGAGGCGGCCGCCCGCACCTTCGAGGACCTGGCGGCGCGCGTCCCGGGCGAGGGCGGCGGCTTTCGCGAGATGGGGCGGCACTTCCTCGAGCGCAAGGACCTGGAGCGCGCCGAGCGGTACCTGCGCAAGGCGGTGGAGAAGGACCCGGGCGACGTGGAGGCGTGGCGGAAGCTCGCCCAGATGGAGGAGGGACGGCGCCGTCCCGAGGCGGCGCGCAAGGACTACGAGGCGCTTCTCCGGCACGACCCGGACGACGGGGACGCGCTCCTCGCGCTGGGGAGGATCTCGCTCCGAGCGGGCGACCTGGGCGCGGCCCGCGCCTGGTTCGGGCAGCTCTTCCGCGCCGCCCGCGACGAGGGCGGCGCGCGCCTGGGTGCCGCCTTCGCCTGGCTCGACGCGCGGAGGCCCGCCGACGCGCTGCAGGTGGCAGAGGAGGGGCTCGCCGCGACGCCCACCGACGGCCGGCTGCTCTACGCGAAGGGGCTCGCCCTGCAGGACCAGAAGCGATGGGCCGAGGCGGCGGAGGCCTTCGCGGCGGTCCTGCCGGAGGAGGGGGAGCTGTACGCGAGCGCCCGCGCCAGCCTCGCCTACTCGCTCTCCAGCGCCGGACGGCACGCCGAGGCGGCCAAGGCGCTCGAGCCGGCGCTGGCGTTGAAGCCGCGCGACGTGCGGCTCGTCACCATGAAGGCTCACGTCCTCGATCGCGCCGGCCGGCCGGCGGACGCGGTGGCGCTCCTCGAGAGGGCGATCAAGGAGCGGGAGGGCGAGCCCGCCGGCGCCGCCGCCGCGGAGCTCGCCGAGGCGCTGGCCGCGAGCCTGCAGAAGGCCGGGCGGATCGCCGACTCCATCGCCGTGCTGAAGAAGGCGCTCGCGGCACAACCGGAGGACGAGACCCTGGGCTACGCGCTCGGCGTCGCCTCCGAGAAGGCGGGCGATCGCGATGCGGCGGTGGCGGCGATGCAGCAGGTGCTCGTCCGGAATCCCGAGCACGCCGACGCCCTCAACTTCGTCGGCTACAGCTTCGCGGAGCGGGGGGTGAGGCTCGACGAGGCGGAGAAGCTGGTGGAGAAGGCGCTCCAGCTCAGGCCCGACAGCGGCTACTTCACGGACTCGCTCGGCTGGGTCTACTTCCAGAAGGGCGACTTCACGCGGGCGGTGACCACCCTCGAGAAGGCCGACGCCCTCTCCGGCCCCGAGCCCACCATCCTCGAGCACCTCGGCGACGCCTACCGACGGGCCCAGCGCCCGGCCGACGCCGCGGGCGCCTACCGCCGGGCCCTGAAGGGCCTCGACTCGGGCGCGGAGCCGGAGCGGCCGGACCAGCGGTCCGGCATCGAGAAGAAGCTCCGCGAGCTGCCCGGCGGGGAGCTGCGGCCGGCGAAGCGGTAGCGCGCCCCGCAGCCGGGTGGTACCGTCCGCGCGCATGCCGGTTCCCACCTTCCCGACCGCGACCGAGGCGAAGCACGAGGAGGGGTTCGTCCACTCGAAGGACGGCGTGCGCATCTACTGGCAGCGCTACCTGCCC
>Ga0209798_10000302_pt1 | contig 28590 bp, 25 predicted proteins | sample DOMMetBare3Fresh_FD_187475 | JGI IMG/M metagenome (GOLD analysis project Ga0209798, IMG submission 187475) | Wetland sediment microbial communities from St. Louis River estuary, USA, under dissolved organic matter induced mercury methylation -... | ecosystem: Environmental > Aquatic >... | reverse complement strand
TTTTGAAGTCGTTTGGCGCGCCCCCGGCAGCCATTCAGGATGACGATGAATTGCTGGGTGAGCGCGTGAATACCACCGCTACCTCCTTGCTGGGATTGCTTGGTATCGATGCCGATCCGATTAAGAGCCGGGAACACATTCTGCTCTCGACTATCCTTAACAGCGCCTGGTCCGCCGGCAAGGATCTCGACATCGGGGCTCTGATCCAGCAGATTCAATCACCGCCCGTTACCAGAATCGGGGTAATGGATCTTGAGTCTTTCTTTCCGGCCAAGGAGCGCTTTGAACTGGCGATGTCGCTCAATAATCTTCTGGCGGCGCCGGGCTTCGCTTCCTGGATGGAAGGTGACCCGCTCGATATTCAGCAAATTCTGTACACGGCGAACGGCAAGCCTCGGATTTCGATCTTTTCAATTGCTCACCTGAGCGATTCGGAACGAATGTTTTTCGTCTCGTTGCTGCTCAATCAGACTCTGGGCTGGATGCGAACGCAATCCGGTACCACCAGCCTGCGCGCGATACTTTACATGGATGAGATCTTTGGCTATTTCCCTCCCGTTGCCAATCCACCTTCGAAGCTGCCGCTGCTTACCTTGCTCAAGCAGGGGCGTGCGTTTGGATTGGGTGTAGTACTGGTGACGCAGAACCCCGTCGATCTGGACTACAAGGGACTTTCCAACGCCGGCACCTGGTTTATTGGACGCCTGCAGACTGAACGTGACAAAGCAAAGGTATTGGAAGGGCTGGAAGGCGTGGCCGCCGGTTCCGGCAAGGGATTTGATCGCCAGGCAATGGAAGAAGTTCTGGCCGGCCTCGGGAACCGCATCTTTCTATTGAACAACGTGCATGAGGACGCGCCTGAGATTTTTGAAACGCGCTGGGCTATGTCCTATCTACGCGGGCCTCTGACTCGCTCACAGATCAAGACTCTGATGAAACCGATCAAGGATTCGACTCCGGCAGCTGCAGTAGCGCCGGCGGCGGCAACTCCATTGCCAACTGCGGCAGCGGCGAGAACGGCAGCCGCCGCGGCCGCCAGCCCCGCGGAAGCAACTGTGCAAAGTCAACGACCGGCAGTCTCGCCGGATGTCACTCAGTATTTTGTGCCGCTCCGCACCAGCGGGCCCGATCGTTCCCGACTCATTTACCAGCCCATGGTACTGGGCTCGGCGCAGGTGCGGTTCACTGATAAGAAGATTGAAAGTACTCAGGATGTCACCGTGCTGGCGGCAATCACCGATGGTCCAGTTCCGGTCGAATGGGACAGCGCCCCGGCCGTCGACCTCGCAATTTCTGATCTTGAGCCAGGACCGCAAGAGCAGGCAGGTTTTGGGGAGTTACCAGCCGCGGCGAGCAAAACGAAGAGCTACGCCGCCTGGCAGAAGGATTTTGCGGCCTGGCTTTATCGCAATCAGAAGCTCGAGTTGAGTCGTAGTCCAAGTTTGGCGATTGCTTCGAATCCGGGCGAATCGGAGCGCGACTTCCGCATCCGCTTGCAGCAATTGGCGCGCGAGCGGCGCGATCAGGAGGTGGAACGCTTGCGCCAAAAGTACGCTCCCAAAATCGCCAATCTGGAAGAGAGGAAGCGCCGTGCCGAACAGGCCGTGGAACGAGAACAGGAGCAGGCAAAGAGCCAGAAGTTTCAGACCGCAATCTCTTTTGGCGCAACTCTGCTGTCTTCCTTCATGGGGCGTAAGGCAGTCAGCATGTCGACGCTTGGCCGGGCCACCACTGCTGTCAAGGGCGTCAGCCGGACGATGAAGGAATCGGCCGATATTGGCCGCGCCGAAGAAACAGTGGAAGCGATGGCTCAACAACTCTCTGATCTGGATACACAGTTCAAAGCAGAGACCGAGGCTCTGGAAAGGGCGATCGATGCACAAAATGAAGAACTTGAGATTGTTACCTTAAAGCCAACGAAAGCGAATATCGCCGTCCGGCTGGTGACACTAGCCTGGGCTCCGCATTGGCATGACGAGCAGGGACGAATTACGCCGGCTTGGGAGTAATCATTACCCACGCAATGTTTGTCGGACCGAGGGGTACAAAACCACGAGCGCTGCAGAGTCGGCGCAGGGAGAAACTTATGGAAGAACTAATCGCGAAGGTCACGGAAAAAACTGGCATCTCTCCGGAGCAGGCAAAAACCGCCGTCGCTACCGTGCTGGGATTCCTCAAGGACAAATTACCCGCTCCGATTGCCGGGCAAATTGAGAACGTAATCGGAGGCGGAAGCGCGAGTGCCGCCGGGGCAGGGGACATCGCGTCAAAACTCGGAGGACTGTTGGGCTAGTCAGGCTCGCACTCATCTGATAATCCGGCTGGGCACCAGGTAAACTGCTGCCCGGCCTATCTTCACCTGTCGATCAGCGGTGCTCCAGACTCTCCTTAATCTTCTTGGCGGTCGTTAGACCAATTCCGTCCACCAGATCGAGACCTCCCCCGGCAACGAACTCTTTTAACTCCGGGATTGATGACACCTTGAACTTTTGATAAAGAGTCATGGCCGTCTTTGGGCCGATGCCGGGAAGTTCCAACAGATCAAGTAGCGTTTCCGGCGTTTCCGCAATGAGCCTGTCCCAGGCCTCAAAGGTACCGTGGTCCAGAAGTTCAATGATTTTGCTGGCGATCGCCTTACCCACACCAGGAATTGATTGCAGGCCCGTCATCCCTTCTTTGGCAATGAGCTCTTTTAGCGGGGTTGACCAGACTTCAATTGCCTCCGCGGCGTTGCGATAAGAACGAAGCCGAAACGGATCATCGCCGCGCAACTCCATCAGCGCAGCGAGACGATAAAAGCGGCGGGCGATTGATTCGTTATCCATAAAAAAGAGGGACCGTAAACAGGAGAATTCTAACCGATCTCGCTCCCTGGGACCGCACGCATCCTGCGTGCTGACTCTGCATTAATGGCCCCTTCCCTCGTGGAAAGCATTTAGCCAAAGGTCAGCACGCATCCTGCGTGCTGACTTTGCATTAATGGCCCCTTCCCTCGTGGAAAGCATTTAGCCAAAGGTCAGCACGCATCCTGCGTGCTGACTCTGCATTAACGGCCTCTCTCCTCGTGGAAAGCATTTAGCCAAAGGTCAGCACGCAGGATGCGTGCTGACTCTGCATTAACGGCCTCTCTCCTCGTGGAAAGCATTTAGCCAAAGGTCAGCACGCAGGATGCGTGCGGTCCCAGGGGGGAGGTCGGCCAATGTCCCGGCTCAAACTGGGTGGTGGTCTCTTGACATTGCCTGGGTCAAACCATTACTACTTTCAGGCATCCAATTGACCGGAAGCAGGTTCTAAATATTCTCCCGCTAATCCACTTATCGAGGTACCAATGAAACTTAGAAAGCCCTTGTGTGCACTGATACTCGCACTTTTTTGCCTGCAAACATTTAATCTTTCCGCACTGGCCGACGAAGGCATGTGGACCTTCAACAATGTGCCCCGTGCCGAAATCAAGCGCAGATACGGTTTCGAAGTCACCGATGCCTGGCTGAAGAAGGTGCAACTCGCGTCGGTGCGCTTTAACAACGGCGGCTCGGGTTCGTTCGTCTCACCCAACGGCCTGGTGTTGACGAATTATCACATCGTGGAAGGTATCGTGAACGAAGTAAGCACGCCCGAAAAAGACCTGGCCAAGGAAGGTTTCGTTGCCCACAACGCGTCAGAAGAAATCAAGGCCCCCAGCCTGGAATTGAACGTGCTCGAAAGCATTGAAGACGTTACCGCAGGTGTCAACGCGGTGGTTAAACCCGGCATGTCAGACGCTGAAGCATTTCAGGCCCGGCGTGGGGAAATCGCCGCTATCGAAGGCGAGTCGACCAGGACTACCGGCCTGCGATCCGACGTCGTGACCCTTTATCAGGGGGGGCAATACAATCTCTATCGCTACAAGAAATATACGGATGTGCGTCTCGTTTTTGTGCCGGAGTTTCAGGCCGCTTTCTTCGGTGGCGATCCCGACAACTTTAACTTTCCGCGGTTCAATATTGATATGGCGCTGGTGCGCGTTTATGAAAACGACCAACCTGTCCATCCCGAAAGTTATCTTAAGTGGTCCAAGGCAGGTTCGAAGGAAGGTGAGCTGGCTTTCGTCACGGGCAATCCCGGCAACACCTCTCGCCTGAACACCGTGGCCCATCTGCAGGAACTGCGAGATACCAGCATTCCCATCATTTTGCGTTTGCTGGAACGCCGCGAGGCCATGCTCAAGAAATACATGGCGCTCGGAGCAGAGCAGACGCGACAGGCGCAAAACGAATTGAACAGCATTCAGAACTCATTGAAGGTCTATCGGGGCCAACTCGCGGGCCTTAAAGACAAGGCATTGATGGACCGCAAAATGAAGGACGAGTCTGCTTTGCGCAAATCGATCGCGGCGAACCCCGATCGCCAGAAGCTCTATGGCGACGCCTGGGACGCAATTGCGAAAGCGCACCAGGGACTGCCCAGCTACATTCGTGAACGAAGAATTTTTGACCAGGCCGGTGGCTTCAACAGCACCTTGTTTGGTTTCGCCCGCACGCTGGTGCGGCTGGCGGCTGAGGACGCCAAACCAAATCCCCAGCGGCTGCCTGAATTCACCGACGCTCGCCGCGCTTCTCTGGAACTGGCGCTTTATTCGCCGGCCCCGATTCACAACGATTTCGAAAAGCTGAAACTGAGCGATTCGCTCGGGTTCATGATCGAGTTACTCGGTGCGGACAATGCTTTGGTGAAACAGGTAATGGATGGCAAGACACCTGAGGACCGGGCCAGCGAATTAATCGAGGGCACCAAACTTAAGGACCCTGCTTACCGCAAGGAGTTGGCAGCGGGCAAGTGGGCGGCGATCGAGTCGTCTACCGATCCGATGATTGTCCTGGCGCGCACGATTGATGCGAAAGCGCGTGAGTTGCGCAAACGTTATGAAGGCGAGATCACGGGTGTTGAGCGGGCTAATTATGCCAAAATCGCTCGTGCACGCTTTGACACCGAAGGGACAAAACTCTACCCGGACGCTACTTTCACGCTGCGGTTGTCCTACGGCGCGGTCAAGGGATACATGGAAAATGGCAAGAAGGTCATACCGTACACGACACTGGGAGGACTCTATGATCGCTCCGCGCGGTTCAAGGCAGAGTTTCCCTACAACCTGCCGCAGCGCTGGGTCGATAAGAAATCTTCGCTGGATCTGAAAACACCCTTTAATTTTGTCACCACGAACGACATCATCGGCGGCAATTCCGGCTCACCGACAATTAACAAGAACGCGGAATTGATTGGCCTGATCTTTGACGGGAACATTCAGTCGCTGGTGGGCGATTTTATCTATGACGAGTCCGTCAATCGCTCAATCTCGGTGGACTCTCGCGGCATGCTCGAGGTGCTGCGCAAGGTCTTCAACGCCAATGAAATCGTGGCTGAGTTGACGAAATAGGTATTCTTCGCAACCTGCGTTCGTTTTTCATGGTCCAGGGTAGTGACTAACCGCTGCTCTGGACCGTCTTACTGTCAGGCATTCAAGTGGAGTGCATGCCCAGGCACTGTCCCGGGGTGCGCACTGCCCCGGCCGATATTGTTTGGAATTTCCCTGGTTGCCGCTCGTGCCCTTGCGGGTATAAGCTGAGCTTGAAAGATCCCAGCCCCATACCTGTTCCAGGGAATTCCGCTGAGCGCACGGTTGCGCTGATTTATCCGACTGCAGTTTTATCGAACTGAAAGGAAAAAGACGATGAAAAGACTTATTTTATTAGCCATATTGCTCTGCACAGCCAGCCTCGGCCTGAATAACTTCTCAGCCCTGGCCCAAGGACGATACTCCGACACAGTTTATCTGCGTGACGGGCGGGCGATACGCGGCACACTGCTGGGTTTTGATAGCGGGCGCTTCGTCGTGCGCGTCGAGCCAACTTATACGACCATGCAGGGTGCGCCGGCAGATTCAGAAGTCACGCGGCCTCAGACCGCCGAAGGCGAGATACAGTATTTCCGCCCCAACGAAGTCAATCGCATAGAGATTGGCGGACGCAGTATTGACGGGACGCGCCTCGAGACGCGTACAGTGCAGGTAACCCTCGATTCCAACTGGACCGATAGCGGGATAGATTTGAGGCGGGGCGAACGCGTGCAGGTCAGCGCCTCAGGAGTTATCACCGTTGGGCGCTCGCGCATAACCCCAGATGGCCTGCAACGGACCGATCCGACAGCGCCGTTACCGAACGCTAAAGAAGGCCAACTCATCGGCGCCGTTAGCGATGATACACGGGCGCCGATTATGGAACTCGGGTCGAGCCGCGAATTCACCGCCGACCGCGACGGGCGGCTCTATCTCACGGCTAATCGCGGAGCATTCAACGATGCGCGCGGCAGCTTTACGGTGCAGATTAAACGCCAGCGTAACCTGGCGTTCGACCAGGGCGATACCTACCCTCCGCGCCGCAATCCATTGGGAAGGTCGCGTACGCCACAATCAGACACGGCACCACGTGAAGTAACCATTGACGTTCCCGGCATGTCGCGGGGCACGGACACCGGCGTCGATGTGCGCGCGGGTGACCAGATAACTTTCGATGCCAGCGGCATTGTGATCGCCGGTCCGCGAGTTGGCAAGGTAGGGCCGGAAGGCGGGCGTGCCAGCGGTTTCAGCGCTAAGCCTGTACCCTCCGCAGGGCCTGGAGCGCTGATTGGCTACATTCAAATGCCCAACGGCCAAACCAGCCCGGTGTTTCTCATCGGCAGGCAACTGATTTTCACAGCAACCGCCGACGGCCGGCTGTTTCTGGCGATCAATGACGACAACTACAATGACAATAGTGGCAGCTTCAGCGTAATAGTCAGGTTCTGAGCCAGGCGGGCCGCTTTGTATTGGTTAATGAGTGACGGGGCCGGCTAAGGCCCCGTCACTCATTTGTCGCCAGTCCAGTTCGCCGGTTCCGGTGCGCGGATCGCTAACGCCTCAATTGAAAAGGCGGCGTCGAGATCCCTCTCAGTCCGGGTAAAGCATCTCCACGGCTCCTCCCGAAGTCGCGAGGGCCACAGGCCCGGAAGGTTAAAGCACACTGGTTCAGGGTTGATTGACAGCGAACCCTCTGATTGCTGCTTCGAGTTCGGCTTGCAAGCGCGCGCGCTCGTCAGCCGCCGCGCGACGATCTTTCTCCAGCTGCTCCAGACGCGACTCTTGAGTATCGGCTTTCGCTACATAACGCGTGATGAGCTGCTTTGCCTCGCCTGTGCCGCTTAATGCTTTAATGTTCTCACGCAGGCGCTCCTGATCTTCTCCGATCCCGGTCGCTTCCGCCTTGATTGCCTCCGTGCGCGCATCCGCCGCCGCGATACGACTTTTGATCTCGATCAGTTTTTCCAGTTCGGTGCGGGTTTTGGCGTCGATGTAGTTGCGCGTAACAAACAACTCCAGCTCCGCGCGGGTAAAATTAGTTAACGCATAGCTCTCCATTAGGGCGCGCCGCTCATTGACCACCACCTCAGCCGTCTTGTGCGGTTCCAGCGGTACGCGAAAGCGATAGTAGCGAGAGCTCTTGCCATCCGGCTTCTGCGTGTCATCAGTCAGTATCCAATCCGGCCTGACTGGATGCTCGATAAAGACCGTACGCGGTTTGTCGGTTTGGTTTGTAAGGGTGTAGACCTTCCTGCTCGTCTGATGGTAGTGGGCCTGAAAGACTCCGTTGACTACGCGCACCAGAAACGTGGGCGCGCGGTCTTCTTTCGTGGTTGCTGTGACCAGCGTTCCCAGATCCAACGCAAAGGAAATAAGCCTTTGCTCGCCCGGCTTGAGGCGCTCCATCAAAGCCTCGCCGGCATAGGCATCACCGTCGATGATTGTCATTGAGCCGCCCTCGAGTGTGAGGGCAGTCGTGTTTCTCAGTAACAGGCCACCCATCGGCCGGTCGCGACGGACTGCCTCGTTGTAAATCGACACGCGCTCGCCATCCATGCGTGCCTGCACGATAGGAATCAAGGCTGAGCGGTCGTGGGGCACGGTTACCGGCTGGTCAATCTTGTATTCGAATAAGTCTCCAACTTCGTTACCGGTGGCCGCTGCTTCCACCCCGGAATCCGGACCAGTGATGGCATCGCTCAAGGAAGGTGACGGGGCAGCCGCGTCAGAGGCCAATAAAGCGAGATTGTTGACAGTGTTGGGGCTCCGGGGCAGATCGAGTAGTTGGCGCTGTTGAATTTGTTGCCTGCCCCTAGCATTGTTAACACCGTCCACCACGAAGGCATTCCCCGCGCTTCTCACGGTCGATCCCACGCCGCCTGCCGAAACGCCGCCGGTTTGTCCCGGCTCATAAACCTGCGGCTCCAGTTTCAGATCCGGCGGCATGGGCACTATCGGGCGATAGCGATAGAACGGTTGTTGAATGGGTTGGATAAAAGAAACGGGTGTGCCGGAAATAAGCGACAGCGAGATGTTGTTCCAGTCTTCGTCGCCGACGTTGTCCACAATGGCCCATCCCTGGAAGAAGGGCTTGCCCGCCTGGTCGAGCACCACCCGGTAAGTGGTCTTCCAGATCGGCGCGGCGATGGTGTAACTCACCAGCATCTCGCGAGCGCCGGCGCCGTCCGAAGTTACGACGATGGTCTTGGCATCACGACGCCGGGCCGAAGCCGTGGCATTGGCAAATTCCCCTACGTCACGCCGCGTGCCTTCATCCAGCAGTTTTATGGAACGAACGTCTGCCAGGTCAAAGCTTAATAATTCACCTGACTCTGAAGCGATGACCAAAGCGTGGGTGACGAGCGCCGGCTTGTTGGCGTCGATCTGCGACTTTCGCTCCTCGACAGTCAGGATCGAACCTGTGGCTGAGCGGGTGCCTGCGCCGACCAGCACGCGCGCACCCTGCAGTTGCGCCAGTACGCCGGCCAGGCCGCCCTTGTCACTGTTCTCGGTGCCCGGCTCAATCGAAAAAGGGATATCTGCCATGCGCGCCGCTGGTGGCGCGCTGGAGTTATAACTCACTGCGCCAATCCGCCCTTTGCCGAGATCCAGCACGACCATCGATTTCAAGACATCATCAACCTGCGACTGCTTGAACGAGAGACTGATCTCAGCATGATCGTTCACCAATCCGCGCCGCTCGATGTAGGCGACTCCATTGCTGTAGAGAATCACTCGCTTGATCGGCAGAGACTTGTTCAGTGTCCTGGTCGGCTCGGCGGGCGGCGGCAGTCGTTGCTGCTGATTTCTGGCCGTAGTTCTTACATGGGTGATGGATCGGGTCTGAGCCAGAGCGTTAAAGGAGAAGGTAAACACGAGGATTAGGATTAGCGCGTTTTTCATGTGCGTCAGCCCTCCTTGGGCAGAGGAAGAAGTAAAGAGGTTGGGAGACGGCCGCTTCCAGAGATATGTAACGTGATAATTTCTGGCAGCCGAGGTTTGAATGCTTTGTTTCGGCAGCAGGTAATGGATGCGAAAAACGCACTCCCGGTTGACTCTATGGGTCTTTGAGTCGATCACACTTGGAAACAGCGGCCGTCGAGGTAGAGGAAAATGCGGCTACGCTTTTTCCAGGTTAGCGTACTTTTGCACCAGTTTCTTTTGACCGTGCCCGGGAAAGCTGACTGTGAGTTTGGTTGATTCACCGACACCTTCGCGGCGCAGGACCAGACCCCGGCCGTACTTAGCATGGCGCACATAGGACCCGGGCACAAAGTCAGACGTCTTATGATCATCCTGACCATGGGCCACGGGCGAGACATCCGCCCCACGCCGTTGTCCACCCTTGACTATAACCGGCGGCGAGCCTCCTCTGGTGTTCCCCATTTGCTGGCCGCGGAGCTTGAAGAACTCGGCGATTGAGTCAACGCTGTCGTAAGTCTTACCCGCATATTTCTTTTTCTCTTTGGGTGGTTCGTCCGGATAGGCGATTGCCGACGAGCCACGCGCAAAGGAAAGCCAGGACTTGCCCATGGTCAGATCTTCAATCATCTCCAGTGGCATTTCATTGAGAAACTGTGAGGGCTCCGAGGCCAGTTCTTCACCATAAACGCGGCGCTTCATGGCGTGCGTCACATACAAATACTTTTCCGCTCGAGTGATGGCCACATAACAAAGACGGCGTTCCTCTTCCAGTTCCGCCTGGTCGGTGGCTGAGCGTGAATGCGGGAACAATCCATCTTCCAAACCGACAATAAAGACTAGGGGAAACTCGAGGCCCTTGGCAGAGTGAGCGGTCAAAAGAGTAACGGGCACGTCGCTTTTGTATTGGTCCGTATCCGAGGCAAGCGCAGAGTGATCAATGAACTCTCGCAGACCCTCAATCCCTTGCTCGTCATAATCCACGGCAGCATTTACGAGTTCCTGAAGGTTTTCGAGACGCGCCTCTGCCTCGTCGGTGTTCTCGGACTTGAGTGAGAGTTCATACCCGGTGTCGAAAATGGCCGCTTTAACAAGATCCGATACCGGTGAGGCGGAAAGCGTGGTATGCGCCGCTCCTGCCTCGCTTGCCGGCGAATCGAGGGACGCCACGCGCATATTTAATTGCGCATCTACATCTAGCGGGACGGCTGGGCTATCCGCACCTGCCAGGTCAGCGAGACGATTTATGATCTGCCTGAAGTTCTTCAAGGCTGCAATCGCACGCGGACTGAGCCCTTCAGGCTTTTCCATTACCGAAGCGATGGTTTCCCAGATGGAGAGCCCGGAATCGCGAGCCCGGCGCTCAATTTCCTCCAGTGTCTGCTTGCCAATGCCGCGCGGTGGACTATTAATGACGCGTTGCAGGGCGATTGAATCGGTCGGATTCAGGGCGAGTTTCAGATAAGCGATGATGTCGCGCACTTCCATGCGCTCGTAAAAAGAAAAGCCGCCCACAATGTTATATGGCAAGCCTGCGCGGCGCATGGCTTCTTCAAAGACCCGTGACTGCGAATTTGTGCGGTACAGCACGGCCGCGCGGATATCGTACTGCTCGTTCCGGTGCTCGCGGATTTTTGCCGCCACAAAACGAGCTTCAGCTTCGGCATCGAGTGCCTGGTAATAGCGAACGCGATCTCCAGCCGGATTCGAGGTCCAGAGGTTCTTTCCCTTCCTCTCCGTATTGTGTTTGACCACCGCGCCCGCGACGTCAAGGATGGTTTGGGTCGAGCGATAGTTCTGCTCGAGCCGAATCAACTTCGCTTTTGGGAAGTGTTTCTCAAAATTCAGGATATTGGTGATGTCGGCGCCGCGCCATTTGTAGATCGACTGGTCCTCGTCTCCTACCACACAGATGTTTTGCTGCTGTTGGGTCAACAGGCTGACCAGCGCAAACTGCAGCGCATTCGTGTCCTGGTATTCGTCTACCAGTAGGTAGCGGAATTTCCGATTGTACTTATCGCGAACCTCCGTGGCATTGCGCAACAAACGCACGCTCTTGATCATTAAGTCGTCGAAGTCGAGGGCGTTGTTCGCCTGCAGGCGTTCTTCATAGGTTTTGTAAACGCGCGCAATTGCCGCCCGGCGTTCGTCTTCGTAAGCAGCCCGCGCGGCATAGGCAGCGACATCCTCGCCGCGATTCTTGGCTGAGCTGATCGCGCTTTGCACCGAGCGAGCGCCCAGTTGCTTGTCGTCATAACCCAGATCCTTGACGGCATTCTTGATCAGACGCAGCGAGTCGTCCTGATCGTAAATCGTGAAACTGCGGCTGTAACCTTCCTGCAACTGCTCGATGTCCTGACGGAGAATGCGCACGCAAAGGCTGTGAAAAGTTGAGACCCAGGGCAAACCCGCTAGTTCGTGGCCCTGTAGCAGGTGCTGCACACGCGTTCGCATCTCCTGCGCTGACTTGTTGGTAAAGGTGACCGCCAGAATATTCCATGGCGGGACTCCTTGTTCCAGGATCAGGTAAGCGATGCGGTAGGCAATGACGCGGGTCTTGCCTGATCCCGCGCCGGCTAGAATTAAAAGCGGCCCCTCAGTATTGATGACGGCCTCGCGCTGCTGCTCATTGAGTTGTGAAAAGAGTTGGTCCATCAAGCCCTCATGATCAGCATCACTTTATTAAACCCTGTATCGCCTTGAATTGCTCATGCCGGGCATCACGCATTAACTCGAATAGGGCCATCTCAATCGAGCAGGGGATGGCGCCGCTCGCCTGCATCTTCCTGGTCGCGGCTTTTCTGTCGTTGAAGTTGCGCGAGGCTACACAATCCGTCAGCAAATGGACCTGGAATCCCCGGGCCAACAACTCGTGTACCGTCTGGTTCACGCAAATGTGCGCCTCGATACCGCAGACAATCACTTGCCTGGCTGCGCTCTGTTGCAGTTGAGACTCAAAGAGAGATGCGCCGCACGAGCTGAACGACGTTTTCTCGATGACCGGAGCAGCCTCCGGTAGCACGGCAGCGATCTCCGGTGCGGTGTGTCCCAGGCCTTGGGGATATTGTTCGGTGACAATAACCGGGAGACCTAACAGCCTTGCCCCCTGAATCATGACCGCGATGCTGGCCGCAAGGTCGGCAAAGTGGGGAATCTTTGGGCGAAAAGCCTCCTGCATGTCGATGATGGCCAGCACCGACTGCGTAAGTTGAAGCGTATTTTGATGCAGCATGTTTACCGGTAGAAGCATTTAAGCATACGAATCTAACCTCGCAAAACTGGTCCACCGGTGTTCAGGGTACCGCCTCTCAGTCGGGCTGTCAGAGGCGGGCTGTTAAAGAAGGGCGAAAAACTCTTAGGGGGAGTGGGGGAAGAGCGAAAAACTTTTACGAGAGCTGTTGCGAAAAAACCCGACTGAAGTCGGTACTCTGAGCGCCAGGTGTTTAGAGTACCGCCTTTTAGGCGGGCTGTTAGGGAAGGGCGACTTACGAGAGCTGTTAGGGTTGCGCGAAAAATCCGACTGAAGTCGGTACTATTCTAGTTTGCTCGCAAGAAGCGGATAGATTCATTGTGATAAGTGCTTTACGATCGCCGCCTGATTACGGATACTGGAGGACGAGCCATTGAAATCTGCACAGGCAACACAAATGAAGAGCGCACTAATGAATGAAGAGGCACTTTGGGAAGCGGTACTGGCAAAGGACGCACAGCGAGATGGTGAGTTCGTCTTCGCAGTTAGTTCGACCGGCGTTTATTGCCGGCCGTCCTGCCCGTCGCGTCGCCCACGGCGTGACCGCGTCACGTTCTTTGCCGGGTCTGGAGCAGCCGCAGGCCGGGTTCAGGGCTTGTTTGCGTTGTCACCCAGGACAGGCACCGGGAGACGATCCGAGGGTCGCATTGGTGCGCCGTGCCTGTACACTGATTGCCGGGGCGGATGAGGGCCTGAAACTGGCAGACCTTAGTGCTCAGCTCGGTATCAGCTCGTTCTATTTGCAGCGCACTTTCAAAAAAATTACCGGTATTTCTCCCCGTCAGTACGCCGAGAGTTGCCGCGCCGAAAAGTTCAAAGGAAGTGTTCGCGAAGGCCAGCCCATCACGAGTGCCATGTACGAAGCTGGTTATGGTTCCAGCAGTCGCCTCTACGAACGTTCGAACGCGGAGCTGGGCATGACGCCTGCTACCTATAGCCGCCGTGGTTTCGGCGCAGCCATCAACTATGCAGTGGCGCAATGTGACCTTGGTTATCTGCTGGTAGCGGCGACGGCAAAGGGGATTTGCGCCGTCAGGCTGGGCTCGTCAGAAATTGAGCTTGAGAATGATCTGCGCGGTGAATTCTCAGCCGCCAGCGTGCAGCACGATGAAGGGCACTTGCGCGCCTGGGTGGATCAGATCCTCGAGCATCTCAGTGGCCGGCGTCCCCACCTCAAATTGCCGCTGGATGTGCAGGCAACTGCATTTCAGCGACAAGTCTGGGAAGCCCTGCAAGCGATTCCGTATGGCAGCACCCGTTCCTATGCCGAGGTTGCCCGGGCCATTGGACGTCCCACCGCCGTGCGGGCGGTCGCGCGCGCCTGTGCCACAAATCCCGTAGCCCTTGTCGTGCCTTGCCATCGCGTGATCGCGAGCAATCAGAGCTTAAGCGGGTACCGCTGGGGACTGGAACGAAAGAAGCGACTCCTGGACGCGGAAAAATCCAGGAAGCCCGTGAAGGCTTAAAAAAAACTCGTGAAAGTACCGAAGCTTTGATCCCGAAGCCGGCCCATCAGAAACAAGCCGAGACTGAAGGTCCTACTCCACTGTTACGGACTTAGCCAGATTCCTTGGCTGATCAACATCGCAGCCGCGGCGGACGGCGATGTGATAAGCAAGCAACTGCAGCGGAATGATCGATAGGATGGGTGAGAGTAGGTCGCTGGCCGCAGGGATCTCGATCACATGATCCGAAACGGCCGAAGACATGGTGTCACCTTCAGTGAGAATTGAGATGACGATGCCTTCGCGGGCTTTGACTTCAACTATGTTCGAATGTGTTTTCTCATAGCGCAGCTCTGAGGCGTGATTGCCGGCCTCGCGCGTGTTGACGAACAGCACCGGCAAACGTTCGTCGATAAGCGCGTTGGGTCCGTGCTTCATTTCGCCGGCCGGATACCCTTCGGCATGGATGTAGGAGATCTCCTTCAGCTTTAGCGCCCCTTCGAGGGCCACGGGGAAATTGATGCCGCGTCCGAGATAGAGGAAATCAGTGGCGCGAAAGAACTCTTTCGCCAACTCTTCCATTTCGTCGGATTCGTTCAGCAGGTGTTCCAATTTGAGCGGTAGTTCGGCGAGTTGCTGCGCGTGCTGTTTAGCCTCGGCCACCGACAACGTCCCACGCAGCTCGCCGAGAAATAAACCAAGCAGGTAGAGCGCAATCATCTGGGAGGTAAATGCTTTGGTGGAAGCGACGCCAATCTCCGGACCGGCATGGGTCAGGATAGTGCCGTCGGCTTCGCGCACAATCATCGAGCCCTGCACGTTGCAGATGGCCAGCCCTTTGGCGCCCCGCTCCCGCGCTTCACGCAAAGCGGCAATGGTGTCGGCTGTTTCGCCTGATTGCGAAATCACCAGCAGCAAAGTGTTTTCGTCGAGCACCGGATTGCGGTAACGAAACTCCGAAGCATAGTCCACTTCCACCGGTATCCGGGCAAGTTGCTCGATCATGTACTTGCCGGCCAATCCGGCATGCCAGGACGTGCCACAGGCAGCGATCTTGATCGCTGTGAAACGCTTAAAGTCGGCTTCGCTGATGTTATCCATCTGATCGAGGAAGACGCGGCCCGTATCAAGGGAAAGCCGGCCCTGAACCGTGTCGCGAACAGCGCGTGGCTGCTCGTAGATTTCCTTCAGCATGAAATGCTTGAAGCCGCCTTTTTCAGCCATGATCGGGTCCCAGGTGATGCGCTGGATGGCCGGCTCCACCGAGTTACCGGCGAAGTCGCTGACCCGGACTGCGTCGCGCGTAAGAACTGCCATCTCGCCATCACCCAGGAAGAAAACGTCGCGAGTGTGTTGCAGGATGGGAGGAATATCCGAAGCGACAAAAAATTCACCGTCCCCGAGGCCGATCACCACTGGAGGACCCTGGCGCAAGGCAATGATGGTATCTGGTTCGTCGGCGCTAATTATCGAAAGAGCAAAAATGCCACGCAGTTCGCGAGCTGTTTCGCGAACGGCCTTTTCGAAGCTATCACCATGTCTCAGGTATTCTTCGATCAAGTGCGCAATGATTTCAGTATCGGTCTCAGTAACGAAACGATGGTCGGTCTGGCGCAAACGGTCTTTTAGCTGGAGATAGTTTTCAATGATCCCGTTGTGCACAACTACGACTCGTCCGGTGCAGTCGCGGTGCGGATGCGCGTTTTCTTCGGTGGGACGACCGTGCGTGGCCCAGCGCGTATGCCCGATGCCGTAGGTGCCATCCAGGGGTGTGAGGCGGATTGCTTCTTCAAGATTTCGTAACTTGCCTTCAGCCCGGCGAATCTGCAGCTCATGGCTTTCATTGACCACTGCGATTCCCGCCGAATCGTAACCCCGGTACTCGAGTTTGCGCAGGCCATCGATAATCAACGGCACAACCTGCTTGTTACCTACATAACCGACAATTCCACACATATGGTTAAAGGATGAAGGATGAGGGGCGGAGATTACTCAAAAACCTCAGCGCTCACCGTCATCGTTCCTTTCAGTAAAGCGTTTCCTAATTACAGCGGGCACGCCGGCGACCAGCGTATCTGGCGGGACATCTTTAGTAACAACCGAGCCGGCTCCGGTGACTGACCCGTGGCCGACCTTGACGGGGGCCACCAGCATTGTATCCGAGCCGATCTTAACATTATCTTCGATAACCGTTTGGTGCTTCTGCCGGCCATCGTAGTTGCAGGTGACTGTGCCGGCGCCAATGTTTGTCTTTTCGCCAACTGTCGCATCGCCCAGGTAGGTCAGGTGCATAGCCTTTGAGCGCCGGCCCAGACGCGATTTCTTGACTTCCACAAAGTTGCCCACCGCAGAGCCTTCAGCCAGAAAAGCGTTCATGCGCAGATGCGCAAACGGACCAACCGCACAGTGCGATTCAATGTCCGAATCGACGATCAGGCAATGGTCTTTGATCTTCACATGGTGTCCGATGCGCGAGTCGGTGATGCGAGTGCCGGAGCGCAACTCACAGTCTTCGCCGATTATCGTTTGTCCTTCGATCTGCACATCGGGATAGATGATAGTGTCGCGTCCGATTTCTGCTTCGGGACTGACGTAAGTGCGTGAAGGATCGATGAAGGTTACGCCTCCGTCGAGCATTAGTTGCCGTACCGCATTGCGGCGCAGAAGGTTTTCAAATTCCGCCAGGTCCGCGCGCGTGTTGATCCCAGAGACTTCGCGCGGGTCCGTATGGAGAAACACGTTGACCTGTTCGCCGCCGGCCACGAGAATCTGGGCTACGTCCGTCAGGTAATACTCGCCCTGCTGGTTTTGCGGTTTTACGAGCTCTAAAGCCGCGAACAGTTTTCGTGTGTCGAAACAATAGATGCCGGAGTTGATTTCACGAATCTGTTTTTCTTCGGGCGTGGCGTCTTTCTGTTCTACGATTCTCAGAAAACGTCCCTGCTCATCTCGCACCATGCGGCCATAGCCAGTGGGATTCTCCAATCGTACACTCAGTACGGTGCAGGCGCCGCCGTACTGCCGGTGATTATTTAAGAGTAACCGCAAAGTCTCGGCTCGGATTAAGGGCACATCACCCGACAGAATCATCACGGTTGCGGGCGATCCGGCCAAAGCCTGCCGCGCAGCCATGACGGCATCGCCGGTTCCCAGTTGCTGCTCTTGTTTGCTGAAGGACACCAGATCCCGTTCCAGCGTTTCCAGAACAGCACTCTCAACCTGCTCCGCCTGGTAGCCGACAATCACATGAATCTTTCTTGGTTCCAGTGCCCTGGCGGTGCGACAGACATGAGTTATGAGGGGCCGGCCGGCGAGCTGGTGGAGAACTTTGGCCTTGCCGGACTTCATGCGGGTGCCCAGTCCGGCCGCCAGTACCAGGATGTCCAGGGGTTGTTCGGAAAGCGGGTTCAAGCGAATCTCGTTTGGCATCCTAAACGGTGGCCAGTGGTCGTGACTTAGCTCTTTGCCAGCAGCCGGTAACTACGTTCGCCAGCATTTCAGAATCATGACGTACCTTCTCGCCGGGATGCAGCAGGTCGGCTCGGACAATTTCCGTGTACTTATCGAACTGCTTGCCAAGGTTTTCGTTGATTCCGATCTGGACGGCGCCTTCAGCTGCGTAAAGGGCCGCCTGTTCGCTGCTGACGGCGCGGTCATTTACGATCACGAAATCAAAATGAATTTCGGGAGCATACTGTTTTACGATTTCCAGGTGCTGGCGAGCGGTAAACCCGTCTGTCTCTCCGGGCTGCGTCATCAGGTTACAAATGAAGATCCTAATCGCCTTGGCCTCGTCGATGGCGCGGGCGACTCTCGACACCAGCAAGTTAGGCAGGATGCTCGTGTAAAGGGAACCTGGGCCCACGGTGATTACATCGGCGTTACGGATTGCAGCCAGGGCTTCAGGCAGAGGCAGGCATTGATCTGGCTCAAGCCGCAACCGCCGGATCCTCGACCGGGAAGCGGTGATTTGTGTTTCCCCGCGCACGGATGTGCCATCTTCCAGCTCGGCGACCAGGCGGACATCATTAATTGTGGCTGGAAAGATGTGACCTTTACTGGCCAGAACCTCGGAAGAAAGCCGCACTGCTTCGACAAAGTCGCCTGTTACTTCCGTGAGCGCCGCCAAAAACAGGTTGCCAAAGCTATGGCCGCCAAGTTCGCCATTGCCCCGAAACCGATGTCGGAAAAGGCGCGAGATGAGTGTGGAATCTTCTGAGAGGGCGATCATGCAATTGCGAATGTCACCAGGGGGCAGCATTTGCAGTTCTTCTCGCAACCGTCCGGAACTTCCGCCATCGTCCGAAACAGTAACGATTGCCGACAGATTCCTGAACCAGATCTCATCGCCGGGCTGCCGGCCGACCCTGCGTTTTAGACCTGCAAGCAAAGTGGAGAGACCCGTTCCCCCACCTATGGCTACGAGGTTCAATCCATCACTGCTGTCGATTGTTGGCAAGTTAGCACTTCTCCCGGTGTGCGGTCGTCAATGATACCTAAAAGAACTTGTGTTTGGAACTGAAACCTGGACTTAGGGTTAAGGTCGGGGGCCGTTTGCAGGGCAAGGGGCAGTTTAAAGGCGCGAAGCAAAGACCAGCTTGTCAAAGTCCGGATCGTTTCGCAAAGGGTGAAGGTCGTGATCATTTTGAGCTCTAACACGCAAGCTGGGTTGAAGATCGAGTGCCCGCTGTAGCGATTGAAGGGCCAGATCGATGGCCCCAAGACGGGCTCGCGTGGCTGCCAGTCCGTAATGGATATGAGCTGCTTCGGGCTCACGCTTGACCGCTCTTTCGAACATCTCCTGTGCCGCTACGTACTCGCCTCGATTCAATTCAATTACCCCGCGGTCATAAAGGGAGTCCGCATCCCGCGGCAGCATATTGTCCGTGCGCAGGCGCGCCTCAGAAATTGCGAGATAGGTTCGCGCCCGAGCCGCGACTTCGGCGACCTGCGCATATCTTTCCAACAAAAGACGGAATTGGTTTCTCGCCTCCTGAAAGCGACCGCGGGTAAATTCCCGGTGAGCTCGATCAAACGATTGCAGCGCAGCTGTTTCATCTACCGTGGGCTGTCTTGGCAGAGGTAACGGCGTTGCCGGTGGTTTCCGTGCCCTAACGGCTCGAGTAGGTGTATGAGTCTTTATGACTCTCTTCGGCGAGACCGCAGGTCGTTTCTTTTGAGCAACAACCGCTGGCTTGCTTAAGACGGTTTTCTTCCTGGGTTTTGGTTTTGGAGCCTGAGCCTTGCGTGTCTTTGTGACTTGTTTCTTTGCAGGCTTGGTTCGGGTTGTGGATTTTCCCCCAACCTTGAGAGCTTTCCGCGCAGGAGCCTTTGCCCCTGAGCTGCGTTTGTTGAGGGATTTTGGCCGAGCGGACTTTGGCTTAAGAGGCTTGCTCTTTGCGGCAACCTTAGGTGCCGAGCGTCGCGAAGCTGACCTCCGCATTCCTTTTGTTACGGGACTACTCATCTGAACCCCTTCAAGGGTAGGAAAATTCGCTGCGAGTCCTTACCAAAAATCCGCGCGCAGCTTAACATACGTCTGTCGCTAAATCAACGCAATAAAGGGGCTTTGCCTTACCGAAGTTGGTCCAAACACTAAACTTTGCAGTCCATGGGTAAACAAAGAAAAACACTTGATGGTCATTGTTTGCTATGCTAAAGTGGCTTGCGGCTCGGGTTTCTTGATTTGAGACGAGCCTCTATTCACATTGAGAAGGGTTTTTCTGAGCCCCGCAGGAAGAACGGACACGGTGAAGCCGTTTGCCAGCCCTCTCAGTCCGCACATACTCCGCTCGCACCCAAAGCCAAGAGAGCCGTATTAATGCCAGACACTCCGATCCTTTTACGTGAAGAGCGGTTTCACCAGGTCAAGGCCGTCCTCGCCAGACTCCGTCTGGACTCAGGCGCGCGCGTCGTCTTTTTGGTGGACAAAGACGGTCAGCAAATTGCGGTTCAGGGTGAGGTGGGAAATCTTGACACAACCAGTCTGGCTTCGTTGGTCGCGGGAAATGTAGCGGCGACAGATGGAATGGCCCAGCTGATCGGTGAAAAAGAATTCCCCACCTTGTCTCATGAGGGTGAAAGGGAGAGCATTCACATCTCTGTCATCGGAAGGCTTCTGCTGGTTGTAGTCTTCGATGAAAAGTCCACACTTGGTCTCGTGAAGCTTCGCAGCCGGCAGATCGCCCGGCAGCTACAGACCCTTTTCGACGAGATTATTCGCGATGGTTGCGAGGATTTAGACTCGCCCTTTGCGGAGATCACCGAAGAGGATATTGACAGTCTTTTCAACTAACTCGTGCGCTTCTATGACTTTTATCAATTACGCATCACGCGAAATCAATTGCAAAATTGTTTACTACGGTCCCGGGCTCTGTGGCAAGACTACCAACTTGCAACATATCTTCGACGCCACAGCTCCGCAGGCCAGAGGAAAATTGATTAGCCTCGCTACGGAAACCGACCGCACACTTTTCTTCGATTTTATGCCCCTTGAACTAGGGACCGTGCGCGGCTTTAAGACCCGCTTTCATCTGTACACCGTACCCGGTCAGGTTTTCTACGACGCTTCGCGCAAATTAATACTTAAGGGTGTGGATGGTATTGTTTTCGTGGCTGACTCTCAGGAGGAGCGCATGGACGCCAATGTGGAGTCGCTCGCCAACCTGGAGGAAAATTTGCACGCGCAGGGTTATGACCTGATGAAGCTTCCTTACGTCCTGCAACTGAACAAGAGAGATCTACCAAACGTTCTTCCGATTGAAGAACTAAGAGAGGAACTCTATCGCAAAGGTGAGCCGGTAATAGAAGCGGTGGCGTCCGTTGGAACTGGTGTTTTCGATACGCTTAAAGCCGTTGCCAAGCAGGTACTCACTGAATTGCGCAAAGGGTAGCCGGCGCCTGCCAGCCGATTACTCCAGTGACTTCACCATCAACAGGCCATCTCCCCCATTGGAATAATATTTCGGCAAGCGCTGTGTAACTGTATAGCCGAGGCTTAGGTAGAGTTGCTGCGCCGAAACGTTCAAAGCGCGTACCTCCAACCGTACAATCCTAATATTTCGCCGTCGGAATCCCTCTTCCACTTTCAGCATTAAGCGTTTGGCCAGATGGCGACGGCGATGATCGGGTGCAACTCCCACGGTCGTAATATGCCCGGTGTGGTCGGGTTCCATTAGACCGATGACAAAACCGACCATGCTGCCGTTCTGTGTAACCACCCGGTAAGAAACAGATTCCGGGGCGGTAAGTAAATATTCGAAAGTGTCGCGGCTGTAGGCTTCGCCATCGACAAAACAACGCTGATCCAATCGCCAGCACTCGTCTAATTGGGAAATGCTCAGCGGCCGCACGTCGTATCGCAGGTCAGCAACCATCGATACAACGCTTTCGGTCTTGGCTGGGTATTCGGCTGGCGGTGGCGCAGGCGATGGCGACAGCCAGCGAGAACGAATTTTCTTTAGGACAGCCATTTGAAGAACTCTATAGCCAACAACGCCCCGTCGGGACAGCCAAAGTCTAACATTATCATCGTTGGAAAAACTATAGGATGAGCATGCAATCCCCATAACTATAGAATCGGTAGCCCTGAGTTACGGCATGGCGGTAAGCCTCGAGGACCAGTTCCCGGCCGGCAAATGCGCAAACTAACAGCAGCAAGGATGACTGCGGCAAATGGAAGTTTGTGATGAGCGCGTCAGTAATTCGAAACTCATAACCCGGGGTAATCGTCACTGCCGCCAGACCCTCGCCCGCTTCGACTTCTCCACTTTGATGCGCCGCAGACTCCAGGGCGCGCGTCGTCGTCGTTCCTACCGCAATTATGCGCCGGCCGCTGGCGCGTGCATCGTTAATAATGCTTGCGGATTCCGGGTTAATAACGAAGCGTTCCGGCGCCACTCGGTGTTGTTCGACTTGTTCCACCCGGACCGGTTCGAAGGTACCGTAGCCAACGTGCAAAGTGATTTCGACAATCGTCAGGCCGCGCTCACGAAGTTGTCTTAACAGGGCTGCGGTGAAATGGAGTCCGGCGGTGGGAGCGGCCACCGCGCCACGTTTCTCAGCGTACACCGTTTGATAGCGCTCGCGATCCTTTGCGGTGGATCCTGCGGGACGTTTGATATAGGGAGGCAGCGGAACTTCTCCAAAACTTTCCAGTATCGCTTCCAACGGCTCATCGCATTCGAAGCGGAGCACGCGCAGTCCGCTTTCTGACGCGGCAACGACCTTCGCCTGTAGTCTTCCTGCTGCAAAAGTGAGCCGGGCGCCCGTTTTGAGCCGGTGACCTGGACGTACCAGGGCCTCCCACAGCATAGGCTCGAGTTCGCGGATCAGCAGTACTTCTACCCGGCCACCTGAAGGGTCGCGGCAACCGATCAGGCGGGCTGGGAAGACACGCGTGTTGTTGAGCACCAGGACGTCGTCTGAATTAAGATAGCGATCCAGAGCGCTGAAGTTCCCGTCAGTCCAATTGTGCCGTTGGCGGTTCACGATTAGCAGGCGCGACGCATCCCGATCTCTAATGGGCTCTTGCGCGATTAACTCCTCCGGGAGTTCATAGTTGAATTCAGAGAGCTGCATTGTCTGCGGATCTTCCCGGCGGTTGCTGCTCAGATTACTTTGGGGACAATCATCGGATCGTGCGGATGTTCGCGGTGGAAGACGGCGGTGAGTTGGGCTCCGAACAGGAGTATCAGGCTCGAGACGTAACTCCAGGTCAACACAGCTACAACAGCGCCCACTGGGCCATAGATCTCGTCGTAGTGAAAGTAGTTCAGGCTCCAGGCGAAAACATACTTTGCTGCTTCCCAAAACAGGCCGCCGATGACAGCCCCGGGCAGCGTATCACCTACGGTCACCGCTGCTTTCGGCATGAAGCGATAAACGATCACAAATAGTGTGATAGTCACGAGGATACTGACTACGGCAAAAATAAGTTGCAGCAGCGCACTGCCGAGCACCGGGAGCAGTGCATAGCGTTCAAGTTGCCGGGGCGAGAGCCGCGTCGCAATTTCCTGCAGCGCTACGAGGATCGAAGTTATCAGCACGGACAATGCTAACAACACTCCTACGATCCCAATCATGCCGATGGTCAGGGCCCGGCCATGCCAGAAAGCGCGCGAGGTTGTTCGCCAGATTCGATTCAACGAGCGCTCGATCACGGAAAACACCCATGAACCGGCCCACAACACTATGATCACACAGGTTATGATGACTCCCGGACTCAGGGAAGAAAGGGAACGAACCGTCTCGCGCAGAAACTTTGCCGAGGCCGGATAGATCTCGACGATGCGGGTCAACATCTCATTTCCGGCCATCGTGCGATTACTCAGGGCCAGCATCAGTAGCAAAGCGGGAAACAAAGCCATCAAACCGAAATAGCTCATGGCCGCCGCGGAAGTGAACAGATCATTTTCGTGGAACTCGTGCAGGGAGTGGCTGACAATGGTCGACCAGGGCGAGCGATTGCGCACACCGAACGAATGACGTGTAAATGAAGACAGCCTTCTCATCGGAGGGGATTGGGCGCGCTGAGCGGAGCTCACGGTTGCTCGAACAGACTGGGCTTATAAGCGCCATGAAATTTGAGTCCGAAGTGGTCGTACGCCAGCCGCGTCGCCATCCGTCCCCTTGGAGTGCGGTCCAGAAAGCCTATCTGGATCAAGTACGGCTCAATAATTTCCTCAATTGAATCCTTCTCTTCATGGATTGAAGCTGAAATGGTGCCCAGGCCCACCGGCCCGCCTTCAAATTTTTCGATAATGGTCAATAAGAGCTTGCGATCCATTTCATCCAGCCCGAACGTATCAACTTCCATCCGGTTCAAAGCGTCGTTGGCCACCTGCTGTGTAATACGACCATCGTAGTCGACCTCTGCATAATCACGCACACGCCGCAGCAGGCGATTAACGATTCGCGGTGTTCCGCGCGCGCGACGGGCAATTTCGCGAGCGCCGTCCGCTTCGATCTCGATGTTGATTATCTCCGCCGATCGCTTGCAGATAACTTCCAGATCCTCGTGCGGGTAAAAATCCAAATGGAAGACTATGCCAAAACGGCCGCGCAGCGGCGCGGTAAGCAAACCGGCTCGGGTGGTGGCGCCAATCAAAGTAAACTTGGGTAATTCGAGCTTTATCGAGCGCGCGGCCGCGCCCTGGCCGATAAGCAGATCCAATTCGTAGTCTTCCATTGCCGGGTATAGTTTTTCTTCCAGCGCCGGCAACAACCGATGGATCTCGTCAATGAAGAGCACATCGCCTTCCTGAAGATTGGTCAGCAGCGCGGCGATGTCGCCGGCCTTTTCGATGGCGGGCCCAGCCGTCGAACGCAACTCGGCTCCCATTTCGTTGGCGATTATGTGCGCAAGCGTCGTCTTGCCCAGGCCCGGGGGCCCGGTCAACAGAACGTGATCCAGAGCTTCACGCCGTCGCAGGGCTGCTTTCATATAGACGCGGAGATTTTCTTTGACCTGAGGCTGACCGATGTATTCGGGCAAGCGGGTGGGACGCAACGACAGCTCGAACTGGCGATCCTCGTCGTTGACCACCGGGTCCTGTGTGCGGATAGGATTTGATTCCGTAGACATTGAATTCGGGATCCTATGACTTAATCGGTTCAGAAGCAAAACTTACTTTGCCAGCCGCCGCAGGGCGCGCCTCAGCATCGTTTCAACTGAGAGTTCGCCTCCCTCGTCGACCGCGGCGGTGATGGCTTTCTCTGCAGCGGTCCTTTGATAACCGAGATTTACCAGCGCCGAAAGTGCGTCCGCGCGAACGAGGTCTTCGGTGGGTCCCGCCGGTCTCCCGCGCCCGGCACCGGGCTCAGCAGGTTCCGTTAAGGCCAAAGTTGTGATCTTGTCGCGCAATTCGATTACCAGGCGCTCGGCGGTCTTGCGGCCGACGCCGGGAATCAGAGTCAGGCGGGCCAGATTGTTATTGCTGATTGAGGCGATCATTTCATCGGCACTCATCCCCGAGAGGAGCGTTATGCCGAGCTTCGGGCCAATACCGCTGACAGAAATCAGTCGCATGAACAGCTCGCGCTCGCGGGCCGTTTTGAAGCCGTAGAGCTGCAGCGAATCTTCGCGCACATGAGTGTAGATGCGCAGCTGTACGTTTGAGCCCAAATCTTCCAGTTCATAAAAAGTCGACAGGGGGATTGTCACCTCGTACCCAACGCCACCGACGTCAAGGATTACTGAGTTTGCCTGCCTGGACAAAAGGGTACCGGATAGGTGTGCAATCATTTTTGTCTGAAACTCGCCAGCCGGGGAAATGCGGGCGCATTATCGCGTAACGATTTTTCGATGGCAAATGAAAGCGCGGAAACCCGGTCAGTTCAGAAGGCGTAGCTGTCGACTCAGTGTCTAGTGGACTGAGCGCTGACCTGCACCGGCGCACCCGACGGGTGCGGTCCAAGCTTTCCAAATGAAGCTGAGGAACGCGGGCAAATTAACAGCTTGACGCTGCCTGCAACTTTCCGCGGGCACCTTCTTCGGACTATACTTATCCTGCCGAGGCCTCCGCAGCATGAAATCAGTAAAAATTTCCGAACTCACTACTAACCGCCTGAGCATTTACCTGCGCTGTTTGAATACCCTCGCCGCGGCGGGCATCAAAACGATTTCATCACAGGAGTTGGCCGAGCAGTTCAATCTGAATTCGGCTCAGATTAGGAAGGACCTGGGTTATTTCGGCGAGTTTGGCGTGCGCGGCGTGGGTTACTTTGTCGCCGACCTGAGCGAGCATATCACCAAGATTCTGGGTCTCGATAACCCGCACCGGGTCGGTATCATGGGCGCAGGCAGGTTGGGAACGGCGCTCGCCAACTACAACGGATTCAGCAGGTCGAATTTTACCGTCGCCGCTTTGTTCGATAATGATCGCGAAAAGATTGGACAGAGAATCGGGCCGGACGAGACTCTCGTGCACGATGTACGAAAGTTCGAACGGATAGTCCGGACGGAGAAAATCGATGTCGGCGTCATCGCGGTACCGGCCCGCGCTGCCCAAAGGGTACTGAACCAGATGATGGCCGCCGGTTTGAAGGCCGTGCTCAACTTTGCACCCGTTCCGTTGACGGCGCGACTGGGCGTGAAGGTCAAGACAGTTGACTTAACAACCTCCCTGGAATCGCTGTCATACTTTCTGGCCCTGCCGCAGTCTGGGGCGGTGACCAACGGGCGACGCGCGAATAATGCTGAAGAGTCTGTCGAAACAAAAGATCGCGTGACCTCAAGAGGCTCCTCCTCGGAATCAGATCGGCACAACTGAATCATGGATGAACTAACAGCCAGGCGCGAGATCTGCAAAGTCGGTAGGCTATTGTATGAGCGCAGCTATGTCGTCTCATCCGACGGCAATGTGAGCGTGCGCCTGGACGACGGCCGCGTAGTGGCGACACCGACGATGACCTGTAAAGGGCGCATGACGGAAGACTCGCTCGCCGTTACTGACATCGAAGGAAAGCCTTTGAGCGATCGGCGCGCTTCGAGCGAGCTGGCCATGCATCTCTTGATTTATCGCGAGCGGCCGGACGTGAAGGCTGTTTGCCACGCGCACCCGCCGCACGGGACCGCTTTTGCCGTGGCCGGGCTGGCCATCGATCAACCGATACTGAGCGAAGTGATATTGACCCTCGGTTGTGTGCCGTTGGCCGGTTACGGCACGCCCTCTACTGAGGAACTCAGCAACGCGATGCAGCCATTGATCAAGCACCACAACGCCCTGCTGATGGCCAATCACGGGGCCGTCGCTTACGGCGCGGACTTGTGGCAGGCATTCGATCGGTTGGAGACACTGGAGCACACGGCTAAGATTGCGATCCTTGCTCGGGCCCTGGGCGGCTCCAGGAACCTGCCCGCCGAAGCGATTGAAAAACTGATTAATGTGCGCGAAGCAGCAGGGTATTTGGGTGAGAGCGCGCGTTGCCAGGCATGCGGCTACCTGCATGAAACCCGTTTGTCCTGCCCGACGGGCGATCGGCCCGCCGCAAACAAGGACCAATCAACGAATGGTTCCGGGAAGATTTCGCTCTCGCGAGAAGAATTGGTCGACTTGTTGACCCGGGCGGTTAATAGCAGGTAATGGGTTACTGATGGTTAAGCACAACTTTATCCCTCTGCATGCGCCGTCAGGATTTACTATTCACCATTTAACATTTACCATCCACTGGCCATCAATGATTTTCTAAATACGAATAGACAGGAGTATCTGAATGCCACAAGAAGCGCTCGGAATGGTTGAAACGAAAGGGCTCGTAGCGATGATCGAAGCGGCCGACGCGATGGTCAAGGCCGCGAACGTCACTTTGGTGGGCTATGAAAAGATTGGCGCCGGTTTTGTGACGGCAATTGTGCGTGGCGATGTCGCCGCGGTGAAAGCTGCCACGGACGCCGGCGCCGCCGCTGCTCGCCGCGTCGGCGAGCTGGTCAGCGTGCACGTCATTCCCCGCCCGCACGGCAGTGTCGATGAGACCCTTCCCATCGGCCTGCGCTCGTAAGTCATGATCATCGCGCGCATCCTGGGAACGGTGGTCTCGAGCCAGAAAGACGAACGACTGCTGGGCAAGAAACTGCTGATCGTCCGGCCCGTGAATGTCGATGGCACTGATACCACGGGTTACGTCGTCGCTGTTGATACTGTAGGTGCAGGCTTTCACGAGCGAGTGCTGGTCGTCGCCGGCTCCAGCGCACGGCTTGCGCAGGGGCTAAAGGACGTGCCCGTCGATGCAGCGATTGTCGGGGTGATTGACACTGTTGACGTGCAGGAATAAGCCGGGGCTAAGCCTTTGTCTGCTCATGTAGTCAAGCAATGCAACTAGCTCGCGTAATCGGCACCGTAGTCGCCACCATCAAGAACGAATCGCTGGCCGGTCGCACGCTGCTCGTCGTCCAGACACTGAACAAGGATTTGGCCCCCCAGGGCAAGCCAATGGTGGCAGTGGATTCAGTCGGCGCCGGTCTCGGTGAGTTGGTCTTCTGGTGCCGGGGAAAGGAAGCTAGTTTCCCCTTCAAGCGCGATGACACGCCGACCGATTGCACGATTGTTGGGATTGTGGATTCGGACGCGCATGTAACACAGGATTAGGCGGAACCGAGAAAGCTAATGATCCTCGCAAAGGTATTGGGCAACGTTGTCGCTACACAAAAGAACGAGCGTTACGAAAGCGCGCGCGTGATGCTCTGCGAACAAATAACTCCTGATGGTGCGGCCACGGGCTCGACCGTTCTGGCGCTTGATTCCGTCGATGCCGGCGCCGGCGATATAGTGCTTATCGTCCAGGAAGGTTGGGGCGCCTCGACCGCCGCTACCGGCAAGCCGGGGGCGGCCATCGACTCGGCTATCGTCGGCGTTGTCGACAGGATAGACCTTTTGACCTAGCAAAGACTTTCCGTCCGTGTTCCCACGTCAAGAGTCTTGTGCGCTAACCGGTGAAGTGAACTAATGAGTACTGAACCAGATCAGGCCCGTGCGCTGGCCGAGCGGATAGCTCGCAAAGTATCAGCAGGCGGTTCCGCAACTGCTCCCGCGGGCTTGGATGCAGAGATCGCAGCCGTACGTGCGAGCATCAGCGACTTGCAGAAAAGGCTGGTGGACTTGGAG
>Ga0209798_10000300_pt1 | contig 28948 bp, 26 predicted proteins | sample DOMMetBare3Fresh_FD_187475 | JGI IMG/M metagenome (GOLD analysis project Ga0209798, IMG submission 187475) | Wetland sediment microbial communities from St. Louis River estuary, USA, under dissolved organic matter induced mercury methylation -... | ecosystem: Environmental > Aquatic >... | reverse complement strand
TGACCGGGTTGTCGTCACCTTCCACCTGGATCGAGAGCGAGGTCACCACCGTCGGGTCGTTGGGGTCGAGCACCATCTTCCAGACCCGACCGTTTGTGGATCGGCCCGCTTGTGAAACCCCGGCGGTTCCCCGCCCCGAGTCGACCACGTAGACGACGTTGCCCATCCCGGGTCGCTTGTCGTAGGCAATATCCTCGACCCGGACGAACTGGAATACGTTGTTGAGATCGCTCCAGTATTCGAGCACCCACTGAGGTCCGTCGACGCCGACCGGCGTCACCGAGCGAAGGTCGCGCTGCCAGCTCCCGTTGGTCGGTGGGAGGGGGTAACCGAGGTCGGCCGCCTTTATCTCCGAACCATCCGGGTTGAGCCCGGTGGCGATGTTGCGCGGCACCTTGATGAAACGACCGCTGATGCTCGTCGCCGAACCAGGCGTGAAGTCGTAGTAGTCGGTGTATCCGGGAGTGTCGGAGACGAACGCCCACAACTCACCTTCATCGGCGAGAAGGGCGTCGGTGTCCGGGGCGATGTAGGAGTAGAGCTGTGACTGGGCGGGCACCGTTTGCGCAGGGAGAGGCCCACCGGGCGGGATCGTGAGCGACCCGCTCGTGAAGGTGTCGTCACCCGAGAGGACCACCGGGTGGCCGTAGCCGGGGATCGCCACCGCGTTCTCGTGGTTGTGGCGGCCCATCCCGTGGATCTCGTAGGTCTTCCCGGTCCGGACATCGAGCGCCACCACCAGGCCGGCCTCCCGCTCGGCCGGATCGCCGATCGCCGGCGGCCACGACGCCTCCTGGCGAAGGACATAGTCGGGCGACTCCTCATTGGTGAGCAGTACCTCGCGGTCGAAGCCTTCCGCCGAGGTGGCAAGGTAGTTCGAGCAGAACCGCTGATACCCGGCGGCGGAGGCGATGGCGAACGAGCCGTTGAGCACCCCGGCCGAGTGCTGGTTGAGGATCAGCTTGCTCACCTGGGCGTTGTCGAAGTCGTTCTCACCGTTGGCGGCGGTGGGGTTGGCGGTGATGTAGGGGAAGGGGACCTTGCTGGTCTCGTGGTTGACGTACACGTCGACCCGGCCCTGACCACGTGGACGTACCGAGATCCCGTCGGGGATCGATTCGAAGCGGAAACCACTGGGGAGCACGTCGCCCACGGTCAGCAACGGGGTGACCTCGACCCCGACCATCACCGGCGTCAGCATCGAGGGTTGTGAAGTCTTGAATCCACTCTCGCCGGGAGCGGCGGCGACCGGCCCCATCAGCACCAGGGTCGTCAGCACGGCGCTCAGGCCTGCCAGCAATGGTCTACGCATCTCGATGCACTCCTCTCCTCAACCGGGTCACTGCGAACCGAGGCGCAGCGCCCACTCCCATGGTCATCGCCCTGGGTTGGCTGCCAGGGGCCTCAGTTGAAGGTACCAGCGTCCACTGTCACGTGCGGCCAGAACCAGGCCCGGAGTCAGGTCCCGGTGTAGTCGGGAGGACGCTGCTCGAGGTGGGCGGCCAGCGCCTCGCCGAGATCGTTCGACTCGAGGAAGGAGGTGTTCCACAGGGCGATGTGGTCGAGGGCAGCGGTGGTGCTCATACCGGCTTCGGCGTGGAGCACTGCCTTGATCCCTCGCACCACCAGGGGCGAGTTGGCGGCGATCTTCTCCGCCAGGGCCACCGCTCCCGTCTCCAGCGCCGCCCGATCGGGGAAGCATCGATTCACGAGCCCGATCCGGGCCGCTTCATCTCCGTCGATGTCGCCCCCGGTGTACATCAACTCGGCGGCGTGCCCGGCGGCGATGACCTTGGGGAGTCGTTGCATGGTGCCCACATCGGCGATCAGCCCCATGCGCGTCTCCCTCACCCCCAGCACCGCATCGGCGGTGGCCAGCCGGATGTCACAGGCCGTAATCAGGTCGATCCCGGCACCCAGGCAATAGCCGTGGATGGCGGCGATCACCGGAACCGGGCAGGTCTCGAAAGCGGTCATCGTGGACTGCAGCCGCTTCACCTGCTGGTACATCCGCATGTTTCGATCGGCCGGGGAGGCGCCGTCGGCCTGAAGACCCATCAGCATGGCCAGGTCTATCCCGACCGTGAACGAGTCACCCCGGCCGGCCACGATCACCACCCGCACCTCGTCTCGCCCCGCCAGTTCCTCCACGGCGGCAGGGATGTCGGCCCACATGTCTGCCGCAAGGGCGTTCTTCTTGGCCGGTCGATTGAGCCACAGCCGCCCGACGTGGCCGGTCACTTCGATCTCGATGTGCTCCATCTCCCTGAGGATACGACCCGTCGACATCGATTCCGATTGTGCGTCGGCCCGGCGGTCGACCAACATCGACCCCCGTGCGAAAGAACTGGCTCGTGCTGGCCTTGGCCCTGCTGGCCGCCTGTGCCGGGGGCAACGTTCCCCAGCCGGTGATCGGAGCCCCGGCGGACGATCCGGTGCGTTCCCAACTGGAGTGGTTCGCCGCCCGGCTCAACGAGGGTTCGGTGGCGGCGGAGGACTACTCGGCCCGATTCGTCGACGAGTTCCGGGCCCGGGTCCCATTCGAGACGGCGTTCCTTCCGGTGTTTGCCGGGATGGAATCGGGGGCGGGGGAATGGAGACTCATCGGTCTCGATCTGACCGGGTCTGGTGGCGAGGGGCTGCTGGCGGCAGCCGGAGAGCGGATGCGTGTCCAGATCGAGGTCGAGCCGGAGCCGCCCCATCGCATCGTGGATCTGCTGGTGCAGCCGGTGATGATCTCCAACCCCCCCACCCGCTACGAGGAGGTGGTGGATCCGTTGCGCCGCTACGGGGAGATCGGCTTCCTGGCGGCGGACGTGACCGCCGGGAGCTGCGACGAAGCCCTCTTCGAGTCGGGGGCGGACGAGGTCTTCCCGATCGCCGGGGCGTCCCGTCTCTACGTGGTGTCGGCGGTGGCCGGGAAGGTAGCCTCCGGCTCCCTGGACTGGGATTCCCCCGTCACCATCGAGGACCGGTTGCGGAGCCATCCGCAGGGAGTGCTGCGGTTGGTCGAGGCGGGAGAGAAGCGCACCGTCGCCGAACTGTTGTTCATGTCGCTCGCCCGGAGCGACAACGGGGCCACCGATCATCTGTTGGAGGCGGTCGGTCGGGAGGCGGTCGAGTCGGCCCTCGAGACGAGCGGGAATTCGGCGGTCGACCGCAACCTCCCGTTTCTCGCCACCCGTCAGGTCGCTGCTCTCAAGATCGGGGCGGAGCGAGGCCGGCTGTCCGAATACGCCGGGGCGCCGGCCGCGAGCCGGGTCGAGATCCTCGAATCGTTCGAGGACGAGGCGTTGACCGGCATCGACATCCCGTCACAGCCGGTCGAGGTCGAAACCGTCGAGTGGTTTGCCTCCCCCCGTGACCTATGCGAGCTGATGACGGGGCTGTGGGATCTCGCCCGCCTCCCGGGGATGGAGCCTCTGTCCGCCGCCCTCTCCGACGAGCCGGGGATCGCTCCGGAAGCGGGCCGCTGGTCCCAGGTCTGGTTCGCGGGCGGGTCGGAGCCGGGAGTGTTGACCCTGGTGTGGCTGACCGAGGACGAAGCCGGCGACCGGCAGGTCACGGTGGGATCGATCGTCAACCCGAACAAGGCGTTTCCGACCATCGACGCCACCTTGCTGCTGGCGGCGGGGCGAGATCTGGCCGGGGCCGGCTGAGTCACCGGATTCGTTTGGGCGGGGCCGCTCGGTAACGTCCGCACCATGGATGTCCGATCGATCGCCGACGAATACTGGTCGCTGCACCAGCGGGAGCTTCACTTCTACAACCTCTACCTGGGAGAGTTGAAATACCTCGAGGATTGGGACGACTTCTCCGAAGAAGGCCAGCGGCGGATTACCGCGGAGTTCGAGGCGCTTTCCCGATCTGCCGCCGAGGCCGCCGGCGGGGCCACCGGACCCGACCGAAGTCTGGCCGAGACGGTGGCCGCCGCCGCCGAGATGAATGCGGCAGAGCTCATCTGGTCGGGCGAGCTGCTGATGCCCAACCTGCAATCGGGTTTGGTCTCCTCGCTGCTGCCGGTGATCGCTCTGCTCCCGCTGCGCACCCGGACCGACGGGGAGCGGTACCTGGAGAAGATCAACCGTTTCCCGCGGGTGGTCGACCAGCTGATCGACCGGCTCGAGTCGGGGGCGAAGTCGGGAGTGGTCCCGGTGGCCGACAACGTGATCGAGTCGATCGACAAGCTCGAGGAACTGCTCGGCACGCCGGAGGGTCGAGCCCGATTCTCGGCCCAGGTCGCTCCCACCGACGAGGTGTTCCCGGATTGGGCCGAGCGTTTGGCGGCCACCGTCGAACACGCCATGTTGGACGAGTTGGACCGATACAAGGAAGCCCTGCGCACAATCACCCTGCCGGTGGCCAGGAGTAACGAGAAACCGGGTCTGTCCCATCTCCCGGGTGGGGAGGCGGTCTATCGCCGGCTGGCGAAGGCCTACACGACCCTCGATCTGGACCCGACCGAGATCCACCAGATCGGGCTCGACCAGGTGGCGAAGTTGGAGGACGAGTACCGGACGATCGCCGGCCCGCTCCTCGGGACCACCGATCTGGCCGAGATCTACCGGCGTCTGCGTGACGACGAGTCGTTCCACCACACCACCGCCGCCGGGATCGTGGCCGACGCCCTGCGTTGCCTCGACAAGGCCAAGGCGGCGATGGGTGACTGGTTCGGCCGGTTGCCGCAGGCAGACTGCATCGGCTCGCCGATCGACGTCGGGGCGATGGCCTACTACCGGGGTCCGGGGGTGGACGGAACCACTCCCGGCCAGTTCTTCTTCAACACCGCCGACCCGTCGGCCTGGGCGACGTTCCAGGTGGCAGCCACCGCCTACCACGAGGCGATCCCCGGCCACCATCTCGACACGGCGCTGTCGATGGAGAACACCGATCTGCACGATGTCCAGCGGTTGATCTACATCCCCGCCTACGGTGAAGGTTGGGCCCTTTACACCGAGCGCCTGGCCGACGAGATGGGTCTCTACGAGTCGGACTGGGAGCGGGTGGGGATGCTGATGGGGGATTCGCTCCGGGCCTGTCGCCTGGTGGTGGACACCGGTCTCCACGCCCTCGGATGGACCCGGCAGCAGGCGATCGACTTCGTGGTCGAGCACTCGCCGATGTCCCTCCACGAGATCACCGAGGAGATCGACCGGTACATCGGACTGCCCGGTCAGGCCCTCTCGTACATGCTGGGTCGATTGCACATCGTCGAACTCCGCCGCCGGGCCGAGGAGACGCTGGGCGAGCGCTTCGACATCAAGGGATTCCACGACGCCGTGCTCGGGAATGGCACGGTCCCCCTCGGGACCCTCACCCGCCGCATCGAGGAGTGGATGGGGGCAGTCTGAGGTGGATCTCGAGCGCTGTCAGCCCCTCTGGCCCTGAGCGAGGGTGCTCGCCTGTTCTTCCACCACCGCCTCGAAGGTCGACCACCCGGTGATGTCGACCGCTCCACCGATCGGATGATTCCATGGGCGGACGAACCGGCAGATCACCGATGAGGGTCGCTCCACCACCAGCCGGTGGAGGACGTGGGGGGCGTCGTCGAGAAAGATGTCGCAGTCGACCAGCCACTTGTCCCGGGTGATGTGGACCTCGGTTGCCGGGACTCCGTGATCGACCAGCCACTGATAGGTGTCGAGTTCGGCCCAGTGCGGTTTGGTGGTGACGACGATCACGTCGTGGTCGCCGGCCAAACGGATGAGGGCCGGGATGGCCTCGGGGTAGGGGTCGAGGTGCCGGAACAGCGAACCGCCCGCCAGACTCCGTGCCCACCGCCAGAACTCGCCCATGTGGTGGAAGTGGGTCAGTGAAGGGATCTGGTCCCACTCGGTCACCCGTTCGGCCGAGATGCTGGTGCCGAAGTCGGCGTTGTAGGCCCGGGTCCACCCGCCGTTGAAGTCGGCGACCACCCCATCGAGGTCGATGCCGAGTCTCATTCCCGCTCCCGATGGATATGCCGCGGGTCGGCCGCCCGGTGGGCCGGATCGTCGAGGAAGGCTCGGGTTTCGTCGGCGTGGAGCACCCCGGCCCCGTAGGCGCCGAGGAGCGTGTCGTGGGTAAGGGCCTCTTCGGGGGGACCGGTGGCCACCACCCTTCCGGCCAGCAGGAGCACGTGGTCGGCCGCTCCCGCCTCGGCCAGGTCATGGGTGGTCAGGATCACTGTCCGTCCCTTGCCCTGCTCGTCGTGGATGACCGCGTCGATCGTCTCGGCCGAGAGGATGTCGAGGCCGGTGAGCGGCTCATCCAGCATCAAGAGGTCGTGGTCCTGGGCGAGCCCCTGGGCGACGAGGACCCGCTGGCGCTCGCCTCCGCTCAGCTCGTGGAGGTGGCGGTCGGCGAGTTCGGTCAGTTTCATGCGCTCGAGTGACTCCGTGACGGCCTGGCGGTCGGCCTGTCCCAACCTGGTCAGCAGGCCTTTCCCGGCATACCGGCCCATCGTCACCACCTCCTTCACGCTGAGGGGGGCGGTCTCGTTCAACTTGGTGGTCTGGAGGACGTAGGCCACCCTGCTTCGAGTCTGGATCGGCGAGCGTCCGCCGACCGACAGCGATCCGGCCGCCACCGGCAACACCCCGGCGATGGCCGACAGGAGGGTCGATTTCCCGGCTCCGTTCGGACCGATCAGGGCGGTCACCCGCCCGGTCGGAATCGTGAAGTCGGACGAAGCGAGGGCGACCCGGTCACCCTGTCTCAGCTCGAGACCGCGAGCCTCGATCATCATGTCCGGCACCTGCCACAGATTCCGACCAGTTCGAGGGTGTGGGAGGTGGCGAGGAAGCCGTTCAGCGACGCGATCTCTTCGGCGATGTGCTCGAGGCGAGCTTCGTGCTCGGCCGGGAAGTCGACGTCGGTGACCTCGCCGCACTGCGAGCAGACCACGTGGTGATGATGGCCGGTCAGCCACTCGGCCAGCTCGAACCGGGTCACCCCATCGACTCCGTGGTGGTTGGCCAGCAACTGGCTCTCCGTCAGCACCCCCAGGGTTCGATACAGCGAGGAGAGCGGTATCACCGGGTCGACTCTGGTGTGGAGCTCTGAGGCGGTGATGGGCCCCTCGGCCGCCTCGAGCACCTCGAGCACCGAACGGCGAGCCCTGGTGCTGCGGACTCCGAGGCTGTTCAGGCGTTGCGCGATGGCTTCTCTTGTTCTCACCGGGGTGTGATGGTAGCGTCTCGATAATGAGAATCATTCCCATTTGCCTGCGACCTCGTTCGAACCGTGGGCTGAGAACGACACCACGTGTACCTGCGAACCCTGGGTTCGCAGGATTGGTGCTCCTGTCGCTCCTTCTGGGGGCATGCGGTGGGGACGGTGCTGCCGACGACGGGGCGACGGTGGTGGTCTCCACCTCGATCCTGGGTGACGTCGTCACCGAGATACTCGGCGACGGCGCCACGGTCGTGACAATCATCCCGCCCGGCACCGACCCCCACGAATTCCAGCTTTCCTCGGCCGCCGCCGCCCAGATCGGTTCGGCCGACCTGGTGGTGCTCAACGGGCTCGGTCTCGACAGCGCCGTCGCCGAGGTGGCCGCCTCGGCCGCCGCCGACGGTGTTCCGGTGCTCGAGATTGCGCCACTGGTGGACCCGCTCCCATTCGCAGGTGATGCCCACGCGGACGAGGAAGACGGTGATCATGCCGAGGACGAAGAAGGGCTGGACCCGCACTTCTGGCACGACCCTTGGCGGATGGCCGTGGCGGTGGAGCGGATCGTCGAGGCCCTGATCGAACATGTCGACGGAGTAGACCCCGAGGCGGTCGAGGCGAGAGCCGGTGACTACACCGCCGAGATGCTCGCCGTCGACGAGGAGCTGGCCGCCGCCTTCTTCTCGGTGCCTGCCGGACAGAGGGTTATGGTCACCAACCACGATGCCCTCGGATACCTCGCCGATCGGTATGACATCCAAGTCCTCGGAGTGGTGATCCCGGGGGGAGAGCTGGGCGAGCCGTCGTCGGCCGAGTTGAAGGAACTGGTCGACACGCTGCGCTCGAGTCAGGTGCGGGCCATATTCGCCGACGCCGTCAATTCGACCGCGCTGGCAGAGGCGGTGGCGGCCGAGTTGGGTGATCAGATCGAGGTCATCTCTCTCTTCACCGACTCTCTCGACCCGGACGGCGGGCCGGCCGCCACGTACCTGGGAATGCTCCGATACAACGGTGAGGCGGTCCTGGATACGATGCGATGATCGATTGGCTCCTCGAACCCTTCTCGCTCGCTCTGCAACAGCGGGCCCTGGTCGCCGGCGTGCTGGCGGCCCTCGTCACCGCGGTGGTCGGCACCTGGGTCGTTATCCGGGGAATGACATTCATGGGCGACGCCCTCGTCCACGGTGTGGTGCCGGGGATCGCCGTCTCGGTGATCTTCGGGTTCAACCCTTTGATCGGAGCGGCGGTGGCGGCGGCGGCGATGGTGGGAGGGATCAACCTGGTCCACCGGCGGGGGAGTTTCGGGGAGGACACCGGCATCGGGCTGTTGTTCGTGGGGATGCTGGCCCTGGGCGTGATCCTGCTCTCTGCCACCGGTTCGTATGCCGGGACCCTCAACACCATCCTGTTCGGGGATGCGCTGGGAGTGACCTCGGCCGATCTGGCGGTGCTGGCGGTCATCACCGTCGTGGCGATCACCGTGTCGACGGTTGGATACCGGGCCTTTCTGGTGCTGTCGTTCAACGAGGCGAAAGCCGAGTTGCTCGGCTTTCGCCCTGGCCTGACCCACGCCGTGCTGCTGGCGCTGATCACGGTGGCGGTGGTCGGCTCCTTCCGGACGGTTGGCACGATGCTGGCGTTCGGGCTCCTCGTCGGTCCGCCGGCCACGGCCGCCCTCCTGGTCCGCCGGGTCCCGACGATGATGATCACTGCCACCCTGATCGGAATCGGTTGTGTGGTGGGCGGGCTCATCCTCAGCTACCGCCTCGAGACCGCCGCCTCGGCGACCATTGCCCTCACCTCGATCGTGATCTTCTTCGTAGTGCTGGTCTCCCGCCGCCGATGAGCCATCCGGGCCCGAATGAGGACTAGTCGCCGTCACTGTTCAGAATGGGTCGGTGTTGTCCGATAAGGCCCCTGTGACCACCCAGACCGAGCCCTCCAGCGACGCGCCCATCGACGCCCGGGAAGGCCCAGCCGTGTGGGCCTCGGGTCTCGTGCGACGGTTCGGCAAGTCGACTGCGGTCGACGGTCTCGACCTCCGCATCGAGCGCGGGGAGTTCTACGGGTTGCTGGGCCAGAACGGGGCGGGCAAGACCACCACCATCCGCATGATCGTGGGTCTGCTCAGACCGAGCGCCGGAACCGCCGGAATCGGGGAGTTCGACACCTGGGCCTCGCCCCTCGAGGTGAAGCGCCGGATCGGGGTTCTTCCAGAAGAGTTCAATCTGTACGAGCGGCTGACCGGTGCCGAGTTGCTCGACTTCTCGGCGGCGATGCACGGACTGGGCCAGAGCGAGGCGAGGTCGCGACGGGACGAGTTGCTGGCACTCCTCGACCTGGAGTCGGAGGCGGGCAAGCTGGTGGGTGACTACTCGCGGGGGATGCGCAAGAAGGTGGCGCTCGCCGCCGCCATCATCCACAAGCCCGAGGTGCTGTTCCTGGATGAGCCGTTCGAAGGGGTGGATGTGGTCAGCGCCCGTCTCATCCAGCAGTTGTTGCAGCGTTACACCGCCCAGGGCTCCACCGTGGTCTTCTCTGCCCACGAGATGCACCTGGTCGAACGGCTGTGCACCCGGATCGGCATCATGGTCAAGGGGAAACTGGCGATGGAGGAGACCCCGGCCGGGTTGTGTGCCCGCACCGGGACCGACAATGTCGAGGATGCTTTCATCGCCGCCGTGGGTGGTGGCGCCGAGAGCGAGGGGATGTCGTGGTTCGACGGCTCGCCTGGCTGAAATGGCGCCTCCTCCGAAACGGACTCCGTAAGGACTGGCAGCGCCGGATCGGGCTGCCCGGCTCGATTCTGCTCATCGGATGGGGAGCAACGACGGTCGCCGCACTCTATCTCGACCGGGTCTCGGGCCTGGAGGGAGCCGCCCGCCTCGAGTTCGCCCACTGGTCGGCGCTGGCCCTGTTCATGTTCTGGGTCACCCTCCCGGTGGTGATCTTCCCGCTCGACGAGAACCTCGACCCCGATCAGTTCGCCCTCGCCCCGGTGTCCCCCCGCCAGTTGGTCACAGGACTGGCCGTCTCGGGACTGATCGCCCCCAGTGTCGTCATCCTGCTGGTGACGATCGGCGCCAACGTGGCCGCCTTCAACGAGGTGTGGCCGGTGGCGATCCTGGCCGGGCTCCTGATGGCAGCGCTGATGATCGTTGCCGGCCAGATGCTGACAACCCTGATCTCGGCCATCCTCCACACTCGCAAGGGGCGGGACCTGGCGATGTTGATCGTGGTCGGGATCGGGTTGTTCGGGTTTCTGTCCCAACAGGTCGTCAGGGAGAACCTGCGTGAGGTCGGCCTCGAGGAATCGGTACTGGCCCACCCGTTGTCGGACACGGCCTGGCTGCTCCCCCCGGTCGCCGTTCAGCGAGTCGTCACCGATGCGGCTCGCGGCGCCTGGGCCGGCTCTCTCATGTGGGCGGTGGTGGCGGCCGGGTGGATCCTGGTGATGGCCTGGTTGTGGCACCGGCTGTTGGCGTGGTTGCTCACCACCCCCAAGGAGAGCCCGTCACAATCACGAAAGCGAGGGAGCGCCGGGCTGGCGAGTGGTCGGACCTGGGGGGTGCGGACGGTGATGGCCCGCAAGGAGCTTCGTTTCTACCTGCGCGATCCCCGTCAGAGGCTGGTGTGGACCGGTGCCGTGATCTTCCTCGGGCTGGGAGCGGCGTCGGTCCTGGTGGGGACCGGCGGCCTCTCCCTCTTCCGGGACCGCGATTGGCTCCCACTGCTGGCGCCGGTGCTGGTTCTGTTCGTGGGGTTGCCGATCGCCCTCAACATGTTCGGCTGGGAGCGGAACGCCGCCTCCTTCCTCTTCGTGCTCCCGGCCCGGCCCCGCAAGTTGATGGTGGGCAAGAACCTGGCGGTGGCGGCCGCCCTGGCCGTGGAGACGTCGGCGATGGCCGTCATCCTCGCCATCCTCTCCAACTCGTGGGCGGTCCTCCGCTTCCTGCCGGCTTTGACGGTGTGTTCGATCGCCTGCCAGCTGGCGGTGGGGAATCTCACCTCGGTGATCACTCCGCTCCGGCTACCGCGGGAGGGCACCGACGTGTTCGCTCAGGCCACCGAGCAGGGTTGCCTGGCGATCGTCTCACAGCTGGTCTCTTTCTTCTCGATCGGGCTCCTGCTGGTCCTTCCCGCCTCGGTGATGGTGTTGCGGGTCCAGTTCGACGTCCTCCCCGACTGGTTTGCCCACACCTTCCCGCTGGTGTGGGGACTGGTCTTCTACGCCGTGTCGCTGTGGCTGGCGGGCAAACTCCTCTCCCGGCGGATCCCCGAGGTCGTCAATTGGGTGCAGGTGGTCTGAGCAGACCGCACCCAGGGGCCGTGTCCGGCGGCTCCCCACCCCGGTAGGATCGGGTGCTTGGAGTACCAGGCCCTCTACCGCAAGTACCGTCCGCAGACGTTCGACGACGTGATCGGGCAGACTCACGTCACCGCCACCCTCCAACGCGAGGTGGCCGACGGGCATGTGGCCCACGCCTATCTGTTCGCCGGGCCGCGCGGCACCGGCAAGACGACCACCGCCCGCATCCTGGCCAAGGCCCTCAACTGTGAGAACCGGGCACCGGACGGATCACCCGACAACACCTGCCCCGCCTGCCTGGCCATCACCCAGGGCTCCTCGCTCGACGTGATGGAACTCGATGCGGCCAGCCACAACTCGGTCGAGGACATCCGGGACATGAGGGTGAGTGTTTCGACGGTCGCCTCCACCGCCGCCGGCCGCCGGGTATTCATCCTCGACGAAGCCCACATGCTGTCGAAGGCGGCGGGCAACGCCCTCCTCAAGACCCTGGAGGAGCCCCCCGAAGGCGTCCACTTCGTCCTCGCCACCACCGAGCCCTACAAACTCCTCGACACGATCAGGAGCCGTACCCAGCGCTTCGACTTCCATTCCATCTCGATCGAAGGTCTGGCGGCTCACCTGTCCCGGATCTCCGACGCCGAGGGATACAAGGTCAATCCGGGGGCGCTGGTGGTGGTGGCCCGCCACGCCAATGGCAGCGTGCGTGACTCCCTCAGCCTGCTCGAGCAGGTGGCCGCCCTCGGTGACGGCACCGTCGACGTGGCCGGCGTCAATCGGGCGCTGGGACTGGCCGATGCGGATGCATACGGGGTCCTGGTCGATGCCGTCGCCGGCCAGGACGCCAGGGCGGCGCTGGAACTGGTGGCTCGACTCGCCTCGCAGGGGGCCGACCTCAGGCGGTTTGCGGCGGAGTCGGTCGGGTTCTTCCGGGGTGTGTTCCTCGCCCACTATGCCCCCAATTTGGCGGAGGTGGCCGACGAATCGGCCGAGGTCCTCGCTGATTGGAAGAAGGCGGCAGGTGTGCTCGGCCCGGGCGAGACGTTGCGGGCCGTCGACCTGCTCGGGGAGGCCCTCATCAAACTGCGCGAGGGCCGCGAGGAGCGGCTGATGCTCGAGCTGGCCCTGATCCGGCTGACCCGGCCCGAGACCTCCGAGGACCCGTCGGCGTTGCTGGCCAGGTTCGAGCGTTTGGAGCGAAGGCTGGCGAGTGGTGAACTCGATGTGCGATCCGAGCCGAGGGTTCCCGCCCCGGCGCCCGAGGCGAAGACAGCTCCGCCCCCTCGACCCCGCGAGGTCGCCGCCGTGGCGGAGCCCGTTGCTCCCACCGCGGTGGCCTCTGAACCAGATGACCGCCCGTTCGAGTCGGAGCCGGCCGGCGTCGCCGGCGCCGATCCTGCTCAGTCGCCGAACTTGCCGCAGGCGGCGGTCTCCTTCGAGCAGTTCACTGCGATCTGGCCCGCCCTGTTCGGCAGTCTCCGTGACCTGCTCGGGGCGAGACGGTGGGCGCTCTTCCGGGAGACGGCTCCGGGCACCGTCATCGGTTCGACCCTCGTCGTCGACGTCCGCCACGACTTCCATCTGCGTGCTCTCCAAGACGACCCCGCCGTGTCACGGATCGTCTCGACCAGAGCCGGTGACCTGTTGGGCTCGGAGGTGAGGGTCGATTTCCGGGCGGCGGGATCGGCAGATGGAGCGGCGATCGCCGAGGTCGACGAGGCGGTCGAGGAGTTCGAGATCGACCTCGACAAGGACCGGTTGCTGGAGGTCGACGACAACGCGGCGGATCCGGTGCGTTTGGTGCTCGACCAGTTGGGCGCCGACCTGATCGACGAGTTCGACGCCCCCGAAGACTGACGTCGTTCGGCTTTTCCACCCGGCTGGGTACCCTGGCCTCTCACCGCTCAGGAGACACCATGGCCCGTCCGCCACAGCGCCAACCGAACATGCAGCAGTTGATGAAGCAGGCCCAGCAGATGCAGGAACACCTGCGGGCAGCCCAGCAGGAACTGGCCGGCCGGGAGTTCGAGGGGTCGGCCGGGGGCGGCGCCGTTCGGGCGGTGGTGCGCGGCACCCAGGAACTCCTGTCGGTCACGATCGACCCGTCGGTGATCGACCCATCCGACCCCGAGATGCTGGGCGATCTGGTGGTGGTGGCGGTCAATCAGGCGATGCGTCAGATCGCCGACATCGCCGATGAGCAGATGTCGATGTTCGGGATGGGGAGTGGCGGGAGCCTCTTCGGCTGATGTACGACGGTCCCCTGCAGCGCCTGATCGATGACCTGTCCCGGCTTCCCGGGGTGGGCCGGAAGTCGGCGCAGCGGATCGCCTTCCACCTCCTGAGCGTCGATGACACCGATGCCCGCCGGCTGGGGCAGGCGATCCTCGACCTGCGCGACCAGGTCACCCATTGCCGCCGCTGTTTCAACGTCACCTCCACGGAGGAGTGCGGGATCTGCCGCGACCCTCGGCGCGAGACGACGCTGGTGTGTGTGGTCGAACGACCCCAGGACATCCTGGTGCTGGAGCGCACCCAGGAGTTCAGGGGCAGGTATCACGTGCTCGGGGGAGCCCTCTCCCCGATCTCGGGGATCGGACCCAACCAGTTGCGCATCCCCGAGTTGCGGATCAGGGCGGTCGAGGAGAAGCTGACAGAGATGATCATCGCCACCAACCCGACGGTGGAGGGCGACACCACCGCCATGTATCTCGCCCGGGAGTTCAAACCATTGGGGATCAGGGTCACCCGTCTGGCCAGCGGTCTCCCGGTGGGGGGTGACCTCGACTATGCCGACGAGTTGACCCTCGGTCGCGCCCTCACCGGCCGCATGGAGCTGTGACAACTGCAGCCCGGCGAGGTCCTCTCGAGGGAGCAGCTATCAGCTATCGGCTATCAGCTATCGGCTCTGAGCGATCAGGTATCGGGTATCGGGTATCAGGGTGACCTGAGACCGCTTCTGTCTCTCCCCCGTAGGGTGTCCTCTCGCGCGATGGTGCGACGGGTTGGGGGTTGGTTCTGTCTCTCCCTCCGCAGGGGGGAGTACCCCGGAGGGGGGAGGGGGCACGGTCCGACGGTGTTCCCACGCGTCCTGAGGCCCAGTCGCGGGGTGCCCCCTCCGTCTCCGGCCTGTGATGACTGCAGGGGGATGACCCCCCGGCACCCCCCAGTGATGACTGCAGGGGGATGACCCCCCAGATCCGGCGAGGTCCTCTCGAGGGATGGAGCCGGGTCGGAGCCATCGGCTATCAGCTATCAGGCATCAGCTATCAGGTGGCAAGGTGACCTGAGAAGGTTCTGTCTTTCCCTCTGCAGGTGGATGACAGCTCGAGACTCGTGACTCGCGACTCGGGACGTCGCCCGGCGACGCCTCAGGGCGTCGCCACGGGTTGCCTGAGCACCGTTCGCATCTTCTCCGGGGCGGAGCGACGAGGGTCGCTCAGGTAGATCTCGTGGTGTTTGCCCACCGTCACCAGTCTGCTGGCATGGATGAACTCGTGGAGCAGGGCGATGTTGGGCCCTTCTTCGGCATAGGGACCGTGGTGCATCATCTGGGCGCAGCGGCCCTCCCGGAATCGCTCGAGCCTGACCCGGTCGGCGACTTCCCGCCCCACCTTGGCGGCCGCCTTGACCATGACCGCCTCGAACCGCTCGGGGGTGGCCTCATCGGGTTGTCGGATCATCATCGTCCACTCCCATGAGTCGCGTTGCCGGTGGGCTGGGTCGAACGCCTCCAGGTCCTCGGCCCACCACAGGCCCTCCAGTGCCGAGACCTTCAGGCCGGTGATTCCCTCCCGCTTGAGCCCGATCACCAGTGGGTAACTGATGGCATAGAGGGCCGAGACGGCGTTCTGGTAGTCGGCCGAGGTCGAAGGGTCTCCCATCCCGTCGATCATGACGAACTGGAACTCGGGCACTTCCACCAGCACAGGTTGGCGGGGAGCCCGGAGCAGCGCAGTGTGATCCGGTTCGAACTTGGTGGCGGTCGTGGCGCCCATCTGGATCCCTCCTTGCTGTGATGGCGCCTCCCATCGTCGGCGAGAGCAGTCCGGCTGGAAAGGGCCGAAGGTCATGCCGCGCCCGGGCGGGTGGTCGACAGACCTCGCCCGAATGTCACCCGTACGGCCGGGTTGATACGTCTGACCAGTGACGGCGGCGATACGGGGAGACGAACAGTCGATGGTGAATCCCGGCGAATCGGGCGGGCAGGCGAGCCAGACCGACCTGGAAGCAGGAACCCCGGCGAGTGGGACCTCGCCGGGGTCGCTGCCGTTCGTGGCCTCGGCCTGGGCGATGCTCGCCGTTCTGTTGCTGTTCTCTCCTGCCCTGCTGGTGCTCCTCGGCTGGTTCACGGAGGGATACGCGGAAACGCCCTCCTCGGTCGACGTATCTCACCGGCTGCATGAGGTGGCATTCGGCGTGCTCTTCACGATCGCCGCCGTCGGAGCGGGCTCACAGTTGCGCCACCCGGGTCGCAACACGGCAGGCTTCTGCCAGTTGGGGTTGACCCTGATCGCTCTGGCCGCCCTCGTCCACGGCACCAGTGGATGGGACGCCGGTCTCCTCCTCTACCTGATTCCCCTCGCTGCGATGTTGGCCTTGCGGCCACACCGGGGCACATGGACGGTCGGGGCTCTGTGGTGGGGTGCCCTGGCCATGGGGGCCGTCTTCTTGGTCCCTGCCCTCGGGGCGATCGAAGGCCATCTCGATCGCGCCCTGACCCAGGCCCAGAACCACACCACCCATTGGAGCGCGATGGCCACGTTTCAAGTGGTCCTCGTCGGTCTGGTGGTGATCGTCTTCCTGAGGCTGCCGGGGTACCGGCTGTCGGCGTTCACGGCGGGGGGGGCTGCCGTCTCCTACGGGATCGCTGCACTGTTGTTCCCTTTCGATGCCTCGTCGCATCGGCTTGCCTACTCCGTCGCGCTTGTCGTGTGGGGAGTCGGGTGGATCCTCCTGACCGCGGGCGCCCAACGGGCACGTTCGGTACGGCGTCGGCTCCCGGCTGTCGTGACCGTCGTGCTCGCCGTCCCGGTGCTGTTGATCGCCTCGGCAGTCTGGTCAGAGCTCGATAATCCACCGAACGTGCCGCACCGGCCCAACCCGGAGCAACCGGTCGTGATGGCGGCGGAGGTCGATCGGGCCACTTGTCTGTCGTGTCATGAGTTCAAGATCGGCGGGGCACCGATTCCCCCACATGATCTGACCGACACCTGTGAGGATGCCTGCTGGGGCGCCCGCACCGACTGTGCCGGGTGTCATCAGATCGACCCCCAGCTGGGTGGATCAGGCACCCAACTGGACGTCGATGCCGAGAGCCCGGTGCGTTGGGTGGCCACCAGGTCCGGTGCTCCGGTCGTGCTTGAGGAAGGCACCCTGCAAAGAGCCAGGTTGCTGGCGGCCGGGCCATGACGGAGGAAAGCGCCCGACCCCCGGTGTCATGGCCGGTTGCCGCCGGGGCGCTGGCTGTCCTGGGCATCCTGTCGCTTGCCTCACTCGTGCCGCTCCTGAGCCTTCCCGGTCTGCTTCCGAAGGGCCCGGCCGCGGTGGATCCGCAGATCGGCGACGAACTGGCGCTGCTCTTCAGTGCCGAGGTGATCGTCAACATCCAGCGGGTGCTCCACGCCGGCGGGATCCTGTTGTTTCTGGCGGTGGCCGTCGTCCTGATCAGAACTCGGCTTGCGTCTCCGATTGCCCCGCTGGCGGCGGTCACCCTCGCCGCCCTCGGTGCGAGTCTCTTCGCCCACCTGGCCGGGCTGCCGCAGGGCGACCTGCTGGAGCGGGTGGTGGGGTCGGTGACCGCCGACGCTCTCCCCGGATTCTGGAGTTCGGTGGCCGGCATCTCCACGCTGGCGTTCCTCTCCACCTTCCCGGACGGGCGCTGGCATCCTCCGTGGGGCAGGTGGTTGGTGGGTGCCGCAGTGGTGGTGTGGATCGGGAGTCTGCTCCTCCCCGGCGGGTTCCTTGACCCGCGAACCTGGCCGGTGGGTCTCAGATGGATGTGGCTGCTGGGGATGCCGGCAGCCGCCATGCTCGCCCAGGTCGATCGGGCCCGCCGCACCGAGTTTCGACCGGGGCGGCCGGTGGTGCTGTCGCTGGTGGCTGCCATCGGGGTGTTCGTGCTCCTGTGGGCGCTCCAGCCCGAACTGCAGGCAGATTCGCTCGATCTGGTGGTGGCCACGCCCCGGTTGCGGGCGGTCTACGCAGTGAACCTGCTGGTTCTCCTGACGGCGGCCGTGTTCGTGTTTCCGGTGTCGGTGTCATTCGCCATCATTCGCAATCGGTTGTTCGACCTCGATCTGTTCGTGAACCGGGCCCTCGTCTACGGGACCGTCACGACCCTGATCGGTGGCGTGTTTCTGGGGCTGGCCGCCCTGATCGTCGGGATTGCCGGTGGTCAGTCCACGTCGGCTTTCGAGAGCGGACCGGGGCTGTTGGGGGTGCTGCTGGGGACCGTCATCGTGCTCACGTTCCAGCCGGTCCGGAGACAGGTGCAGGCGGTGGTGGACCGGCGGTTCTTCCGCCGGCGCTACGACGCCGGGCAGGTGATCGAGCGTTTCGGACGGTACGCCGCCAGCCTGGTGGATCCCCGGACCCTGGAGAAGGTCCTCGAATCGACCGTGAAGGAGGCATTGGGGCCTGCCTACACCAGGCTCCATCAAACCCAGAGCCTGATCGAGGCCAGGCTCGAGCCATTCGACACGTCGCGGGTCTCGGACCTCAGGCACCTCGATTCACCGGTGCTCGAGCCTTTCCGCTCCAACGGGGCGGAGGTCCTGGTTCCGCTGGTGGCGGGCGGGTCGGTCAACGGCGTGCTCGAACTGGGCCGTCGATCCTCGGGCGCTCGCTACTCGACGTTGGATCTCGACCTCCTCGATCGATTGGCGCGGGCGGCAGGCCCTGCCCTGCAACTCGCCCATGAGATGAAGACCAGGGAGCAGGAGGCCGAGCAGCGGGAGCGGCTGAGCCACGAACTCGACCTGGCCCGCAAGATCCAGCGCGACCTCCTTCCACACCGAGTACCCGAGCTTTCCGGCTGGAACTTCGACGCCCTCTACCGGCCTGCTCGCGAGGTCGGTGGCGACTTCTACGACTGGATCGATCTTCCCGACGGCCGGTTGGCGGTGGTGATCGGCGACGTGAGCGACAAGGGGATCCCGGCGGCGCTGGTCATGGCCACCTGCCGGACCTTGTTGCGAGTGTCTGCCCTGGCCGGTGGACCCCCGGGAGAGGTGCTGGCCGAAGTCAATGAGCGGCTCCATCCCGACATTCCGGCCGCCATGTTCGTCACCTGCCTCTATGCCGTCCTCGACCCCGGCTCCGGGTCGGTGGTGCTCGCCAATGCCGGGCACAACCTCCCGTTTCGTCGTGCTCCACATCTCATCGAAGAGATCGTCGCCCGGGGAATGCCGCTCGGACTCATGCCGGGAATGGTCTACGAAGAGGTGGAGACTCACCTCGAACCCGGGGAGGGACTGGTGCTCACCAGTGATGGCCTCACCGAGGCCCATGACGACAACGGCGAGATGTTCGGGACCGCCCGAATCCGTGCCGCGATCGATGAGACCGGAGACACCATCGACTCGGTGGTGTCTTCCCACAACGACTTCGTGGGTCCTGGCTGGGAACAGGAGGACGACATCACCTTGGTGACGGTGGAACGGTTGGCGGCCGGTCAACCGCACCCAGCCGCCGGGCGTTTGATGTCCGTTTAGCCTGGGGCCGGTGGAGCGCGTCGTGTGGGACTGGAACGGAACCCTGTTCGATGATCTCCACGTCGTGATCGCCGCCGTCAACCAGGGGATCGCCTCGCTCGGCCGGGCGCCGATCACGCTCGACGACTATCGCGATCATTACACGAGACCCGTCAAGGTCTTCTACGACCGGTTGTTCGGGCGGACGATCTCCGAACACGAGTGGCGCACCCTCGACCAGCGGTTCCACGACGGATATCGTTCGCTGCTGGAACGGGCCTCGCTCCGGGCCGACGCCCTGGCGGCGCTCGAGTTCGTCTCCGGTCGGGGGATCAGACAGTCGTTGCTGTCGATGTTTCCCCACGAGGAACTGGTCCCGCTGGTGAGCCGGATGGGAGCCGCCGGGTTCTTCGAACGGATCGACGGGTTGGTCGGTGAGCCGGGGGGCGCCAAGGCCGGCTACCTGGAGGCCCACCTCGGTCTCCTGATCGGCGACACCGATCCCGCCCGGGTGCTGGTGGTGGGTGACACGCCCGACGACGCCATCGCCGCCGCCCACGTCGGGGCGAGGTGTGTTCTCGTCGAGTCGGGTGGTCATCACCGGGCGGAACTGGAGCAACTCGGGGTCAGGGTGGTGGGTTCGCTCCTGGAGGCGGTAGATCAGGCCTGATCAGCACGCCTCCTGGTACGGGAACAGGTACCGCACCACGATCGTGTAGACGACCCCTTCGTCGTTCCAGGTGGACGCCTGGTTGGCCTGGCCGAACTCGTCCAGCAGGCCTGCGATGGCGTCTCCTTCGATGGTGGTGCAACGCCACCCGGCGGCCGTCTCGGACATGTCGGCGAAGGAAACCTGGAGGGGCCACGGACGCTCGTTCTCGAACTGGGCATCCACCGGGATTTCGCGCAACCCGGCCAGCACTTCGATTCGTTCCGGCTGGAATTCCCCCAACGGCGTCCCGTTCAGTCCCGCCTGGTCGAGCACGCCGATCATCTCGCCCAGCAGGGCGATGCGAACATCGGAGAAGGTGGCGATTCCGAGCCCGTACACCGAGAAGACGTGCGCGCCCTCCTCGTCGAAGTAGGTGACGACGGTGTCGGGGGCATCCGCCACGTTGGCCATCGCCTCGTCGTTGCGTTCTTCGATGATGTCGGCGAATCCGATGTCCTCGGCGTACTGGCGGATGTCGGCGATGACGGAGTCGTCGACCTTCATCACGAAGACGCTGGGCAACATCCGTCCGGGGTACTCGAGGGTGGTTGCCCCCGGACCGTAGAGGGTGCCGTCGGTCATGAGGACATAACGGGGCATCCGGCCGATCGACCACTCGATCGGGACGAATCCGCCCTCGTCTCTCACCTCGAGCAGGATCCGTGGTTCCTCCTCGACCGGGGCGGCGGTGGTGGGCGGGGCGGTGGAGGGGGTCGAGGCATCGCCGCCACCACAGGCGGCCACCGAGACGAGCGCAAGGACAAGTAGGCGTTTCATGGGGGTGTGACGCCGGTCGGCGGTCAGTGGTTCCCGCTCACAACGCCACCCCGATCGCAAACACGCCCAGCGACGACACCAGGATCAGGCCTTGGAGGATTCCCCGCATCTTCGGTGTCTGGTTCCTGGCGGCGAATTGATGCCAGGCGGCCAGACCGGCGGTCACGGCTACCGCCGCCACCTTGACCGTGAACAACGGCGCGTCGAGGTAGTCGATCGCCATCCAGCCGCCGGAGAGCACCGACAGCGCCAGCGCCGTCCACGACAGGCGCCCGAATTGGCGGGCTACTGCCTGCAACACCGATCGATCTACCCCTTCTTTGCGGAGAGTCATGACTACGGCACCGAGCGTGATGAGGCCGCCCAACCAGACCGCTCCGGCCACCAGATGAATCCACAACACCATCCGACCCTCCTGTCTGGCAGGTTAGATCGACCCGGTCCGGGGCTTGTGACGGGGATTCGATGTGGCAAGCTGATGGAGCCGTCCAGGAGGGGAAGCTGTGAACGTCGAATACGAGCATCACGGTCGCGTCGCCGTCATCACCATCAACCGCCCCGAGCGGCGCAACGCGGTCGACTCCGACACCGCGGTCGGCCTGCGCGAGGCGTGGCTGCGCTTCGATGCCGACGGTGAAGCCGACGTGGCGGTGCTCACCGGGGCCGGGGACCATTTCTCCGCCGGAGCGGATCTGTTGTCGTTCGATCTCGTCGACCGGCCCGAAGGGTTCCTCGGATTCACCAGGGCGATCGCCTCCAAACCGACCATCGCCGCCGTCGAGGGCTACTGCGTGGCCGGTGGCCTGGAGATGGCCCTGTGGTGCGACCTGCGGGTGGCGGGGGTGAGTTCCATCTTCGGGTGTTTCGAACGGCGCTTCGGGGTTCCGCTGGTCGACGGCGGCACCCAGCGGCTGCCGCGCCTGGTCGGGTTGGGGATGGCGATGGAGATGATCCTGACCGGGCGTTCGGTGGACGCCGACGAGGCGCGAGCGATCGGGCTGGTCAACGCGGTGACCGACGATGGATCGGCGCTGGCAGTGGCACTCGATTGGGCCCAGCGGATCGCCCAGTTCCCCCAACCGACGGTTCGCACCGATCGGCTGGCGGTCCTCGAAGGACTGGGCCTGCCCCTGGCCGAGGGATTGGACCGGGAACGAACCCTCGGGCTCTCGGTGTTCGAGACGGCTCGCCGGGGAGCGGCCCGATTCCAGGCGGGAGCCGGACGGAGCGGACGCTTGGTCGGATGGCTCAGCCCGGTGCGGGTGGCGCCTCTCTTCGAGGACACCCCCGGCGAGGTGGTCGATCAGATGGCCGCCGAGCCAGAGATCGTCGCCGACTCTGCCGAGAATTTGCCGGCGGTGGTCGAGACACCCGGCCCGGTCGCCCATGTGGCCGAGGAGGCCCCGGTCGATATGGCATGGGGATTGCCTCCGGCTGCATCCGGCCCGGCCGTCCTGGTCATCCCGGAGAATGGCCCGCTCGACGATCAGTCCCGGCTGCTGGTGGAACGGCTGTCCAACTCCGGTTTCCTGACACTGGCCGTGTCGCTCCCCGACCTCGAGCTGGAGACCCCGGCGAGGATCGGGGCGGCAATCGACGCCGCCATCTCGCGGCTGATCCGGCACCCGGTGGCGCGTGGCGAGGGGGTGGGGTTGATCGGATCGGGCCTGGCCGGTGGGGTGGCGATCTGGTATTCGACGGTCGACGATCGCATCCACGCCGTCGTTTCTCAGGGGGGGCGGATGCCCTCTCGCGACTTTGCTCCCCGCTTCGACGGGACCAAGGTCGCCTATCTAGGGCACTACGGCCGTGACGATGTGAGTGTCAGCCCCCAGTTTGCCTTCGACCTGGAGATGACCCTGCGGGAGAAGGGAGTCGATGCCACCTTCAATATCTATCCGGGGATGGGATCGGGGGCCTTCCGGCTGGGGGCCGAGGAGGACACCCCGGGGGCGGCGCTCGCCTTCAAGCGGACGGTGTCGTTTCTGACCCGTTCGCTGTGAGAGGGTGGGATATCCCGATCGGGCCGGTAGCCTTGCTCATATGGAAGATCTGGTCTGGGAGGAACGTCCCGTACTCCTCCATCCGGCGGCGGTGATCGCTTTCGAAGGTTGGGGTGATGCCGGTGCTGCTGCCTCCGGAGCGGTGGACGTGCTGCTCGACCAACTCGCCGGGTTTCGTTTCGCCACCATCGATTGTGAGCGATTCTTCGACTTCCAGGTCGCCCGCCCACTGATCGAGCTCGACGAGACCGGCACCCGCAGCATCGACTGGCCCGACACAGAGTTCCACGCCCTGTCGGCGGCCGATCGTGACCTCGTCATCGTCACGGGGATCGAACCGCACGCCATGTGGAAGTCCTACTGCGCCAAGGTGATCGAGGTCCTCAAGGAGATGAACGTCGAGGAGGTGGTGACGCTGGGGGCCTTCATCGGCGAGGTGGCCCACTCACTCCCGGTTCCACTGATCGGCGTCAGCAACGATCCCGAGCTGCTCGAACAACACCGGCTGCTGGCCTCCGGGTACGAAGGCCCGACCGGGATCGTCGGGGTTCTCAATGACGCCCTGGCGGCAGCGGGTTTCAAGACGGTGAGCGTGTGGGCGGCGGTGCCGCACTACCTGAGCAGCCAGGAGTACCCGCCGGGAGCGCTGGCGCTGCTCGAGAAGACGATCGAGATCGTGGGGATCGGCCTCGACCGATCCGACCTGACCACCGCCGCCGAGGAGTTCCGGCGCGAGGTCGACGAGGCGATCGACGATCCGGAGATGCGCTCGTATGTATCCGAACTGGAGACCCAGGCGCTGGCCGACGAGACCGGCCCCGATCCCGGCGACCGCCTGGTCGATGAGATCGAGCGTTTCCTCCGCGACACCTGACGCCGATTGTCCTCAGCTCAGAGCTTCCACCGCCGTAGCCGGAGGCTGTTGGTCACCACCGACACCGAGGAGAAGGCCATCGCCCCCGCCGCCAGCATCGGATTGAGCAACCCCAGCGCCGCCAGCGGGATCGCCGCCACGTTGTAGAAGAAGGCCCAGAACAGGTTCTGGCGGATGGTGGAGAACGTCCGCCGCGCCAGCCGGATCGCCGACGGGACGAGTAGCGGGTTGCCGTTCATCAGGATGATCTCGCCCGCCTCGATGGCGATGTCGGTGCCAGTCCCGACCGCCATCCCCAGGTCGGCCCGGGTCAGGGCCGGGGCGTCGTTGATCCCATCCCCGACGAATGCCACCGTCTTGCCTTCGGCCTGGAGGGCGGCCACCCGCTCGCCCTTCTCGCCGGGCAGTACCTCGGCCACCACCGTGTCGATCCCCAACTGGGCGGCGATCGCCTCGGCGGTCCGCCGGTTGTCGCCGGTGATCATGGCGGTTTCCACCCCCATCTCTGCCAGCGCCTTGATCGCCTCGGCGGAAGTAGCGCGGACCGAATCCGCCACCGCCAGCACGCCCCGGGCAGATCCATCCCATCCGCCGACGAACACCGTCTTGCCCTGTGACTCCAGGTCGATGATCAGTTCGGACATGGACGGTTCGGTGGTGATCCCCGCCGCCGCCAAGTAGGCGGGCTTTCCCACCAGGACCATGACTCCGTCGACCACACCGCGGACTCCCATACCGCTTTCGGACTTGAAATCGGTCACCGGTCGGAGCTCGAGATCGCGCTCCTCGGCGGCCAGCGCCACCGCCCGCCCGATCGGATGTTCGGAGGCCGCTTCTACCGAGGCCGCCGCCAGCAGGAACGCATCCGGGTCGGTGGCCTCGACGTCGGTGAGGCGCATCATGCCTTCGGTCAGGGTGCCGGTCTTGTCGAACATCACCGCATCCACCACCCGTGACCGTTCGAACACCTCGGCTCCCTTGAACAGGATGCCCAGATCCGCCCCCCGGGCGCTTCCGACCATGATCGCGGTGGGGGTGGCGAGCCCCAGGGCGCAGGGGCAGGCGATGATGAGGACGGCCACCGCCGCCGCGGTCGCGTCGGCGATGGAGGCGCCCGATATCAGCCAGGCGGTGAGGGTGAGAAGGGCGATGACGATGACGGTGGGGACGAACACCGCCGAGACCCGATCGGCCAGTTTCTGGACCGGGGCTTTGGTCGCCTGAGCCTCCTCGACCAGCGCCACGATCTGATTGAGGGCGGTTCCGGCTCCCACCTGGGTCGCCTTGATCAGCAACCGACCGTTCTGATTGACGGTGGCGCCGAACACGTTCGAGCCTTCGGTCTTCTCGATGGGAATCGACTCCCCGGTGAGCATCGACTCGTCGACCGCCGAGTGACCCTCGGTGACGAGGCCATCGGTCGGGATCTTCTCACCCGGTCGCACGACCATGATGTCGCCGGGCAGCAGCGCCTCGATGGGAATCGTCACCTCCGTTCCCTGGCGGAGCACGGTCGCCTGCTTGGCCCCCAGTTCCAGCAACTTGGTGATGGCGCTCGAGGCCCGTCCCTTGGCGCGGGCCTCGAAGGCCTTCCCAAGCGTGATGAGGGCGATGATGACGGCGCCCGTCTCGAAGTACAGGTGCTCACCGGCGAAGAAGGCCCACACCGAATACCCGTAGGCGGTGAGAGTCCCGAGCGAGATGAGGGTGTCCATCGACGCCCCGAAGGAGCGGAGTTGTTTGAGGGCGACCTGGTGGAACTGACGGCCGACCCACAGCACCACCGGGGTGGTGAGCACCCACTGGGTGATCAGGCTCCACTCGGCATGCATCGGGCCGAACATGGCGAGCAGCGTCACCGGAAGGGCGAGCACGGCCGCGGTCCAGAACCGGCGCCACTGGACCTTTTCCTCGTCCGAGTAGTGATCCACCAGGTTGCGCCGCTCGTCTTCGGGTTGACGGAGGCGGATGTCATATCCGATCTTTTGCACCGCCGCCCGCAGGATCTGCGGATCGACCCCTTCCTCGAGGCGCACCCGGGCCTGGGCGCCGGCAAAGTCCACCACCGCCGCGTCGACCCCCTCCTGCTTGCCGAGGACGCGTTCGATCCTGGCGGCACAGGCCGCACAGGTCATGCCGTCGACCTCGAAGGTGAGGGGCGCCTCGGTGGGGCGGGTGGGAGTTCCGGTGGTCATCGGACCACGTCGTAGCCCTGTTCCTCGATGGCGCCAACGATGGCTTCGAGGGTCGACGGCTCACCGTCGAAGGAGAGATCGACGGTCTTGGGCTCGATGTTGACGGTCACCTGCTCGACGCCGGGTACGACCGCCACCGCTCCCTCGATCGACGCCTTGCAGTGCCCGCACGAGATGGTGGGAACGGACAGGGTGGTGGTGGTCATTGCATCTCCTCTACTGGAGCGGACGGTCCGGTGACCGCCGCCGTGTATTTCATGGTTTCCATCAGTTCGTCGACGATCTCGGCGGTCCGGCCCTCGCTGACGGCGTGGGCCACACAGGTCTCCAGGTGGTTCTGGAGGAGGATCCGGTTGACCTTCTCGAGCGAGGCCTGCAACGCCGAGGTCTGTTTCATGATCTCTGGGCAGTAGCGCTCGTCTTCGACCATGCCTATCACGGCGTCGATGTGGCCCCGCACGGTTTTGAGCCGGTTGAGCACGGACAACTTGTGGTGATCGAGCATCGCCGCATCCTACCCCCACCGGGGGTGGGGTGTCAAGGGAACCCAGGGTTGGCAGCAACGCAAGGAGCCCCGGTGGGTGGACCGGGGCTCCTTTCCTGTGGTGCCGTGAGATCGGGGGAGGGGGGAGAGAACCGGAACCCACCGCACCGAGGAGGTTGTGAATCAGGCTCCGCCGGGGAGAATCCGCCCCCGAACCCGGGGGTACTTGACCGGGGCGTGGGCGTAACAGAACTCGCGCCGGTTGTAGCGACTGAGCTTGGTGGGGCACTCCTTGTGGGCGCACACCCGTCCGTCGCCGAAATCCTTCGAAGGGCGGGTAACGCCCCGAATTGCCTGACCTTTCAAGACATCTGACATTCCTTGGCCTCCTGTCGTCGGAGCCTCTCAGTGTTTGAACGCCGTCGGCGTCCAACTTGTTCCCGATTCATACGGAGCCGAGAGCCCGCTTGGATGTCGTGATGTCAGTTTCTCGCAGCAGGCATAAAGCCGCTGTTAGGCACCGGTGGGTGAGATCCCCAGGTTGGCGAGGAAGGCGCGGTTGTCGGGTTCCCGCCCCAGGAAGTCGCGGAGGAGGTCCAGTCCATCGGCGGTGCCACCCCGCTCGAGGATGTGGCGCCGGTAGTCCCGACCCACCCCGGGGTCCAGGTACCCCTCCTCCTCGAACCGGCTGAACATGTCGTCCCCGTAGACCTCGGACCACAGGTAGCCGTAGTAGCCGGCGTCATATCCGCCCAACAGGTGCCCGAAACTGGCCGGGTAGTAGGTGCCTTCCTCGTAGGGGAACAGACCCACTGCCGTCGACTCGAGCAGGATCTCCTGGTCGGTTTTGCCCTTGCCCGCCGGGCCGTGGAGCAACAGGTCGAGTTTGCCAAAGACGATCTGTCGCAACTTTGCGATCGAAACGTCGAGCTGGCGGGCGGCGGTGAGTTGTTCAACCAACTCGGTGGGGATCGCCTCTCCCGTCAGGTGATGGCGGGCGAACCGGGCGAGCACATCGGGCTTCCACACCCAGTGCTGCATGATCTGCGACGGCGCCTCCACGAAGTCGCGTTCGGTATTGGTTCCGGCGAATCGGACCAGTTCGGCCCGCGTCAGTGTCTGGTGGAGGATGTGCCCGAACTCGTGGAAGAGAGTCTCGACCTCGGAATGCCGGAGCAGCGACGGGGTGTCGCCCTGCGGTTTGGTGAAGTTGGCCACGATGGCCGATACCGGCTTCTGATACGACCCGTCGGCGAGGAGACGGCCCGATACGAGCGGGAAGGCGGCGGCATGGCTGAACTTCCCTTCACGCGGGAAGAGGTCCATGAAGAAGTGGGCGATGATCTCGCCGGAGTCGGCGTCGAGGATCGCCCAGGCGGTGACGTCCGGATGCCAGACCGAGGTGGAGACCTGCTGGTAGCGGAGCCCGAACACTTCGGCGGTGATGTCGAGCATCCCCTGCACCACCGACTCGAGCGGGAAATATTCGGCCACCTCGCTCTGATCGACCCCGAACTCCGTCTTCCTCAGCTGGGAGTCGAAGTAGCGCCAGTCGTAACTGCGGACGACGTCGTCCTCGTCCAGCATCTCCGCCATCCGGGCGATGTCGGTGGTGGCGGCGACAGTGAGCGGGGGTACCAGGTCGGCGTAGAACTTCTCGACCGACTCGGGAGTCTTGGCCATCTGCTCGTCCAACTTGTGATGCGCCCAGGACGGCTGTTCGAAGATGGCGGCAATCTCGGCCCGGATCGCCACCACCTCGGCCAGGAGGCCGCGGTTCTTCTCGACGGCCCGGTTGTTGAAGGCGAACGACACGTCACGGCGCAGACCGCGGTCGGCGGCGTCCTCCAGGACGCCGGTGACGTGGGGATATGCCATCGTCACCTTGCGCCGGCCGTTGTCGAGCAACTCCAACGACTCCACGAAGGAGGCCGGAAGACCGGTCAGTTGGTCGGGCTCGGCCTCGACTCCGCGCTCGTCCTCGGCGATGTTGCGCTCGAACTCCACACCGAGCTCGACGATCCGGTTGGCGAGCACCTCCAACCGTGCCTTCTTCTCCGGCTCCAGGCCGTGACCGGCCTTGCGGAAATCGCGCATCGTGAACTCGAGGAGGCGGGCCTTCTCCCCGGTGAGGGGGTTGCCTGCGGTCGATTCGGCGAAGTCGCGGACCGCCTTGTACACGTCCTCGCGAAAGGCGATCTCGACCGACCATTTCGACAGACGCTCTTCGGCTTCTTTGCCCGCCTGCCGCACGGCGGCATCGGGATGGACGTACCCCATGAAGGCGGTCCGGTTGTATCCCTGGGAGGTGAGGTCGGCGATGTCCTCGAGTGGAGCGAGCCGTGCCTCATAGGTGAGGGGGGCGTCGGGGTCGACCAGAGCGTCGACCGCCCGATTGGATACGTCCAGCAGGCGCTCGGTCTCGGCGGCGATGCTTTCGGCGGTGATTTTGGAGAAGTCAGGAAGCATCCGACAACCCTACCCGGAGCCGAGATGTTGCGGTCCTGGACGGGTACCGGGGGCCGACCGGTGACCAACTAACCTGGGCCGATGTCCAGGGTCACCATCGAGTTCTGCCGTTCTTGAAACTACACCAGCCGTGCCGTGAGCATGGCCGAAGCGATCTTCGATGAGTTCGGGTTCGCCTACGACATCAGCCTGGTTCCCTCCAAGGGTGGCGTGTTCGAGGTGGACGTCGACGGTCGGCCCGTCTACTCCAAGAAGGCGACCGGACGACACGCCGAGTAC
>Ga0209798_10000299_pt1 | contig 29013 bp, 25 predicted proteins | sample DOMMetBare3Fresh_FD_187475 | JGI IMG/M metagenome (GOLD analysis project Ga0209798, IMG submission 187475) | Wetland sediment microbial communities from St. Louis River estuary, USA, under dissolved organic matter induced mercury methylation -... | ecosystem: Environmental > Aquatic >... | reverse complement strand
TTGCGGCAATCGTCCTTAACTGTTTGCGGCAGCTTATTGAGCGAGAGTATTTCGGAAAGAGTTGAAACGGGTTTGCCCAAAGCCGTGGCCAAGTCGGCAAGACCATAATCATGCACCGCCCGCAGCCGTTCGATCCCTTCAGCCTCCTCAATGGCGGTCAGGTTCTCCCGTAACAGGTTCTCGATGATCGAGATCTCCGCCGGTTCGCCGTCGGTCAGAATCGCCGGGATAAACGCCAGTTCGGCATTCCTGGCTGCCTGATACCGCCGCTCGCCGGAGACGATGATAAAACCGCCATCCGCAGCTTGCCGCACCAGGATCGGTTGCAGCACGCCATGACTGGTAATCGAAGCGGTCAGTTCAGCTAACGCCTGTTCGTCAAAGAACTTGCGCGGCTGTTCCGGATCCGGCTGCACCTTGGTTATGTCGAGGTCATACAATTTGCCTTTTTCGTAAGATGTGTTGGCTGCCATATCAGCTCCTTTCATTGAGTTACGAGTTATGGAGTTGAAGAGTTGCGAGTTATAGAGTTACGAACTCTGAACTCCCAAACTCCGAACTCCCAAACTCTGAACTCCGAACTCCAAACTCTGAACTCCGAACTCCGAACTCTGAACTCTGAACTCTGAACTCCTTAACACTTTCTGTACCAAGGGCGGAATTGTGCAATCCGGGGGAGGGGGGATGAGATGGGTTGCGGGACTAAAACAGATTGTAAACCGGTAGCTTGGGATATTGCCGGGAATGTGCGGGAAGGTTGAAAGAATGATCATCAAGGGTGGAACGGGTGGGGAAAACAGCCTCAGTGGTCAGGGAACTGCAACGGAAACGGTGGAGGGTGGAAAGTTTCTTGCCACTATCTGGCGGCTGGATTGGTAACCTGCTGATTATTATAAGATGAAGGCAGGTGTAAAGATTCTTTTCAGTTGGCGGCAGCAATCTGGTAACAGCTTGAAATCCAGTGATTAGTGGTGGAAAGTTTCTTTACAGCAGCTGTGTAGAGACGCATGATACTGCATCTCTACACAGCTGCTCTACGTACGACGAGCAGGTACCTGCTTGACTCTTATTTCCGCTTCGCCTCCAGCGGCGCGTCCTGGATCAGGATATGCCAGTTGGGGCGCTGCCAGCTGGCGCGGAACTGTTCCGGCGTCGACTCCACCGCCCGTTTTTCCTTCTCGTAACCATCCAGGAAGAGCACGAAATCCGCCTGTTCTGCAGCGCTCCCCGCCTGCTCGGCAAACTGCCTGACCATGCTGTTGGGGGTGCTGACCGTGCGTCCCAACACCTGGCTCAGCGGGAAACGTATACCCTTCATTCCCGCTCCCGGCTCATAGGCCTTGAAGAGCAGTTCGGAACAGACCAGAGTCGCGTCGGTCTGGAAATCGAAGTTGAAATCATAGGGGCGGCCACTGTAATGGAAGGCGCGCAAAATGGCCTGGGCCTTGTCCCGCTTGGAGAGGCGCGGCCGGATCACACCGATGGAATCGGCGGAGCCGGTATATTCCAGCGAGGTGAAGGAGACCCCTTCCGAGATCGCTTCCACGATCCGGGCCGGGTGTTGCTCTTCCCGGAGGATCTTGCTGCGGGAGTAGGCGGTCGGATAGCGTTGGCGCAAGAGGGTCTCGAAATTGCCGTCGGCAACGCCGAGCCGCTTGACCCATTCGCTTACCTCCTGGTCGCCGAAGAATTTTTTGCGTTCCTCGGCAGTGCCGATGTAGAGCGCCACATGGGTCCAGAAACCGGGCAATCCCAGGTTGGAAAGGTACCACTCGTGGCGTTCGAAGATGATGTCTCCCGGTTGCAGCCGTTTCCCCATGGCTTCGATCTGTTTGGCGGAGATCAGGTGGGAGTGGGGGCGGGCCACCTTGGTGTCCCCCATCCACTCCGAAACCCCTTTTTGCAGCGGAAACCAGGCGGCAAACCCGCTCTTCTGCACGATCGCCAAGGCGTTTTTCAGGGTCAGCTGATGCCCTTTTCCCTTACCCATCTCCCAGATGACCCGGCTATCCTCGTCGATGGCGCTCTGCAATTCCGGCGTGGTGCCGCTGTGCCCCTTGCCGATCACCTGCCAGGCGGCGAACTCGCCGGCAATGGCCACGTTCAAAAATCGAAACTTGAAACGGTTGAACGTCCCGGCCGGGATCCCCAGTTCCGGTACCGCTTCGTTGAGGATCGTGTCCAGGGCCGGATTCTTGTCGGTCAGTGCGACAAACTCCAGGGCATGGCGGTAGGCGGCCAGGAAGGCGGCATTGGCGATGGCGAAGGTGGTGTCCTGGCGTCCTTTTTCCTGGAAGAGATTGAAGGTCTTATGCTCGCGTCGCAGTTGGTCGAGCCCCGCCAGGCTGTCCAGAACCGAGCTCCAGGTGCTCCAGATGGCCAGCTTGTCATCGCGGGAGAGCAGCGTGTTGTTCTGTTGCCGGGGTGGATTGAACAGATCCGGCCGGGAACGGGCGAACTCGGCGGACTGTTTCAGGTTATCGCGCAGGATGGTGAAGGTCTTGATGTCATTGCTGAGACGCTTCAGAAAAGCGGGGTCGGGGGATGGCTGGGCATGGGAAATAACAGGGCATAACATCAGACCTACATACAACAACAAAATTCTCAGCATATAATTCTCTCCCTGAATTTTGAAAAAGACATGTAACCACGGATACATATGATGGAATGCAGCGCGGACCGTGAGTCCCGCGCTGTGGCTGGTACATTCTTTCATCCCCGTGTTGACCCGATTCATCCGGGTTTCAAATGCTTTATGCAGGTTTGTAAGGATTATTTCCCCGCCACACCCATCAACTCTGCCATCCTGATCACCGGTTCGTCGCTGACCCGCTTGCCGTCGTGATAGAACGTTACCAGTTCAAGAATCTTGTCGCGGGCCGCCTTGATGGCCACATCATCCGGGGTGAAGGTGGTGCGACCCAACGACTTCTGGGTCGGCCAGTCGATGCCGCTGTAACTGAGATAAACCAGCTTGGAACAGTAGACCCGCCCCTTGGATTCCACGTCGAAGTTGAAATCATAGGGCTTGCCCACCTGGCGCAAGGCCTGGATGATGGCATTGGCACGCACTTCGCGGCTCTGGTCCGGCTTGCGCAGCACGCCGATGCTGTCGATATTGAGAAAATGCTTGAGGGTGTTCATCTCCACCCCGGAGCGCAAGGCCTCCACCACCAGTCGGCCGGCACGGATTTCATCCCGGTATTTGACCACCAGCGGGTTGTCCCAGATCCCCAACTCCTTCAACTCTGCTTCGCTGCCGATCCAGACCGCCGCATGCCCCCAGTAACCGGGGATCAGCTTGTCGGTCAAACGGAAGGGGGTCTTCTCCAGCAGGATATCGCCGGCCTTGAGGCTGCTCGCCACATCGGCCAACGCCTGCTTGTTGCGGTAGAGCTTCCCCTTGCGGGTCTCCACCAGCCCGACCGCATTGCCGAAGACCATGCTGAACAGGCTGACCCCCTCGCGCTCCATGCCGCTCAGGGTGTCGCTGGTAATTCCGGTCAGGAAACCGAGCTTGCGGCCAACCACGTAGAAAGGGGACCATTTCTTGACCATGGAATAGGAAGGACTCTGGGTGATCAGCAGGCTGAGATAGGCGCTGTCCGGGGAGTGCTCCAGGGAACTCTTGAAGCGGGACGACTCCTTTTCGTAGAACTTGATCGCCTTGCGCACCCGGGCTCGGTTGTTGATCGAATTGTAGTTGAGGGTCACCTTGGCCAGGGAGGCGCTGGTGACGGCATAGCCGGGATCACGTTCGTTGAGGATGCGGCGTAGTTTGCCGTCCCCCTCGAATAACGAGACCGCCAGCAGGTAGTTGTCGTACAGCAGCATGGCCGAGGAGAGCGACAACATCACTCCGGTCAGACGCGCTTCCGGGGTGATTCCCTGCTGCTCCAGTTCCTTTTGTGTACCGTCCAGCCAGCATTCATGGGACTCGGCCACTGCCAGCAGCTCCTTGCGCAGGGACAGGTGCTGGTTGATGCCGGTGTTGATCAGGGCAATGTCGTCGCCGGTGAGCGGCTTCCCCTTGTCCAGCTTTTCCTTGATCGTCATGCCAACCTTGATGGTCTCGGCCCGCAGGGTCAGGGCCTGCTCCGCCAGGGTGCGGAACCCGGCCAGCTCCTGTTTGAGGGACGTCTCGATCCTGTCACGGGTCGTGCCGTGTGCGACGGCGAGATGGTCTCGGCAACTGTCGGCGGCGTATGCCGGCAGGGTCAGCAGCAGGGAAGTGATTACTAACAGGGGCAACAACAGGCGGTTCATAGTGATCTCCTCATCGATTCGGGATGGCAGGTTTTTCAAAATCTCGTCAGATCTGTTGTTCATACAGTGCTGCTGCAAGCTCTTTCAATCGCCGCGTTTGTTCGAGCCGTGCAATTTTATCGGCTGGCAGCTGGGAAACGCCATTCACGGCACCCCATATCCCGCCAGCCATCGCGCCGATAGTGTCCACGTCTCCTCTGCATGCTGCAATAAATGCCAGCATACGTTCGAACGGCTGCTCCAGGAAACGTAATGCCAGGTAAATGGCGGTTACGCATGACTCGCTTGCCGCGATGCCGTTTCCCAATTGTTTTGCAACCGAAGCGGGAGTTGTTTCTTCTGTGGATTGCAACCAACGTGCAGCGATGCTCAGGCGTGAAAGAAATGGCTCAAGCAGGCAGTTGCTCTTTATATCTTGCAGCACCTCGTTTGGGGTACTACCGCAGGCAGCCAGAGCTGTTGTTTTGGCAACGAGTACAGCCCCCTCAATCCCGAGTGGATGGGCGTGGGTAATGTTTGCGGTAAGACGGGCGGCATTCACGGCCTCATCCAGCTTGTTTGCGTACAACAAACCAAGCAATGGTACTCTCATGGCGCCACCATTACCGAATGATCCTTCCGGAAATACTGCCCGGTTTGCTTGCCGCCAATCCATGCCACGCCCAATCATCTTCAACTGTTTGGCAGCGCCGGGGCCGTATCCGCGACTCCAGCGATAACTTGCGGCAAAACGACGGGCGATGTCATCTGCATCCAGGAACCCGCGTGCCACCAGGGATTCGCCAAGATCCAACGACATCTGGGTGTCATCAGTCCAACGTATCTCCCCTTGCCTGGTTGTGCCGATCATTCTCCAGAGGAACCGTTCGAAGGCCCCCCCCTCATGTGGCGCACCAAGTGCATCCCCCAACGCCAGGCCAAGCAGGCACCCTTCGAACTGTGGCAACGAAATATGATTCATAGCTTCCTCGCGTTACTCCTCATTAATCGAGCGAACTGTTATGCGGATATGTCACATTGCTCTCCACCAACGCTGGGGTTGCCTTGATAAAAAATGACGCCATGATAAGCGAAAAACCGGCAACCGAAAACAGAAGATAATCAGTCGGCACTCCCAGCAGCCAATGTTTATGCCATGGGATGAACTGTGGCGCAAATTTGGCCAGGCCGTAACAGGGATTGAGGACAAACCAGAGGAAATCCTCAATAATCCAGAACAACATCAAAGAGCCGAGGCAGCGGGCTTCCAGCCGCCAGGAGAGGGTGCCGTTGATGGCAAGTGGCAGGTGAAACACCAGCAACATGAACGGGAAGACCCAGGCGTGGTAGCCGGTCATGGGGCGGCCACCCCAGAAGATGTCCAGCAGCCAGTGCTGCTCGATCCGCCAGGTGGGAAGTGCGCAGGCCCAGCCGTTTCCACCTTCGATCTGGATCTCCGTCATGGCGAAGAACAGCCCGAGCAGTGCTACCCAGCCGAGTAGAAACGCCACATGCAGCCAGCGTCGCACGATCATCGCCCGGTATCCGAACCGAGTACGACAGCCAGTACTTCGCGCGCCGCATCAGGCCGCCCCAGCTTCAGGGCATTCTCCTGCATTGCCGCCATCCGCGCCGGTTCCCTCAGCAGCCGATCCACCCGCCAGGCCAGGGCGCCGGCGTCACACGCCTTCATGGCGGCGCCGTTTTCCAGCAGGAAATCGGCATTGCGCTCTTCCTGCCCCGGAATCGGTGACACCACCACCATCGGCAGCCCGACTGCCAGGCATTCGGAGGTGGTAAGGCCGCCCGGCTTGGTAATGGCCAGGTCGCTGGCCGCCATGATCCGCTCGATGACGCGGGTAAAACCCATGGGAAAGAGGCGTCCCGGATACTCCCTCGCAATTCCCTGCAATTCTGCCAGCAGCTTCTCGTTTTTCCCGGCCAGTGCCACCAGTTGAAAATCACCTTCCAGCTGTAGCAGCCGTTCGGCCAGCGTTTCGATTCCACCAACCCCGGCGCCCCCCGACATCATCAAGAGCGTCGTCTTGGCCGGATCAAGCCCAAACTCGGCAGCGCAGGTGGTCCGGGTATACTGCTCGCCAAACACCGGCATGATCGGGATGCCGGTTACCCGAATACGGTCTGCCGGGATGCCGCGCTCAGCCATGCGCCACGCCACCTCCTCACTGGCGGCGAAGTAGCCGCTGATGTGGGGTTGAATCCAGAGGCTATGCACGTCGAAGTCGGTTACCTGCACCCAGACCGGTTTATCAAAGGTTCCCTTACCGATCTTACGTGACAGCAGCTGGGCCGGGAGGAAATGGGTGCAGATCACGTGATCCGGGTTGATCTCGGCCAGCACCTGCTTCAATTTCCGGGTGTTGAGCCGTTCGATGGAGATGCGCAGCTTGGAGAGTGCCGAATCGACCCGTTCCCGGTCGCTTTTGTCGTAAAGGTAGCCCCAGAAAGCAGGATGCCGCTCGACCACCTTGATATAGGTGTCGGCGTAGATGGTTTTAAACAGCTTCGGCACCAGTTCCATCAGGTCGATGTGTACTGTTTCAACACCGGGGTAATATTTTTCCACGGCAGCCTGTAATGCCTGGGCAGCTCGTACATGTCCGGCTCCGGCCGAAACGCTGAGGATGGCAATTTTCTTTGTATGGTTTGTATGATGTTCCATGAGAGTTCCTTTCTATGGAGAATGTCTTTTAAACAATCTTCGCCAGACGGCCATAATCGACCTTGGCGTTATGCCGTTTGTCGAGTGGTATCTCGGCAAGTTCACGTACTGTGTCAAGCTGTGCCCAGGCCAGGGTGCTGCGCACGGCAGCGGTGTCGATATGGGCACCTTTTTCAGGCTGCACGAACAGGATCCGCTGCCCCTGCCGGTTGACGAGCGCTGCCCGGGAAATGCCGGAAAAGCGGCGCGCGGCGCACTCCACGGCAAAGGGATACAGGCAGCCGCGTTCGTCGCTGATGACCGCCGCACTCCGCCCCAACAACCACAGTCTCCCCGCGTCATCAAAATAGCCGCTGTCGCCGGTGCGATGCCAGACAGTCCCGTCTACCCGGAACTTGGTTTCCTCATCGCCTGTTCCGTGCAGGTATCCTTTCAGGACATGGCCGCCTGAAACGACAATTTCTCCCGCTGTGCCGTCTGCCAGGCAGATGCCGGAAAAACCGGATTCGCTCAAGTCACCCAGGGGAGTACCCCAGCAGGGCGCTATTACCCGGACAGTGATTTCCGGCACCGGTTCGCCGGTCAGAAGTCCGCCACCCGCTTTCATGGCCGACAGATCGTCACTGCTTATCGCATGGCGGCTGATGTGGGCAATCGGCTCCGCCTCGGTGGAACCGTACACCGCTACTACCTCGGCGTCGGGAAAGGTTGCTGCCAGGCGATTCAGATGGTCGGGAAACACGGGGGCGCCGCCGGTGAAGACATAGCTGAATCCCGGCACCGTCCGACCCATGGATTCACATGCGTCGCATATTCGCTCCAGAAAGGCTGGTGACGCCGCCACGGTTGCAGGACGATGGTGTTCAATCTGGCGCAGGACCGGAGCGGCCTCGATCCCTCCCGGACAACGCAGATCCGCGTCCGGTATCAGGGACGTGACCCCCGAGGCCAGATTGGCCAGCACGAAGACCGGCAGCGTTGTCAGATCGATAGCGCCGGTGGTCAGATGGATGGCTCGCTCCAGTACGCGGTGCTGCTCCAGAAGAAAGCCGTGGCTGCGCACCGCCGCCTTGGGTTGGCCGGTGCTGCCACTGGTAAAGGTGATCAGTGCCGGTGTGTCGTTTGTGCAGGGTGCTATCGACTCGTGAGGTTGAATGCGCTCGGAACGGCTCCATGGAATGCAGCCCGGCATGAACCGGCTGAAACAGATGTGGCGGGGAATGCGGCGCAGGGCCGGGGAAATCAGCCGCAGCAGATGCGCTTTTGGCGAGGCGATCAGCGCGGCTGGCGGGCGTATGGCGCAACAGCGTTCGATATGTTCCCGTCCGGCCGAAGGGTCGAGAAACATGGCGGTTATTCCCATACGGAAGAGTGCCATCAGGGCGATATACAACTCCGCCGACATCGGCTGGAAGACCAGCACCGTGTCGCCGCTGGCAAGATCGGCTTCCCGCAGCAGGGCCGCGCCCCTGGCCGAAGCCGTTTCCAGCCCGGCAAAGGTGGTCACCCGTTCCCGACCGCCGTGCATGTCGATAATGGCCGAGGCATCCGGGCGCTCGTGTGCCTGCCGTTGCAGGATCTCCGAGATATTCATGCCAGCTCCCGGCAGAGCAGGGCATAGCGTCGCATGGGGGTGGCATAGGCAGCACTCATGTTGCGGGCGCTGTTACAGTCGTAGACCAAGGCATGGATGGCCCGCTTATAGCCAAGTTCACGGATGTTAGCGATGGTCCGCACCATCAGCAGGTTGCCCAGTCCGCCGTAGGTTTTGCCGGGCAGTACGGCAATGGATTTCATGACCACCGTATCGATTGAGCCATCCCGCTGGGCCTGGAGCATGTCGGGAATGGCGAACAGGAATCCTGCGGCTTTCCCCTCATGCTCTGCCAGCAGGGTCAGTTCCTGCTTGATATACGGTCGAACCTTCTGATAAGTGGCTTTGAACTCCTCCCGGCTGATGGGAACATAGAGGAAATTGTGTTGAAACCCAGTCAGGGAGAGTTCGAAGATGGCGTCAAGTTCCTGATCGAACCGGGCCGGGTCGAGATGACGGATTTTGATTCCGGTGCGTTCCATCCGCTCGGACACCGACTCCATGCGCGGATCGACGTATTCCAGATCGGTATTGAGCGATGAACTGTAGGAGGCAAATTCCTTGAATCCGGCGTCAGTGAAGTGTTGCGGCCAGTCGTCGGGATTATCCGGCTCCAGAAAGAACGGCAGCTCCGGGCCCCGATCGACAATGAAACGGTAGCGGCGCCAGGTGGTGCCGTCCAGCGGCCCGACCGCCAAGGTGCAGCCTTGTTTCTTCAGTTGCTCGCAGGCGTGGTTCAGCAGTGTTGCGGATGATTGCGAGTCTCGTGCGGCATAGTGACCGATAAAGCCGAGATGCAGCTCCGGGAATTCCGGCACGTTCCGCCACCAGAGAGAGCAGCGAGCAAGCACGTCATTGCCGCCATCCGTCAGCAGCCAGTGGGCATCCGGCGCATGACGGGTCAGTTCGTCGGCGCTGATCAGCGGGACGGATTCCGTTCCGGAAAAGCCGGTGAGTTCATCGGGGTGGGTTATCAGGGTGAAGGTATTCATGGGGCAACTCCTGAAGTTTTTGTCCCCTCTCCATGAGGGAGAGGGTGAGGGTGAGGGGGAACGGTATGAATTCATTAAGATTCCCCCTCATCCGCCCTGTCGGGCACCTTCTCCCTCAGGGAGAAGGGTTCAGCAATTCCACAACCACGGGAAAACAGATCACAAACAGCGCCCATGCCGCAAAGGAAATGCCAACGGCGACCATCGCCCGCCGCAGCCAGCGGCCATAACCCTGTTCGTCGTCTCCGAAATACCCGACCAGGCGCTGATGCAGGATGGCGGCGGCACACAACAACGGCAAGGCAAGCAGCGACCAGAGCATGCCCGCTGAAACATCCAGGAGAATCCGTTGCCGGTCAGCGTGCCAGTTATCCATGACCGGCAGAAACAGCAGCGGCAGGAAGACGATCCAGGTTCGTGATACCGCTCGCATGAGCCTCTTCGATAGTGGTCTGCCGGGTGAGGCATAGCCGAGTTGGGTCATGCCGACCATGACTGAATGGGCAGCATAAGAAAGCGTGAACGGCTCAAGAACACCCCCCATGCGGTTATTTTCCAGAAACACCAGCAGCCAGACCATTCCCGGCGCGGCCACCGAGGCCACTGCCCGTACCGTGTGCACCGGATGAGCGTTGTCTTCGCTGCGCGGCCAGAGCAGGGTATAGGTCAGGAAGAGCACAAGCGACACGGCCAGCCATTGCCAGCCCCCCAATGCCCAGTTCATATAGCCGACCAGTGCCGCCGCCAGCAGGCCGCTCTCCTTGAGGGTGGTGCGCCGCCGCCAGGCGAAGACCAGCAGCGCCAGCAGAACAATGGCGCCCAGCCTGAACAGCAGGTCATTTGCTTCCAGAGTCTGATAGCGCCGGAGCAGGGCGTAGCAGCCGAGCGGAATGAAGAGGTTATCCACCCCACCGACCGAGACCGCCTCGAACAGCATCACCAGAATGCCTAGCACCAGAGCGATCAGGAGTGATTCGGCCCGGCCGGTATCACTTAGCAGCAGGAGCGGCACATGGGCGCTCAAAAAGGCGACCATGAAGAAGGCCAGTGACCCCTCGGCGCTTTTGGTTCCCTCCGAGGTGCAGAAGCGGTGCTGGCCGTAACGTACTCCCACCAGCGCCGCCACGGCATCCGCCAGGGTCAGGGTCAGGAGCGGAATCGCATAGAGCAGGCGGTTTCCCGCCGAAAGCAGAAAGAGCGCTGCCACAGCGAGCGGAAAATACACCTCTCCAAGAGAGTGCCGTTCCACCCCGTGCAGTACACCGCTGAATTGTTCCCGCAACGGCGTGATCAGGCGTGTACCGGCCAGTGCGGCAACCGCCAGAGCTGCCAGCAGCAGGACCGGCCACGACGCTGTGAAGAGCCAGGGAAAAGAGAGCGTCACCAGCCCCATGGAGATATGCACCGCTTTGCGGCTGGTTTCGGGATGAAGATGGCAACGGGCGCTGATCAGTTTCAAGCTGGTCATGACGCCCCCCAGTACCACCAGCACCAGCAGTATGCCGAACCACGGGGAGAACATCAGACAATCTCCTCCAGTATAAAGGCGCTGTAGAAAAAGGCCTTGTCCTGCTGAAAGAGCCACCGTGCTTCCGGCTCCAGGGAATGCAGCACTCCGGCCATGCTCTCCGGACGGCTGCGGGGGGCCAGCATGTTCCAGTAGGCAAGCCGTCCGCCGCTGCGTCCGGCACGAATCAGCCGTTCCAGCAGCCGCTGATGGTTATCCTCCGACATGTACTCGAAGATGTCGCTCAGGTTGAAGCGGTCAATCGAGTCTGCCCCTTCCTGTTCAAGAAACTCCTCCAATGGCAGGCAATGCCATTCCAGGCGGTCAAGATTGGCGCGAATGGCCTCGAAGTTTTCGGGACGCAGGGCAAAGGGGAGGGCGGTGGTGTGCCGCCCGGTCAGAATCCATTGCAGGTAGGGATTGTCAGCCGGATTGAGTAAAGTTAAAGCGTGACAGGTGCGGGCCAGAATACGCTCGGCCACACTCCCCTCCACATAGCGGAAGAAGCTGGGATCGCGCCCCAGCCGTCCCATGACGAAGCGCGAGAAGAAAATGCGAAACAGTAGCTGCCAACGCCAGGTGTCCCACTCAGCCCGGTAGAATTGCTCCCGCTCTGCCGGGGTTCCGCCGAGTAACAGCCGTTCGATGGTGCTGCGGGAGTGGACCAGCGGCATGATCCGCTGACGGAACAGGGCGAAATATCGCTCGAATTTTCCCGCCCCGCCGATGCCGGTCTCGATGTCTGCTGAATGGGCATCCCAGAAGGCGCGGGTGGCGCTGCCAAGCTGCGAACGGCAGCGGCGATAGAGGTCACCCCGCCGCACACTTGGGCGCGATCCGATCAGTTCCAGCAGCTCGGGGTGCGACAATTCCCGGTAGGCGGCCACCCGCAGTTCCAGACAGGCCAGTTGGGCAGGATTCAGGTCCAGGGCAACAACCCGTCCGGCGCCACACGCCAGCATGGCCAGGGAGTTGTCCCCGGCCGACGCGATGGAGAGGCAGGTGTCACCGGACCGGATGGCCAGTCCCTCCATGAGGATGTCGGCATCTTCCCAGCACTGGGCGTAGCGAATGGCTGAAAAATCGGCGTGGCTGGCGGCTTCACTGCGCATGCTGCGGTTCCTCCCGGTCAAGTTTTTGTACCACGCCGCTGGCGCCGTCCATCTCCACCAGATCGCCGGTTGTGAGCCAGCTGGTTATGCCGGAAATGGAAACCACTGCCGGAATACCCATTTCGCGGGCTACGATGGCTGAATGGGAAAGCAGGCTCCCCCGCTCCACCAGCAGTCCGGAACAGGCGGGGAAAAGCATGATCCAGCCGGGGTCGGTCCGCTCGGCCACCAGGATTTCACCCTGACGGATGGTTGCGCCGCGCGGGTCGGTGATCACCCGTACCGTGCCACGTACCACACCGGGGCAACAGCCGATCCCCTTCAGACTATCGCCTTCAGGTGCTGCCGGAGTGGCAACTGTGGAGCGGCACGCCTGGGCGTGACTGGCCATGCCACGGGTATCAAAACGATCCGCCGGTGGCTCCATGGTCTGCCAGGTTTCGAATTCCCTTCGTCGCAGCCCCGCCAGTCCGGCCAGATTCGTGCTGGATGCGGTCCCTTCAACGAATCCGAAAATTTCGTCTTTTTCCAGCCAGAAGATGTCGCGCGGGTCGTCCAGAATCCCGTCGGCGTGAAAGCGTTTACCCATTTCCACGAATATTCGTCGTACCCGGCCAAAGAGACGGGTTCGTTCGAAACGCAGGTTTTCCCGGTCCCGCACCCTGCTTCGAGCCTGTCCCAGCACCCATCCGAAAAACAGACGTTTCAGCGGCTTACCTGCCAGCGCATCATTCACCCGCGCTTGGGCTGCATTCCTGATAGCCGTTTCATCAAGCGGCGCGCCTGCGGCGCTGCTGTTGATGCGCCGGGCAAATTCGCCGATGGAACGCTGCAGAGGCAGCGGGTCGTCGTGGAGCGTGGCGCTCTCCAGTTTCAGTTCATCCAGGCAGCGGTCGCCGAACTTTTCCAGGTACGCCCGGTAAAGCGGTCCAAGTTCCGCGTGGGCCGCAATGCCTCTGTTCATGGCAGTCACATCTCCGGTGGCCAGCAGTTCGGTCAGGTCCGGGTCAACCGCCGCAACCACGGCCATTTCCCGCACCCGCCGGGCCGGTTCGGCGCTGATGATGCCCCCTTCGCCGGAAAGGAGGTCGTTTTGCAGCGTTTCCTGAACATCGCCACACCAGGATGCGGTCAGCTTGCGCAGCAGGCCGTAGAAGACCATGGCAAAGAAGTCGTTTACCAGCGGCGCGTCCCAGCGGGTAAGCAGTTGTGTCTCCAGCATGCGGTAATGGGCGGCCAGTTCGTCCGGGCGTTGCTCCGTCAGCGGCGGATCGGGCACGGACAGTGCCGTATTGAGGCGTTGGTAGAAACGGGGGATACTGCTGCGCAGACCGCGCAGGTTCTTCACCAGACCGGCCATGCTTCGGACCAGGTTCAGCCGGTCCTGCCACGCCGTCACCCGGTAGGCCGCCACCGCCTCGGTAAGGATCTCTTCCGGAATCCCTTCCTTGACTCCCATCATCTGTTCCATGAAACGGCGATTGGTGGAGAAGCCGGGGAACAGGGCCAAAAGCCGGTACCAGTTGAGCAGGTTGTAATAGACTCTCCCCTGCACCAGGCCGAGCATACGGGGAAAAACCCGTTCATTGGCCGTAATGGCTTCATCCGGCACCGCCATGATGCGGCAGAACTGCCGGTAGACTTCCTCGTAGATATGGCGGGCAAAGGAGAAGGTCAACGGGGTGGTGACACCGCCATAACTCTCGGCGATGTTGCTGTTGTCCCAGATGTTGAGGCCGCCGTCCGGATCGGGGAGCGTTGCCAGCGAGGTGATGGGGCGGGATTGGAGCAGGTAGAGGGCGCCGTTTTCCAGAGCCCATTCGATATCCTGCGGCCGGCCGAAATGGCGCGCGGCACGGCGGGCAAGATCCGCCACGGCGCGAACCTGCTCTCCGGTAAGACAGGGACGGCATGACTGTTCCGCTGCAACCGTTTCTCCCGCTACACCTTCATAGCTGCCGGAGTCGGCGCGATGAGCGATCCGTTTGTCGGCGATCTGCTCTTCGATGATGCTGCCGCCCCGGTCCACCCGCCAGGTGTCGGCGTCGCACTCGCCGGAGACCAGGGAGCTGCCCAGTCCGTACACGCCGCTTACCACGGCGACGCCGCGCCTGCCGCTCACCGGATCGGAGCTGAAGGCGACTCCGGCGGCATCGGCGGATATCATGCGCTGCACCAGCACCGCCGGAAGGGACGGCAACGGAGACAGGCCTTTTTCACGGCGATAGGCCAGCACCCGCTCATTGAAACCGGAGCGCCACACCGCCGCTACCTTGGCGGGCACATCCGGCAGCGGCACGAAGAGAAACGAATCCAGTTGTCCGGCAAAGGAGTGCTCGCCGCCATCTTCGTCCAATGCCGACGAGCGTACCGCCACCAGTTCACCGTTGGGGCAGAGCCGCGCCAGGGCGTCAGCGATCTCATCGCCGGGCACAAGCTGTTTCAGCGCCTCCTGGCGGCGCTCATGACCGCTGTTTTCGATCATCGAGAGCACGTCTGCCGGAAGACTTACCGGAACATCTCCGGGTGAAACCACGAACCAGGGGGGGATGGGAAGGTCGGCGACCGTGAGCGCCGCCAGCGCACCCGCCTTGCCTCCCATGCGGTCACGTGACGACAGGTCCCGCTGTGTCAGAATGCGGCTCATCAGGCACCTCCCTGCAGATAGCGAAAAGCGAGGGGAACAGCTCCCAGACTCAGGTACATCACCAAAGTCCAGATGCCGGAGACCAGTTCGATGCGCCTGCCACGACCGGGGAGCGGCGCGGCGTTGAAGGTCACTGCCAGCAGGGCGGCAACGGATAACAGTAGCAGCAGGAGTACGACTACCGGAGTGGCAAAGCCAATCAGGAGCGCGCCGCGCCAGGCACAGAGCGCTGTCAGCAGCATGGCCGCCAGCCAGGCCAGCAGAGCCGGTCCCCGTCCCCACAGGGCGGAATAGGTTTCGACCCCGTCTTCCTCGTCGTGCGGAGAGCGGATCTTCCGGCCGATTTCGATGACGATGCCGTTCATATAGCTGACCGCCAGGAACCAGACGAGTCCGTGGGGCGGCGCGGCGCCAGCCATGAACCAGTCGCAGGCGGTGGCATAGATATCGAAGACCGGCATGATGATCATGTGGGAGAGCATGTAGGTGATCGGGTGCGCCTTGAGCCATTCATGCACGAAGAATTCCTTGGTCATCAGGGCCAGCCACGTCCAGGCTACTACCAGCCAGAGCGCCTGCAACGGCCGTAGCCAGAGGGAACCGGCCAACTGAATGAGTGCGGCTCCGATGCCGATCCATCCCAGTTCCCGTAGGGTGACCAGGCCGCGCGGCACGGGACGATACGGGCGCCAGCGGGCATCGTCCTCCGCATCCTTGAATTCATCGGCGATGCGCAGCTGAAGAAAAAAGAGCAGCGCGGTAACAAAGGCCACCAGTGCCGCCGCCGGGCGCAGGGCGGTTTCGCCGCGCAACAGGGCCGAATAACTCATGGCCGACATGCTGAAGGCGAGGATCAGCGGGCCGTGGGCAAAAATCGGAAAGCGCTCCTTCTGGTAGGTCCACCAGCGATTAGTCATATATGCATTCCCCTGTATCAGATTTGAGGCGCAATTCTTTCTCTGTAGAAACGGTTCCCTCTCCCTGAGGGAGAGGGCCAGGGTGAGGGGGGACTGTAGAATGTTCCCCCTCATCCGGCCTTCGGCCACCTTCTCCCTCAGGGAGAAGGGATGACTCTCTGCTCCTTGCCGCGAGCCAGTTTGTGGTGAGCCCGGGTGAATTCTCCGGCAGCCAGCGCGCCGATGATGGAGAGTTCGCCGGCCAGCGCCATTCCGGCGCAGACTTCCGCCAGGGCTCGGGCATGTCCCTCGCCGTACAGCCCCATCAGTTCCAGGCAGGCTTTCTGGCTCGGCAGCGCAGTGCCGCCGCCAACGGTGCCCACCATCAGGTTGGGCAGGGTGACTGCCGCATAGAGTGCCCCGTCAGGCCTGACTTCAAAACGGGTTACCCCCACGGCCGACTCGGCAATGCAGGCCGCATCCTGGCCGCAGGCTATGTAGAGGGCCGCCAGGCCGTTGGCATAATGCCCCTGCACTCCGATGGTTCCGGAGAGCACGCCACCCATGGCCGACATGCGCCAGTAGTCGCTCATGCGTCCGGGGGTGGTATGTAGTGTCTGCTCAATCTGTTCGGCAGGAATAGTTGCTTCGGCAGTGACTTTTTTGCCGCGCACGGTGAGGAAGGACTGGGCGCTCGCCTTCTTGTCTCCCGACATGTTGGCCTCGACAAAGAAATAGTCCGGCTTGACCGGCGTCTGTTCCATGATCAGTGTGCAGGCCGCTTCGGTGGCGATGGTGGCCATGTTCTGTCCCGAAGCATCGCCGGTTCTGAACTCCAGCAGGAGATAAACGTGGTTTCCTTCGATGGTGATGCGCAGATCTTCCAGTGTGCCGTGCCTGGTGGTGGATTGGGCGGCGCTCCGTAGTTCATCCATATGCTCAACCACCCAGGCGGCAAAGAGACCTGCCTGTCGAGCCGTGGCGAAAGCAAAGCCGGGCGAGCGGCTGACTCCTTCGGCCAGCAGCATGGCGCTGCATCCCCCCGCCTGGGAAAGCAGGCAGGCGCCGCGATGGTAGGAGGCTACCAGAGCCGCCTCGGTGGTGGCCAGCGGCAGGTAATAGTCCCCCTGGGCAAACAGGCCGTTCACCCGCAGCGGTCCGGCCAGACCGAGCGGCAGCCGCGTCATACCGATAAAATTCTCGATATTGCGGCTGTAGGTGGACATCCGCTCGCTATCGGCACCGTTCAGCAATGCCTCGCGGGCTCCCGGCGGTGCGGTGATGCGGCGCCAGCGCCGCTCAACTATTTCGGGAGTAATATGAGCCCCGCCCGGAACATGCTGGGCCGGGGCGATATGGTGGGGCGAAAGGCGCTGGAGGAGCTGTTCCTTGTTGTGTCCGTGAAAGAGGCGATCAAGAAAGTTTTTTGCATGGGATGAGTCGCTGGGCATGGTGTCCGCCTATGTTTGTTATTGTACACAATGATTTACAAAAACGGCTCCAGCGGCAGCGCCTTCCAGAGCTTAACCTTACGCAGTTTTTCGGCAGGTGCGAAACGGTCCGCGTTGTCGGCGGCGCTCCAGCTGTTTTCCGGCGACATGTCCCGCACGATATTTCGCTCAACCTGCCCGGCCAGGTCTGGGTTGCGAATCAGCACTCCCACCTCGGTGTTCAGGTTGGCCGAGCGGGGATCGAAGTTGAAGGTGCCGACAAAGAGCGTTTCGCTGTCGATCACCATGCTCTTGGCGTGGATGGCAAAGACCGGCGCCTGCTGTTCCAGCTTGGGATAGCGCTCGATCAGTTCCCGCTTGATGGCCGGGTCGGGCCTGAACTCGAATACCTTGATACCGCTTTTCAGAATCGCCTGGCGCTGCTTGTGATAACCGCTGAAGGCCTGCAGGTTATCGGTGGAAGCCAGGGAATTGGTGACGATACGCACCTCCACGCCACGCTTGACCAGATCGCGGAACAGTTCCAGCCCACCCTTGGGCATGACCAGATAGGGTGACTGGATGGTGACGCTCTTTTTGGCTTTTTTCAGTTCATCCACCAGGGCCGCCGTGGTTCTGCCGCCGCCGTCGAAGCGGCGTTTGGTGCTGTTTTTGCCCGGCAGGTCGCACAGGAAACGCACGTCATCCCAGATGATGTTCCGTGACAGCCGCTCGAATTTTCTCGGCAAATCCTCCAGCGCCTGCCTCACTTCCGGGGCAAAATTTTCCGGCTTGGAGGCGTAGGTATGCAGACCGGCGTACACTTCTCCGGCCCGCTCGGGAGTCATCCGTTTCATCTGTTTTGCCAGCAGTTTTTCCACTGGCACCACCAGTTTGCTATCCCAGAAGCGCTGAAAACTGGCTTCCATATCTGCCACCACCGGCCCCAGCACCAACATGTCTCGATCACGGAAATTGTAGGTATGGTTATAGTCGAAATACTCGTCGGCCATGTTGCGACCGCCAGTGATTCCGGCCTTAGCGTCGAACAGGGCTGTCTTGTCGTGCATGCGCTGGTTGACGCTGCGCAAGCCGGTGGCCACGTTGCCGATCTTCTTGAGTTTCGAGGTGCCGACGTTCAGGCGGGGGTTGTAGATGCGGATATCGATATTGGGATGCAATGCCAGGGCCAGCATGGAATCGGGCGGGGCGTCGATCAGCAGGTCATCCACCAGCACCCGCACCTTGACGCCCCGTTCGGCCGCCCGCAGCAGCGCTTCGCTGGCCAGGATACCGACATTGTCCGTGCTCCAGATGAAGTATTGGACATCGATGCTGGTGGTGGCGTGATCCGCCAGCCAGGCCCGGGCACGCAACGCTTCTTCACCCTTTTCCAGCACATAGGCGCCTGATTTGCCCAGATGAGCGGCGATGAGCGGCTCGATGGTTTGCGAGAGAGGAACCGTCGCGGCGGCAAAAACAGTTCCTGACAACACCAGCACAAAAAATATGGATAAAATAAATCGTTGAAATGCTTGCCTCATAGTGAAACTCCAACAGAATTATTTTGTATCTAGTTGCGCCCCGTACTGCCGAATAAACTTCTTGAAATTTACCCACACGTCATTGAAGCCGAAGGCCTGCATCTCGGCCTCCGCCTCGGCCAGCGACCACCCTTGCTGCTTCATGCGATAGGCGGCCACGCTGATTCCGGTGCGATCCTGGCCATGGCGGCAGTGGACGTAGACCGGCTGGTTGGCCGGATCGGCCATCAGCGCCACCACCTGATCCACCTTCTCCTTCAGACCGTCGCGGGTCATCTTGATCGGTACGGCGATGGCTCGCATCCCGGCGGCTTCTACCTGGGTTTTCTCGCTTTCGGTGGTGCGCATGTCGATTACGGTCTTGATCCCCATCGCCTTGAGGGTGGCATAGCCATCCTTGCCTGGCTGGGCACCGCGGAAGACACCCGGCGCCACGCGCCCAACATTGGAAAGGCCGGGAAGGTTGTAGATTTTCTCCGATAAACGGGCGGAGGCGGGGAGGGTGACGATTTGTGCCGGTGATGGACTTTTGCTGTCGGCGGATGCTTGTGTGGCTAGTGCTGCCACAAGAACAGCAAGGAGTATTAATCTTTGCATGGTGATTACCTGTAATCCTTGATAATGAATTGAGCTTGTTGTCAATCATGCACGGGTTTTCGTTATAGCAGACACATGCGGCAATAACCAGGGCAGCATTCAAAAAGTTACTTGTTGCTCCCGATGCGTTTGATCTCCACCGTGGTCATCAACCCTTCCGGGGTGAAGGCCAGCCGGGCGTTGACCCGCTCCAGCGAGTTGACCAGCGCCAGCGTTTTTGAAGACTTGTCCAGGCTGGACGGCTGTTTCGGTTTCCATATGTTGCCATGCAGTGAACAGACCACTGCTCCGCTGCGTTGGTCATACTGATACTCTCCACCAGAAGGACAGTAGGGTTGGAACCCCCGCAGATTAGCAACTGTTGTGCCAAGACTCTCCGGCGGCACCCCCAGTGACTTGAGCGGGATAGCCGTCATTCCCCTCCCGATGCACCAGCGGCGTGACCTGTACAACAGGAGTGGACGTGGTTGTTACGGCAGCCACCGATACCAGGGCAGCGACAACCAGTGTGACAACCAACAGGGGAATTACAAGTCGTCGTGACATAACGAACTCCTTTCTTAACGCATCATTACGCCGCTCGCCAGTGCGCGCAGGATCGAACGGTTTCTGCGGTGCCAGGTCAACGGGTGGTGTGCGTACCATGACGAGATGCTGGAGATAGTAACAACGGAAGCGACGAGGAGAACCAGCGGAATGACAGCGACAGCGAGTTTTAAAAAGAAAGTTTCCATGACATCCTCCATGCAGCGTTTGTAAGTTGTTAAACGTATTACAGGGAGCGTGCCAGTTTTGAGTAACGTTGTAATGTGATGTTATTGTTGTGTTAATTTGAGTTTGTCAGGGGAGCTGGAGGGTGGTAAAGAAAGTGGTATGTACAAATTATGTATATGCGCCAATCAGATATTGTATCTGGCGCTCATGATTGCCATGGCGAGGGTAACGAGAAGCTTTCCTCTGCCGGGTGCCGCTTGATGAGCCGTCAACAGAGCGGCACCGTCACACGGAACAGAGCCCCCGATTTGCTCGGCTCCAATGAAATCGAGCCGCCGTGGGCATGCAGCAGCGACTGGACGATGGAGAGTCCCAATCCACTGCCGCCTGATTCACGGGCCGTGGTAAAAAACGGGCGGAAGATCTTGTCCCGGTTGCCAGCCGACACCCCCACTCCGCTGTTGTGAAGATCCAGCATCAACATCCTCTGGCCGGTAGCGGATGCAATCCGTGTGACGATCTCAACCTGCACTCCGGCACCCCCGTGCTGACGGGCATTTTCGATCAGGTTCGACACGACCGATTCGAATGTCTCGCGGGCCATCCTGACGGAACGGGCTTCGGTGCCGTATTCCAGAGAAACCGCCACCCCCTGTTCCCGATAGCGGAGCGCCACTGATTCCAGAATTTCAAGAGCGTCGCTCTGTTCATCTCCCGGTGTAAAGGTATCGGCCCGGGCCAGGTCGAGCAGGCGGCGCACCAGCCGTTCCAATCTCCCGGTTGCGTTGTCGATGATCCCGAGAAAATTCTCCCGTTCGCCTTGATCCATGCCGTTGTAATGATCCTTGAGGATTTCGATGGCGCCATGGATTGAGGTGAGCGATGGGGTCTTTACATCCGAATTACGTACCCGCAACAGCGTGGTCTGCTCACCCTTGAGCGCCCGTGCCACCTCTTCCCGTGCGGCGAGAGATAACCCGGATTCGATGTTGCTGCTCGCCACGACGATGCCGTTATGATCGACAATGCGAATGCCGGACAGCACAATCTTCCGGGCATTGGTCAGTACGCTGTTCAGTTCACTCCCTGACAGCAGCGCCAGCGGATCAGGCGCAACCGTGGGGATTTCGGCGGGGAGGGCCGGTTGCCTGATTCTGCTTTTGGCAAGATCGAGCTGCGGCGGCAGCGGCATGAGTTCTGCGGGTGGAGTGGTAACGGGAGCGGAGCGGGGGAGGCCCAGGGATGCAATCGTGATCGGGTGCCCCGTGCGTTGGTGCGCATCGAGCTGTTTCAGGTAGGTTTCCCGGAACATGGCGGCGGTCAGCGCCGCCTGGCTGATCAGTTCCGATTCGGTCTGTTTGACCAGTTCACTTTCGTACAGCCGCAGGATAGCGATCCCCCCCAGCGGAAGCAGGAGCACCATGATATTCAACAGCAGCAGAATGGTTCGCAGTTTTGGGCGGTAGGACATGGGTGGCCTTGGTCAGCTATGACGTGAGTAATCCGGAAAAATAGTTGAACCCGGATACATTTAAAAGGCATGACTCACGCAACGCCGCAACGACGCAACGAAAGGCATCCTGATTGTGGCTAATCTTCCGCTTAAAAAATATCTCGATTAGCGTTATTCTTCAGCCGGTGCAGATTCAAGTAGCATGCCTGTCATCCTGAGCGAAGTGAAGGATCTGATGTCTGCGCAAGCGCCATAAAGCAGATCCTTCGTTGCACTCAGGATGACAAAATGCACTCTTTACTGAGGTTTTACGTCGCGTCGTCGCGTCGTTGCGTGAAACAGGTTTTCCGGTTTTTACGTTACGGTATTACAAGCGAAACCTTGTACCCCACACCGTGCACTGTCTCGATTGGCTCGCCGCCGGCTTTGCGAAACTTGTCCCGGATATGCCGGATATGGCTGTCGATGGTGCGGTCGCTGACAAAGGTTTCGCCGCTGCCGGCCATCAGTTGGTCGCGGTTGAAGACTTTGCCGGGGAAAGAGAGCAGCACCTTCATAATGCCGAACTCGGTGGCGGTCAACGGCACTTCCGCTCCCTTCAGGAAGGTTTGAAAACAGTCCAGATCCAGTTGCAGGGCACCATATTCCAGTGTCCGGTGTTGTTGCTGATGGTGCCCGGAAGTGGCTGTCGCCGTGCGGCTGTTCGTCCGTCGCAGCACCGCCTTGATCCGGGCCACCAGTTCGCGCGGGCTGAACGGTTTGGTGACATAATCATCCGCCCCCAGTTCCAGCCCCACGATCCGGTCCACGTCATCATCCATGGAAGAGAGAAAGATCACCGGCAGGTCTGATTCCGCCCGGATCTGGCGGCAGACTTCGACGCCGTCCATTTCGGGCATGACGATATCCAGTACGATCAGATCCGGTTGTTCGGCACGAAACAGCTCCAGCGCCTGTTTGCCGTTTTTGGCGGTGATGGTGTGGTATCCTGCCTTGTTGACGGCAAAACCGGCCACCTGCAGGATATTGGGGTCGTCATCGACCAGGAGGATGGTGTTTTCAGTGGTCATGTGTGTGGTCCGTGATGGGGCTTAAAAGTAACAGCTTGAGAGTTGACCGCATCAGTTCGGCTGACGCCTTGTTAAACTTTTACCAAATTTAATTATTTAACGCGGACGTTTGTAGTGATTAAGTATAAGAGCTTTCCCTGTTTCGAACTTGCATATTACTAAACTTCTTTTAGACGGTTCGTAAAAGAACAGAAAGTCTCCAGAATGGCCAATGAATCTTAGCCGTTGAGTAGGGTCTTCTTGCTTCCCAGAGTCAATGTTGTTGATGGGAGAAAGTGCATACTGAAAGTTTTTGCCGCTCACAATTTGTTCTGAATTGATCCGGCCGTATCCGTAGGCAAAGGTAGGTAGAATAGCTAATAAAAAAATTACAATGGAGCGTGGGCTGTCGTGAGGAATTATTGTTTGCAAAAAACCTTGTTTTTTTGCAAACGCATAAGCGGGAAAGGCAAATAGGATTGGCAGTACGTGCCACTTCTCTATTGCCCCAAATATGAGAAGCGCAAAAGTCCCGCCCAAATACACGAAAACTATATATGGAGCAAATTTGTGAAGAAGCTTGCCTGCCGGAGTGTCTCGCCCACCCCCGGAAGGAAGCCTAATCGAGTCTGATGTCAGTTCACCAAGAATGGCACCAATAGCAGAAAAGATGAATGCAGATGCAATAGGGTAAGCCGTTGACTTGATGATATCCGACAGACTCTGGTACTCTAAAATATTGACGTTGAATGTTGCCCAATATCCCCACAGATATAAGGCTCCTACAGTGACGAAGTATAAAGAACTGAAATATACATAGGTAGACACTGTTTCTTTGGTCGACTGTTTTTGTATGATTTCTGTCATATGGCCTCAGTTTAGCTTGTTTTTGACCGGTTTACGCACGTGCGTGAACCGGTGATCCACCCAAACGGAACATTTATCCGTAACTTCCTGCCCATCCTGCACACAATCTGCACCAAAAGACCTCTGAAAAACCTTCCCACCTTCATCACCGATTCATGCGGCTTTGTTATAACAGACTCATGCAATAAAAACCAGCGAAGGAACCACATCCAGGGGAGGTTGCGTATGAGCGCACTACATAACAGCATGAGAAGGATCGGCAATTCCGTTATGACACGATTGATGGTTATCGGCTGCCTGGTGATGACACTGCTGATCCCGGTGGAAATGATCAAGGGGATCATTCGCGAACGGGAATCGCGGCGGCAGGGGGTGATCACCGAGGTCAACTCCAAATGGGGACGCGAACAGACCATAACCGGGCCGATCCTTACGGTTCCCTATACGGCCATTATCACCGACGACAAGGGGAACCAGAAGAGCGTCGTCGCCCATGCCCATTTGCTGCCGGATCAGTTGAACATCAACGGTGTTGTCAAACCGGAGATCCGCTATCGCGGCATCTACCAGGTGGTGCTCTATAATTCGGAATTGCAGGTGCAGGCCGAATTCCAGAAAAGCGGCTTTGCTGAACTGGGGATCAACGAGAACGATATTCATTGGGACGGCGCGACCGTTTCCATGGGGCTGCCCGACTTGCGGGGAGTGAAAGAGAATAACCTCGTTACCTGGAACGACGAAACCTTCCCGATCAACTCCGGCATCGGCGCGGCACCGGTGATGGAATCGGGAGTCAGCAGCCGTGTGCCGATTTCCCCGCAACAGGCAAAATACAGCTTCAAAATGCAGCTCAACCTGAACGGCAGCGGCCAGATCAATTTTGTGCCGCTCGGCAAGGTTACGACGGTGCAGCTCTCCTCTCCCTGGAAAAACCCCAGCTTTACCGGCCTGTTTCTCCCCGACGAGCGGGTTGTCAATCAACAGGGTTTCAGCGCCAAGTGGAAGATCCTGCATCTCAACCGGAACTATCCGCAACAGTGGAGCGGCAAGAACGACAAGGTGCTGGAATCGGCCTTTGGCGCCAAGTTTTTCTGTCCGGTCGATGAGTATCAAAAGTCGATGCGCTCCGCCAAGTATGCGCTGTTGTTCATCCTGCTTACCGTGGTAGCGTTCTTCCTGACGGAGGTGACCAACAACACCAGGGTGCATCCGGTGCAGTACCTGCTGATCGGCTTTGACATCTGCCTCTTCTACCTCCTGCTGCTCTCCATTTCGGAACACACCAGCTTTGCCACGGCCTATCTGGTTTCGGCGGTCGCATCGGTGCTGCTGGTCAGCTCCTATTCCCGCAGCATCCTGAAAAGTACCCCGATCGCCGTCAGCATCGGCTCGCTGATGAGCTGCCTCTACGGTTTCCTGTACGTAACCATGCAGCTTGAGGACTATGCGTTGCTGATCGGCAGCATCGGCATGTTCGTGGTGCTGGGTGTGATCATGTATCTGACGCGGAAGATTGACTGGTACGCGATCTCGTCGTCGGAGCGGGTTGAAGACGGAAACAATGAACAGTGCAACCGTACCTGATTACAACCTCTTTTCAGCTTCACGATTACTCAAGATTACTGAGGAACAAGACCATGAAAAAAATGACTGTTGCGAAGGTTATTACCGGATTGCTGCTTGCGGTTGTTATCGCCGGATTTTTGCTGCCGGAATCGTTATCCATTCCGGTCAAGGGGGCTACCAGAGCGGATTGGAACGCAAAGTCGTTCTGGTTCCGCCCCTGGGGCAAGTCCGGGGTGCATCGAGGGATCGATATCTTTGCCCGCGAAGGGACAGCGGTTGTCGCAGCCACCCCTGGCGTTGTCCTCTTTGCCGGCAGTCTGCGGGATGGCGGCAATGTGGTGGCGCTGCTCGGACCCAAGTGGCGGGTACATTACTATGCTCACCTCAAAACTGTCCGGGTTGCCAATTGGCAGTATGTCCCGCAAGGGATGGAGATCGGTGAAGTCGGCAGTACGGGGAACGCAGCCGGCAAGCCGCCGCACCTGCATTATGCCATTATCACCCAGATCCCCTATGTCTGGCGCTATCAGCCGGAACGTTTCGGTTTTGACCGGATGTTTTATCTCAGTCCGCATGAGAAATTGGTTGAGGGGGTGCAAAGCTAGGTTCAGTGAGGGGGGGAGAAACAGGTAGTTGATGAGTTCATTATACCGTTAGAAGTTGTTTCGTTCGATGCAGAAGCAGATCATGCTTATGGCAATATTCGAGCTGCCCTCGAAAAAGCTGGTACACCGATTGGTTCTATGGATATGCTGATTGCAGCCCATGCCATTTCGTTAGGAATTCCTCTGGTTACAAATAACGCCCGAGAATTCGTACGTATTCCCCCCTTACTCTTATTGATTGGCTTGCCTAGTTTTTGCGGCCAACAACATTGCCCACCCGGTTCATTTTTGTTGCCCCTTCAATGACTCATCAAAAAATGCTGCCAGCCGCTGGCGGTAGACTGAACTGGCGTCCGCAAAGGCTTCGGTGTGGTCTCCACCCTCGATTGTCCATAACTGCTTTGGTTCGCGCGCACGTTCAAAGAGCCGCTTGCCGTGGGAGTAGGGTACCACCGGATCAGCTGTGCCGTGAATGATGAGAAGCGGAGTTGGGCTTATGGAAGTGACAACGGCATCCGGGCTGAAGCTGTTGCCAATCAGAAGGTAGGAGAGGGGCGTTCGGAGAAGCGAGAGCATGGGGATGTTCGCAATCTTGTCGCGGACGATATCACGGTATGATGCAAATGCCGAGTCAATTGCCATGGCGCGGATGCCGCCATGCGCGCGGCTGCCAACCGCTGCAATGGCGTTGGCGCCGCCCAGGCTTTGTCCGAGTACCAGGAGCCGGGTATGGTCGATGTCTGGACGAGAAACAATATAGTCCAGCGCTGCCAGTGAGTCCTCATGAACGCCGCGACGGTCGGGTTTTCCGGCTGATTTGCCATAACCTCGATAGTCAAAGACAAACAGGTTGAATCCCTGCTCCGGGAGCCAGGAGACAAAACCAAAATGGGCGGTCATGTTCTGGGCATTGCCATGAAAGTGGATTACGGTTCCCTTCGGTTTGCCGACAGCAGGAACAAACCAGCCGGAAAGTCCAGTGCCATCCTTGCTTTGAAAAGAAACTTCCTCGTATTTCAGGCCATGACGATCCGGAGTGTCGTAGATCTTCCGGTCTGGCTGATAAAACAGGCCCCCGACGCACCCCTGGCAGGAGAGGGAAAGCGTTAAGAGAAAGATAAACATTGATGTTTTCATTGCTGGAGTCATTTACTATCTCCTTGTCCCCTTTCTACCACAGAACTATCTTTCTCCGGCTGTATTTTCTCCGTGCCATCCAATCCCATCTCCTTCACCAACCGCCACGCCATCCCGGCCAGCACCAGCACACCCGACAACAGCGCTCCCCACAGCAGTGCCTTGCGCCAGGTGGTGGCAGGGATGCGCGCCTTTAGCGCCTGCCTGCCGCCCGATTCCAGCGATGCTCCGGCCTGGGCCGGGAGCGGTTTGATCTGCTGCTTTTCCCACTCCGCCAGACCAGATGCAATATTGTTGTCCCGCAAGGTGACCTGCCCGGTGCGGGCGCTGCCGTAGGCCAGGCAGAACGGCGCTTTGCCACGGGCGGCGAAGATCAGCCGGTGCGGCTGCCAGCCGAGCTCCAGTTGCGGCAGCCTGTTTCCCAGACCGTTGCCGGAGGGGTGAACACGGATCAGCCACTGCCGGTCAGCGGTAGGCGCTATCTCCAGCGCGCCGCTTTCCGCCACGGTTGCCTTGCGACGCAAGCGGTAAAATGTGCCGCAGCCGCGCTCGATCCAGGGGGATGCGTCATCTGTCCGTGAGAGAATAGTTACCCCGGCCAGGCTGTTCAGATCGGGAAATATCAGACGCAGGCGGTCAACCGGCATATGGCCGTCGCTCTGCGCCAGGTACTCACCGGCTTTCCCCGCGACCGGGGTGATGACGTAGCGGGCTGTTTCGCGTCGCTGCATTGTCTGAGCAGTTTCAAAGCGTGGCGTAACGCTGTCGATGCGCGGCGCGCCGTGTGCAGGAGAGATGCACAGCCGGAAGTAGCGGGCCTGCAAGGCGGAAAACTCGATCCGGCTTCTGTTGAGACGTTGCTCACCTGCCGACAGGGTGGCGACCGCTCCCACGGAATGCTGTCGCCACTGCTGCAAATCGTCGCTGCTTTCCACCCGCAGCGTACCGATAAATCCGGCTGCAGCGGGGGTGAGGCCGATGTCGAAGCCGCTGACCGGACGATTCAGCGCGGTGGCATCCACGATGTAGCTTGTCACCGGCGCGCCGACTGCTGTTCCGGATGCCGTGTTAAGTGTGACGATGGCGCCCGAGCCGTCGGTGCGCACCAGCAGGGCGATGTTGCCGGACGGCGTGGGTGGCAAGGCGCTGAGCGGGAAGATCGGCAGTTGTTGTCCGGTGGCCGACGCCTTGACTGGGGACGGCTGAAGCAGGGTGAACGGGACGATTTCGCCCGTGCCGTTGAACAGGGCAAGGTCGCCCAGGTCGCGCCGCGTGCTCACTTTGTATACCTCCGCCGGCAGCGGCAGTTCATAGAGCGCCCCTGCTCCGGAGAGGGTCAACGGTATCATGCGGGCGAAGTCGTTAATGTTGGGAGTCTCCTCTGCCAGTGCTGAAGTGCCTAAAATTACAATGGTTAGCAGAAGCGGCACTGTAAGGCGCATTCTTGAAAGTCTGTCTCGCGCAAAGCCCGCCAAGTGCGCCAAGGGAAAACGAAAGGCGGTCTCACGCAACGAACGCAACGACGCAACGTTTAACATCCTGAGATTATTTTTGTTTCCAGCATTGCCGGATTGATAATTCGTTGTTTTTAAGAGCCTTACGGTTTTCCGTCGCGTTCGTTGCGCCGTTGCGTGATCATAAGCTTTATTCGGCCGTTCAAATTCGCCGCCATTTCCTTCTCCCTGAGGGAGAAGGTGGCCGCAGGCCGGATGAGGGGAGACCGTGTCAGGTATTGCATCATTCCCCCTCACCCTAGCCCTCTCCCTCAGGGAGAGGGGATTGTTTATCAGCTGTTGCGACGGATTAGAACGATTTAGACGGTTTTTTGACTTTCTTTGCGCCTTTGCGCGAGAAATGCTTTCCGGTTTTTTCATGACACACCCCCATCAACCACCCTGGGCGGCACCGGTGAAAACCAGCCAATCAGCAGGATCAACAGGCCGACCACCACAAACGAGACAATGCGAGCTATGCTGCCGTGTCCGGCCAGATCGACCAGAAACAGCTTTAGCACCACCGTACACAGCAGCCCCGCTCCGCTCATCCAGATCAGGCGCAATCCCCGGCGGGTGGCCTGGGTCATGAGCGTCAAAGCCAACAGACACCAGCAGATGGACAGGGTGGTCTGTACCGTCAGCGACGAGAACAGGTCGTGAACGGTATAGGGTACATCGCACCAGTGGTGGATGGAACGGAGCAGGATCGCGTTCAGCCAGATAAACAGCGTCGCCGTCAGGGCCAGTGTTGCTTCCCGCTGCGGCAGGTGTTGCGCCAGCTCCAGCAGCGAACCACGGATAGTGCGATACCAACAGATCAGGCTGATCAGCGCCAACAGGATCGTGCCGTCCAGCGGGTTGAGCAGCGGCAGATACGGC
>Ga0209798_10000298_pt1 | contig 29065 bp, 34 predicted proteins | sample DOMMetBare3Fresh_FD_187475 | JGI IMG/M metagenome (GOLD analysis project Ga0209798, IMG submission 187475) | Wetland sediment microbial communities from St. Louis River estuary, USA, under dissolved organic matter induced mercury methylation -... | ecosystem: Environmental > Aquatic >... | reverse complement strand
GAAAAAAGAATAAGAATGTTGAGAAATACGCCATCTACCATTTCAAATAAACCTGTTCCGGAAAGCAGTATCAAAAAGCCGGCTCCCATTGAAACAAGATTAATAATAAAGGAATCAAGAAAAGCTTTTCCGGCTTTATTGTATTTCATGATCAGCATAGCAATTGCTTCGAGAGCTATGGTGACCAGCATAAATAATATCATGGCGCCAAATACTAAACCGCCGGCGGCAGCATCGAGCAAATAAAAATTCATGGTAGTTGTTTTGTTAAAGGTAAAAGAAAGCTAACAAAAAATCATGCTAATGAAACCTGCTGATCGCTTTTTTTCATTTCGTAAAATGCAAAATAGCCGGCAGCAACAACAGAAATTATGAGATAACCGGCAACAATGTAATGATACCATGGCCAATGCTGTGAAGAAAAGAACCAATCGCCATAATAATAAATAATGAACAACCCGGCAAGGGACTTGGCCAACTCCATATAAAACGCATAACGGTTGCCATCCATTAATTCGGTATATGCATAAATGGAAATAAAAATGAATGCGCCATAGTAAAAAATATGCGGCGAATCAATTTGTGTTATAAACGCAAAGAAATAAACCAGCAAAAAGTAATTAAAAAACATTTGCGCCCAGTTCCATGCTATAAATGTTTTGGTGGCAGGTGTGTCAAACTTTTTATAATTATAAACATCGGCAATGTAATCAACAGGATATTTTTCTTTTACATCATCGGGTCGCCAACCGGTAGGCATAAACCAAATGCGGAATTTATCTTTTAGATTTTTTGTTCGCCATGCATCTTTTATCAGTAGCCATAGATGAATAAAATTTATTTTGACAGGATTCCATGTTTTTACAGGTCTTGTTACACCATAAACTGGTTTTACATCATCAAGTTCCTGTTGAAATGTTCCGAAAAGTTTATCCCAGAAAATAAATATCTGTGATAAATTCTTATCCATATACTCTTTATTGATGGCATGATGCACCCGGTGATGCGATGGAGTGACAATGATATGTTCCAGGAAACCCATTTTACCAATAAGCTGCGTATGATACCAATACTGAAGAAAAAGATGTAACGGAGCAACAATACTGATCACTTCAGCAGGTACGCCAAGTAATGCTGCGGGAATAAGTAAGAATGTAAAGAAGTTTATGAAGTTTGAAATGGATTGACGCAAGGCACAGGAAAGATTGAATTCTTCGCTGCTGTGATGAATGATATGGTAGTTCCAGAAGAAATTTATTTTATGACACCAGCGATGCACCCAGTAACCCTGGAAATCTATTACAAGAAAAGCGACGATGTATGTGAGAACGGTTGCCTGTATATGTAAGACGGCAATTTTATCTACCAGCCAGCTATAGGTAATGATAGTGATGCCAACTCCAAGCACATCCTTTACCACATTGGTCATTCCACTGCTGAAACTTGATACACTGTCAAGTCCACGAATGACGTTAAGGCCTTTCTTCCATTCCACAATTTTTTCAACTAAGAAAAAAAAGATAAAGAAAGGAACAGTAATGTTTAAAAGTTTACCGTAGAGTTCCATAAAACAAACATGTCGTTGCAGTAAAATTAAGATTTTTCTTTTCTGAAATACTTTTCTGTAAGTTTAGCAGGGGCAGTTGTTTTCCAGCCTGTTGTTAATGCATCAAGAAACATGGCTTTCCTGACTTTTTTCAAATTAATAAAAGTGGCTCCCTTTTTACCCCATCCGCCGGGCACTGGAAAAATTACATCCTTATTATATGAACAGAAAACTGATTGATCGATCGGAGTAAGTTTTACCATCACATAATTCTTATCAGCATGAATGGTGGCAAATATTTTATTCTTTACACGAAAGCTTGTAAGATGGAAATGAGGTTTTTCTTCCGTTTCAGGTAACGCTAATGCTGCTTTTCTTACTTGTTCTGTTGTTATCATTTTATTGTTCTTTCAAAGCAACAGCTAAAACTTTATCTCTTATTTGAGTTAATGGTTTTGGCGTATTACAAAGAATGACATAGAAGATTTTCTTTTCGGGCAACCAAACATAATCTGCTCTGAAGCCGCCTTGCGAACCAGTGTGCCCGATCATATTTTCATTACTTGTTTTTGTAATGAACCAGCAAAGCCCGATGAAGGCAGGAGTGCTGTCTTTCCAGTTAGAAAAATTTAAAACAGTTCTTGAACTTTTGGTCCATGCACTATCAAGAAAGATGTTATTTTGAATTGCCTGTTCGTATTTCCAAAGCTCATCAACACTGCTCCATACACCGCCGTTACCAGATGCTGCAAATGTTGGTTCTTCACCATAATCTTTTTCAAAATAGTTTTTACCATCATACAAATAACCATGTGATACACCAGATTCCGGATGTGGGCCATCAGTGATGGTAGAGGTTTTCATTCCTGCCGGCTCCATAATTTTCTTTTGAATATAATCCTGCCATTTCTGGCCGCTTACTTTTTCAATGATCAAAGCAAGTGCATTAAATGCGGGGTTTGAATAATTATATCTTTCTCCTGGCTCAAATTCAAGACTGTCGGCTTTTTTAATTGGTGCCCAATTTTCTTCGTCTTTTGCTGTTAGATAAAATACACTGTCTTCCTGCACTTTTCTTATATCTGGTAAGCCTGAGGAATGAGTGAGTAAATGATGGATCCTGATCTTTTTTGCTATTGAACTGTCGTTAAAATCAGGAAAGTATTTATAAATATTATCATCAAGAGACAACTTATTTTCTTTTGCAAGTTGTAAAATACCAAATGCTACAAATGTTTTACTGATCGAGCCTATATTGAAAAGCGTCGAAGAGCTTATTGCTTTTTTAGAATTAATGTCTTCTACGCCGAACCCTTTTTCATAAATGATCTTCCCATCTTTAGCAATTAATACAGCGCCGCCTGGTTCATTGGCTTTAAATACTGAATCAAAGATGGCATCAAAAGGTTGGTTTGAGGCAGCATCTTTTTGTTTACAACTAATTATAAGGATGGCTGATAAAATAAACAGGTATCTCATTCCGGGGTATTAAAACGCTTAACAAGGTTTGGTAATTCTTTTTTAGTCGCTGCCAACATTTCTTTCAAAACCTTTGTGTCTATATCCTTTAGTTTCTTAAAATACAAACAGCCCATACTTGTTTTAAATTTTCCAAGTTTTTTCAGCATCGGTTCAAGGTGTTTAAATCCGAGACAAAAGTAAACCGTCATATTTTGCTTACGGGGAGAAAAACCGGTAACAAACCAATCGCCTTCACGACCACTTTTACCCTTGTAATGAAAAGTACCAAAACCAACAATGCTGTTTCCCCACATCTTTGGTTCTTCTTTCATTATCTTTTTCATGAGATCAAAGAGTGTAAGGCTATCTTTTCGTTTCTCTTCGTCCTTTACAGTGCTGATAAATTTTTCAACAGACGCATCGTTGATCTTTGTTTTTAGTTCAGCCATAAAAGTTTTTTTTGAAGATACAAAAACTCAGGATGAATAAAAGTAAAACAGGGAAGAGGAGACGGCTATAAAATTTTTACTTCAGTGCGGCGGTTCTTTTGCCGCCCTTGATCAGTGGAGTTATCAGCATCAGGTTGTAAAGCTCCATAGCCTTTTGCAATTACCCTTGTGGGATCTATTCCTTTTTTAATTAAGTATTGCCTGATGGATTCGGCCCTGTTTTGAGAAAGCTTCAGGTTATCTGTATCTGTACCTACGTTATCAGTATGTCCGCCAATTTCAATTTTTTCATTTTCCCTCCATTTCATGTAACTAACCAATTCATCTAATTCGGTAAATGATTCGGGGCGCAGTGTATGTTTTCCAAAATCAAAGTAAACATTATCGAGTCTGTATGATTTGGCGGGTTCAAATTTCACAGTAACAAGAAATGGCTCGGCAAATTGTTCGTCGGGCAGCAGTTCACGAATTGCGATAAGTCCATACTTAGTGCTGTCAACAATGGTTTTTACTTTGATCACAAACGTATCGCCGGTTGGAAGTTTCAACGAAATTTTTCCATCCTTGCCTGCTCTTCCTGAAAATTTCTCTCCATTTTTTTTAGCGATAAAAATTATTTGCTCGGCCGGACGGGGATTACTTTTAAGATCGGTGACAATGACATTTACATCCGCCATTTGCCTGGCTGGTTTGTCGTTATTGCCAACTTGAGCCATTGCTGCAATTGGCATTAACAAAAAGAGAAGTTTTAATAAAAATGCTGTGTGACTTGTATGCATAAAAAACCGCCGGATTGTTAACGCCGCCGCTTTCTATTTATTTCATTGATTTGTTTTTGCAGAATAAATTCCCCGACCTTTAGTCATCATTTTCAGTTTATGCCCCTCACTTATATGGTATATGGTTCGTTCGGCGTATTAGCCATTGCTCTGGTTATTTACCTGGTTAATCTAAGGAAACGTAAATAAAGCCTGCATATAGTCAAGCCCGGATTGCATCTCATCAAAGATTCTTGTTTCATGGTCATCTCAGGATTTACCTTGTGCCATACTTAAAAATTATTAATAACTAAAATTTTCGCCATGAAAAAGATCAATTATCAACCAGCAGTAGTTTTTATTCTTTTACTAACTCTGAGTGCAGTTTTGTTTTCATTTTCATTAAAAACAGCAGAAGCATTGTCTTCTTATAAAAGCAATTTTGGCGGTGAGGGATTCGAAGTATACCTCAATGACAAACTTATTTTACAGCAATACGGAAAAAACATAGATGAGGTAAAAAGCGTTCAGCTGGATCAAAGTGCAAGTAATGGCCAATTAGCCATCCGTTATTATCATTGCGGAAGACCGGGGAAAAGCCGTGTTGTAACTATAAAAGATGAGCAAAATGTTGTTTTAAAAGAATGGCGATTTGGCGATGCGAAAGATGCATCTGCTAAAGTTTCTTGTAATGTGAAAGATATTTTTGCATTGCCTAAATTTAAAGCGGGCAAAAAAGTAAATCTTTATTATGCGGCTACAGAATTGCCAAATGGAAGATTGCTTGCTACACTTACCACAGTAAGTAAAGCAGCTGCTCAGCCATAATTATGACTCAGATTCAATTAAACTCCCAGGGGCTGCGTGCCCCTTTTTTATTGCCTTACCCAGATTTTAGTAACAGTGGCAGGCTGTCCATTCAGTGTTAAAAGAAGGATTGTTTTAAATTGAACCGATGTCATATCAATCACTCTTTCTGATTCCGGACCAAGACCAAGAGGAATATAAACCAGGTCTTTTGCATTGACGATTTGCCACTCTCCGGTTTTAGTGACTGAACAGTTGATTTTAAATGTTCCTTTTTTATAACCAGCTGTTGCTGTATCACCGGTAAAAGTGAAGAGGTTGTCTCTTTGACATGATGACCATGTACTATAAATGTCTCTTTCGGTGGTACCATCATTGTTCCAATCATAAGCCACATCAGAGCTTACTGCTGTTATTTTCCATGTGCCAACGAATTGGGAATCGGCATAACCTTGCGGGTCATCATTCTTTTCGATCTTTAAATGATCGGTGCAGGAGGAGATGAAAAAAACCGAAATGAATAAATATTGAATAAGGCGCTTCATGATAAGTAATGGTTCGATATCAAATTTAATACAATTAAAACCCAGATGAAAATTAAATTCCGATAGCTATCGGATCAAAAAAGCGAAAGTTGAGCTTTATTTGGTTGGGGTCTTTTACTATTCTTTACTGTTCTTATTACCGGGCTTCCTTCAATGTTGAACAGTTCAGTTTCTTTATGACGTGATGCAATCACAACTTTAACACTTCCTGCCTTTGCTGAAAACATTTTGTTTACGATCTCAGGGTGATTATTGTTTTGTGAGAGGTGTGAAAGTATCAATAATTGAAGATGCTCCGGTTTGTACTTTAAAAAAAGCTCCAATGCCTGGTCGTTGGATAAATGCCCTTTTCTGCTGCTGATCCGGTTTTTTAAATACAATGGATAAGATCCGTTCATAAGCATTTGCTCGCAATAATTGGATTCGAGAAAAACTGCATCACAAAGCTTAAAATGTTTTATTACATGTTTGCAGGCATAACCAATATCTGTTATCACACCGATATGAACATTTTTTCCCGCTACAATAAAACTGTGAGGGTCATCAGCATCATGACTTTTAGAAAAAGGAATGATTGATAATTCCCCGATCGATACAGGGTTATTATGAATAAAAGAACACATCAGCTCTTTTTCAATTTCAAATCCGCAGTTTTTCAATGTATTGTTTGTTATATAAACCGGTAGCCGGTGTTTCTTTGATAATACAGGTAGTCCTGAAATATGGTCAGCATGTTCATGAGAAATGAATATTGCTTTTACTGAAGCGATGTCAAGACCCAGTCTTTTCATTCGCTTTTCAGTTTCACGACAGGAGAGACCCGCATCGATCAGCACAGCTTCATTTTTATTGCCAATGTAATAGCAGTTTGCATTGCTGCCGGAATTAAGTGAAGCGATTTGAATAGACATGGAAGGTAAAAATAAGAATTATACCATGTCAATCAGTAACCGATGATCGTTTTTAGTTTACCCCATAGCTCGTTGTCAAAACTTGAAAGCGCCAATTGAATATTGCCGGCAGAATCACCCATGCGAATGACAACAATTTTTTGTGAAGGCACAACATATATCTTCTGATCATTCTTTCCAAGCGCTGAATACATATCAGCTGGGGCATTGGGAACTAATGAACCCGGAAAAACGAATTGTACTTCGGGCAACATATAATTTCTTTTGCCATTCAGCCATGTTAAATAACCATAAGATGGATTATAGTTTTGCGAAGTATTTGTTTGGGTATTGAAATAGTCGATGTCTGCAAGTATTGTTGTTTGATCCCATTTGCCTTTATTAAGAAGCAACAAGCCAAACCTCGCCATGCTTCTGGGAGTGCTATAATAAACATTGTTGTAACCGGTTTTTATCCAAAGCCCATTCATCCCTATCCTGTCCCTGATCTTTTCCTGGAAATATGTATTGTAAGTCTTTCCGGTAGAATTTTCAACCACTTTATCAAGAATTGTATAAGGCGCATTGTGATAAGCCCATCTTGTTCCGGCATCTGCTTTATATTGCAGGCATGATGGAAGTGTGCAATCATCATCTGGCACATCATCATCAAGGCCGGTTGTCATTGTTAACTGGTGGCGAACAGTAATGAGGTTTTCCTTAGCAAGATTTAGCGACGTCCAGCCAGCGCCGAGGTATTGAGATGTTTTGTTGTTGATATTAAGCGATCCTTCCTGCTGTGCAATGCCAACAAGAAAAGCTGTCATTGTTTTTCCGGCAGATGCCCAGTACCAATTGCTGTCAACTGTAAATGTTCCGAAATATTTTTCAGCAACTATCTTGCCGTTTTTTAAAATGATAAATGCTTTTGTATTTTTTGTTTGCAGGTAAGTGTAAAGATCATTTAACTGTGTTTCGTTCCAACTTAAAGAAGCCGGAGTGGTGGTTTGCCATTCTGTGCCGGTTGTCGGAGGAAAATATATTCCTGTCGGTACAGGCGGCACGGGATCCGGAACCTCGTTTTTGTTACAGGAAAAAAGAAAAAAGGCAAAACTGGTAAGTAACAGGGGCAGTGTTTTCATATTAAAGATTTCAGTGGCTTTCGACAGGGAATAGACTTTACGGTTTAACAATGGCACAAGATATAAATGAAGATTTACACCCGCAATGGCATTTTCGCAGGGAAAAACAGTTATCAACATTATTTTTTTATGCAGGTTTTTTCCTGTGTCTTTTTGTTATCATCAAAAATTCCCAATAGGAATGATCATCCAAGAGCTTTAAGCAAAGGGTTTCGCAATCGGAAAGGAAGTATTTCTCATTGAGAAAGAGGGGGAATGCCGGAAATTTCATTGAGTCAAACGCTGCACAGGAAAGGCTTTCAAGGAATACTTGCGAATAAATGCAAATGAATAAAACTTATACAAGGTGGATTTTTTTAAACGAGTTTAATGTGTGTTGCATTGGTTTTTTTGTATAAGATAAAATAGGGTGATCCCGGTTTTCATTGGGGAAAATAACGACTTTAATGATTTCTCCGAGAGAGAAATGTGAATAGAAAAAAGTTGTAATCAATTTGGTGGAATGTAAAAAACTATATATTTGATATCAGTAATGACTAAACCCATTAAGAATTAAAATTCAAAAAATCATGGCAACAAAGAAAAAAGCAGCGAAGAAGGCTGCAAAAAAATCAGCAAAGAAAGCCGCTCCGAAGAAAGCTGCAAAGAAAGCCGCTCCTAAAAAAGCCGCTAAGAAACCAGCAAAGAAAGCTGCTCCTAAAAAGAAATCTGCCCGTAAACCAAATGCGGCGTTCATGAAAGCGTTGACACCAAGTTCAACATTAGCAGCAGTGATAGGTGCAAATGCAGTTCCCCGCACTGAGGCTGTTAAAAAGATCTGGGATTACATTAAGAAAAATGGCCAGCAGGACAAAGCTAACAGACGTATGATCAATGCTGATGAGAAGTTAAGACCTCTCTTTGGTAAAGACCAGGTTTCTATGTTTGATCTCGCTAAGATCCTTTCTAAGCATCTTAGTTAAGAAAATGACTTTATTTGAAAACGGGCTTCTTCACAGGGCCCGTTTTTTTTTGTTGCGTGACGAAACCAAAGCAATCTCATTTATCATTTATGGTGCAATTACTAAAAAACATTTTTGATGATTGTGATCTGACCGTTCAGCGGTTTGAAAAAGTACATGGCGGAGATATAAACAATGCTTATTGTTTATTTACATCGCAGGGAAAATATTTTATAAAAATAAATGACAAGGATAAATACCCTGCCATGTTTAAAAAAGAAGCAAGAGGTCTTGATATGCTTCGCAAACATTCTTCGCTCATCATTCCTCGGTTTATTAAATACGGTGAATGTAGTAACGGGCAATATTTGTTTATGGAATGGCTTGAAAAAGGAAGCCCTTCAAAAACCATGTGGGAAGATTTTGGTTCGGCTTTAGCAATGATGCATAAACAACCGCAACCATATTTTGGTTTAGATGAGGATAACTATATCGGAAGTCTTAAGCAAAACAATTTTCCTCATGATGAATGGCATTCGTTTTATACAGAATGCAGGATAATGCCATTAGTGAAAATTTTATTTGATTCAGGAAGCTATTCTTCAGCAGATAAGAATAACGCAAGTTCTTTTTGCAAAAGTCTAAAAAACATATTTCCGGAAGAGTCGCCTGCTTTGTTGCACGGTGATCTTTGGGCAGGAAACTTCTTAATCAGTTCTTCAGGTAATGCTTCTATACTTGATCCAGCTGTTTATTTTGGTCACCGCGAAATGGATATTGGAATGACAAAACTCTTCGGCGGTTTCGATCATCGTTTTTATAATGCATATATTGAAACCTATCCGTTGGAAAAGGATTGGGAAAAACGTTTAGATCTTGCACAGCTTTATCCCTTGCTCGTTCATGCAGTTTTATTTAGCGGGCATTATGTGGCTGCAACCAAAAATATCATCTCCGGATTCGGTAATCAGGCCCAAATCTCTTCCTTTACACTGTGACATTTGTCAATAGCAGTTATGAACTAACTCATGAATATTGGCAGGTATAGAAAGTAAATTTGAAGGGATAGTAAGTTATTATTCATTTAAAAAATTGGTTATGAAAAATACTTCAAAGATCCTGATTGCATTGGGTGCCGGTCTTGCAATCGGCGGAGTGTTGGGAGTTTTATTTGCTCCCGACAAAGGTTCAGTAACCAGGCATAATATAGCTGAAGGCGGAAAAAAAATTGCTGATAAATTCAACCGAAAGATTAAATTGGGAAAAGAGAGGCTGCAGCAAGAGTTGAGTAAAATGAATGGCGAAGTAGAAGAAGAAATGTCATGATTCGTTAAATTCCACAAAAACTATGGCACAGGATTTTAATAATGCAGAAACTTTTGTTGACCAGGTTAAAGAGTATTTGAACACCAGGCTGGCACAATTAAAACTATCATTTGCTGAGAAGACATCGAAAGTGGTGGCTATAATGATTGCAGTGGTTATGTCGGCCCTGGTGTTTTTTTTGTTCCTGGTGTTGGTAAGTGTTGCAGGAGCAATTGCCATAGGTGAGTGGCTGGAAAGTTATTGGCTCGGTTTTCTCATTATTGCCGGTGTTATTTTGGTTGCAGGGTTTATTCTTTGGGTGTCAAAAGACAGTTGGTTAAGAAAACCAATTATGAATGCATTAATAAAGGTTATGTTTGATAAAGAAGATGAAAAAGATTAGAAACATAAACGAACTTGAATACGAAAAATTAAAGCTGCGTGTAAAGCAACTGGAACTTGAAAAGCAAATGGATCAATCATGGAGACGTATAAGCAGCAAGCTCACCTCAAATAATCTCAGCGGACAAAAGCATTCAACTCAAAGTGATAATAATTTTAAAACAGGGAATACTTTGCTGAGTGGTGCACTTAACTACGGAGCATCCTTTCTAAGTCATAAATTAGGAATGTTAGCAGGCAAAAAGGTTGAGGCTACAGCAGAACAGATGCTGGGAAAATTAGCGGAAAAAGTTAACTCACTGGGTGCAAAGAAGAAAAAAGTTGAAAAGAGTTAATAGATTTATTGCCGGATAGTTTAGTTGTTTTAATAGGATTCATCATAACAACTGTCCGGCAATTCTATTATAAATAAAAATCATGATCTATGCCGGGATTTAATAACCAGGTTAAACAAATACTGATTTTATTTCTGCTGATAGGTCTTATTGTTCTTGTATTTCGGGAACTCAGAATATTCTTCCCCGGTCTTTTAGGTGCTTTGACCTTATATATTCTTTCCCGGGGCAGTTATTTTCAGTTAGTATATCATTTTAAATGGAAAAAGAGTTGGGCCGCCGCATTGTTCCTTTTTGGTTACACTGCTATCCTTACTTTACTCGTGTATATAATTGTTATAATGCTTGAACCGAAGATTGATAAATTCCTTCATGATCCATCTCTTTTTATTGCGTTGGCCAAAGATGCGATCACCGAATTTGAAAAAAAGACCGGTTTTGACTTTTTTACTGAAAGCACAGTTTCGGACCTGCTAAACCGGTTATCAGGTTTTTTCCCGGCACTTATCAATAATACTATAGATCTGCTCGCAAATCTTGCATTGCTTTTGTTTCTGCTTTATTTTATGCTGGTAAATGGAAAAGAAATGGAACAATACCTTGGACATATTATCCCGCTGAACCAGGGTAATATCGTTTTACTGGTTTCAGAAACTAAAAGAACAGTGAAGGCAAGTGCCATTGGTATTCCGCTTATCTCGATCATACAGGGTATAACAGCAACATTAGGGTACTATATTTTTGGGGTAGAAGAATTTGCTCTTTGGGGTTTTCTCACCGGCGTATTTGCGTTCTTTCCATTCGTTGGTACACTGATGGTCTGGGTGCCTATTGTAATTATTATGTATGCAGGTGGTGATAGTTGGAACGCAACCGGTTTGCTGATTTATAGCCTGATTGTTACCGGCAATATTGATTATGTAGCAAGAATCACAATTCTCAGGAAAATTGGGCATGTGCATCCGGTTATAACCATACTTGGAGTGATAGTTGGGCTTAGCTTGTTCGGATTTATAGGGTTTATTTTCGGCCCGCTGCTTATCAGCTATATTGTTTTACTGTTTAGAATTTACAGTAATGAATTTTTACAAAAAAAAGTAGATGAAGATATAATAGAAGGCACTTAAACTTTTACAGTACTGGTAATTTGGTCAGGTGGTTCTTTTTGTCTTAGTAAAAATTCATCCACTTTTAAAGACAATTCTTCCAAAACATCCCTTGCTGCCTGCAAATAATTATCTGCTGTTCGATGTACCATCAATACTTCACCGTAAATACTCAATGTTATTTCGCAAATATGGTCATTGCCAGGGCTTAAGTTCTTGTTTTTTAAAACAACTTCTGCGCCATAGATTTCGCTATCACGATGATAAAACTCCATGAGTTTCTCTTTTAAATAAAGGATGATATGCTCTGGCACTTCTCCATGCGGTGTGAAGAATTCTATAGTCATAAATCACATTTTTTTGATTATCTGGAATCTGCGATCAATGCAATTTAGACTGACCCGGATACAGGCCCGATGAGGACTGTCAAAGCAGGTAGTGATACAAATCAGTATTAGCTAGATGTATTGTTTTGTAATTTGTTTTCCCTGATTTTAAAATGAAAAAACATAAGATATTAAACTGGACTGCTCGCATAACCGGTTTGCTAATTCTGGGTTTCTTTCTTTTGTTTTTTATTGGAGAAGGTGTGCCTGATATTGTAAATGGCCGGGGTAAGGAGTTATTAAGATTTCTTCCTTTTACACTGCCCTCTATCATTGGGTTTATTATCGCATGGCGCCGCCCGGCAACAGGAGGTTGGTTAATGATAGCCGGGGCCTTCGTGATGGGCAGCTATTTTCTTTATTTTAATGATATAAGAGTTGCCTTGATTTATGGCATTCCTTCGCTAATAGTTGGCCTATGTTTCCTTGCCGCCGAAGAAAAAGTGCTGGTGTAACACGAAGTACCAAGGCAGTAAAGTGATAAATTGACACAATGAAACTGAACTTTTTACCCTGTTTCATGAATGGCGGTGCTAACTTAATCATAAACCTGAAAATTTTTCAGTTTCAGAGCAGGCGGCACAGTATTTACTGTACCTTCGCCGTCCCTCAAAATTCAGAGGGAAATCATTTCAATTAAACTCAAATCAATACAACTATGGCTAAAAAGTTAAGTGTTACCCCGCTTCACGACAGGGTAATTGTGAAACCGGCTCCTGCTGAGGAGAAAACTGCCGGTGGCATCATCATCCCCGATACTGCAAAAGAGAAACCACAACGCGGCGTTGTGATCGCTGCAGGTCCTGGCAAAAAAGATGAACCAATGTCAGTAAAGTCTGGCGATACGGTTCTTTATGGCAAATATGCAGGCACTGAGATCCAGATCGAAGGTGACGACCTGCTGATCATGAGAGAAAGCGATATACTGGCAATAGTTTAATGCAGCGATTAGCTGTTAGCCATTAGCTTTTAGCACGATTCGCTAACGGCTAACCGCTAAAAGCTCATAGCTTATTTCAAACATTAATAAACTTACAAACTAAATAAAATGGCAAAACAATTATTCTTCGATATTGAAGCCCGCAATAGAATGAAAAGGGGTGTTGATATTCTGGCAAACGCCGTAAAAGTAACATTAGGCCCCAAAGGACGTAATGTAGTTATTGAAAAAAAATTCGGAGCACCAGGTGTAACTAAAGACGGTGTTACAGTTGCAAAAGAAATTGAACTGGAAGACCCCATTGAGAATATGGGTGCACAAATGGTGAAAGAGGTGGCCAGCAAAACTTCTGACGTAGCAGGTGATGGTACCACTACAGCTACTGTGCTTGCACAATCAATCATCACTGAAGGTTTAAAGAACGTAGCTGCCGGCGCTAATCCAATGGACCTGAAACGTGGTATTGATAAAGCAGTAAAAGCTGTTGTGGAAAGTCTTGCTGCGCAATCTCAGAAAGTAGGTAATGACAGTAAGAAAATTGAACAGGTAGCTTCTATTTCTGCAAACAATGATGCAGAGATCGGAAAGCTGATCGCTGAAGCAATGACCAAGGTTACTAAAGACGGTGTTATCACTGTTGAAGAAGCCCGTGGTATTGAAACAACTGTTGAAGTAGTAGAAGGTATGCAATTCGATCGTGGTTATATCTCTCCTTATTTCGTTACTAACAGCGAAAAAATGGAAGCTGAACTTGAGAATCCTTATATCATGATCTATGATAAAAAGGTAAGCAGCATGAAGGATATTCTTCATATCCTTGAGAAAGTGGCTCAGCAAGGTGCGCCATTAATAATTATCTCTGAAGACCTCGAAGGTGAAGCATTAGCAACATTAGTTGTAAATAAATTGCGCGGCACATTAAAGGTAGCTGCAGTTAAAGCTCCTGGCTTTGGCGACCGAAGAAAAGAAATGCTGCAGGACCTCGCTATCCTTACTGCAGGTATCGTTATCAGCGAAGAACAGGGTTACAAATTGGAAAATGCTGATCTTTCTTACCTCGGTAAAGCGGAGAGAGTAGTGATCGACAAAGACAACACAACAATCGTTGGCGGTAAGGGAAAGAAAGCCGATATCACTGCACGTATCAATCAAATAAAAGCACAGATCGAGACAACAACTTCTGATTACGATAAAGAAAAATTGCAGGAACGTCTTGCTAAACTTAGTGGCGGTGTAGCAGTATTACAAGTTGGCGCTGCTACTGAAATGGAGATGAAAGAAAAGAAGGATCGTGTTGACGACGCATTACATGCGACAAGAGCAGCTATTGAAGAAGGTATTGTTCCAGGTGGTGGTGTAGCTTTTATCCGTGCTATCGAAGCTATTGACAAAATGAGAGGCAGCAACGAAGACGAAGGAACAGGTATTACAATTGTAAAAAGAGCTTTGGAAGAGCCGCTTCGTCAAATTGTTGAGAATGCAGGTATCGAAGGTTCTATCGTTGTTCAAAAAGTAAAAGAAGGAAAAGGTGATTTCGGTTTCAATGCAAGGACTGAAGTTTACGAAAAACTTATTGGAGCCGGTGTTATCGATCCAACTAAAGTTACCCGTGTTGCTTTGGAAAATGCAGCTTCCATTGCCGGTATGTTACTCACTACAGAGTGTGTAATTGCTGACAAGCCTAAGAAAGAAGAAGCACATGCTCATGGCGGTGGTGCACCTGATATGGGTGGAATGGGTTATTAATATTCCCAGCCGCTCAATCGGCAAAAAATACGGCCCCATCTTCATTTAATTGTCGGTGGGGCTTTTTATAAAACAAGTTTTTAACCATTCAAATGAAAAGCTAGGAAGAAAAATTTAGTCGTTCGTTTGAAACAAACTATTGGAATGTTTAAGCAATGGATGAATCGGTATAAAAGAAAAGATGATGATGGATTTGATCATCCGTTTGCAATTCTGTAATAAAAATCCCGCTTCGAAAGAGGCGGGATTTTTATTTATTCATTAAGAAAGTATAACGGGTCAATTCGCCAAGGTAATTTGTTGAAGTTTGTTGTAATTCAATTGAATTGGCAGTGATCTTTCCGAAATTAAATTTCTGAATATTGAAGCCGGCAACAATTGTCAGCAATGTATCACCGGATAATGTCCAACTGCCTCCGCTCATATTGTAAAATACCCCTGAATTAAAGGCGCAAACATTTGTATTTTCTATGCAGCTAAAGATTCCGCCCGTTTTAAATTCAATAATATCATCGAGCTCGCAAGGATCAAAAGTGGCGGCTGTAATATCTGCAGACCCGGAACCTGGCGGAATTTCAACCGTAAGCCTTTTTAATTGCCACTGGCCGGGAGTTAATACCTGGGAAGCTGAATATTTTGTTTCAACGTTTTCTTTTTGACAAGAAATCGTAACGATTAACAGGGCTATAAAAGTAATGGCGATTTTCATAACAATCAGTTGTTATAAAGGTAAGTTATAGCTCTAAAACTACTTTAATTAGATACGGATTGAGAACGATAGATGGCTTACCTTTGCGGCTTCAAAAAATTACGATAAATGATCAGTGTAAAAGATCTGAAATTAGCTTACGGCAAAAGGGTTTTGTTTGAAGAAGTGAATCTCAATTTCATTAAAGGAAATTGTTATGGAGTAATCGGTGCAAACGGAGCCGGGAAAAGTACATTCTTAAAAATATTAAGCGGAGAAATAGAGGCTAATAAAGGAACAGTTGAAATAACCCCCGGCGAACGTCTGGCTGTGTTAAAACAAAACCAGTTTGAATTTGATGAACAAACTGTCTTGAATACGGTGATGATGGGCCATACAAAACTATGGTCGGTGATGAAAGAAAGAGAAAGTATTTATGCGTTAGCTGATTTTACCGAAGAAGACGGAATGAAAGCTGCGGAACTGGAAGGTGAATTTGGTGAAATGGGTGGCTATACCGCCGATAGTGATGCTGCCACATTTTTAAGTGAGTTAGGAGTGAATGAAGAATATCATAATTCACTGATGAGGGATATTCCTTCTAACTTAAAAGTGAGAGTGCTCCTGGCGCAGGCATTGTTTGGTAATCCTGATATTTTATTATTGGATGAGCCGACGAATGGCTTGGATATTGAAACCATCAGTTGGTTGGAAAACTTTTTAGCCGATTATGAAAACATTGTTTTGATCGTGAGCCACGACCGTCACTTTTTAGATGCAGTATGTACACACGTTGCAGATGTTGATCGCCAGAAAATAAAAATATTTACAGGTAATTATACTTTCTGGTATGAATCATCTCAGTTGATGGCCCGCCAGGTCGGGGATAAGAATAAAAAAACAGAAGAGAAGCGGCAGGCATTGATAGATTTCATTGCACGGTTTTCTGCAAATGCTTCTAAGAGCAAACAAGCTACTTCAAGAAAAAAGGCATTGGAGAAATTGACAATTGAAGAAATAGAACCGAGTTATAGAAAATATCCTGGAATAATATTTCAGCAATTACGGGAAGTAGGTAACCAGATATTACAGGTAGATAAATTATCAAAGTCAGTTGATGGCCGTGTGCTTTTTAATAATATTACGTTTACTGTAAACAAAGGTGATAAGATCGCATTGCTCAGCCGTGACCCGCTTGCTATAACAAGCTTCTTCAGCATCATTACCGGCGAAACAATTGCTGATAGCGGCTCTTATTCATGGGGCTCAACTGTGACCCAGGCTTACCTGCCACAGGAAAACAGTCAATACTTTGAAAAAGAAATGAACTTAATGGATTGGCTGCGTCAGTATGTGCCCGATCATGTTAAAGATGTGGATGAACCTTTCTTAAGAGGATTTTTAGGTAAAATGCTCTTCAGCGGTGATGATGTGCTGAAAAAAACAAACGTATTAAGCGGTGGAGAAAAAGTTCGTTGTATGATCAGCCGGATGATGCTGCAAAATCCAAATGTTATTTTATTGGATCAGCCGACAAACCATCTTGATCTTGAAAGTATTCAAAGCTTCAATGAACAATGCACAGACTTCAAAGGAATTGTTTTGCTTACCAGTCATGACCATACATTCATGCAGACAGTTGCTAATCGTATTATAGAACTTACTCCAAATGGAACTATTGATCGCCTGATGGAGTTTGATGAATACTTAGTTGATGAAAGGGTGAAGGCGATGAGAGAAGAGATGTATAGATAATAGTTTTGCAGATGATAGATGATAGTTGGTGTAGAACCTTATAGCGTTACTATTTCTATAGTTCTTTGATCTTAATATTCCTCCATCTCACTTTTATACCACCTCCATCATGAATTTGCAAAGCAATAAAACCGTTGCCTGCGCCGATCTTTTCATCTTTCAGATCAATCATCATGTGACCATTCAGCCAGGTGGTGACCTGGTCGCCAACAACTCTCAGTTTTAATTTATTCCATTTCCCTGTCTTCAAATATTTTTCCCTTGTAGAATCAGGTTGTATCAGCCAGCCGCGGCCATACGATTCATAGATGCCGCCGGTATGATGATTGATCGGTGCCACCTCGCATTGCCATCCGCTTATTTTTACTCCTTCAATTGATGAACGAAAGAATACCCCACTATTGCCATTTGCCTCTTGTTTAAATTCAAGGGTAAGTTCAAAGTTCTTATAACTTTTAGTGGTAGAGAGGTAGCCATACTGCTTGTCCGGTCCGCTTTCACAAACAAGTTTCCCGTCTTCTACATACCATTTTTCAGTGCCATGGATCGCCCAGCCAGCCAGGTCTTTGCCATTAAAGATTGAAACACTTTTTTGGGCATGCATAAAAGTTGAGAAAAAAATGACGGCGGTCAATAGAAAGAGTTTCATGCAAGTTTATTTTGAGCAAGTTAATGATTTATAAAAACCGGGTATGGTATTTCTCCGATAGCTAAAAAAATAGTACATAAATTATTCGCTATTTACTTTTTCTTTTTTATAAATTAGATATACGAACCTGTAATTCGATCCTATCAAACCCGTTAATCTTGCCGGGGAAACACCGTATCCGCGACGGCAGGTATAATTCGCCACCAGCGAACATTCGGGCTGAACCAGAATCATCTACCGAAACAAATTAAAAACCCCGGTCAAAGTGCCGGGGTTGATTTTTTTTGATTCCTGCTTCGGTTTTTTATTGCATCGTATGTCTCGCCTTAGGCGAGATCACTTCATTATTCCGTTTTCATGGTAACTTAATAGTACCTGCCGATCAGCGGATGCTCAACAATGAGTTGTTTTATTTTGGCCGGGTCAATGATATATTGTTTGCCATAAACAATTTTTCCTCCGGGTTCAACTATTAAAGTATATGGCAATGCTCCCTGCCATTTAGGATCTACGGCTTCGATCAATGTCCATTTATTTTTCATATTAAATAAATAATTTTTGTTCGATGCCTGTTTTGATTGCAAAAATTTTAAAGCTTTTGCATGTTTCGAAGTATCATCAAGACATATACTGATAAATTCAAAATCACGACCACGATACATACGATTGATGTCAACAAACTCAGGGAACTCTATCATACAGGGGCCACACCAAGTTGCCCAAATATTGATTAATCTCAGCTTATCAGAATTATTTTTCAATAGCTCTTTTACACCTGCTTCATCGATCATTTCAAGACTCACAGATTCAGCTGCCCAATCTTTTTTTGCTTTTTCTATCCAGTCTCCTTTTTCCGCCCATTTTATTGAGCAGCCAAAAACCTTTGTGGTTTTTGTCGTTACTTCTTTGTTTGCTAATAATTCTTCAATAGCATTTCTTGTATCATGGCTGGTTGGTTTCTCAGTTGGTTTTTCCAGATCATCAACACGACCCTGGAAGCGGAGCATTCTTTCTTTATCAAAAATAAAAACATGCGGAGTAGTTGCAGGCCCGTAAGCTTTTGCCATCGCTTGTTTGTCGCCATCATACAGGTAAGGGAAGTTAAATTTCTTTTGTTTAGCCCGAAGTTTCATTTCTGCATAAGTATCACTCATGTCAGTATATCCAAGCTCATCAAGACGGATTGATTCAGGATCATTGGGAGAAACAGCCACAATGGCTACTCCTTTTAAAAAATAATCTTTTGTGAGTTGAATAATGCGTTCTTCATATGCTTGAGCAGTAGGACAGTGGTTGCAGGTAAATATGATAACCAGAATTTTGTATTTATTAAAAGACGATAATGAATAAGTTTTGCCATCTGTTCCTTTCAATGAAAATGCCGGAGCTTTTGCGCCAATGGGTAAGGTTGGATGCTCTTCTGCATACGCAAAACTATTGTAGGTTAATACTAATAGAATGATGATTGAAAATCGCATGTAGTTATTTTATGAAAAGATAAAAAATTAATTAAATAGTAATTGCATGTAATTTCGCAATCAATAATATTTTATGCGCTACATGAAATGGATCGGTTTGGCTTCTGTAATACTTTTAGTAGTATCCTGTTTTTTGCCATGGGTTATTATTACTTCACAAAACATTATTGTAAGTGGTGTTGATTCTACAGGAACAAATTTTGGCAAACCCGGCTATACTCATTTTGTGTTGAGCTTTTTCTTTATCATATTCCATTTTATACCAAAGCTTTGGGCAAAACGAATCAATCTATTGATCGTTGCATTGAATATAGCGTGGACTATAAGAAACTATTTTATTATTTCTACTTGCAGAGAAGGAGAGTGCCCGGAAAAACAAATTGGTTTATGGCTGGTGTTGGGAGCTTCGGCGATTATGTTAGCTGCTGCACTTTTTCCCGATATAGAATTGAAGGAAGATAAGAAAGCCTGAATTATCCTTCAATTAATTTTGCAACACCAAATGCAGCACCGGCTGCAGCTGCACCAATTAACATTACCTTTAATGCTCCCCACCACGGATTCATACCAGTGATCTTACTTTTGAACCAACCAAAAACAAAAAGACAAAGCAAGGTAATCACCAATGAAATACTCAATGCCTGTATTGGTGAGTCAATAAAGAAATATGGACTTAATGGAACTAATCCACCAACAACATAAGAGAGACCAATATTTAATGCGGATTTAGTTGCTCTTTTTGGATCGGGTTTATCAAGACCTAATTCATACTTCATCATAAACTCCACCCATTGTTTTTTATCTTTTGCAATTTCTTCGGTGGCTTTGGTTTGAAGTTCTTCACTCAGGCCGATATTTTTAAAAAATTCTTTTGTCTCTTCAATTTCACGATGGCGAAGATTATCCACTTCATACGATTCTCTTTTTAATTCACTCGTATAATGATCCTGTTCGGTTTTACCGGCAAGATAACCACCGAGACCCATCGCGATGGAGCCGGCAGCTATTTCCGCTATGCCGGCAATTACTATAATACTTGTTGAATCCACTGCCCCACTTAAACCAGCAGCTAATGCAAAAGGAACCGTAAGTCCATCGCTCATTCCGATCACTACATCTCTTAAGAGATCACTGCTCTTTAAATGTTCTTCTTTGTGATAATGCGGATCATGATGAAGATGAGTATCCATTATTGGTTTGTAGTTTATGATATCTGGTTTGAAGTTATGTTTAATTAACAATAAAAAGATCGTTGCAACCTCTTACACCGGATGATTATTATCAGTAAGGATATTTAATCAAGAACTGAAAGACTTTTGCTTATGATCTCAACACATTCCATTAATTGTTCTTTATTGATAATAAGTGGCGGAGCAAAACGAATTTTATCACCATGAGTTGGTTTTGCCAACAAACCATTTTCTTTTAATTCAAGACACAGGTCCCATGCAGCTTCTTTATTCCGATGATCAATAATAATTGCATTCAATAAACCTTTGCCTCTTACAGTTGCTATATGCGGGGAGTTTATTTTTTTTAACTCTTCTCTTAATAATTTTCCCATTGCTGCTGCATTCCCTGCCATCTTTTCATCCTTCAACACTTGTAAGGAAGTCATTGCTACTTTACATGCAAGCGGGTTTCCACCATAAGTGCTTCCATGCTCACCTGGTTTAATTGTCATCATAATTTCATCATCCGCCAATACAGCGCTGACAGGCATCATGCCGCCACTGAGTGCTTTACCCAGAATTAAAATATCAGCCCTTACACTTTCATGATCACAAGCCAGCATTTTACCGGTTCTGGCAAGGCCAGTTTGAATCTCATCAGCAATAAAAAGAACATTGGCTTCTTCGCAAAGAATTTTTGCTTTTGATAAATAGCCATCATCAGGCACGAATACCCCTGCTTCTCCTTGAATTGGCTCAACAAGAAATCCCGCTACGTTTTCTTCTTTCAAAACTTCTTCCAAAGAATCTAAATCATTGTAAGGGATAGAAATGAACCCAGGCATGTAAGGCCCGAAATTTTTTCTTGCTAACGGATCGCTGCTGAAAGAAATAACAGTTGAAGTTCTCCCATGAAAATTTCCATCGCATACGATAATTGTTGCATTGCCTTCTTTGATTCCTTTTACTTCATAAGCCCATTTGCGGCATAACTTGATAGCTGTTTCTACTGCTTCAACGCCGGTATTCATTGGCAATACTTTATCGTAGCCAAAATATTTTGTTATAAATTTTTCATATTCACCAAGAACATTATTATAAAATGCCCTGCTTGTTAAAGTCAGTTTCTGCGATTGTTCAATAAAAGAATTGACAATTTTTGGATGACAATGACCCTGGTTCACTGAGGAATAACCACTGAGAAAATCGTAATAACGTTTACCCTCTGTGTCCCAAACATATACTCCTTCACCACGTTCCAGCACAACGGGAATTGGATGGTAGTTATGAGCTCCGTATTTTTCTTCAAGATTTAAGTAGTATGTGGTCTTTTCAGACATATTAATTGTTGTTTGCATAAGTATAACTGTGAGATGAAAAAATGAAATAACTTATTCACCCCATGAAGGGGTTCCTTTGCTTTTATCCTCGGTGATTGAGTAGGTCGAGGTTTTGCTCAAGAAAAAATGATATGAATAAATTCTGTTGGATAGTTCGGAATTTGATGCAAGATAATGAAAAATCGTGGCGAATCAACCGGGACAATCAAGTAATTGATGCATGATAAGTTTTGACCAACCAGACTGTTTTAACTTGCAGGCTTAATTAAATCTAAATTAGAATGAGCTATACAATTCCCGCTGGAACAAGGATCGGTCATATACATTTGAAAGTTGCTGATATTGAAAGGGCTTTGAAATTTTATCGTGATCTGTTGGGTTTTGAAGTGCAGCAGTATTATGGAGACAGCGCTGTCTTTATTTCAGCAGGCGGTTATCATCATCATATCGGGTTAAATACCTGGCATAGCAAGAACGCAGGACCTGCGCCAATTAACACAGCCGGACTTTATCATACTGCAATTTTATACCCGACAAGAAAAGATCTTGCCATTGCATTGAAAAGACTAGTAGAAGCAGGTTATCCATTAACAGGCGCATCTGATCATGGTGTTTCAGAAGCTATTTATTTAAATGACCCTGATAGAAATGGCGTTGAATTATATTGGGACAAGCCAAAAGAGCAATGGCCGAAAGATGAACAAGGGAATTTGGTGATGATTACTGAAGCTCTTGATCTGAATGATCTGTTGAGATTAGCAAGCCCCATCCCGACCTTCCCCGACGGGGAGGGCCATCTACACACATAGCCAGATGCTCAGTCATTGACTTCTTTAATGAAATAGTTTTTAGGGAAAGCAAGAGATACTGTTTTGTCTTTCCCAAATATTCCATAAAAAGCAGAACCGCTGCCACTCATTGATGCATAAACAGCACCTGAATTATATAGTTCAGTCTTAATATTTTTTATTTCGGGATGTTGAATAAAGACAGCTTCCTCAAAATCATTTTTTAATTCTTCTCTCCATGTTTCGATTGGCTGCCTGATAATCTCTTTTACTGATTTATTGGGAATAGCAGGTTTGATATTTGAAAAAGCCGAGGCCGTACTGATTTGGATATTTGGATGAATGATAAAAATTTTAAATGCGGACAGATCAAGATCAATTTGATCAAGTATTTCACCGCGTCCCTTTGCAAAACATGGTTTGTTTAAAATAAAAAATGGACAATCGCTGCCGAGTTGAAGTGCATAATTCATTAATTGTTTTTCTGAAAGCAATAAACCAAATTTTTTATTCAGCAATTTCAATGTAAATGCTCCATCGGCGCTGCCGCCGCCAAGCCCGGCGCCCATTGGTATAGCTTTATGCAAATGCATTTGAACATTTGGTAATTGAGGAAAATCTTTTTTGATTAATTGATATGCCTTAACACAAAGATTATTTTCAATATCACCTTCAATAGGAAGACCACTCATTGAAAATTGAACATTGAGCATTGATTGTTGAACATTTTCTATTATTTCAATCGCCTCTTTTAAGAGGGTAGGGTAGAAGACAGTTTCAATATCGTGATAACCATCACTTCGTTTCCTTACGATGTTAAGGCCGAGATTTATTTTGCAGTTGGGGAAAAGTACCATGATTGAATTAAAAATTAATAATTATTAATTTTTAATTATTAATTGAGGTAGACAGCAGCTGTTATAAGACTATTTCTTCTTCCTGTTATTTATCTCATCCCTGATGGCAATGGCACGAATATAATCCTCGCTTTCAAGAACATCATTTAGCAGGGTATTTAGTTCTTCCAGTGTCATTGTTTTCAGGTCTTCATTACCGGTGCTGCCGCTCGGTTCTTCTACAGTCACTTCTTTTGCCTCTTTTGTTTTTTTCTTTTTGCCAGTTGTTTCTTCCATCAATATTCCGGCGCTGTCAAGGATATTTTCATAAGTATAAATAGGGCAACCAAAACGAACAGCCAATGCCAGCGCATCAGAAGTGCGGGAATCAATTTCAACAGTATCATTTTCTGAAGAGCAAACCAATTTGGAATAAAAGATACCTTCCTGCAGATCGCAAATAATGATCTCATGCAGGTCGATATTAAACGCAGTCATGAAATTTTTCATCAGGTCATGAGTAAGGGGGCGGCTGGGCTGCATCTTTTCCAAAGCGACGGCAATAGCCTGGGCTTCAAAGCCTCCGATAACGATTGGCAAACGACGAAGACCGTTTACTTCGCCCAATACAACTGCATAAGAATGTGTCTGTGTAATGCTATGCGAAAGGGCGACTATTTCCAATTCTATCTTCTTCATAAATATGCCACGAAACTAAGAGATTTTGAATAAATAAACACAGAGTTTAGCCCTTAACAGGTTTTGTTTGCTTTGTTTTCTTTGCAGGCGTTTTTATAGGCTTAGGAGCCTGAGGCGGAGGAGGTGGTATTGAATCAAGTTCTTCAATCTTCATGTCAGTTATTTTTACCTCAGTCTTTGTCTGAGTAACAAAAATATCAGAAGCTTTTTCGTTTTTTATCATGTATGTGGTTGGTATCTGAAATATGTGATCTGGCAGTTTATTCTGATCAATTGTTATGGCTGTAATTCTTACGTTTTCATTTACGGAAGAATCAATTGAAGTAATATGGAATTCCATCATCAGGCAAATGCTCATATCACTCAACATTGTTGAAACCCCAAATTGTTCATCAATATAAAATGGGAAATAAAGTTCTTTTGCAAACCAAGCATCCATTTTAGTATTAAGAATAAAATTACTGTCCATTATTTTTATTGTATCAGCCTGTACTCCTCTTTTACAGTAACATTCAAATCCGGCAATTTTCTTTGTTGTATGCAGTAAATCTTTTTTCAAATCATTCAAGAATCCACTATGACCTAAATCATTTATCAACTTTGTCATAACTTTTAGAGAATCGTTTATCAGATAATAATTTTTGTTAACAAGATCAGCCAAAAAGTAAGCTGATTTGTATGCGATGTTTTGTAATGGCGCATGATTCATAGTAGCCCTTATCTTTCCGGGAGAGAGATACATGACCATCAAGTCTTCCGGTTTATTGCTATAAGAGTAAACGATTTTCCCCTCAAATATTTTTTGGGAAAAGGAGAGTAGGGGAAAGTTTAATATTAAAATTACTGCAATCTTCTTCATACAGTAATTTAAAACAAAAACCACAAACGCATAGCATTTGTGGCTCAGACTTACTTCGGACATCCGACTTCAGACCTCAATTCTCATCCTTTTATTTTCTTTATTGCTTCAGTCATCTTTGGTACAATTTCAAAAGCATCGCCTACAATGCCATAGTCGGCTGCTTTAAAGAAAGGAGCTTCGGGATCTTTATTTATAACAACGATCACTTTGCTTCTGTTTACACCGGCCAAATGTTGAATAGCTCCGGAAATACCAATGGCAATATATAATGTTGGAGCAATAGCGGTTCCTGTTTGCCCTACGTGTTCATTATGCGGACGCCAATGTGCATCAGCTACAGGGCGGCTACAGGCAGTAGCAGCATGCAATACTTTAGCAAGATCTTCAACTATGCCCCAATTCTCGGGTCCCTTCATTCCACGGCCGGCACTTACTACTGTTTCAGCTTCTGTTAATGGAACTTCACCACTTACTTTATTTACTGCCGTTACTTTTACTTTCGGCGCATCAACGGCTATATCCGTTGCAACAACCTCAGCCGTTCCTTCACCTGCTATCGTTTGATAAGCATTCGGGTTAAGAGCAATGATTTTTACATCAGTGTTCAAAGAAATATTTGCAAAAGCTTTTCCCGAGAAAACATTTTTCTTTACGATAAAGCCTTTGCTTGTATCAGGTAATGCAACCGCTCCCGAAACAAGACCTGCTTTTAATCTTGCAGACAACCGGGGCGCAATGGCTTTTCCATCTACATTATTTGAGAACACAATTACTTTGGCGCCGGTTTTTCCTGCCACATCAGCAATCGCTTTAGTATAAACCTGTGCATCCAAATGATCAAGCGATGCATTATTTACATGATGGATTTTCTTAATACCATATTTACCAAGAGCTGCAAGATCATCTTTTGATGAGCCAAGTACAACGCCTTCGGCAGAAGTCCCCAGCAATTCGGCGACTTTAACTCCGTAAGTCATTGCTTCAAAAGAAGCTTTTTTGACATGACCTTCATTTGTATCGATGAATATTAAAACACTCATAAAAAAGTTTATCGTTTTATGTTCAGTAGAATTATAACAGTTGAAGTGTGCGATGCAACAGAAGTTTAATAGTAGTACTAATGCTGGTCACATAAATATCAACTTTCATTTTAAAGAGCTATCTAACTAATCAGTTTCTTCGACCTAAGTCTCCCCTTTAGGGGGGCAGGGGGTTGTTTAAATCACTTTCGCTTCTTCCTTTAATAATCTCACCAACTCCTCTACATTATCTGGTGAAACAAGTTTTACTCCGGCTTTTGCTGGTGGTAATTCAAAACTTGCAATACCAGTTAATGCATCAATAGCAATTGGTTCAATTGCTTTTAATGGCTTTGTTCTTGCAGCCATGATGCCACGCATATTAGGAATTCGTTGCTCAGCCACACCTTTCTGGCAACTAATAACTGCCGGAAGACTTACCTCACAGACTTCTTCGCCGCCTTCAATTTCTCTTGCTACAGTTGCTTTGCTTCCGCTTAATTCAAATTTTGTGGCAAGAGAAATATAGGGCATATCCAATAACTCGGCTACCATGCCGCCAATCGAAGAACCATTATAGTCTATTGTTTCTTTGCCAGTGAAGATGATATCATATCCGCCTTGCTTTGCCACTTCAGCAATTTGAGAAGCGATATAAAAACTATCATGACTATCTGCATTCACACGAATGGCTTCATCGCCGCCAAGCGCCAATGCTTTGCGAATGATAGGATCCGCATCAGCAGCGGCAACAGTTATTAAATGGATAACGGTAGAAGCATCGGCTTCTTTTAATTCAATGGCACGAACAAGTGAATACCATTCATCGTATGGATTGATGATCCACTGTACACCATTGGTATCGAATTTCGTGTTGTTATCTGTGAAGGCTATTTTTGCCGTGGTATCAGGTGTTTTACTGATACAAACAAGGATTTTCATTTACTTAATTTTCTTGTGATAACGATAGTTGTTTATGCAACCAAAGCAAAGATAAGGCTGAGTAATTAATAATTAACAATTAATAATTAATAATTTTTCCAGATGGATAGAGTCGAAAAAATAATAGAAATGCTCAGGGAAAATGCAAATGATAGTTTCCTTCATCATGCTTTGGCATTGGAGTATATAAAATTGGGAAATGATAATGAGGCAAGAAAATTATTTGAGTTGATACTGGAAAATGAACCCGGTTATATCGGCAGCTATTATCATCTTGCCAAATTGCTGGAAAGAATTGGTGAAACTGATAATGCTATTAAAGTGTATGAAAAAGGAATGGGGGAAGCTAAGAGGGCAGGGGATATTCATTCGTTGAGTGAATTGCGAAGTGCTTTTGAAGAACTTACTTTTTAATTTCTTTATAATATGAAGGATCCAGTTGATATTATTTACTTTCTAGTTGGAGGTGCAATCGCCATTTTTAGTTTTTTTAAATTTCGTGAGAAAAGGAAAAAAATACTTGATAACGGGATCGAGGTAAAAGGGATCATTTATGAAATTGATGATATTTCGATAAATAATGAGACAAACTATCCATTGATACGTTTTGTAACAAAGGAAGGTTTATGGATAACTGAAAAAGGCAACTGGACTTCAACATCATTAAAGCCAGGCGCCGAAGTAACTGTTGTATATAATTCAAATGATCCTAAAGAATTTACTTATAGAATATCTTATGACTGGTCGGATATTTTAGGCTATCTGCTTTTGATAGCAGGAGTGGCCAGTATCGGTGTTGGTCTTTGGTTTGCGTATCAATATTTAATTAGTTAATGAATGGATCTTCTCAAAAGGTTTGAAAATTTTATTGCCAGTAAAAATCTTTTTTCACCAAAAGATAAGCTGCTGCTTGCTGTAAGCGGTGGTGTTGATTCCGTTGTGCTTTGTGAATTATGTAAACAGGCAAACTATGATTTTGACATTGCTCATTGTAATTTTCAATTAAGAGGGGAGGAAAGTGAAAGAGATGAAAAATTTGTAAGATCACTTGGCGGGAAGTATAAGGTTGAGGTAAAGGTTAAAAAATTCGATACAGAGAGATTTGCTGAGGAAAATAAGATGTCGATCCAGGAAGCGGCGAGGGTGTTGAGATATGAGTGGTTCGATGAGTTAGTTCAGAGTTATGAGTTAAGAGTTCAGAGTCAGGATTCAGAACTCCCGACTCAGAACTCCCGACCGCGAACTTTCCTTCTCACTGCGCATCACGCTGATGATAATGCAGAAACCGTATTGATGAATTTTTGCCGTGGTACGGGCTTACATGGTCTTACAGGTATTCCTGTTTTTTACGGAAATATCAAAAGACCGTTACTCGCCTTTACAAAAGAAGAATTGAAAGGGTTTGCAAAAGAAAATAAACTTGAGTTTGTTGACGATTCTTCCAACCTTTCTTCTAAATACACCCGTAATCTTTTTCGAAACGAGATCATTCCAGCCATCAGTAAAGTTTATCCGCAGGTAAATGAAAATCTAACCGATAATATCAGCCGGTTTAAAGAGATAGAAAGACTATACAAGCTTGCAGTTGGAGATATTAAAAAGAAATTAGTTAAAGAAAAAGGAAGTGAGTGGCATATTCCTGTTAAACAACTCATGGGTTATAATAACCGTGCACTGATCTATGAGATCATTTCTGATTTTGGTTTCAACGAAAAGCAAATTAATGAGGTGATTAAACTTTCTGAAAGTGAATCAGGGAAATATATTGAATCGCCAGCATTTATTTACAGGCTCATCAAGCATCGTCATTGGTTTATCATTAGCCCTGTTCTATCTGCGCAATCAGGAATGATTATTATTGTAGAACAAGATAGAACTGTTGGATTTGAAGAAGGCATTCTAAAATTAGGAGAACTACAAACTACAAACCATAAACTACAAACTTCAAACGAAATAGCGTTACTTGATTTAAGTAAGATCAGTTTCCCTTTAATTCTGCGCAAATGGAAAACCGGCGATTACTTTTATCCTTTGGGAATGAAAAAAAAGAAAAAGCTTTCCCGTTTTTTTATCGATCA
>Ga0209798_10000297_pt1 | contig 29114 bp, 30 predicted proteins | sample DOMMetBare3Fresh_FD_187475 | JGI IMG/M metagenome (GOLD analysis project Ga0209798, IMG submission 187475) | Wetland sediment microbial communities from St. Louis River estuary, USA, under dissolved organic matter induced mercury methylation -... | ecosystem: Environmental > Aquatic >... | reverse complement strand
GCTTCTCGTACTGGCTGCCGTAGAGCCAGGTAGTATACAGGCGTCCCTGCTCGAGCAGCGTCCGCGGGTGCTCCTCCCCCCGCGGGGCACAGGCGGCCATGGCCGCCGCGCCGATCAGTCCCCACGTTCTCGCGCGCATCAGTCGTTCTCCGCTATTCGGCCGGACGCCGAACCCCCATCCCGGGAGCAGCCATGCGGGTCTACATCTCCGTCGACATGGAAGGGGTGGCTGGCGTCGTACACGAGGATCAGACCGATCCGGTCGATCCGCACCATGCGGGAGATTATAACAGGTTCCGGCGCCTCATGACGGCCGAAGCCAACGCCGCCGTCGAGGGCGCACTCGCCGCCGGGGCGAAGCGCGTGCTGGTGAACGACAGCCATTGGCTGATGATGAACATTCTCGCGGAGGAGCTGCACCCGGCCGCGGAGCTGTTGAGCGGCGGCCCGAAGGCACGGTCGATGGTGGAGGGCGTCGAGGACGGCTTCGACGCCGCGCTCTTCGTCGGCTACCACGCGCGGGCGGGGACGGGGCACGCGATCATCGATCATACGTATACCAGTCGAGTGCATGAGGCGCGCCTCAACGGCCGTCCCGTCGGCGAGCTCGCCATCAACGCCGCGCTCGCCGGCACGTACGACGTGCCCGTGGCCCTCGTGAGCGGCGACCAGGCGCTGGCCGCCGAGGCGCGGGAGCTCCTCGGGCCGACGATCGAGACGGTCGTCGTGAAGCAGGCGGTGGGCCGGTTCGCCGCGCGAAGCGTCGCCCCGGCGGAAGCCTGCCGCCGGATCCGGGAGGGGACCATCGGCGCGCTCGGCCGTCGGCATGCGCCCCTTCGCCTCTCCGCGCCAATCCGGCTCGAGGTGGACTTCGCCCTGACCCAGATGGCCGACATGGCCGAGCTGTGTCCGGGCGCCGTGCGCACCGCCGGGCGGACCGTCGCCTTCACCCACGACGAGTACCGCGAGGTCTTCCGGGCGTGGCGGACGCTCCATAACCTCGCGAGTGTGGAGTAGGCAGTCATGCGGACCGGCATGGCTGGCCAGCTACCCGGTCTGCACTCGGCGGTGCCGACGACCGCGGGCGTCCCCAACTATATTGGGCTTCCATGCTCTCCAAGAAGACCAAGTATGCCATCAAGGCACTGCTCGCGCTCACCGAGCACGGTCGCGAGGAGCCGATGCGGATCGCGGATATCGCCCGCGAGCAGCAGATCCCGCCGAAGTTTCTCGAGCTCATCCTGCTCGCCCTCAAGCACCAGGGCCTGGTGCGGAGCCGGAAAGGAAAGGGCGGCGGCTATCTTCTCGCCCGCAAGCCCGACGACATCTATCTGGGCCAGGTCGTCCGGATGTTCGAGGGGCCGTTGGCGCCGGTCCCATGCGCCAGCCAGACTGCGTACGAGCGATGCTCGGATTGCCGCGATGAGGCGGTGTGCGGCGTGCACATCGCCATGAAGAAGGTGCGCGACGCGACCGCGAAGATCCTCGACAACACCAGTCTTGCCTTGCTGACCCGGCAAATGGACCGGGCTTCCCATCATCCGATTCTGACCTGAGGCGTCCGGGCCTTCCCATCCCCGCCTTCACTGTGGCACGCCATTTGCCTATTTACTCGATCAAGTAGATAGGGTAAATAGCATCATGTCTCCCCGCCCTACGCTGTCGGCGGCCGACGACGGCCGCGACGACCCGCCCACGCTGACCCTGGCGCTTCTCCAGGAGCTTCGCCGGGCCCTGTGCTCGATCCGCTACGGCACGATCGAGCTGGTGATCCACGACGGCCGGGTGGTGCAGCTCGAGCGGCGGGAGAAAGTCCGTTTCGAACAAGAAGTTACGCGCGAGCAACGCTAGCAGGTTCCCGCGGGGCCGTGCCGCACGGCGAACCCCGCCACCGGACCAACCGGACCACCCGACGTCCCACACCTCGAGAGATCGGGAGAACATGCATGAGCACGGTCCGGCGGTGGGTCAGACACATCGTACTGGTCAGCGGAGGCGTTGTGGCCGCGCCACGCCTTGTGGCACAACAGCCCGGGTCGTCGCCCGACAGCGTGCCGCCGTCGTTGGAGGCACGACTGGACGAGCTGGACCAGCAGATTCGGGTGTTGCAGCGGCTCCGCGAGCTTGCGGCCGATAGCACGGCCGCCGCAGCCAGGGACAAGGTCTCGGCTACGGCGAGTGCCAAGGACGGGTTCAGCATCAAGTCGGCGGACGGGAAGCACAGCCTCAAGTTGCGTGGGCTCATCCAGACCGATGCCCGCGTCTTCCTCTCCGATGGTAGCGCTCCGGTGACGAACACGTTCTTCATCCGGCGTGCCCGCCCGATCCTGGACGTCACGGTCGGCAAGTACCTCGAGGCTCGCCTGCAGCCCGATTTCGCCCAGGGCACGACAACGCTGTTCGACGCCTACGCCGACGTGAAGGTGACGCCGGGTTCCGCCGTACGTGTGGGCAAGTTCAAGCCGCCAGTGGATCTCGAGCGGCTGCAGAGCGCCAGCGACATCGTCTTCGCCGAACGGGCACTCGCGACCAATCTGGCCCCCAACCGCGACATCGGGCTTCAGCTCTCGGGCAACGTCTCGAGCGGCGGCGTGTCATGGCAGGTCGGCGTCTTCAACGGCGTCCCCGACCTCGGCAACGGCGACGGTGACGTGAGCGACGCCAAGGATTTCGCGGGCCGTGTCTTCGTTCAGCCGTTCAAGTCCGGATCGCTCGCGGGCTTCGGCGTCGGCATCGCGGGGACAACGGGGCTCGAGCGGGGGACCACGGGGGCACCTGCCCTTGGCTCGTACCGGACGCCCGGCCAGCAGACCTGGTTCCGCTATGCGAGCAGCACGACCACGCCCGCGAACAACGTCTTCGCCGACGGACGCCGCTCTCGCCTGACCCCGCAGGCGTACTTCTATAGGGGGCCGCTCGGCCTGCACGGCGAGTACATCCGGTCCTGGCAGGCGGTGACCCGCAATGGCCAGGCGACGGTCAAGCTCAAGCACACTGCCTGGCAGACGACCGGCTCCGTATTCCTCACCGGCGAGAAGAACTCCTTCAGGAGCGCCGCGCCCAAGCGGCCCTTCGATCCGGCGGCGGGCACATTCGGCGGCCTGGAGCTCGCGGGCCGGTACAGCGAGCTCAGCATCGACAACGCCACCTTCCCTACCTACGCGAACCCGGCGAGCACGCCGAACAAGGCCAAGGCGTGGGCGGTCGGGCTCAACTGGTATCTCGCGCGGGCCATCAAGGTCGCGGTGGACTACGAGCACACGACCTTCACTGGCGGCACGGCGACGGGCGACCGCGAGGCCGAGAACTTCGTCGTCACCCGCGTGCAGCACTCGTTCTGATGCGAACCCCCAAGAGAGGCATGCCGAAGACCATGCGTATCCGACTCGCGCTCCGCGGCTCGCTGGCCCTCCTCGCGCTCACGGACGGCGCGGGACTCGCCGCCGCCCAGGCGCCCAAGCCGGCGACCCTGCTCAACGTGTCATACGATCCCACGCGTGAGCTCTACGAGGACTTCAATCAGCAGTTCGCCGCCTACTGGAAGGGCAAGATTGCCGGCCAGGACGTCACGATCCGGCAGTCGCACGGCGGCTCGGGCAAGCAGGCCCGCTCGGTGATCGACGGACTCGAGGCCGACGTGGTCACGCTGGCGCTCGCTTACGACATCGACCAGATCGCCGAGAAGGCGCGGCTGCTGCCAGCCACCTGGCAGAGCCGGCTGCCCAACAACAGCTCGCCCTACACCTCGACCATCGTGCTGCTGGTGCGAAAGGGCAATCCGAAGCAGATCCGCGACTGGGGCGATCTAGCGAAGCCGGGGGTCTCGGTCGTGACCCCCAACCCCAAGACCTCGGGGGGTGCGCGCTGGAACTACCTGGCGGCGTGGGCCTGGGCGCTGCGGCAGCCCGGCGGCAACGACGCGATGGCAAAGCAGTTCGTGACGCGGCTCTACAAGGGCGTGCCGGTGCTCGACGCCGGCGCCCGCGGGGCCACGACAACCTTCGTCGAGCGCGGCATCGGCGACGTGCTGATCGCATGGGAGAACGAGGCGCTCCTCGCCATCAAGGAGCTGGGGCCGGGCAAGTTCGAGGTCGTCACGCCCTCCATGAGCATCCTGGCGGAGCCGCCGGTGGCGGTGGTCGACAAGGTCGCCAACAAGCGCGGCACCCGCGCGGTGGCGCAGGCCTACCTAGAGTACCTGTACACCGAGGCGGGGCAGGAGACCGCAGCGCGCCATTTCTACCGGCCGCGGCTGGCCGCGGTGGCGGCCAAGTATGCGGCGCAATTTCCCAAGGTGACGCTCGTGACCGTGGACGAGGTGTTCGGCGGCTGGAAGCAGGCGCACGAGACGCACTTCGCCGACGGCGCGCTGTTTGACCAGATCTACCAGCCGGGGCGCTAGCCCCGGCCGGCTGTCTACCCCTACGAAGGGATGACGATGCGGAAGACGTCGCGAAGCGTGCTCCCCGGGTTCGGGCTCAGCCTCGGGATCACCTGCGCCTACCTCAGCCTGATCGTGCTGCTCCCGCTAGCCACGGTGTTCGCCCGGACGACGGACCTCACGTGGCCGGTCTTCTGGGGCACGATCTCGAATCCCCGGGTCGTGGCGTCGTATCGCGTGACCTTCGGCGCCTCGTTCCTCGCGGCGGTCGTGAACACTGTCTTCGGCTTCCTGGTGGCATGGGTGCTCATCCGCTACCGGTTTCCCGGACGGCGGCTCATCGACGCCGCGGTCGACCTGCCGTTTGCCCTCCCGACGGCGGTCGCCGGCATCGCCCTGACCACGCTCTATGCTCCCAACGGCTGGATCGGGAGCCGCCTCGAGCCGTTCGGGATCAAGGTGTCCTACACTTGGATCGGGATCACGGTGGCGCTGATCTTCATCGGCCTGCCGTTCGTCGTGCGGACCGTGCAGCCGGTGCTCGACGACCTCGAGGCCGAGGTCGAGGAAGCAGCCGCGAGTCTCGGCGCGAACCGCTGGCAGACGTTCACGCGGGTAGTGTTCCCGACGGTGGCCCCAGCGCTGCTCACCGGCTTCGCCCTCGCCTTCGCCCGCGCGGTGGGGGAGTACGGCTCGGTGGTGTTCATCTCGGGCAACATGCCGATGAAGACCGAGATTGTCCCCCTCCTCATCATCACCAAGCTGGAGCAGTACGACTACGCGGGCGCCACCGCCGTGGCGCTCGTGATGCTGCTCGCGTCCTTCGTGCTCCTCCTGGCGATCAACCTGCTGCAGTGGGCGGCTCGGCGCCGCGCGGCGGCCTGAGCCATGGCGACCGTTGCCCTCTCCCGCACCGCCGCCGCGCCCCGTGCCGTCGCCCGCGCCACGGGCGAGTCCCGCGCCGTTCGCTGGGCGCTGACCGCGCTCGCGCTCGTGTTCCTTGGCTTAATGCTGATGCTCCCGCTGGTGCTGGTCTTCACCGAAGCCTTCGCCAAGGGGACACAGGCGTATCTCGACGCCATCCGCGAGCCGGACGCGCTCAGCGCGGCACGGCTCACGCTCCTGATCGCCTCGATCGCGGTGCCCATCAACCTGGTGTTCGGTGTGGCGGCGGCGTGGTGCATCTCCAAGTTCGAATTCCTCGGCAAGAACCTGCTCATCACCCTGATCGACCTGCCGTTCGCCGTCTCGCCGGTCGTCTCCGGGATGATTTTCGTCCTCCTGTTCGGGGCCCACGGCTGGTTCGGCCCCTGGCTCTCCGACCACAACATCAAGATCATCTTCGCCGTGCCCGGGATGGTGCTCGCCACCACCTTCGTCACAGCCCCGTTCGTCGCGCGAGAACTCATTCCCCTCATGCAGGAGCAGGGCGCGGAGGAGGAAGAAGCCGCCGTGGTGCTCGGCGCCAACGGCTGGCAGACGTTCGTCCGGGTGACGCTCCCGAACATCAAGTGGGGTCTGCTGTACGGGCTCATCCTCTGCAATGCCCGCGCGATGGGGGAGTTCGGCGCGGTGTCCGTAGTCTCGGGCCACATCCGCGGCGAGACCAACACCCTCCCACTCCACGTGGAGATTCTCTACAACGAGTACGCCTTTGCCGCGAGTTTCGCGGCGGCGAGCGTACTCACCCTGCTGGCGCTCGTCACCCTCGCCCTCAAGACCGCCGTGGAGTGGCAGCAGCGGCGCGCCCTGGCCGAGGTCGCCGAGGCCGAAGGCGCACCGGAAAGGATCGACGCATGAGCATCGAAGTCCGCCATCTCCACAAGGCGTTCGGGTCGTTCGTGGCCCTGGACGACGTGAGCCTCGACGTTCCCGGCGGAGAGCTGGTCGCGCTGCTCGGTCCCTCCGGCTCCGGCAAGACCACGCTCCTCCGCATCATCGCAGGCCTCGAGCCGGCCGACCGGGGCAGCATCCATTTCCACGGCGAGGACGCCACCGACCAGCCGGTGCGCGAGCGACAAGTGGGCTTCGTGTTCCAGCACTACGCGCTCTTCCGCCATATGAGCGTGTTCGAGAACGTCGCGTTCGGGCTGCGGGTCCGGCCCCGGGCGGTCCGCCCATCGGAGGCGGAGATCCGCGATACCGTCATGGGGCTGCTGCACCTGGTGCAGCTCGACGTCCTGGCCAAGCGGCGGCCGTCGGAGCTGTCGGGCGGTCAGCGGCAGCGCGTGGCACTCGCCCGGGCGCTGGCGGTGAAGCCCAAGGTGCTCCTGCTCGACGAGCCGTTCGGCGCGCTCGACGCCAAGGTGCGGAAGGAGCTCCGCCGCTGGCTCCGGCGGCTCCACGAGGAGGTGCACGTGACGAGCGTGTTCGTCACGCACGATCAGGAGGAGGCGCTGGAGGTGTCGGACCGGGTGGTGATCATGAACGAGGGGCGGATCGAGCAGAGCGGCACGCCCGAGAGCGTCTACGAGCATCCGGCGACGCCGTTCGTCTACGGCTTCCTCGGTGACGTGAATCTGTTCCACGGGCGGATCGATCAGGGGCGAGTGACCATCGGCGGGAGCGAGTTGGACGCGCCGGAGTGGGCCGACGTGCGGGACCAGGCCGGGCTGGCGTACGTCCGCACGTATGACGTTGACGTCGCTGCGTTGCCCACCGGGTCGGCGTCGATGGAGGCGGTGGTGCGACGCGTTCGCGCGTTCGGCCCGATCGTCCGCCTCGAGCTGACCCTCTCGGACGGGGAGCGGACGATCGAGGCCCATCTGCCGCGGGATCGGTTCGAGGCCCTGGCCGTGACTCACGGTCAGCGAGTCTATGTCTCTCCGAAACACGTACGCGTGTTCGCGGGAGAGTGATCCATCGCCCCGTTCGGAGTGACACCCGCCGCTACCGACCGAGCGCCGCCCGCTCCTCCGCGGCTTCTTCCGGCACCCGCTTCCAGCGGGTGATCTCCGTCATCCAGCCCGCATTCTTCCGCCGCTCGAACGACGCCCTGAGGTGCGGCGTGGCCTTGTGGTCCTCGAGTGCCTGCGCGCTCCGCCACACTTCGACGCGCATGAACCGCCCCGGCCGATCCACCGACTCGTACAGGTCGTAGGCGATGGCCCCCGCCTCGGCGCGGGTCGGGGCGGTGAGCGAGAGCAGCTCGCGCTTGACCTCCTCGTCCTTGCCCGGCTGGCCCTGCACGAAGGTGACTGCGGTCAGAAAGTCGTTCAACGCCGCTTGCCCTTCCGCGGTCGCGGGCTCGAACGGCGACCCCTTGAGCTCGACGAGAATCCCGTGCGCGTCGGTGTCGCCGATGTTGGTGGGCGAGTGCATCACCGCCTCGCTGAAGAGCACGTCGCCCGCCTTGGCCTCGCGCGTGGCCGTCCGGCCACCGGGCAGCTTGAACATGATCTTGAACGGCTCGAGGACGTACAGGACCTGCGCCGGATGCGTGTGGAACTTCTCCGTCGCTCCCTTCCTGAGCCGGAAGTCGAGCACCCGCACTCGGTCGTTCTCGACCAGCACCTTGTAGTTGTCCGGGTATCGGGGCACCGGATCCTGGGCCGTGAGGCCGGGGGAGACTGACAGCAGCAGCGCCGCGGCAGCGGCGAGCGGGCGGATGGCGAACATCGTGGACCTCCCCGCGGGTGAAGCCTCCCCTCGACGCGAGTGGGCGGCCGCAGGGTGTAACGCGGGTGCGGGGAGCGGGGTTCCGGCGGAGGAGAGAGTGATCCCGCGCCCGACTCCGTGGAACCAATCCCAGACCGACGGCATTAGAGCCCCAGTCACCGTGCACCCGTTCCCCCTGCTGAGGAGCTGCACCCCATGAGATTCTCCGGCCCAGCCCTGGTCGTCGCGGCGCTTCTGGCCGTGGCCTCCCGGGCCCACGCGCAGACCACCGACACCAAGACCACCCTGACCCTCGACGGCGCCAAGGTCGTAGCGGCCGCCGCCGCCGCCGAGGCGAAGAAGGGCAACGAGGGCGCCTCGATCGCCGTCGTGGACGACGGCGGCAATCTCATGTACCTGGAGCGGCTGCAGCCCACGTTTCCGATGGGCGCGACGATCTCTACCGAGAAGGCCCGTACCGCCGCCCTCTTTCAGAAGCCCACCAAGATCCTCGAGGACGCCATCGTCGGCGGCCGGACGCCGCTGCTCAACGTCTGGTCGGCGCCACTCAACGGGGGTGAGCCGATCGTGGTGAACGGACAGGTTGTCGGCGCGATCGGCGTGAGTGGGGCCTCGAGCGCCGCGCGTGACGCCGTCATCGCACTCGCTGGCGCCGCGGCCTTGGGCGGCAAGACCAGCGCGGCCAAGTGAGGAGCCCGACCATGCGATTCCAGACCTGGCTGGTGGCCGCCGTCCTGGCCACCCTGCCCCTCGGCGCCGCCCATGCGCAGGCGAGCGACGCCGCCGTCAGCCACATTCCCTCGGACCGGGTGAAGGCGGCCTTCGCCAAGGGCGTGCCGATGATCGAGGTCGGCGACTACAAGATCCACGCGAGTCGGCGCGAGGGTCCCGGCATGGCCGAGATCCACACCCGCGACACCGATATCGCCTACATCCTCCAGGGATCGGCGACGCTCGTCACCGGCGGCACGGCGGTCGGCGTGAAGCAAACCGGACCCGAGGAGCTGCGCGGCACCGCCATCGAAGGCGGCGAGACCCGGGAGCTCGAGGTGGGCGACGTTGTCGTGATCCCGAACGGCACCCCGCACTGGTTCAAGACCGTGAAGGCGCCGTTCCTCTACTACGTGGTGAAGGTGCGCCAGGCCGGCCGCGAGACGGCGTCGGGGGCGATGTGAGCCGCCCCGCGCTCGCGACGCTCGCCGCGCCGGTGGCGCTGGCACTGGCCGCGCTCGGGGCGCCCCGGTTGAGCGCGGCGCAGGCCACGGTCGATCTCCCGCTGGTGCTTCCGGCCGCGGTGATCGATCTCCGCACCGCCGAAGGCGCGGCGCTGGTCGGCGCCCAGTGGCGCTACAGTGACGCCCGTATCATCGAGGTTGACCACCACGCGCCGGGACCGGACCTCCGGCCATCCGGTCCCGCCAATCGGACCAATGACATCACCCCACACGCCGGCGCCGCGGACTTCGACGACTCCGCCTGGGAGGCGATCGCCCCCGAGGGGCTCGAGATGCGCCGCGGCAACGGGCGGCTGGCCTTCAACTGGTACCGGACCAAGATCACGCTGCCGGCCACGGTCGCCGGCTTTGACGTCGCCGGCTCCACGGTGGTCTTCGAGCTGGTCGTGGACGACTACGCCGAGGTCTGGGTGGATGGGCAGCTGCCGCTCGTGCTGGGCCAGACCGGCGGCCAGCTGGTGAAGGGATTCAACGCTCCGAACCGGGTGGTGCTGACGCGGGACGCTCGGCCCGGGCAGGAGATCCGGCTCAGCGTGTTCGGCATCAACGGCCCGGTGTCGAACCCCCCGGTCAACTTCATCTGGATCCGCTCGGCGACGCTCGATTTCTACCCCAAGGGCCGCCTCGGGGCCGGGCAGCCGTCGGCGGGCAAGGTGATACGGCTCGATCCCGGGCTCGACGAGATCGTGCCCAAAGGCGCGAAGGTCGAGAAGCTCGCCAGCGGCTTCCAGTTCATCGAGGGGCCGATCTGGCACCCCGACGGCTACCTGCTCTTCAGCGACCCCAACGCCAACACGATCTACCGGTGGACGCCGGACGGCTCGGTGTCGGTGTTCCGTTCCAAGAGCGGGTACACGGGTACCGACATCGGCGAGTACCACCAGCCGGGGTCGAATGGCCTGACTCTCGACCCGAATGGGCTACTGACCATCGATGAGCACGGCAACCGGCGCGTCACCCGGCTCGAGCGGACCGGCAAGATCACCGTCCTGGCCGACCGCTACGACGGCAAGCGGCTCAACAGCCCGAACGACCTGGTCTACCGCTCCGATGGCACGCTCTACTTCACCGATCCGCCGTTCGGCCTGCCGAAGGCGTTCGACGACCCGCGGAAGGAGCTGCCCTTCAGCGGCGTGTACATGGTGCGCGACAGCCAGGTAACGCTGTTGACCAAGGAGATGAGCGGCCCGAACGGGATCGCCTTCTCGCCGGATGAGCGGTACCTGTACGTGGACAACTGGGACCTCAAGCGCAAGGTGCTGATGCGCTATGACGTCGCCGCCGACGGAACGGTGAGCAACGGACGAGTCTTCTACGACTTCACCCGCCTCCCCGAGCCGGTGGCGCTCGACGGCATCAAGGTGGACGAGCGGGGCAACGTCTACGTCTCGGCGCCGGGAGGGGTCTGGATACTCTCGCCCGCGGGTAAGCCGCTCGGGCGGATCGTTCCACCCGAGCATGACGCCAACTTCGCGTGGGGCGATGCGGATCGACGTGCGCTGTACCTCACCGCGAGCACGGGCCTGTATCGGATCCGACTGAACGTGGCCGGCGTGCGACCGGGCGCGCCCCAGCAGGCGGCGGCGAAATGAGCATGCAAGCGCTGGCGCGCCCTGCCGGACTGGCAGCGGCAGTGCTGGCGACACTCGCCGCCGGGCCGGCAGTTGCCCAACTCCAGCCCCGCCCCACCCATGAACCGGTCATCATCCGGCTCCACCCGCGCTTCGACCAGCTCGTGCCGGCGGACGCGCGGCTGGAGAGAATCGTTGACGACCACGGCTGGGCCGAGGGACCGCTTTGGGTCCGGGACGGCGGCTACCTCTTGTTCTCGGATGTGGTCAGGAACCGGATCTACAAATGGAGGGACGGGGAGGGGGAGAGTGTGTTCCTCGAGCCCAGCGGCTACACCGGACCGGCGCCGTTCACCGGCCCGGAACCCGGCTCCAACGGGCTCGCGCTCGACCCGGATGGCCGTCTGGTATTCGCCCAGCACGGGGACCGGCGCATCAGCCGGCGCGAGGCCGACGGGCGCATCATGCCGATCGTCGAGCGATACCATGGCAAACGGATCAACAGCCCGAACGATCTGGTCTTTGCTTCGAACGGAGATCTCTACTTCACCGACCCGCCGTTCGGGTTGCCCAAGACGTTCGACGATCCGGCCAAGGAGCAGCCGTACCAGGGTGTGTACCGCCTCCGCCGGGACGGAACGCTTACCCTGCTGACCGCTGAGCTGCGTGCGCCGAACGGCATCGCTTTTTCACCCGACGAGCGGACCTTGTACGTGTCGAACGCCGACCGGAGCCGATTGATCTGGATGGCGTACCCCGTTCGTCCTGACGGCAGCCTTGCCGCCGGGCGCGTGCTGTACGACGGGACGGTGACGTTCGCCGATCGCCGGGGCACCGCTGACGGAATGAAGGTGGACGCGGGCGGCAACATCTTCGGGGCCGGCCCGGGTGGCGTATATGTCTTCACGCCGGACGGTGCGCTGCTCGGGTGGTTCGATTTCGGCGGCAACGTCGGCAACGTGGCGTGGGGCGAGGATGGGAGCACGCTGTTCATCGCCGCCAACGCCGCGGTCTACCGGATCCGCCTCACCACTCGCGGCGCCGGCTGGCCGCGGGCGCAGGCGGGACGCTAGCCGGCGGCGCGCTCCATCGCCACCTCGGCCGCGAGGCTGACCGGATCGCGGCCGAGTGTGGCGAGCGCCAGCAGCCTGCCGTCGCGGAGAAACCGCACGGCGCAGTCCTTGGCGTCCACCTCCCCCTCGACCTCGATCCGATCCCACCGCTCGGCGTGCCCGACATAGTTGATGGAGACCCCGTAGTGCTGGCTCCAGAAGAACGGCACGGCATCGAACCGCTCACCCAGACGCAGCATGTTCCGGGCGGCCGTCTGGCCCTGACGCTGGGCCACGACCCAGTGCTCCACCCGGATGCGATCTCCCGAATGCCGGTCGGGCCAGCGCGCGATGTCGCCGGCGGCAAAGACCCCCGGTGCGCTGGTCTCGAGCCACTCGTCCACCGACACACCGCGGTCGGTGGCGAGCCCCGCCCGCTCGGCGAGGTCGAGGTTGGGCCGTACGCCGATCCCCGCAACCAGCAGATCGGCCGGCAGACGATCGCCGCTTTCCAGCGTCACCACTCCATTCTCCACCGCCCGCGCCTTCTGGCCGAGATGGAACACGACTCCCTGGTCCTCGTGCAGGTGGTGGATCACGTTGCCCAGTTCCGGCCCCATCACGCGCTCGAGTGGCCGGCGGTCCGGCGCCACGACGTGGACGTCCATCTTCCGGGCACGTAGAGAAGCCGCCACCTCCAGCCCGATGAAACTGGCCCCGAGCACGACCGCGCGGCCCCCCGCGTGCGCGGCGGCAGCGATGCGGCGGCTGTCCGCGAGGGTGCGGAGATAGTGGACGGAAGGGGCGCCTCGTTCGAGCTCCGGAGTCAGGCGCACGGGGCTCGCCCCGGTCGCCAGCAGAAGGGCGGAATACGGCAGGTCGTTCCCGTCGTCCAGGCGGACGCGGCCGCCGCGCACATCGATCGTCACGACTCGGGCGCCGCGACGGAGTTCGAGGCCGTGGGCTTCGTAGAAGTCGGGCGGGTGCAGCGGTATCCACTCTTCGGGAGCGTTTCCCGCCAGGTAATCCTTGGAGAGGTTGGGACGGTCGTACGGCGCATCCTGGTCGGGATCCACGATGGTGATGGGCCCCGCATAGCCTTCGCGCCGGAGGGTCTCGGCAGCACTGTTCCCCGCCGCGCCGGCACCGACGATGACGATCCGCGCCGGCACCCGCGAGCGCGCCGCCGCCCGGGGCGCCGGCTTCCGCCTGGCTCCGACGAACACCCGCCCGTCGCGCTGTTCCACGTTCCAGCAGGGCAGATCGTTCAGGGCCGGCGGCCGCAGCGCCTCACCCGTTCGCAGACTGAAGCAGGCGTGGTGCCACGGACAGCGCACCGTGTCGCCTACCAGCAGCCCGTCCCCGAGCGGACCGCCGTAGTGGCTGCAGGACGCGCCGATGGCGAACCAGTCGTCACCCCGGCGCACGAGGAGCACCGCCTCCCCGTCCGACCGTCCGGCCACCATCCCGCCGTCGGGAACCGTCTCCGCCTCGATCCCCTGCCTGAGGTCGGGCCCGCTGGGCCCAGGATGCTCCTCCGCCATGGCTCCCTCTCCCGTTCAGGTGTCGCGCAGGGAAGAGTAACCCCGATCCGGGTCGCGCAGCTGGGCTGGAACCTTTGGTCCCTTCCTGGCATTATGGTCAAAGCGGCGGGCCAAGCCGGAGGGACCCCGTGTGCCCAGAGTTGTCACTAAAGGCTTGTCCTCGAAGGAGATCGCTCGAATGATCGAACGCCCGGCTGGGACCAGACGCTCACCGAATGCTGCCGAGTTGAACGTGGCCACCGCCGGCTCGGGGGATGACGCACCATGAGACGCCGACTGGACCACAAGACCTGCGAGGAGACGTTTCGTCGCCTGGACGACTACCTCGACCGCCAGTTGTCTCCCGAGGAGACCAGCATGGTCGAGGACCATCTGCGCACCTGTGCGATGTGCGCCAGCGAATTCACCTTCGAGGCGAGCGTCATCGAGGATGTCCGGGACAAGTTACGCCGAGTGGCCGCTCCGCCGGGCCTGCTCGAGCGCATCGTCGCGCAGATCAACCGGGCGACCCCGCAGGCATGAGACCCGGCCGAGCGGGCGAATCAGGGCACCAGCAGTCGGTGTACGCCGAGCATGACCCCGTACGCGAGCGGAGCGGCCACCAGGATGCGCGGAACAAGCGACGGGAGAGACTGGCCGTGAATCAGGCGGGCGTGCGTCGCCCCGGTCAGGGTCGTCCCGACCGCGAGCGCGACGTTGCCCGCAGCGGCAGGTCCCACTGAAGGCAGCAGCAGACGCCCTGAGATCAACCCACCAACGCTTCCGATGAATACGGCCGCGATGAACGAAGCGAGCTCCCGGATCCGCTGATGCGGACGGTGAGCCTGCGCATGATCCCTGATCATCGGTCGTGAGTCCTCCAGCCCGCCGGGGCCCCCGCGTACCAGCACCAGGAGCCTGCCATTCCGGACCGCGACGCCCCCGTGGCTCCGTCGTACCGCGGTCACCGGTCCTCGCGCCGCGGCCGCATGCCGCCCCCATCGGGACGTTCGCCACCACCCCGGAACTCGAAGTGTGACTCGAGCAGAACCCGGCATCCGAGCAGGGTGTCATTACCCCGGAGCAGCCCGCCCGCCAGAACACGGTCCGCGAGAGTCGCGGCCGGTTCCCATTGGCCGGCGCGGATGCCGGGGTAGCGCTCGGCGTGCTCGGGGCGGAGGCGGGCCTCACGGCGGTCCCCGCGCAGCCCCGGCGCGGACCCGGCCGACGGCACCCGCTCCATGAACATCGCCGCCATCATCCCGCCTCTCAGTCCTCGGCCACTTCGCAGTAGACCTTGATCGCGCCTTTGGCCGTGGTCAACGTGTCGAGCAGGCGCTGCCAATTCTCCAGCCCCCGCACGGGATGGGTGAGCAACTGCCGGAGCCAACCGGGGTACTGCGCCTCCGCCTGGGCCAGGTCCTTCACCCCGAGCTCGAAGTATTCCCGGTTGGCGTTCACCGTGCCCACCATGACCTTGTTGCCGAGCACGAAATCGAGGTTGATCCGGTCCGCGGGCACCTCGATCCGCTGGTCGCCACCGGTCACGCTCGACAGCACCAGCACGCCGTTCTTGCCCAGCGCCTGCATGCTCTCGAACACGACCGCCGACGAGCCGGTCGCCTCGAAGATGAGGTCGAACGGTCCGTGGCGCGCCGCGCCTTCGGTGATCGGGAGGGTCACGGTGGACTCGTAGCGGGCGCCGAGCGACTCGATGAGATCCGAATTCAGGTACGGCCGTGCCGTCCGCCCGAACACCGTCACCTCCAGCCCCCGCAGCCGCAGCGCCAAGGCCGCCAGCAGGCCGATCGTGCCGGCCCCCATGACCGCGGCCTTTCGCGGGCGCCAGACGCGCAAGCGGCGCTGAATCTCGTAGGCCTGGGCGATCCCCTTCTCCACCACCGTCGTCGGCTCCAGCAAGACCCCGACCTGCTTGAGGCCCTGGGGAACCTTGACGATATACTCCGGATCGTCCACGTAGTACTCGGTCAGGTACCCGTGCCGCAGGTTGATCCCGCGCTCGTAGTAGACCTCGTCGGTCGTCATGTCGTAGGTGCCGATCCGGTCGTAGATGCTCGACCCAGGGCGGCGGACGGTCGCGACGACGTAATCGCCCGGCTGCAGCTCGGTCACATTCGGCCCTACGGCCTCGACTCGCCCGAAGCTCTCGTGCCCCGTCACCAGGAAGTCGTAGCCCGGCGGCGGCGCCCCGTACTCCGCGGCGTTGATCTCCTTGTCGGTTCCATCCACGCCGACGCGCAACACCTTCACGAGCACGCCCCGGCCATCCGGCACGTCGGCCACGGACGGCTTGCCGAGTTGAGCCAGATGCATCGAGTTCGGCGTCCCGGGAAAGACGGCGACCGCCTTCATCATGACCGTGCCCGGGCTCGCGGCGGCGGGCCGGGTCGGGGTCGCGACGGCGGCCGCGCCGCTCTGGTCAGTGCTGGGCATGAACGACTCCTTCGTGCTCGACGAGTTGGATGGCGTGACCATCGGGATCGCGGACCAGGATCCCGCGGTGGAAGCCGAGGGCGGTGTCCGGCAGCTCGACCGGAGCCGTGGAGACGAGACGGAACTTCCCGCGCCGGACGGCTTCCGCCGCAGCTCCGACGTCGGGGACCAGGACAGTGGTTTGCCAATGCACCAGGTCGTTCGGCCGCTCGTCAGCGGGATACGGCCTGCCGTCCCGCGGCGAGAGGTACTCGAGGAACTCGACCCCGGGCCCCGCGGGGGCCCGGAGCCCTGTGATGTGCAGGCGCGCCCCCTGAACGTTGTTCAGGTGCTCCTGCTCGGTGCCGAAGTTCATGCTCTCGCCGGCGACCCGGAACCCGAGCACGTCGCGATAGAACGCCAGGCTGGCCCGGGTATCCGCCACGACGATCGCGGTGTGGTCGATCCCCAGGAACAACCGGTCGCCGGCCGCGTGCCACTTGGGATCGCCCTTGTCCGGCGGGAACTGGAGCACCTCGAGCGGATGGCCGTCCGGATCCCGGAAGTAGAACGCCCGGATGCCCGCGGCGTTCGGGATGGTCGCCGGGAGCAATTGCGGGCCGGTCGAGGCGTGCCGCGCCTTGGCGGCACGCAGCCTGGCGTAGGCGCTGTCCATGTCCCGCACGATGATGGCGACGTGCTGGAACCAGCGGTCGTTGCTGCGGGTGTCCACCGGTGCCGGGCGGCCGGGCGAGGCAAGGTACTCGGTCAGCTGCAGGTACTCATCGCCGAGGCGAAGTCGCACGACGCGCAGGCGGACGCCGAACACGCCTACGAGCTCCTCGTACGGCTGACCGGCGAGTTCATCATCCGTGACCTTCGTGAAATCCAGCACCCGGGTGTAGAAGTCGACCGAGCGGTCCAAGTCGGACACCGTCAGCCCCACCATCGCCACTGCCTGCGCGGCGCCAGCCATCTCGGCCTGGTGCGGCATGACACCCCGGCCCGCCCACGGCTGCGGCGACTGGGCCATGAGTTCCGGCGCGCCGAGCAGCGCGAGGAGCAGCAGCGCTCGGAGGAGGCGTGTGCGCCAACTGAGCGCGTTCATGCCGGCGCTCCGGCCGCCTCGCGCGTCCTGACAGCTTCGCCGCGGCCCGCTCCGAGCCGCTCGAGAATGCGATCGCCCACCCGGAGTGCATTGGCCATGATCGTGAGCGCCGGATTGACGGCGCCACTGGAGGGGAAGAAGCTCCCGTCCACGACGTAGAGGTTCTCCACCTCGTGCGCGCGGCAGTTCACGTCGAGCGCCGATGTCTTCGGGTCACGGCCGAACCGGATGGTCCCGTTCTGGTGGGCCACACCGGCCAGCGGGATGCGCTGCCCGATGAAGAGATTCCGGGCGAACAGGCCCTGGTGGCAGCCGTCGCCGTGCACCGTGCACCTGGTCTGCTGCTGCATGAGGTGCTCCAGCTTCTTGATCAGGCGCCGGTGGCCTTCGCCGTTGTTGGGCGTGTAGGCCAAGACGATCTTGCCGTCGCGGTCGATCGTCACCCGGTTGTTCGGGTCGGGCAGATCCTCCGAGGTCAGCCAGAAATCGAGCGAATGCTTCCCCATGAGCTCCAGGGTCCATCCGGGAGCGATCGCCGGCGCGCCCGCGGACAGCGTGGTTCCGTCGAGCTTCCCGACGAAGGAGATGTGCCCCATCGGGAACGGCCAGTCCGGCGCGCCGAAGTAGAAATCGTTGAGTGCCAGCGTCTTTTGGAAGACGGTCGGATTGGGGCACTTGGACAGGGCCATCAGCACCGAGTTGATGTGACCCATGTAGTGGCGGCCCACCACGTCGGAGCCGTTGGCCAGGCCGCGGGGGTGCTGGTCGCTGACCGAGCGGAGCAGCAACGCCGCGGAGTTGATCGCGCCAGCGGAGACCACCACGATGTCCGCGGAGTACGTCTCCCTGATGCCCTCACGCTCGACGACCACGCGCGTGACCTCGCGGCCGGAGGCGCTGGTCTCGAGCCGCGCGACGTACGCCCCGGTCACGAGGGTGGCGTTCGGGTGCTGGAGCGCCGGATCCACGCAGACGACCTGCGCGTCGGATTTCGCCTGCACCAGGCAGGGATGGCCGTCGCAGGTGGCGCAGCGGATGCACTTGCTCCGCCGGCGGTCGCTCTCGTCGAGCATCACGCCGAGGGGTACGTGGAACGGCCGGCATCCGAGCCGCGCGAAGTCGTCGCTCAGCTGCTGCATCCGGGGCTCGTGGCACACCGGCGAATGCAGATAGGGCGCGCTCGCCGGCGGCTCGGTCGGGTCCACTCCACGCTCGCCGTGGACCTGGTACAGGTGCTCCGCCTCGGTGTAGTACGGCTCCAGCTCGTCGTAGCCGATCGGCCAGGCCGGTGAGCCACCGCCGGCGTGGCGCAGCTCGCCGAAGTCCTCCCGCCGCAGCCGGAAGAGCGCGGCGCCGTAGAACTTGGTGTTGCCGCCCACCCAATAGTTGGTGTGCGGGTGCAGGTCCTTCCCGGCCTGGTCGCGCCAATGCTCGGAAGTCTGGTACCGGCCCTCCACGTTCACGGCCCGCGTGCTCCAGTTCTCCGGCTCGCGCGGGACGTAGTCCCCGCGCTCGAGCAGCAGGATGCGCCTCCCCGACGGCGCCAGTCGGTGGAACAGCGTGCCGCCGCCTGCCCCGGAGCCGATGATGATGACGTCGTAGTGGTTGGTCGACATGAGCCGGCACCTTCGCTAGGGGGATTGCCGGTGACTCGGAATGGATGAGGACTGCGGCGAGTCACCCTGAGCGAAGCGAAGGGAGCATACGCTGAATCATGCCCCCTTCACTGCCTTCAGCGTGACTCGCTGGCGCGAGTCACTTGCTGCTCATGGCATCCGTCTTCGGCGTGATCGTCATCCGGAGCACGTTCGACGTCCGCGGGTAGGTGAAGCGGTCTCGCACATGCGCCACGGCCTGGCGCTCCGCGACCCCCGCGTCCGGCGTCTTCTGCCGGGGACCCTGGTTGGGGCCGAGACCGGGCTCCTCGTTCGCCTCGGTGCCCGCATCCCATAGGGACAGCTGCGCGGTCATGTCGCCGGTCACCGGCTTGCCGGCCGCGTCGAACAGGGCGATCGGCCGGTCGTTCGAGTAGAACAGGTCGTTCGACTGGCCGAACATCCACGCGATCGAGAGCCACTGGCCGGGCACCGCCGTGACCTCGAATTCGTATCCCTTCCCCGGCACGATCGGACCGGCCTCCGTGGCGCCCACGGGGAGGGCGGCAGCGCCGAGGGTCACGATGCCCCCGGTTCCCGGCAACGCGTTGGCGAGCGGCTCCGGGTTCCCGGTCTCCGCCAGCGTCTCGAGGCCCTTCCCGGCGTCCGGCTGACCGCCGGTGAAGATCGGGTTGGCGGTGCCGGTGTGGATCGCCCACAACACGGGGGCGGAGACGAACGGCGCGCTCTTCCCGTTGGACAACTTGAGCACCTCACCCTTCGAGATGTTCTCGACCTTGATCGTGAACTTGGTGGCGGCCGGGGCGCCCTGCGCCTGGGCCCCGTGGGCCAGCGCCAGGACGGCCGCCGAGAGCGTGACTGCGCGAACCAACGACATGGAGGTCTCCTGTTCAGGAAGCCGGGGTGAGCGGCGCCGTCGCGAAGTTGACGCCGAAGCGACGGCACCAGATGGTGACCGCGCGGTACTTGGTCAGGTCGAGATCGGTCGGGACGTCGTAATTCTGGTCGCCCTCGTTGCCCTTGAGCTTGCCAAGCTCGACGAACCCCGCCTTGGTGACCGACTCGTTGTCGGACGCGTCGCCCACTGCCACCAGGTAGACCCGGACGTCAGGACCGTTGGACGTGGCGAACTCGGTCAGCCGGAGTACCCGGTGCCCGCCGCCGAGATCGTGGATCGTTGCGGTGCCCTTGGTCTCGTGGGCCACGGAATGGAATTGGCCGGCGAGGAGCGTGGCGGGCACGGTGGCCCCGGCGGTGGCCACGTCCGCGGGAGCCGCCGCCGGCGCCACGGCCAGCTCTTCATTCACCTTCTTGTTCACGAACAGGAGCTCGGGCCGGAACAGGTACCACCCGATTCCGCCGAGCACGACCAGCCCCATGACCCAGATCCGACGCTTCATCCTTCTCTCTCCTTCAGCTAGCGGTGGCGACCTGCGCGAGTGACTGCGGTGCTGGCGCTATAATGCCGCCGGCCCCTGGGAGGTTCCCCGGGCCGCCCGATACTCGCAGAAGATGCAGCGGGCCTGGTTCTGGTGATGGAGCTTGGCGCAGAACACCGCCCCCCGGCCCCTCCGCCAGAGGTAGACCTGGGCCGCGCCCAGCATCCCCGCCAGCGGCGCGGCGAAGTAGACCCAGAGCGCCGTCCAGTCGTGCGCCCAGACCGCCGACCCCAGCGTCCGCGCGGGGTTCATGCTCATTCCCGACAGCGGCGCCTCGACGGTGATGAAGGTGGCCACCAGCAGGCCCGCACAGGCGCCGGTCCAGCGGCCCAGCCGGGGGTGATTCGATGCCACCAGGACCACGCTCATGAGCAGAAACGAGATCAGCAGCTCGGCGGCGAACGCCACGGCGCGACCCTTGGGACCGGGCACCGTGACCGCATAGCGCACCGAGGCGTCCGCCACCAGCGGGCCCGCCAGCAGTCTCGCCCCCAGCACGCCGAGCGCCGCGCCGGTGAACTGCGCAAGCACGTAGGCCGCGGCGTCGCGCGGCCCGATCCGGCCGAGCCGAGTGAAGGTGAGGGTCACGGCGGGGTTGTAGTGCGCGCCGGACTGCTTGCCCCAGGCGGAGTAGTTGAGGGAGATCGCCGTCGCGCCCATCGCCACGCCCATCAGGAGCCGCCGCACGAACGCGTCGGGCACGAGAGCCGGCACCGGCGAGGCGGGATGGAACAGGAGGACGGTGAAGAGGCACGCCGACAGCATGAACAGCCCGAGCAGCGTGGCCTCGATCGCGTACTCGGGCCAATGTGCAGCGGTCGCGGCCGCTGGTGCCCGCTCCACGCTCACGGTGCTCATGCAGTTCCCGCCGCCACCATGGCGGGACGCGAGGCGGTCCCCGTCCCGAGCACCTGGAGGTCGAGCCGCAGCGCCTCGCCGACCGACCAGGCCTGGAACGGGCAGCCGCGCGGTGTATGGGGCGGCTCCGCGTCCGCGATCTCCGAAACGTGGCCCACACCAGCCTGGGAGAGGTGGGCGAGGAGCGGCGCCAGGAACCGCCGGCGAGCCTGGGCGCGGACCTCGCCGGTGCCGCCCCGGACTCGCACCCACGCCTCCACGAACGGACCCAACAACCAGGGCCACACGGTGCCCTGGTGGTAGGCCGCGTCGCGCGAGCGCATGTCGCCCTCGTAGCGCGGGCAGTAGCCCTCCGCATCCGGCGCCAGGGTGCGGAGGCCCAGCGGCGTCCACAGCCGGCGCTCGGCGGTGTCCACGATCCGCCGCGCGCGCTCACCGGTCACCAGCGGGTACGGGAGGCCACCCACCGCCAGGATCTGATTCGGCCGCACGCTAGCATCCATGCGTCCGGCCACGTGATCCGCGTCCACGACGTCGAAGAGGCATTCTTCACCGGCGTTCCAGAACCGGTCGGCGAACGCAGCCACGCCCCGCTCGAAGACCGGCCGGTAACGCGGCGTGAACTCTTCGGCGATCCGAAGCGCATTCAGCCACAGCGCCTGGATCTCCACCGGCTTGCCGGTGCGCGGCGTCACTACCCAGTCACTCACCTTCGCGTCCATCCAGGTCAGCTGTACCCCGGGCTCGCCCGCGGCCAGCAGTCCGTCATCGGTGGCGCGGATACCGTACCGGGTGCCACGCATGTGCCCGGCGAGGATCGCCTCGACGGCCTCGGCGAGGCGGCGTCGGTCACGGCTGGCGGGCCTCCGGCCCTCCGCCTCGAGCGCCCGGAAGAAATCGTGCACCGCGACGATGTACCACAGCGAGGCGTCCACCGTGTTGTATTCCGGGGCATTGCCCTGATCCACGAAACGGTTGGGCAGCATCCCCTCGGAGACGAGGCCGGCCCACTCGAGCAGGATCGACCGCGCGTCGTTCAACCATCCGGTGGCCAGACAGAGACCCCGCAGCGCGATGAAAGTGTCGCGGCCCCAATCGGTGAACCACGGATACCCGGCCACGACCGTCTTGCCCTCGTCCCGTCGCACCAGGTAGGCGTCACCCGCCCGGAGGAGCCGGGACGCGAAACGGCCCCGGCGTGCGCGCTCGGCGCGCCGCAAACGGGTGTAGGTCGCCGACGCGCCCGCGCCCGCAGGGAGCGCCCCCGCCGTGGCGAGGATGAGCACCGCGTCGGCGTCGGCGAGATCCCAGCGGAAGACGCCCGGCGCGGCAAGATCCTCGACGCAGTCGAGTCCGCGCGCCCGCTCCTCGTCGTACTGGAATCCTCGATACCACTGCGGCTCCGGCGTGTAGGCGCCGCTGGTGAGCGCGACCACTCCCGGCACTCCGGGGTAGGGCTCCCACGCGATCCGTCCGCCATGAGCCTCCGCGCTGAACCGGAACGAGGCGTTCTCGTGATGCAGCGCGTGCGAGTCCCGGCCGGACAGGAAGGGTCGGACCGCAAGCCGCACCGGACCGTGCGATGCGACCACACGCCACCGCAGGACCACGATCGGACTTCCGGCCGGCACGAAGAGTTCGTGCACGATCCGGGTGCCGTCGAGCAGGCGGTACGTCCATGTCGGCCACGGTTCGTCGGCGAACGATTCGAGCACCGCCCCCCCGGCGGGTTCGACGATGCCCGGGACGTAGCGCTGCCGGGTGAGGTATTCGGGGGCGCCGGCATGCCCACCCCAATCCTCCCGGGCGATCCACGCGTCGAGCCCGTTCACGAGCACCATCCGCCCCGTGGGCGGCGTGGTCGCGGCCAGCAATAGCGCGTGGTAGCGCCGAGTGCGGAGGCCTCCCGTCGTACCGGAGGCGAAGCCGCCCAGCCCGTCGGCCTCGAGCCATTCCGTGGCGTCGTCGAGCGCGATCGGGGCGGTCACGGCCGGCTCCCGACCAGGCGGCGGGACGGCGCCGGCCTGGACGCCGCCGCGATTTCGCTGCGGCGCCGCGCCGTGTCCTCAATGCACCGGAGCACGAGCGAGGTCCAGCCGGTCTGATGGCTCGCGCCCACGCCACGGCCGTTGTCGCCGTGGAAATACTCGTGGAACAGCACGAGATCCTTCCAGTGCGGATCGGTGGCGTAGCGCCGGTCGCCGCCGTGGCAGGGGCGGTGGCCGGACGCGTCGGGCAGGAAGATCCGGGAGAGCCGCTCCTGGAGCTCCTGCGCTACCTGCTGCAGGGTGAGCAGACGGCCGGAGCCGACTGGGCACTCCACCTTGAGATCGTCACCGTAGAAGTGGTGATAGCGCTCCAGCGCCTCCAGCACGAGGTAGTTGATCGGAAACCAGACGGGACCGCGCCAATTGCTGTTGCCGCCGAAGAGGCCCGTGTTCCCTTCCGCCGGAACGTAGTCCACCCGGTGGATCTCGCCGCGGACATCGATCTCATAGGGTCGGTCCTTGTGCACGCGCGAGACCGACCGGATCCCGTGGGGCGAGAAGAACTCGGACTCGTCCAGCACGTATCGCAGCACGCGCTGCAGCCGCTCGCGTGTCGGGATGGCCAGCAGCCGGTGGAGGCATTCGTCCTCGCCCATCCTCGGCTCCATGCACGCGATGTGGCGCGCGAGGTCCGGCCGATTGGCGATGAACCAATTCATCCGCTTCCGGAACCCCTTCAGGTGCCCGAACTTGGCCTCGTCGAGCACTTCGGCGGCGATGAGCGGGATTACCCCCACCAGCGAGCGGATGCGGAGCGCCTTGTGCTCGCCCCCGACGTGCAGCTGGTCGTAGTAGAAGCCGTCGTCGTCGCACCAGAGGCCGGAGCCCCCAAGGTTGTTGATCGCGTCGGCAATGGCGATGAAGTGCTCGAAGAACTTGGACGCCAGGTCCTCGTACGCCGGGTCCTCGCTCGCGAGCTCCAGCGCCATCGAGAGCATCGTGTTGCAGTAGAACGCCATCCAGGCGGTGCCGTCGGCCTGCTCGAGGTGGCCGCCGGTCGGCAGCGGGCGGGAGCGGTCGAAGACGCCGATGTTGTCGAGACCCAGGAAGCCGCCGGCGAAGAGGTTGCGACCCTCGGGATCCTTCCGGTTGACCCACCAGGTGAAGTTGAGCAGCAGCTTCTGGAAGACACGCTCGAGGAACAGCCGGTCGCGCTTGCCCTTGGCGCCGGTCATCTTGTACACCCGCCAACAGGCCCAGGCGTGCACCGGCGGGTTCACGTCGCCGAAGGCGAACTCGTAGGCGGGGATCTGGCCGTTGGGATGCATGTACCACTCGCGCAGCAGCAGCAGGAGCTGCTCCTTCGCGAAGTGCGGATCGACCTTGGCGAACGGGATCATGTGGAAGGCGAGGTCCCAGGCGGCGAACCACGGATACTCCCACTTGTCCGGCATCGAAATGATGTCGCGATTGTAGACGTGCGACCACTCGCCGTTGCGGCCGTCCGAACGGCCCGCGGGCGGTGGCGGCTGGGTCGGGTCGCCTTCGACCCAGTGCGGCTGCACGTAGTGGTAGAACTGCTTGCTCCAGAGCAGTCCGGCGTACCCTTGCCGCAGGACCCGGCGCTCGTCGTCCGTGGCGGCCGGCGGAACGCGCTCGCTGTAGAACTCGTCGGCCTCTTCGATGCGCGACGCGAAGACGCGCTCGAACGCCGCGCCGAACGCCTTCCCCCGCACCCCATCCACCCGGCGCAGGCGGAGGCGGACCATGCGTTCGCCGCCCGCGGGCACGTCCAGCACGTAGTGGAACGCGGCCTTGGTGCCCTCGCCGGCGGGGTTGACCGCGTCCCGCTCGCCCTGAATCAGGGCCCGATGGAAGGCGTCCTTCACGTACGGCTGTGGGTTTGGCGCGCCGTACAACCGCTCGATGTTCGTCTCGTTTTCGGTGAACAGTAGGCGGGGCGACGCGCCGGACACGTCCTCCGCCTCGACCACGTAGCGCCCCAGCCCCATGTGGTGCGCCGCGACGCTGGCCGGGCCCGCCGCGCGCAGCGACGGCTTGGGCCAGTAGCCCTCGCCCGCCCGCCCCCAGCTCCAGGTGTTCCGGAACCACACGGTCGGGAGGAGGTGCAGTGTCGCGGCCTCGGGGCCGCGATTGGCGACCGTGATGCGGATGAGAACGTCGTCCTCATCGGCCTTCGCATATTCGGCGAAGACGTCGAAGTAGCGCTGCTCGTCGAAGACGCCGGTGTCGATCAGCTCGTACTCCGGCTCCGTCTTGCCGCGCTCGCGGTTGACCCGAACCAGCGCCGCATAGGGAAACTCGGCCTGGGGATACTTGTAGAGGCCCTTCAGATACGAATGCGTCGGCGTGGCATCGAGGTAGTAGTACGCCTCCTTCACGTCCTCGCCGTGATTCCCCTCGGGGCCAGTGAGACCGAAGAGGCGCTCCTTGAGGATCGGGTCGCGCCCGTTCCAGAGCGCCAGCCCGAAGCACAGCCGGCCCTGCCGGTCGGTGATCCCCAACAGCCCATCCTCGCCCCAGCGATAGGCCCGGCTGCGGGATTGGTCGTGGGAGAAGTAGTCCCAGACGTTCCCATCGGCCGAGTAGTCCTCGCGGACGGTCCCCCACTGACGCTCGGCCAGGTAAGGCCCCCAGCGCTTCCAGTTCCGCTCGCGACGCGCGTCCTGTTCCAGACGCTCGGCTTCGGCTCCGGCCATCACGAACCTCCCGACGGCAGGTCGTGCCTGTCGTCACCATATGCGTTTGCGGCGGTGAGGCGGGCGTGAACCGCCTGCCACAGTCCCGGGGGCAGGGCCAACCGTCGCAGCCGCGCACGAATGCCCTCGATGAGCCTGGACTCGAACCGAGTGGCGGCTGCGCACGCCAGGCAATCGGCCAGATGGTGCTCGACACGCAGGACGTCTACTTCGGTCAGGGCGCGGTCCACGTAGTCGTCGAGCCGGCGCAGCACTTCGTCACAGCTCAAGCGGTCGGTGCCCGGCATCAGCGGAGACACCATGCCGGGTCTGGCGCTTGCCCTCTCGCGGTCATGCGTATCGCCTTTCGAGAGGGCCCCGAGAGGAAGCCACCGCCGGTGGGACCCGACCCGCGCGAAACGCCACCTGTCGGGGAATGGTTCCAACGGCCCAAGACCCTGGACCGGCCGAATCCAGGGCGTATACTAGGGTTCTCCGCTCGGTCGCCTCGAACCGGGAGAACGCCCATGATCGAAATCCGCGCCAAAGACTCGGATGCCGTCCTCTTCCGCTCGCCAACGGACACCCTCGCCGGCGCCGATCTGGCGGGGCTGGCGCTGGCGGGAGCGGACCTCGCGGGTGCGGACCTGCGTGGGGCGGATTTGCGGGGCGCGGATCTCTGCAAGGCGCGGCTCGTCGGCGCCGACCTGCGGGAGGCACGGCTGGACGGGGCCGATCTGACGGCCGCCGACTGCACCAATGCCGACCTGACCGGCGCGCACCTCGCCGACGCCCGGCTCCTCGCAGCCACGCTCGTCGGGACCCGCCTCACCCGCGCGGACGGCCTGCGGGCCTCGTTCGAGTTCGCCACGCTGCGCGGGGCGTCGCTCGAGAGCGCCTTCCTCGTCCGGGCCGACTTCAGCCACGCCACGCTGAGCGAATGCGACGCTTCGGGTGCCGATCTCTCGGCGGCCACCTTGAGCCACTCCACCTGGCGCCACTGCAACCTGTCCTACGCGACGCTCGCGATGGCGGTGCTCGACGGCACCTGCCTGGCCGAGACCGACCTCAGCCACGCCGAGCTGTCGCGCGCCTTCCTCGCCGGCGCCACCATGGCCGGGGCCGATCTCACGGGCGCCACGCTGGGGCGCACCGTGATCGCCGCGTGCGAGGATCTCTCGAAGGCGCGCGGGCTGGATGCCGTGGTGCACCATGGGCCGTCGTGCCTCGACCTCTCGACGCTGCGAGCGGGACTGGAGACGCTGCCGGACGGATTCCTGCAGGGAGCGGGCGTGGAGCGGGAGGAGATCGAGGCCCTGCGCACGGCCACGGTACACTGAACCGTGGCCCTGGTCCGTCACAAGGGCACCGGCGCGGTGATCCTGGACTTTCCCGGGGAGACACTGGCCGGGGCGCGCCTGCCGCAGGCCGCGCTGCATGGGGGTGCCCTTCCGAACGCGGACCTGCGCGCAATCGATCTTCGCTACTCCGACCTGTGCCGGATGGTCTTCACGGGTGCGGATCTGCGCGGGGCGGACCTCACCGGGGCCGATCTCTGCTATTCCGACCTATCCCAGGCGGACCTTCGCGGTGCCAACCTGACGGACGCGCGCATGAACGGCGTGGATGCGACCGGCGCCCGGTTCGATGAGGCCGAGCTGTCGAACTCGCGCTGGGCAGGCGCCCGGCTGGACGGAGCCTCGTTCCTGAGCGCGCGCCTCGTACGCGGCGATCTGGCGCATGTCTCGGCCAGACTCGCCGATTTCCGCGGCGCCGATCTGACGGCCGCCGATCTGAGCTTCAGCGATCTCTCGGGAGCGGTGCTGGACTTCGCGGATCTGACGAGGGCGATGCTGGCCCGGACGAAGATGCGGGGTGCGAGCCTGCGAGGCAGCGAGCTCGCGCTTGCCTGCCTGGTGGGTGTGGACCTGGAGGAGGCGCTGCTGGCGGACGCGGCATCCGCCGGGGCGACCGTCGGACGCCTTCCGGACTAGACGGCGCCGCCCGCATCGTCGAGCAGGCGCCGAACGCGGGTCAGGAGGTCGGGGGGAAGATCGGTGCGCTGGAGTCGCTGGCGGATACCCTGCAGCAGCGCCGCCTCGAACCTGAACTGGCTGGTGCACGGGGCGCAGGTGTCGAGATGCTCGTGCACCTTGCGAAGGTTGTCCGCCGACAGCTCGCCGTCGAGGTAGTCCTCCAGGCGCCGCAGGGCTTCGTCACAGGTGTATCGATCGAGTCGGTCCATCGGGTAAGCATCATCCACCGCCGCCCCGTCCGCAACCGATCATCCGGCGGCGGCGTCGGGCAGCCCCCCGAAGCGGCGCTCACGCGTCGCGAAGTCGCGCACCGCCTCCCGCAGCGCCTCGGGTCCGAACTCCGGCCACATGAGCGGACTGAATAACAGCTCCGCGTAGGCGGCTTCCCACAGAAGGAAGTCGCTCAGCCGCCGCTCGCCGCCGGTCCGGATCAGAAGATCGACCTCCGCCACCGGCACACCGTGGTCCACGATCGCCAGCAGTCGCCCGAAGGAGTCGCGCGACGGGAGGGTCTCGGGACGGAGACATTGGGCCGCACGAAGAATCGCGTCCCGCGAGGAGTAGTCGAGCGCAATGCGCAGATGGAGCCGCGTGCCTGCCGCCGTTTCGCGCTGGGCCTCCTCGACTTTGTGGCGGAGCGCCGGGCTGATGCGGTCGCGACGGCCGATCACCTCCAGGCGCACCCCGTTGGCGACGCAGCGCGTGGCCTCGACGCGCAGATACTCGCGGAACAGCCGCATCAGCCAGCCGACTTCCGTGTCTGGCCGACGCCAGTTGTCGGCCGAGAAGGCGAACAGGGTCAGCACTCCGATCCCGAGATCCGGCGCCGCCTCGACGATGCGCCGCACCATCGCCGCTCCGGCCTGGTGGCCGGCCGCCCGCGAGCGCCCCTGCCGCGTCGCCCAGCGCCCGTTGCCGTCCATGACGATTCCGACGTGGAGCGAAGTGCTTTGCTGCATAAAGTCAGTCCTCAAAAAAAGGGGCCGGTCAGCGCTCGCGGGTGGCGCGGATCAACGCTTCCATGTGCTCGAGGTAGCGCTCGAGGGCGCGGCGGCCGGCGTCGCTGAGGGTGTATTCGGTACGGGGTACGCGCCGCTCGAAGCTCTTGGTGCACCCGATGTAGCCGGCCTGCTCCAGCTTCCTCGCGTGGACGCTGAGATTGCCGTCACTCGTGTCCAACAGCCGCTTGAGCTCGTTGAAGCTGAGCGAGTCGTTCACGGCGAGTGCGCTCACGATCGCAAGGCGCATCCGCTCGTGGATGAGCCGCTCGAGCTCGAGCGGCCCCGCCGCGGCGCCACCACGGACTCCCGACAGGGAGGGCGCGGGTGCGGGGTTGTGGTCCCCACTGGGGGCGAGATTGGATTCAGCCACCGTACCTCCGGGCAATGATCAATCCAAACACGATGTGCAGCCCGCCGAAGCCGGCGGCCATCAGCAGGTTACCCCAGGCCGGCGGGCCGAACAGGGCCACCGCGCCGAGGGCCATGAAGCAGAGCCCCATCAGCGGGACGACGCGCACCGAGAACGCGCCACCGGTGACGACCCCCGTCCCGTACA
>Ga0209798_10000295_pt1 | contig 29196 bp, 24 predicted proteins | sample DOMMetBare3Fresh_FD_187475 | JGI IMG/M metagenome (GOLD analysis project Ga0209798, IMG submission 187475) | Wetland sediment microbial communities from St. Louis River estuary, USA, under dissolved organic matter induced mercury methylation -... | ecosystem: Environmental > Aquatic >... | reverse complement strand
ACCCAGGGCCCGGCGATCCGGGCCCGCCCGGGAGCCACGCACTCTCGGGCCGATCCAGGCGAACCTGGATCACTGCGCCTTGTCGGCGCGCCATCCCCCTCGATTGAGGGGGAGCAAACAGACAACACGAAGGGCGCCCCCCTGGCCCAGCGACCGAACAGGGGCCGATATCCTTTTGCCGTTTTGGATTTCACCCCACGCGACAGGGCTGTTTGACAATCGAATCGAATAAATGAACGAGGGCCGCTAGGCGAATGAGGGCCGCGCGGCATTCTCCGTTCGTCCCCACGAAAGTGGGGACCCAGTCATAACGACTGCGGTGTTTGGCCCTGGGTCCCCGCTTTCGCGGGACGAGCGGAAGATAGCCGAAAGGCACGTCTCAATCTTTTTGGCAAAGCGAAACCGAGAACTCGCGTGGTTTCAATGCCCGCCTTGCGCTGCTTGCGCCGGCATCAGCTCCTTGTCCTTCGCTTCCGAGCGCTTGAGCGCGTCGCGCTCTCCGAGCCGGCCGACATAGGATGTGAACTCCGGCCGTTCGGGAATCAGCTTGAACATCATGCCCCAGCGCAGCGTCGAGCCGACCACCACGTCGGCGGCGGTGAACTGCTCACCCATCAGGTAGCGGCCGGCCGCCACACCTCTGGCAGCCACGTCCATCGCGGTCTCGAAATCGCCGTAGCCCAGCGTGCCGCGGCGCGGCTGCTCCTTGCGCGGATAGGCGCGATCAATCATCGCCGGCTCGATGCAGCTCGGGCCGAAGAACAGCCACTTGAGATAGAGGCCGCGACGCGGATCGCCGATCGGCACGCTCAACCCGGCCTTGGGGAACGCGTCGGCGAGATAGGTGCAGATCGCGGCGTTCTCGGTGATCACCACATCGCCGTGGCGCAGCGCCGGCACCTTGCCCATCGGGTTGATGGCGAGATAGTCGGCGGCGCGGTTGTCGCCTTTGGCCAGGTTCAACAGGTGGATATCGTAGGGCTCGCCCACCTCCTCGAGCATCCAGCGAGCGACCATCGAGCGCGAGGGAACCGCATGATAGAGCGTGAGCGTGGCCATCCCGGAATGCTCCTTGTTGCTGGACCGTTGCAGCCGGCGGGCGCTTGTGGAGGGCGATCATGGCAAGGGCAGGCCGGCGCCCTCCCCCACTGCAGCATACCGCACATGCCCGGCGCGCACCTGTCACGCGATCTCGGTCATGCCATCCAGTCATGCCATCGCTGTCACGCCATCTCGCGCATCGGCTTGGCGGCGACCGGCGCCCGCGCGCGCGGCTTGCGCAACCTTGAGCGCACCACGTCGAGCACCACCACGGCGAGGCCCGCGGCCAGGACCAGCCAACCCGGCCGCACGTCGAGCGTCGCGAGATCGACGTCGAACGCCATCTGCAGCACCATCCAGGGCGTGGTGTTGAACGCGATGGCGATGCCGATCGCCTCGCCAATGAAAGTGAGCGCCGTGACCACGACCGTCAACCCGAGCAGCATGAGCGCGGACGGTTCCCCGCTCCTGCCCCGCACCATGAGGCGGTAGCCCAATAGCCAGCCGACGAGGCCCGCGATGAGGGTCGGCACCCAGATGTCGAGCTTGGTCTGCTGAAAGAAATGGATGAGGGCGAGCAGCACGATCCCGTAGATGAGCTGATGCAGCTTCTGCCAGCGCCGCCCGCCGAGCCGGCGCACCATGCCATCGGTCGAGGTGACCGCGAGCGCGGTCAGGCCGAGGAAACCGATGAAACCGATGGTGAGATAGAGCCGCAGCACGATCTCGGTCGCAACCTTGGCGACGTTGAATTTCTCATTCGCGATATTGAGCAGGATGTGCGCAACCGCGTAGCAGAAGGCGCCGACGCCGATCATGCGGCGCACGTCCACGAGCGCGCCGTAGCGCGCGATCCGCCGCAACGGCGTGATCGCGAGCGTGATGATCACGAACATCAGCGCCCAGTAGCCGGCACGATGGGTCAGATCGTTGAGCGGGCGGGCGCTGAACTCCTCCGAGGCGAACGGCGCCGTGAGCGCCAGCGCGATCGGAAGGAAGAGGAGCACGAGCGCGACGATCCGCAGCGCCGAGAGGCGGCCGCGGGCATCGCGCCAAAGCTTGAATTGCGTCAGCATATCCGGCGCCTAGCATATATCTAGCATATATAATGAGGGGTTGCCCAGGGGCGGGCGGCCCCGGTCATGACGAAGACGTGAAGGCCGCGAGCGGCCCCTGCGGAAAGGTACGTTGGCGCCGCCCGTTCCGTTACAGGGTCACCCCGCCGCAGCGTACCTGTGCAAGACGCCGCACAATTGGTTGGCCGGGGGCCTGCCCTCGGCTAGAACCGGGGGCCTTGGGTTCCATAGGCCAAGGAGTGACATCGTGCTCAACACCATCGCTCACGGCGCGGCGGTCGTGGCCGTGATGATAGTTGCCTTGACGCCGGTCTTCGGCGACGACGACTTCCCGATCGCCGGAACCTACACCAAGGACGAAATCTGCAGGGGCGACGCCGCGCGGCGTGCCGAGCTTCTGGTCAAGATCACGCGCCAGAACATCGAATCCAGCATGGGTTCCTGCACCATCCTGAACAAGCGGCGCGACGGCCGGGCCTTCCAGGTGCAGCTCGAGTGCAAGATGCCCGGCGATCTCACCATCATGGGCGACGCAACCTTCACCCAGCGCGACGACAACGCCCTCGACTTCGACGACCAGGACCACACCTCCCCGGCGGTGCTGCACAAGTGCGGGCAATAGATGCGGCCGTCGGCAGGCCCGCGTACAGAACGCGAGCCGCGACGGATGCGTGGTTGAGCGCGCCTGCTGCTCCTCTATAATCGGCGGCGCGGCCGCATCCGGAGAGGAAGCATCCGGAGAGGAAGAAGAGTATTCATGGCGTATCAGGGGTTGCGGGCCAACATGGTGTCCTTCCGGGGACACGACGGGTTCCAGAGCGAGGCCTATTACGCGCGTCCGACGCGCCCCGGCAAAATTCCTGGCGTGGTGGTGATCCACCATATGCCCGGCTTCGACGAATGGATCACCGAAATCGTGCGCAAATTCGCCCACCATGGCTACGCCGCGATCGCGCCCAATCTGTTCGCGCGCTTCGGCACCGGCAGCCCGGACGACGTGACGGCGCGGGCGCGGCCTCTAGGCGGCGCCTCCGATGCCGAGGTGATGGGCGACGTCGCCGCCTGCATGGCGTGTCTGCGCTGCGAGCCCAACGCCTCCGGACATGTCGGCGTGATCGGCTTCTGCTCGGGCGGCCGCCACGCCTATCTGGCCGCCTGCACGATCCCGCAGATCGACGCGGCAGTTGATTGCTGGGGCGGCCGGGTGATCGTCAACAATCCGGCCGACATCACGGTGAAGCGTCCGGTGCCGCCGATCGAGCTCACCGAGAAACTATCGTGTCCGCTGCTCGGCATCTTCGGCAACGACGACAAGAATCCCTCGCCGAACGATGTCAACCGCACCGAGGAGACGCTCAAGCGCTTCGGCAAGGCTTACGAGTTCCACCGCTACGACGGCGCCGGCCATTCCTTCTTCGACTGGAACCGCCCCGGCTATCGGCCGGAGCAGGCGCTCGATGCCTGGCAGAAAGTGTTTGCATTCCTCGACAAGCACCTTGTCGCAACCAGACGGCAGGCGGCGTGACGCATCATCAACGTTCCCGAGATCGGAAATCACACATGTGTTCCTACATCGTCAAGAAAGCGGCGCTCGCCGGCAGCGCGAAAGGCCCCAAGGGCTGGATGAAGATCGACACCGCCAACATCTATTACGACCATCCCTACCACGCGCCGTTCGATCACGCGCTCGGCATCGACTTCGTCAACGAGGCTGACGGCGGCCGCGAGCGCGTCGCGGTCGAGCTCTCCGCCACCGCCGCCCGCGAGCTGGTCAGGCAGATCCTGGCGGCGCTGGAGAACGGCGCGAAGGAGCACGGCCTTGACGGCATGTCCGACGACGCGCCGGCCTACCTGACGTGAGCCGGTTGCGCGTCGGCGGCACCAAGCTCGCAGGGTAGCGTCGCCGGCTCGGGCAGCTCCTGCCCCGCCACCTGTTCGTAGCCGATCGCGCGCAGGACGCCGCGCGCCGGACAGAGCTCGACCGCGAGCCGGGTCTGGGTGTTGAGAATGGGCGGCGTGACCCAGCCGAACGCGCCGTTCGCGAATTGCCCGTCCCACGCCGCGATCTGGGCGCGCCGGGTGCGGCTGTTCTGGGCCGCCTCCTCGTAAGTGCGACTGAGCAGCACTTCCGCCCGCACCCGCGCTTCCCACGGCCAGGCGCTGTGCAGCCAATCATTCGCCGCCGATGTGACGTCCTCACGCGTATCGAAGCTGTCCTCCCTGCGCTCGATCACGCAGCGCTCACCGGCCTTGCAGCCGACGAGCGTATAAATTGCCGGACGCGCGACCGGCGTCATCTCCAGCCGCTGCTTGGCCTCGCCGTAGCTCCCGCAGGTCTCGAACACCTGGCGCAACAGATGGTCGGGCGGGATGGAGCGGATGCCCCAGGTCCGCCGTGCGTTCATGATCATGTCGTAGGGCCGCAGCCACGGCCGCAGCGTGCGGCGCCGCATCGGCGCCTGGTTGAGCGATGCCGCGAAGCGGCCGGGCGCGGACGCCGTGAGCGTGCCGACATAGCCGGGCCAGGTGATGTTGTCGAAATCGCCCGCCGGCCCGCGCATGCGCGCCACTTCGAGGTAGCGGCCGAGCCCGGGAAAGGGCCAGTCGAGGGTGCGGGCGAGCCACGGCACGCCACCTTCGTCACAGGCAAGCGACGTGCAGCCCCATTGGTAGCAGCCGTTGAGAAACCAGATGCCTGGGAAACCGAGCGTGGCAGCAATCGCCTCGACTTCTTGCGTAAAGGGGGAGCCCGAGCGCCTGAGCCAGCGCCGCGTCGCCTTGTCCATTATCGGCAGCAACGCCGCGGCCGGGCGCGGCAGCCAATTGACGCAGGCATCGCGCAAGCCGCGCGCCCGTGCGCCGGCCTCGCCGGCGCGGCGGACCGGCCCGCCGTCGCGCATATCGACGATCGGGATCGCAAGTCGCTCCGCAGAGGCCGACGGGTCCATCACTGTTTCTCGCGCAAAATGGCCTGCGTGCGCTCCACGACGTCGCGCGGAGCGCTTGCCGCCTCCTGGATCAGCCGCTGCACCGCCTCGCCCGAGGCCGGCTGGAATTCCTGCCCTGATTTCTCGATCTCAGCCACAAAGTCGCGATCCTTGAGCATCGCATCGAAGGCCGTGCGCAGGATGCGGACACGATCGGCCGGGATGCCGGGCGTCGCCAGCAGCGAGCGGCCGACTTCAGCGCCGCTGACATAGAAGGCGAGCACCCGGCGGCCTTCTGGGCTCTCGGCCGCCTCCAGCAAGGTCGGCACGTCGCGAAGATCGGCGTGGCGCTCTGACGCGTATTGCACGAGCACACTGATATCGCGATTGCGAATCCAATCCGGCTTGGTGCGCTTGAGCGTGTTCCAGGAGGTGAGCCCGCCATCAACCTCGCCGCGCTCGGCTGCGAGCATGCCCTGGGTCGAGCCCGGATAGCCGGAGATGATCTTGAACCGGGTGCCGGCGAGCGCATTGAGGAGCTTCGGATAGCCTTCCGAGGGCGAGCCCGCGCCGGTGCCAGCGACCGGAATCTCATGCAGCCGCGCGTCCGCGATGGTCTTGGCCCGCGACGTTTTCCAGGCGAAATGCACCTCGAGAATCGAGGTCATGCGCCCGATCCAGGTGAACTCGGCCGCCTTGTAGTGCGCCCCCGGTGAGCGCAGCGCCTCTTCCAGCGCCAGCGTCTGGGTCACGACGCCCCAGGCGGTGCCGTCCTTCGGCGCCTGCGTGTAGAGGAAATTCGCCGCCTGCAGGCTGCCGGCGCCCTGCATGGTCTGCACGACGACCGTCGGATTGCCCGGAATGTGCTTGCCGATGAAACGGCCGACCACGCGGCCGAAATAGTCATAGGTGCCGCCGGGCGCGAAGCCGATGTATAGATTGATCACCTTGTTCCGGAAAAACGCATCGGCGCCCTGCGCCAACGCGTGCGTTGGCGCGCAAGCAAGCAACATGACGGCGAGCGCCGCGGACGCTCGAAGGCACTCCTTCGCCTCGTTCATCACATCAACTGCGGCGCGCATTGGTCCATCAGTGGGCCCACCAGAATGCGACTCGATAATGGCCATCGTCCCATGGCTGTCAACTCGACCGGCCTCGCCGCGACGGCTGTCCCGGCCATGGTTGCGGGAACGGCTGCGGGTCATTAGTCTTGAGCAGAATTGACACAATTCCGAACGTCGGGAGAACAACGCCAATGACGCTCATGACCAAGACCCGCCTCGATATCGTTCCCCTGACCAAGCACATCGGGGCCGAGATTCGCGGGTTTGACCTGCGCCAGAAGCCCGATGACGACACCATCAAGGCGATCTACCAAGCCTGGCTCGACCATATCGTCATCATCTTCCCCGATCAGAAATTGTCGCAGGAGGACTTGATCCGCGTCACCGGCTACTTTGGCGAGCAGGGCATGCCGCGGCGGCCGCCGAAGTTCTTCCCGAAAGGTTATTCGAAGATTCTGCCCGGCATCATGATGATCTCGAACATCCGCGAGAACGGCGAGCCGATCGGGGCGCTGCCCGACGGCGAGATGATGTTCCACCACGACATGATTCATTCGGAGATGCCCGACAAGGCGACGCTGCTCTACTCCGTCGAAATTCCCTCCGCCGGCGGCAACACCCTGTTCGCCAGCGGCTACGCCGCCTATGACACGCTCGATCCCGCGGTCCGCAACAAGCTTGAAGGCCGCCGGGCCATTCACCACTACAACTACGGCTCGGTGCAGCGCGGCGACAGCAAGGGCACCGAGGCGTTCGGCGAAAGCACCCATCCGGTGTTCCGCACCCACGAGGACACCGGCCGCAAGGCCGTCTACGTCAACCGGTTGATGACGGTCGGCGTTGTCGACATGCCTGACGAGGAAAGCGCGCCCCTGCTCAATGCCGTCTTCGACCAGGCCGAGAAGAAGGAGTTCGTCTACGAGCACGTCTGGCGGCTCGGCGACCTCCTCTTGTGGGACAATCGCTGCTCCTCGCACGCGCGCACGGATTTTCCGTCGACCGAGCGCCGCCTCATGCTGCGCACGACGGTGAAGGGTGCCGCGAAGCCGTATTGAGGGTTGGCGCGAGCACGGCGTCGCACCAGTTGTAGGATGGGTTGAGCGCAGCGAAACCAACCCTAGAGGCTGCCCCGCGTCGAAGACACGGCAGCGATGAGCGCCGCAGGACGCCGGCGCGGGCTTCGTGTAGCATCGTCACGTTCAGGGCTGTCTACGAACCCGCTCCGGCAAGGACGGGCGATACCAATGATGAACAACAAGGGAGGGACTGATGAACTACCGCAGCATGCTTGCGCTCACCACCATGACGCTGTTGGCGAGCGCGGCTTTCGTTGTGGGCGTCCCGGCCATCGCGGCCGATGTGACGCCGGAGCGGCTCGCCAACGCCGAGCCGCAGAACTGGCTGATGAACCACCGCACTTACGACTCGCAGCGCTATTCGCCGCTCGACAAGATCAACACCGGCAACATCAAATCGCTCAAGCTCGCCTACGCGGTCGCGATCGGGGGCACCTCGATCAACGAGAATCTCGAAGCAACCCCACTGGCGGAGGACGGTTTTCTCTACGTCGTCGATCAGTGGGGCATTCTCTACAAGATCGACGCCCGTACCGGCGACGCCGGCCGCATCGTCTGGCGCATGGACCCCAAGCAGGAGAAGGCACCGGACGCCAACCGCGGCGCGGCGCTCTGGGGCCAATTCGTCATCACGATCGCAAACTATCCGCCGCGCCTGGTCGCGACCGACAAGGACACCGGCAAGATCGTCTGGGAGACCAATATCGGCGACGGCCAGAAGGAGCTCGAATTCACCGCCGCGCCGCTCGCGATCAAGGACAAGATCATCGTCGGCGCAGCGGGCGGCGACAAGGGTGTGCGCGACTACATCATGGCGGTGGAGGCGGCGACCGGGAAATTCGTCTGGCGGCAGTACATCATTCCGGCCCCGGGCGAGCCCGGCAGCGAGACCTGGAAGGACAAGAACAACGCCTGGCAGACCGGCGGCGGCGCCTTGTGGGTGACCGGCTCCTATGACGTCGACACAAATCAAACGCTGTGGGGCACCGGCAATCCGGTGCCGTGGTCCGATCCGTACTACCGGCCCGGCGACAATCTCTTCACCGCAAGCCTGATCTCATATGATCCCGACACCGGCAAGATGAACTGGTATCACCAGTATCTGCCGGGCGACATGTGGGACTATGACGAGGTCGGCGCCACCATCCTGATCGACGGCCCGGTCGACGGCCAGTCGCGCAAGGTCGCCAGTCACGCGGCCCGCAACGGCTTCCTCTATACGTTCGACCGCAACAACGGTCAGACCATCCTGGCCAAGCCCTATGTGGAGCGCATCAACTGGACGCGCGGCATCGACCAGAAGACCGGCAAGCCGCTCGACTACGATCCGAAGCTCGACATCCAGGTCTATTCCGGACGGCAGAACATGACCCGCGCCGAGCCCACCAAGCTGCTGTGCCCGTCGTTGTCAGGCGGCAACAACTTCTTCCCGCCGTCCTACAGCAAGCGAACCAAGCTGATGTACATTCCGTCGTATTCGCACTGCAACGAATCGACGCTGGACGAGGAGTCGATCAAGAAGGGCGTCTACTTCAGCCGCATCTCCAAGCAGATCGAGCGCAACCAATCCGACATCGTGGTGTCCGACCCGCTCACCGGCGAGGTCAAGAAGCGTGTGCGCTCGATGTTTCCCAACGTCAGCGGCGTGCTGACGACCGCCGGCGGCCTGGTGTTCACCGGCTATGCCGACGGCTCGTTCGTCGCCTATGACGACACCTCGCTCGAGGAGCTCTGGAAGATCAATGCCGGCTCGGGCTTCAATGCCCCGCCGATGACCTTCGAGGCGGGCGGCAAGCAGTACATCGCGATCCTGTCTGGGCTGAGCCGGCAATCCAAGGGCCGGCTTGTGCTCACGCCGGAGCTGCGCGAGATGCGCCACCAGACCACGCTGTTCGTCTTCGGCCTGTGAGACGGCGGCAGTCTCAAGCGCTCACGTTGAGATGACGGCCTCGAGGCCGTCATCTCAACGTCGTCAGCGCGTCGCCGCGACGACTGGATTTGACAGCGTCCCAATCTTCTCGACCTCGATGCGCATCACGTCGCCGACCTTCGCCAGAATCGGCGGATCGTGATACAGGCCCGGACCGGGCGGCGAGCCGGTGGCCAGAACATCGCCCGGCTCCAGCGGAAACACGCGCGACAGCGACGCGATGAACTGCCGGATGGTGAACAGCATCTCGGACGTGTGCGCCTTGCAGACTTCAAGCTCGTTGAGATAGGTGCGCACCGTCAGGTTCTGCGGGTCCGGGATCTCGTCTTTGGTAACCATCCAGGGCCCGATCGGGCAGAACGTCTCGAACCCCTTCGATATGGTGAGCAGGCCCTGCGCCTGCAGGCAACGCGCCGACACGTCGTTCATGATGGTGTAGCCGGCGACATAGTCGAGCGCGTCCTTCTCCTCGACATAGTAGGCGGTCTTGCCGATCACGGCGGTCAGCTCGCCCTCGAGATCGAGCTGCGTGACGATCTTGGGATAGACGATCGGCTTGCCATGACCGGTCACCGAATTGTGGTACTTGGCGAAAATGTGCGGCATCGGCGGGGTGATGATCTTCTCGCCGCGCGTGGCGCCCTCCTTTCGCAGCTCGTCCAGATGGCGCAGATAATTGCGACCGCCCATCAGGATCTTGCCGGGTCGCGGTACCGGCGACAACAGGTCGCATGAGGCGAGCGGCGTCGCCGCCGTGGCCGGCCGCTCGGCCTCATAGCGCCCGGCCGCACGCCGCGCGGCCGCCATCGCGCGATCGCCAAGCTTGAGAAATTCAACCATGTCGCCCGGAATCGCCTCGGTGGGAGGCAGAAGCGCATTCAGATCGACGACCTGGTCGCCCACCACCGCTCCGATGCGGATCGTCCCGTCGTGTCGGTAGGAAACGAGCTTCATGGCGCAATTCCTGGGAGGCGCAAAGACCTCGGGTCTGCTATAGAGTTTGCACGCACGCGTCAACGCGATTGGCGCGGCACTCGGGAGGATGGACCATGCGCAACACCAAGCGCGACATCATGCGCGACCTGTCGTCGTTCGCCGCTGCTTTCATTCTTGCCAGCACCGTTGCGACGCCGGTTCCGGCCCAGACCTATCCGAGCAAGCAGATTGAGCTGGTGGTGCCGTTCGTCGCCGGCGGCACGACCGACATCGTCGCGCGGATGATCGCGCAGCGCTTCACTGACAACTGGTCGGCTACCACGATCGTGAGCAATCGCCCCGGCGGCGGCAGCATGATCGGCACGGCGGCCGTGGCCAAATCCCCGCCCGATGGTCACACGCTGCTCGTCACCACCATCGCGTTCGCGATCAATGCGGGAATGCAGAAGCTGCCGTTCGATCCCGTCAAGGACTTCGCACCCGTGAGTGAGCTCACATCGATCCCACTGATGCTGGTGGTGCATCCGTCGGTGCCGGCGACGAACCTCAAGGAGTTCGTCGCGCTGATCAAGGCCAATCCCGGCAAGTGGGACTATGCGACGTCCGGCGCCGGCACATCGCCCCATCTGGCGACCGAGATGTTCAAGTTGATGGCCGGTATCGACATGGTCCATGTCCCTTTCAAAGGGAATGCCGAGGCCATGAACGCTTTTTTGGGCGGGCACGTGAAGGTCTATTTCGCGCAGGTACCAGCCGTGCTCCAGCACGTGAAGGCAGGGGCGTTACGCCCGATCGCAGTCACCACGGACAAGCGCCTGGCTTATCTGCCCGACGTGCCCACCATCGCCGAGCTCGGCTACCCCGGCTACGAGATCAGCGCCTGGCAGGGCATGTTCGCGCCCGCCGGCACGCCGAAGGAGGTCGTTGACAAGATCGGAAGCGAGGTCGTGCGCATGCTGAAATCGCCCGACATCCGCATGCGCATCGAGCGCGAGGGCTCCGATCCGGTCGGCAGCATGCCCGAGGAATTCTCCGTGCGCTTCAAGAGCGAAATCACCAAGTGGGCGAAGGTGACCAAGGAAGCCGGCATGCAGGGGGCGAATTGACGGTTCGTCAAACACCAAGCTGCTCGGCAAGGTGTTCAAGACTTGAGGCCGCATAGTCGACCGGGACCTTCGGGACCGGCTCGCCCTTTCCGGGTCCGTGCTCGTTCGGGCGCGCGATATGCGCGGTCTGCAGTCCACAGGCCGCCGCATGCTTGAGGTCGTTGCTGTGGGCCGCGACCATCATGCATTCGCCGGGCGCGAGATCGAGGGCCGCGCAAGACGCAAGATAGACGCGGGGCTTCGGCTTGTAGTCGCCGGCAATCTCGGAGCCGAGGATCGCATCCCAGTGAATGCCGTTCCGGCGCGCGAGATCGACCATCAGCGAGATGTTGCCGTTCGAGCAGGGCGCCAGCAGATGGCGGCGTCGCAACCGCGTCATTCCGGGCTCGACGTCAGGCCAGGCGTCGAGACGATGCCAGGCCAGGTTGAGATATTGCAGCGCGTTCTCGGCGATGCCCGAAATGTTGAAGCGCGGCAGGATGAGATCAAGATTGCGCCGATGCAGCACGTCGAGCTTGCAGAACGGAATGTGCCCGTCGCGCACCTGATCCATCGCGCCCTGGTACTCCCCGCGCCAGGCGTCCGCGAAGGCAAGCCAGTCGACCGAGGCGCCGAGCGGCTTGAGCACCTGCTCGGACTCGCGTGCGATGCTGGTGCGCCAATCGACCAGCGTGCCGAAGACATCGAAGAACAACGCTTTGGGCTCGGACATGATGACACCTGAAACTTGCAATGGGATCAGATCGTAAACGGCTTTCCCTTCTCGGGCACGACCACCTTGGTGGCATGTCCCTTCATCTCGGCCACGAACTTGTCAGGCGTCGCTTCGATGAACGGGAACGAGCCATAGTGACACGGCACGACCGCGTCGAGCTTGAAGAAACGCTTGACCGCGAGCGCGGCGGTGACCGGGCTCATGGTGAAGCGGTCGCCGATCGGCACCATGGCGAGCGTCGGCTGGTGAATCTCCGCAATCAGCGCCATGTCCGAGAAGATGTCGGTGTCGCCCATGTGATAGACGGTGGGCTCGCCCTTGGCCTTGATGATCGCGCCGCACGGATTGCCGAGATAGATCGGCGTGCCGTTGACGATGTCGCCGGAGGAATGATCGGCCCGCACCAGCGCGACGGAGAAGGCGCCGAGATCGGTCGTGCCTCCCATGTTCATTGGATTGAATTTCTCGAGGCCCTTCGACACCAGCCACATGCCGAGATCATAGTTCGTTGTCACGGTGGCCCCGTTCGCCTTCGCGATGTCCAGGGTATCGCCGACGTGGTCGCCGTGCCCATGCGTGAGTACGATATGCGAGACGCCCTTGCTGGCGGCGGCCTTGTCGGACGAGAAGGCCGGATTACCGGTGAAGAACGGGTCGATCAGCACCGCGTTGCCGGTGAAGTCGAGGCGAAAGGCGGAATGGCCGAACCAGGTGATCTGCATGACGCACGTTCCGTTGCTGAAGGTGGATCAGATCGCAGAATAGACGTCACATCGTATAGATCAACGCGCTTTGCATCGTCGCCACGGCTCTGATAGGCCAAGCCCATGCCCGCACCGGTTCTGCCCCTTGCCGACATTGCGCCGCTGCTTGCTCCGCGCGGAGTGCTGATCGGGCTCGATCTCGGCACCAAGACCATCGGGGTTGCGGCGAGCGATCCCGACCGTCGGCTCGCGGCCGGGGTCGAGACCATCGCGCGCAAGACCTTTACGGCGGATGCCGCGCGCCTCCTGGCGCTCGCCGCCGAGCGCAAGGCGATCGGTTTCGTGCTTGGCCTGCCGATCAACATGGACGGCAGCGAAGGGCCGCGCGCGCAGTCGACCCGCGCGTTTGCGCGCAACCTGTCGCGGCTGACCGAGCTGCCGATCGGGCTGTGGGACGAGCGGCTCTCGACCGTCGCGGTTGAGCGCGATCTGATCGAGGCCGACGCGAGCCGCAAGAAGCGCGCCCAGGTGATCGACCAGCACGCCGCCGCCTTCATCCTGCAAGGTGCGCTCGACCGGCTCGCCCGCATTGTGACCTGAGCCATCATGACGGCAGCGCCCGCTCGAGCAGGGCGCGCGTCTCGGCGGGGGCAAGATCGCTCGTGCCCAGCATCACCCCGCGCGGCCCGCCAAGCCGCGTTCGCGCGAACAGCTCGGCCACCGGCGCGGCAGCGCTTTGACGCAACGCCGCAGCCGCTGCTAGCAGGGCAAGGCGCTCGACCGCGAGACGCGCCTGCGCCTCGCCGGCCGCGAGCGCCGAGCCGATCAACGCGTGCGCCTCGCGCACGCCCGGCAGGCCGGCCGCATCCTCGGCGAGCGCGTCGAGCACCGCCTTCGCGCTGTCCTGGGCGAGCGCACGCAGCACATCGAGCGCCATCACATTGCCGGAGCCTTCCCAGATCGCGTTCACGGGCGCTTCGCGGTAGAGCCGCGGCAGCAGGCTGTCCTCGACATAGCCGTTGCCGCCCAGGCACTCCATCGCCTCATACACCAAGGCCGGCGCGCGCTTGCAGACGAAGAATTTGACCGCGGGGGTGAGCAGCCGCGCCCGCATCGCCTCGCGCGGGTCACCTGCGGCCAGATCAAACGAGCGAGCGAGCCGCATCACCAGCGCAATCGCCGCTTCCGCCTCGATCGCCATGTCAGCCAGCACGCTGGCCATCATCGGCTGGTCGACGAGCCGCCTCTGGAACACGATGCGATGGCGGGCGTGATGCAGCGCCTGGGCGAGCGCCATGCGCATGAGACCGGCCGACGCGATGGCGCAGTCGAGCCGCGTCAGCTGCACCATCTGAATGATGGTACGTATCCCCCTGCCCTCCGCGCCGACCCGCCAGGCGAACGCATCGGCGAACGCGACCTCGGACGACGCATTCGAGCGGTTGCCGAGCTTGTCCTTGAGGCGCTGGAAGTGGAGCGCGTTCACCGACCCATCGGGACGAAAGCGCGGCATCAGGAAGCAGGTGAGCCCACCCTTCGCCTGCGCCAGCACCAGGAAGAAATCGCACATCGGGGCCGACATGAACCACTTGTGCCCGTTGATCCGGTAACCCTCGCCCGCCGGCACCGCCGTGGTCGTGTTGGTACGCACATCGGTGCCGCCCTGGCGCTCGGTCATGCCCATGCCCAGCGTGACGCCTGTCTTCTCCCACCACGGCAGGAAGCGGCGATCGTAGCTGCGCGTGACGATCTTGGGCATGATCGTCGCGGCCAGCGCCGGCTCGGCCGCAAGCGCCGCCACTGACGCCCGCGTCATGGTGAGCGGGCAGAGATGTCCGGTCTCGACCTGCGCCGCCATACAGAAGCGCGCCGCGCGCAGGACCTGCGCGGGTGCCGGTGCCGGTGCAGGCACAGCGTCGGCGGTCCAGGTCGAGGCGGCAAGGCCCTCGGCGACGCTCTCGGCCATCAGATCGTGATAGGCGGGATGGAACTCGACCGTGTCGCGGCGCAAGCCCTTCGCATCGAGCGCCTCGAGCCGCGGCGGATGCGCATTGGCCTGCCGGCCCAATTCGAACATCCCGGCCGAGCCCCAGCGGCGGCCGAAGGCCGCCAGCGCCTCGGTATCGACGCCGCCCGCGTTGCCCGCGACCGCGTCCTGCAGCGGCCGGTCGCTGCCGAACAGGTCCACGTCCTCATAGGGCGGCGATTGGTTCGCGAGGTCGTCCGCTTCCCCATTCATGGCAAGCCATCCCTATCCACGCACCCGCCGCGGCCGCCAATTGTGGCGCACGCCATCGCATGTGGAAACGCCCCGGCGACGGCCTTGCCGCCCCCGGGAACTCCCCCTATAGATGCCGCTTTAATGGACATCGCCACGCCAACTCCTGGCCATCTCAACCGGGCTCCGCGGTTGAGCGTCATGCGTGAGCGCGCTCATTATACCCAGATTCGGAATACCCAGATTCGGAATACCCAGGTTCGGATGGCTGCGATCCTTGGTTCGGCGAGCGTTGGCAAGCGCGGCCATCGGTGACATGCAACACAGGCAGCGGAAAGCGGGACTCATGACCACAAGAAACCCTCCTGCCACTCGCCACATCATCTCGATCAACGATCTGTCCGATCGCGAGATCGAAACCGTCTTCGACGTTGCCCAGTCCTTCCTCACCGAGCTCCCAGACGGACACTTCCCCTATCGCATCGGCCGCAGCACCAAGATTGCATCGAATTCCATCCTGGCGAGCCTGTTCTACGAGCCGAGCACCCGCACGCGGCTTTCCTTCGAGAGCGCGATGCTGCGGCTTGGCGGCGAGACCATCACCAGCGCGGATCCGACCACCAGCTCGGCCGCCAAGGGCGAAAGCCTTGCCGATTCCGTGCGCGTCATCGCCAACTACGCCGACATCATGGTGATCCGCCATCCGCGCGACGGCGCCGCCAAGCTCGCCGCGGAGTATTCTCCAATCCCGGTGATCAACGGCGGCGACGGCAGCCACGAGCACCCGACGCAAACGCTCTGCGACCTGTTCCTGCTCAAGAAGAAGAACAAGCGCCTGAAGAACCTGAAAGTGGCGATCTCGGGCGACCTGCGCGGCTCGCGCACCATCCATTCGTTCGTCTATGCGCTCGCCCGCTTCGGCGCCACCATCATGCCGATGGCGGCCAAGGGCATGGAGCTGCCGGCGCATGTCGACCAAAGGCTGCGCGAGGAGTTCCGCTGCCAGATGGTGACCGGCAAGGGCGACGGCGACGCGATCGACGCGCTCTATGTGACGCCGGAGGAGCCGCACCAGCAGTCGCTGTTCTCCGCCGCCGAGCTCGAGAGTAACATCGACGTGGTCGAGAAGAAGGTCGACGCCGTCTACGTCACCCGCTTCCAGAAAGAGCGCTGGGCCGACAAGGACCAGTCCTATCCGAAGATCGACCGCAAGTTCCTGAGCGAGCCGAAATATTCCGAGGCAAGCGTCATGCATCCGCTGCCGCGCGTCGGCGAGCTCGATGCCGCCTTCGACGCCGACCGCCGCGCCGTCTACTTCGAGCAGGCGGCCTACGGCGTGCCGGTGCGCATGGCGCTGATCGCGCTCCTGCTCGGCCTCAAGGGCAAGTCGCTGCACAAGTTCGAAGGCGGCTTCGAGCGTCCGAAATATCCGCTCTATGACCAGCCCCGTCCCATTGGCATCCACTGCGCCAACAAGAACTGCATCGTGCACGACCCGATGGAAAGCCAGTACGTCCGCAACAAGTTCTACGTGGTGAAGACGCAGACGGCGGCCGAATGCAAGCTGCGCTGCGCCTATTGCGAGGGCGACATCGAGCACTTCGTGGTCGCGAGCCGCAAGAACAAGTGGTTCGCGGCGGACCCCGCCGCGCTGGTGCGGGCCGACGAACAACATTTCAAGGACATCGTCGTATTCGCCAAAGCCGCCGACGCGACCGAGGCCGGATTCCACTCGCGACGCGCCGCCGCCGAGCCGAAGCCGCGGCGGCGGGCTGGCTCCAAGGCGTAGGGCGCATGTCGCTCGACTCGCCTGCGCTGCTCATCGCCGCACTCGCATTCGGCTATCTCCTCGGCTCGATCCCGTTCGGGGTGATCCTGACCCGCCTTGCCGGCACCGGCGACATTCGCGCGATCGGCTCCGGCAATATCGGCGCGACCAACGTGCTGCGCACCGGCCGCAAGGGTCTTGCCGCCGCGACGCTTCTCGGCGACGCGCTCAAAGGTGCGGTCGCGGTCCTCGCATTCGCGGGCTCCGATGACGCCAGCTTTCCGATCGCGGCGGGCTTCGGCGCCTTCATCGGGCATCTCTTTCCGGTCTGGCTCAAGTTCAAGGGCGGCAAGGGGGTTGCGACTTACATCGGCATCCTGTTTGCGTTCGCCTGGCCGATCGGTGTCGCGTTCTGCCTGATCTGGCTCGCGACCGCCGCGCTCACCCGCTATTCCTCGCTCGCCGCCCTGGTCGCGAGCGCGGCGACACCGGTGGCGCTGTGGCTCGGCGGCTGGCCTCCGGCCGCGATGCTGTTCGTCGTGCTCACGCCCATGCTCTGGATCCGGCATCGCGAGAACGTCGCGCGGCTTCTCAACGGCACCGAAGGCAAGATCGGCCGCAAGGCGTCACCCGGCGCGTAGCGCCGGCATGATCCTCGTCGTCGCATGCTGCTCGGATTTTCTGCAATCGCGGCGGCTTTCCGGGCAAGATCAAACGCCTCTAGACTCCCGATCGGCACCGCCCGGCACGGCAACCATGATCCCCGATGACCGATGTTGAGAGAGCCAAGGCGCTGTTCTTCGAGGCCTTGGACAGCCTCGACGCGTCCGATTTTCCGACTGCGGAGACGCGGCTGCGCGCGGCGCTGCAGCTCTCGCCCGGCAGTTCGGCAATCCTGACCAATCTGGCGGTCGCCCTGCTGCAACAGGGCAAGCGCGCCGATGCACGTGACTGCGCCGCCAAGGCCGCCGCGGCCAATCCCAACAGCATCGAGGCGCTCCTTGTCCTCGCCGACTGTCATGCCCATGCGGGCGACTTCCAGGCCGCGCTCGGCGACTACGATCGGATTATCGAACTGGAGCCGCGTATCGCCGAGGTGCACAACAATCGCGGGCTCGCCTTGCAGACTCTCGGGCGCCTTGCCGACTCGCTGGCGAGCTACGACCGCGCCCTCGACCTCTCCCCCAATTTCAGCGACGCCCATGTCAATCGCGGCAATGCGTTGCATGCCCTCAGCCGCCCCGATGAAGCCCTGGCGGCCTACGAGCACGCCCTCGCGCTGAACGCTGACCGCGCCGAGGCGCATCTCGGTCGCGGCAATCTGCTTTGCGATATGGGCCGCCACGACGACGCGCTCATGGCCTACGACCGCGCCTTGGCGCTCAAGCCAGAGCTTGCGGAAGCATGGCTCGGGCGCGGCAATCTCCTGTGCAAGATGAAGCGCCATGACGAGGCCCTTGCGGCCTATGACCGGGCGATCGCGCTTGCTCCTGCCCTGGCCGGAGCGCAGCTCGGACGCGGCAACGCGCTGCGTGAGCGCAAGCGCCATGGGGAGGCGCTCGCCGCCTACGAAGCCGCATTGGCGCTGAACCCCGATTTCGCAGAAGCCTTTCTCGGGCGCGGGGACACGCTCTACGATCTCAAGCGCTACGGCGAAGCGCTGGTCGCGTTCGACCGCGCGATCGCGCTCAAATCAGACCTCGCGAATGCCTGGCTCGGGCGCGGCGATGTCTTGCGCGTCACCGGGCAAGCCGCAGACGCCGTCACCACCTATCATCGGGCGCTCGCACTCGGCGCCAATGCCGAGCTGATCAGATACTATCTGGCAGCGCTCGGCGCTGAGCCATCGCCGGGACTGTCTCCGCAACGCTACATTGTCGGCCTGTTTGACATGTACGCCGACACCTTCGAACACGACCTGATCGACAAGCTGAACTATCAATCGCCGCGATTGCTGGCGGAGATCATCATGCGGACGGTGCCGGCGGACGCGCGCCTCGACATCCTCGATATCGGTTGCGGCACCGGCCTGATGGGAGACGGCCTGCGCCCGTTGAAGCGAACGCTGACCGGTGTCGATCTCTCGTCCAACATGCTCGAGCAGGCGCGCCGGCGCGGCATCTACGATCGCCTGGTCGAAAGCGACATCGTCGCGTTCCTGAAGTCGCAGAACGAACGATTTGATCTGGTCGTGTCCACCGATGTGTTCATCTATATCGGCGATCTGGCCGAGGTCTTTGCCGGCGTTCGACGGGCGCTGCGGAGCGACGGGCTGTTCTGCTTTTCGGTCGAGGCGGCACACGACGGCGATTTCGTGCTCAGACTGAGCCTGCGCTATGCCCATTCCATCGGGTACCTCACCAGATTGGCGGAGCAAAACAGCCTTGTGGTGACGGCGATCGAGCCGCACGCGGTGCGGCGCGAAGGGCATGCGAGCATTGAAGGCTACAACGTCGTCATGCGCTGTTGTTAAGGCGACAAGCAGTAGCCCCCAATCCGTCACCCTGAGGCGCTCGCCCGGCTTCCTCCAGCCGGGCGAGCCTCGAAGGGCGACGGCCCGGACCGTACCTCAGTGAGTAAAATCGTAGCTCGTGGCCGTCATCCTTCGAGGCCCGCGCGCTCGATGGCGCAAGCTGCAATGAGCGCCCTACCATGCACGGGCACCTCAGGATGACGGTGAAAGCGCGTTACTTGGCAGAGCGCATCCGCTCTGCCCAAGTCATCAAAGCCTCGATGCGGGCCGGCGCTACGCCGCCCCGGTCAGGTTCTGGCCGCGGATCGGCAGGCTGCGCAGACGCTTACCGGTCGCCGCGAAGATCGCATTGGTCACCGCGGGCTGAATCATGGTCGCGCCGGGCTCGCCGACGCCGCCCCATTTCTTGCCCGGGGTGGGCGTCAGGTAGACTTCGGTCTTGGGCGCGTCTTTGAAGCGCACCACCGGATAGGTGTCGAAGTTGCCCTGCTCGACCCGCCCGTTCTTGAGCGTGATCTCACCGAACAAAGCGGCCGAGAGGCCGTAGATCATGCCGCCCTCGAGCTGGGTCTCGACGCCGCGCGGGTTGACCACGACGCCGCAATCGCAAACGATCACGACACGCTCGACCTTGACCTCGCCGTTCGCCACCGCGACCTCGGCGATCATGCCGACGATCGAATCGTAGCTCTCGTGGATGGCGATGCCGCGCCCTTTGCCGGCGGGCATTGGCTTGCCCCAGTCGCCCTTCTCGACCAGCACGTTCAGCACCTGCTGGAAGTCAGCCCGGTGCGCGAGCATCTCGCGCCGCAGCGCGACCGGGTCCTTGCCGGCCGCGAGCGCCATCTCGTCGATGAAGCTTTCCATGAAGAACACGTTCTGGCAGTGGCCGGGCGCCCGCCACGGCCCGAGCGGCACATGCGTGTTCTTGAGAATCGAGGTGACGCGCAGGTTCGGCAACTTGTAGGCGGTGTTGCTCAGGCCTTGCGTCGTCTGCGGATCGAGCCCGTTGCGCACATTCTGCGGGTTCGAGCTGCCCGCCGAGTTGCGGATATCGAGGGCCACCGGCGTGCCGTCGGCCGCGAACCCCGCCTTGAGACGGATCGCGGCCTGCGTGCGATAGCGGCCCTGGCGGATTTCCTCTTCGCGCGACCAGATCAGCTTGACCGGCTTGCCGATTGCCTTGGCGATCGCGACCGCCTGAGCCACCTCGTCCGGGCGCAATCGCCGGCCGAAGCCGCCGCCCGAGAACGTGTTGTGGATGTAGACGTTCTCAGGTTTCACGCCGGACACCTGCGCCGCAAATGTCAGCGCGGCGTCGGCGTTCTGGGTGCCGACCCACACGTCGACACGGTCGACCTGCACATGCGCGATGGCGTTGAGCGGCTCCATCGGCGCGTGCGCGATGATAGGCACATCGTAAGTTGCCTCGATCACCTTGGCGGCCGTGGGCATCGCCGCATCGACATTGCCATCGTGGCGGGCATCCGCGCCCTTCTGGTCGAGGGCATCAATATACGCCTTGCGGAACTGCACGCTGTCGGTCGCACCCGCGGCGCCGACCTCCCATTCGATCGCGAGCTTGTCGAGCGCGGCCTGCGCCCGGTAGTAGCGATCGGCCACCACCGCGACCGCATCCTTGAGCTTGACGACCTGCAGGACGCCGCGGCGGCCTGCAATCGCGCGCTCGTCGACCGATTTGACCGTCCCGCCGAACACCGGGCAGGCAATGATCGCCGCATGCACCATGTCGGGCACCGCGAGATCGATGCCGTACATCGCCGTGCCGTTGATCTTCATCGGCACATCGAGCCGCGCGAGCCGCTGGCCGATGAACTTGAACTGATCGGGCGTCTTGATCGCCGGCTCCTTGTCGAGCTTGATCGCGGCCGCCTCCACCGCGAGCTCGCCGAAGCGGAACGTGCGGCCAGTCGGCTTGTGCGTGACCTTGCTCATCGCCGCCGCGCAGTCCTGCGCGGGGACGTTCCAGCGCTTGGCCGCCGCCGCGATCAGACGCTCGCGCGCGCTCGCGCCGGCCTGCTGGACCATTTCGCCGGTCTCGCGCACGGCGCGGCTGCCACCGGTGCTCAGGCTGCCATAGACCTTGTTGTCCCTGAGGTTGCGGTTGGCCGAAGCGTATTCGGGCTTCACGAACGCCCAGTCGCATTCGAGCTCCTCGGTGAGGATCTGCGGCAGCGCGGTGAAGCTGCCCTGCCCCATTTCGGCGCGGCCGTAGCGGATGATCACGCTGTCGTCGGGATTGATGACGACCCAGGCGTTGATCTCGCCGGGATGACGCGCGGCCTCATCGCCCCACGGGCGCACGCTCAAGGTCGCGGCTTGCGCGGACTCAGCCGTGCCAACGCCAAGCGCAAAGCCGCCGGCCGCGGTGACCGCGGTGGTGATGAACGAACGACGGGAAAGATTGATGGTCATGCTGGTGTCCTCCCGGCTCACGTGCGCATCAGCGCGGCGGCGCGATGCACGGCGCGGCGCAGCCGCTCATAGGTGCCGCAGCGGCAGATATTGGTGAGGTTGGCGTCGATGTCGGCGTCGGTCGGATTGGGATTGCTCTTGAGATACGCCGTCGTCGCCATGATCTGGCCGGATTGGCAGTAGCCGCATTGCGGCACCTCCTCGGCGAGCCAGGCCTGCTGCACCGGATGCCGGCTGTCGGGCGATAGCCCCTCGATGGTGGTCACCTCGGCGCCGTCGAGGCTGCCGATCGTCACCGCGCAGGATCGCATCGCCTGACCATTCACATGCACCGTGCAGGCGCCGCACTGGGCGATCCCGCAGCCGTATTTCGTTCCGGTGAGCCCGACCTCCTCGCGCAAAACCCAGAGGAGCGGCGTCTCGTTCTCGACATCGAGCCGATGCGAGGTCCCGTTGACCTTGATGGTGACCATGATGTTGTCCCGATGCGCCCGGTGTTCCTCCCATGCGGCCGGCCGGCGCCGAACCTGGCCGCTTATGCGAAGCGCAAGGCTACCACGTCGGCACGCGGTGGCCTAGCGGGACTGCTAGAGCCGGGATTGCATAAGCCCAAAGCGCGCTTGCACCGGAATTCTTGCGCCATTGCGCGCTTGATGCAGATCAATGGCCATTCTCGACAACGACGGGAATATCCAGTCCGTCGTTTCAGATGGAGGGAAGATCAATGCGATCGATATGGCTCCGCGCTTTGATCGCCGCCGCAACGGTGCTGGGGCTGGCCGATGTCGTCGACGCGCAGGGCGCCGACGTCGGCAGGACAGAAGTCGGGAGATTCGAGTACCTGAATTCCTGCGCCGCCTGCCATGGCGTGACGGGCAAGGGAGACGGGTCGGTCGCGCGGTCGCTCAAGCTCACCCCTGCCGATCTGACCAAGCTCTCCGAGGCCAACAAGGGCGTGTTTCCGTTCGCTCGCATCTACGAGGTGGTCGATGGCCGGTTCGAGGTGGAGACGCACGGCAAGCGGGACATGCCGATATGGGGCGAAATCTACAAGCCCACCTGGAACTCGCTGCAATCACCGGTCGCGCCGATCTACTCCAAGGAAGTGGCGGAATCGATCGTGCGCAGCCGCATTCTGGCGCTGATCGAGTACATCTCGACGTTGCAGGGGCGATAGGTTGGCGGTTGCGTTAACCTCATAAGGCACCACTTTTTCCGCTGCCCGCTGTTGCGTCGACGGCCCCCGATGCGCATCCTGCATCGTCGAGATCGTGAGGGCCAACGATGCCGCAGCGCTTGCGAATTTTCGTGTCGTCGCCGGGTGATGTACCGGACGAGCGGCTGCGCGCCGAGCTCATCATCGACAAGCTTGCTCAGGACTACAGCCGCTTCTTCGCCATCGAGAGCTATCGGTGGGAGCACGAGCCGATGCTGGCGTCCGGCCACTTCCAGGACGCCATCGAGCCGCCGAGCACGTTCGACATCGTCGTGTTGATCCTGTGGTCGCGACTGGGCACCCGGCTGCCGGAAAAAACATCGCTGCGAGAATATCGCGGCATTGACAACCGGGCGCCGGTGACCGGGACCGAATGGGAATACGAGGAAGCCCTCAAGGCTGCGCGCACGCGCGGTGCGCCCGATTTGCTGGCGTTTCGCAACGTCTCGTCCGCGCCGATCGATCCACGCGATCCCGATGCGCGCAATCGCAGCATCGCGCAGCTCGACGCTCTCGATGAATTCTGGAAGCGCCATTTCGCCGACCGCGGCGAGTTCCTGGCGGCCTATGAAGAGTATCACACACTCGATGAGTTTGCCCAGCGGCTCGAAGAATCGTTGACCAAATTGATCGAGCGCCGGAGCAAGGAGGTCCTTGCTCACGTCGATGAGCGCGCCGAAGCGATCTGGCTGCGCGAGCCGTTCCGCGGTCTCGAACCGTATGAATTCGAGCATGCCGCGATCTTCTTTGGGCGCGATGCGCTCGCGACCAAGGCTGCTCAGCAGCTCGCCATGAACGCGCGTGCGGGGCTTGCCTTCCTGCTCCTGTCGGGTGCAAGCGGCACCGGCAAATCCTCCCTGGTCAAGGCCGCCCTGGTGCCGCGCCTCATGAAGCCGCAGCGGATCAGCGGCGCGGCGTTCCTGCGGCGCGCGATCTTTCGCCCGGGAATCGGCGGCGCGGACCTCTTCCTTGCTCTCGCGGAGACCCTGACCCGCGCCGGCAATGCCGACGATGTCGGCCTGCCGGAGCTTCTGGCTCCAGGCCAGGACGCATCCAGGCTTGCAAGCTACATGCGCAGCACCAGCGAGCCCGGCTACATTTTCGAGAATGCTCTCGGGCGCTTGACCCATGCGGCACGCCAGAGTGGCCGGATCCTCGGGTATGAACAAGCAAAGCTGATCCTCGTGGTCGATCAGCTCGAAGAGATGTTCACTGTCACGAGCATCACGGCCGAGGAACGCAGCGCATTCGTCGCCCTGCTGCAGGGTTTGGCGCGCTCGGGCTCGGTCTGGGTGGTCGCGACACTGCGTGCGGATTTCTGGCACCGCGCCGCCGAGATGCCGGAGCTGGTCGCGCTCGCCACTGGGCTCGGACGTCTCGACGTGACTGCGCCGTTGCCGCGCGAGCTGGCAGAGATGATCCGGCGGCCCGCCGAGGCTTCCGGATTGTCATTCGAGGAACATCCCGAAACCGGAGTGCGGCTCGATGCGCTGCTCTCTGAGCACGCGACCACGCAACCAGGCGTCCTGCCCCTTCTCTCGTTCGCACTGGACGAGCTCTACAAGGACATGAAGGCGCGCGGCTCGACCAAGCTGACCTACGCGAGCTACGAAGCCATCGGTGAGCTCGAAGGCGCCATTGCAAAGCGCGCCGACACCATCATGACGCAGCTACCGGCGCCGGCACAGGCCGCACTACCCCGGGTGTTGCGCGCACTCACCACCGTATCGGACGCGAAGGACCTGGTGCCTGTCGCCCGCGCGGCACCGCTCGATAGCTTCGCCATCGGCAGCCCAGCGCGCCTCCTCGTCGATGCGTTCACGGCAGCACGGCTGCTCGTTGCTGCGAGCGAAGGCGGCGCCCCGCCGACCGTTCGGCTTGCCCATGAGGCACTGGTCGGCCGCTGGCAGCGCGCCCGCGAGCAGCTCGCCATCGACCGCCGGGATCTTGCGACCCGCATGCTGGTCGAGCAGCAACTGCGCCGCTACAACGAATCCCGCCCCGTCATCCGGCGTCAGCTATTGCTGCGCAACCCCGATCTCGCCAATGCCGCTGATCTGGTGCGGCGCTGGGGCGATGAGTTGGACGAGCCGACGCGCGAGTTCATCAAGCGCTCCGGACGGAGGGCGCGCGTTCTCCAAGGCGCGACTGCGGCGGCCGCGGTGTTGTTCGGCCTGCTGGCCGTTGCTGCGACCTTTGCGGCCCGGCGCGCGCTTCTCGCCGAAGGCGCGGCGCGAACCGCCCAGGCACAAGCCGAAGCCCAACGACAAAGGGCGGACGACCGTGCCGATGAGGCGTTGATCGGACAATCGCGCGCGCTCGGCGCGCTCGTGCTCGCGCGGATCTCGGCTTCCGATCCAACCAATGCGCTCGCGCTGGCAGTCGAGGCTCTGCCTACGAGCATGGCGCAGCCCGACCGTCCCTATACGCCCGAGGCGGAATTGACCCTGCGGGTCGCCTATCGGTTCGCCCTGACCAACGATCTCGAACGTGTCTGGCAGACCAGTGTCCCCGACGAGATCGGTGTCGCGGCCCTGAGCCTCGACGGGCAGACCATTGCGCTGGCGTCGGACGCGGTCGTTCGGATCATCGATCGGGATACTGGCGACATGTTCGAGCTGCCGGAACCCAACGGCCGGGTCTGGGCGATGCGTTTCCTGCCACGTCCCGGGCAGCTGCTGGTTGCCTCCAGATCGGCACTGCGAGTCTTCGACCTGGACGCTAAAAAGTATTTGAAGAACGATGTGGCCCCTTCCAATCAACACGTCTGTGGATGGACCTATGATGGTGAGTCCACTCCCGAGCCTTCGATTACGACCTACGTCGCGAGCGGCGCGGCAGCGCCGGACCGCGTGAGACTAGCGGTCGTCGGACCCATGAGCCACACGGCATCAGAGAATGGCGGTTGCGTCGCATCGTCGAGCACACCTGTCGGCCCCCTTTTTGGTGTTTGGGAAACAGCTTTCCGAAGCGGCATCTTTACCGCGAACATGCTGACATCACCCACGAACACGGTGACGGTGACGGTGGACAAAGCAGCCAAATTGTGGGCGCAGACGCGCGGCAACGCACGCCAGGAGCCGAGTCCGGATCAGGACAAGTTCGTGGCCGCCCTTCCCACCTCCGACGGCAACCAGGTGATCGCCGCGATGGACGATGGCCGTATCGCAATACTCGATACGACGAATCTGATCCGCCTGACCGTGACCCCAGCCGCCGGCAGGCCGGTCGCCAATATCGATCTCAGCGCCAACAATCAGCAGATCCTGATCGCCTACCGCGACAAGGGCGCGGAAATATGGGCGCGTCGGTCCTTCAATGAATTGACGCCGCTCGACGATCCCTCACCCCTTGTGAAAGCGAATCCGTCACTCTGCCAGGCCCCCGATCCTGAACGCCGTGTCGACACCCGGGCCGGCACTTTGCGGGTGAGGATCAAGGACGGCACGGCGGATCTGGTGCGGGTCGAGAGCGAAAGCTCCGAAGCAAGCGTGGCAGCTTTGGGCGAGCCCAATGCGCGCGTGCGCGACGCCACATTCTCCGCCGACGAAAGCCGCGTGATCGTCATCGCCGAGCCCAATGACAACGCGGCGCAGAAGATCATCCTCGTTTACGATGCCGCCACGGGAAAACTCACCGACCGCAAGCTCCGTGAGGTCGGCGCCGGGGACCAATGCGTGCGCATGAGCGCGGACGAGCGACATCTCCTGGTCGTCGATACCAGCGCCCTACGGATTGCCGATGTCGCGACCGGAATGCTCGTCCGCGAATGGAAGTTTCCCACCAATCGGTTCTACCGAATTGTCGGTCTGGCGTTCAATCCGGCCGGCGACCGCATTGCGGCCCTCGACAGCGACGGCACCTTTTCCATGATTCATGTCGCCACCGGCCGCTTCGTCGACCAGAACAATTGGAGCATCCTGGCGGGAACCAAGACGGTCCCCATGGCATTCGATCCGTCCGGAAGCCGTGTCCTGTTTATGTATAACAACGAGGCCGTTGCCTGGTCTTTTATCCCCTCGGTACAGGACATGTTGGATAGCGCTCGTGCCTATGTGCCATCCTGCATTTCACCAGCCAATCGCAGCGACTTCTATCTCGCCGACGAGCCGCCCGCGTGGTGTATCGAGCGTGGCAAGAAGCCCTACGACACCGACGACTGGAAGCAATGGCTCGCCAACAAGAAGGCCGGCAGAGCGGCGCCGATGCCAGGCGGAGTCTCGACCAAGCTGAACTGATTGTTCCTCGCTGTGGGTGCGCCCGCCGCCGAGCGCCAATGCCCTACACCGGCTTCTCGCCCAGAATGGTCACGCGCCGTAAGAGCCGCCGCTCGCCGGCGGAAAAATCCGTGCGCGCGTGCAGCGTGCAGCGGTTGTCCCACATCAGGATGTCGCCCACGCGCCAGACATGCTGGTAGACGAAGCGCGGCTGCTCCTGATGATCGAACAGCATCTGCAGGAGCGCGTCGCTCTCCTGTCGCGGCAGGCCTTCGATCTCGCGCGTCATCAGGCGGTTGACATAGAGCGCCTTGCGTCCAGTCGCCGGATGGGCGCGCACCGCCGGATGCCAGGACGACGCCCGGGCATTGTCGTAGCTCGTGCTGCGCAGGGTCGTGTCCTGGTCGTAGGCGTTGAACGCACGCCGGCCGGCCAGGCGCTGCTTGATGTCGTCGGGCAAGGTCTCGTAGGCCGCATAGGCATTGGAGAACAGCGTGTCGCCGCCCTGGCTCGGGACCTCGATGGCGTAGAGCACCGTCGCCTTGGCCGGCACCGGCTGGTGACACTGATCGGTGTGGAAATGCATCTCGCCGTCGGGCAACGCGCCGATCGGCTTGCCGTCCTGGCGGATGTTCGAGATCAGCATCACGGCGGGATGCTTGACGCTGAAGGAGCGGCCGGAGGTGACCGGCGCGGGCGGGCCGAACATTTCGGCAAAGCGCACCTGCGCGTCTTCGTCGAGCGTCTGGTTGCGCAGCAGGATCACCAGGTACTGATGCCAGGTGTCGAGGAATCTCTGCTTGAGCGCGTCATCGATCGGATCGCGCAGATCGACGCCGATGATTTCGGCGCCGAGCGCTGGAGAGAGCGGCCGCACCGTGAACGGCGCGGTGACTGGCCTCTGCGGAGCTGTCGTGATCGTTTCCATGTGAATTCCTCCCGGCTCCTTCTTGTCCCGGCTCGAGCGTTGCAGACGACTATATCGCCAGATCGCAATCGGCTCCAAATCCCCTCCGCAACCCTGACTTGGCGGGCCGGCCTGCCCTGATGCGTCGCTAAGTTGCTTGTCTCCCGCCTGCCGCCCTGATGAACTGGCGCAACCCGCGCGGAGAGCCCTAATGTCATCCCGCATGCCCAGTGGTCGCGCCCTACTCGTCGCTGCCGCCTGCCTGACAGCCAACGCCGCCACCGCCCAGGAGTCGGTCGAGGCGTTCTACCGCGGCAAGACCGTCACCATCACGGTCGGCTCTGCGGCGGGCGGCGGCTACGACACCTATGCGCGCCTCGTTGGGCGGCACCTCGGGCGCCACATCCCCGGCAACCCGACCATCGTGGTGCAGAACATTCCGGGCGCCGGCAGCAACAAGGCCGCGTCCTATGTGGCGCTGCAGGCGCCCAAGGACGGCACCGCGATCGGCGCGATCCAGTCGGGCGCGATCCTGCAGCCGCTGATCTCCGACCAGCCGATCCCGCACGACCCTTCGAAATTCGTCATGCTCGGCAGCGCCAACCGCAGCGTCTACCTGTGCGTGGTCCGCGCCGATGCGCCGGTGAAGACGTTTCAGGAGGCGTTCGACAAGGAAGTGATCATCGGCACCAGCGGCGAAGGCGCGACGCTGCGGGAAATGCCGATCATGCTGATCAACGTGCTCGGCGTGAAGCTGCGCATCATCGGCGGCTATGCCGGCAGCCGCGAGATCATCGTGGCGATGGAGCGCAACGAGGTGCAGGGCATGTGCGGCATGGACTGGTCGAGCCTCGCGACCCAGCAGCGCAACTGGATCAGCAGCGGCTTCGTGCGCCTGCTGGCCCAGGAGGATCTTGCGGGCCACCCCGAGATGAACCGCATGGGCGTGCCGCTCACCATCTCGTTCGCCAAGACCGAGGACGACCGGCAGGTCATGGAGATGATCTACAGCCAGAACCTGTTCGGGCGTCCCTATCTGGTGCCGCCAGGCGTGCCGGCCGAGCGTGTCCGGGCTTTGCGCGCAGCGCTCGCGTCGATGCTGAAAGACAGAGCGCTGTTGGCCGACGCCGAACGCTCTGGCCTCGACATCGGCCCGATGGGCGGCGAGGAATTGCAGGCGCTGGTGGCGAGACTCTATGCCTTGCCGCCGCGGATCATCGAGCGGGCGAAGCAGTCGCTGATCTACAAGCCGCCGGCCCGATAGGGCTGCGGCCCTTTCGCGGTCGCCCTCACGTCGGCCACTTCGCCTTGGCCTGCAACGCCAGCGCCGCCTCGCGTGCCTCGCGCACCACCCTGGCGTGGTCGAGCGCCGCGAACTTGCCCGAC